>Ga0334890_1000075_pt1 | contig 172784 bp, 156 predicted proteins | sample GraSluR1_MG_3_FD_207220 | JGI IMG/M metagenome (GOLD analysis project Ga0334890, IMG submission 207220) | Sludge microbial communities from methane-producing bioreactor in Wageningen University, Netherlands - Granular Sludge_31_08-R1 | ecosystem: Engineered > Bioreactor > Anaerobic >...
CTGCTGTTCCGACAAAAACAAGAAATCAACCAAAGACTGTTTTAGGAGCATTCCTGTAATAAACAAAAATGAGCTTTGAAAAAAAAGTGCCTCCTGTTAACATACGAGGTGTCAGCTTCGCGATACGAGGTGTCAGCTTCGCGAAGCGACCCTTAAATAACAGAGGAGGCACCCTAAAATAAGGCATACCCAGAATAAAAAGATTTTGCAAGTCACAGAAAAGACCCTAATTCAGTTCCGGCGGTGAAGGCAAGGAGCAAAGCCAAAACAAGGTAACCGTGAGCCGCATGGATTATTTTATTTTCTGGCGGTATTCATGGTCACGGTTCCAAGGACAGGAAAGCCGAATCAGTCTGTATTTTACTTTTATTATCAGCGCAAAATCAGCGAAGGTAAAACTAAATCAGAGGCTTTGGCCTGTATTATGCGCAGGTTAATAAACATTTTTTACGGCATGATGAAGAACAAGACGGAGTATGTCCGTTTGTGGTTAGGGATCAAGTTGTAGAAGAACAGTTATGTCATAGCACAGCATTTAAATTTCGCCAAAATTGTTAGCGCTACGAGGTAGGAGCGGTCACGTCTTTATTTCCTAAAACACTATGGTCTGTTTTCCCTCAAACGCGATGCGGCGTTTTAAATCCGCCATCAAAGCGCTGAACTGCGTCAGATCAAGAGATTGAGCGCCGTCACACAGGGCCCTGGCCGGATTATTATGGGTTTCAATCATTAAACCATCCGCCCCCGCCGCTATCGCCGCCCGCGCCAGCGGCGGCACCAGCGCCCGCAGGCCGGCGGCATGGCTGGGGTCGACAATAACCGGAAGATGGCATTTCTTTTTGAGCAGTGGGATCGCTGATAAATCCAGCGTGTTGCGGGTGGCTGTCTCAAAAGTGCGGATCCCTCTCTCACACAGAATAACCTGACTGTTTCCCTCGGATAAAATATACTCGGCGCTCATCAACAGCTCTTCCAAAGTATTGGCCAGCCCCCTTTTCAGCAGGACCGGTTTATTAAACCTGCCCACTTCTCTAAGCAAGTCGAAATTCTGCATATTTCTGGCGCCAACCTGGATCACATCTATTTCCGCGAATAAAGGCAGCTGGGTCTGGTTCATTATCTCGGTGACAACCGGCAGGCCGGTCTCTTTTTTGGCCTTGAGCAAGAAACGCAGTCCATTCTCATGCAATCCCATGAAAGCATAGGGCGAAGTGCGCGGTTTAAAAGCGCCGCCTCTCAGCATAGTTGCCCCGCTTGCTTTCACCGACCCCGCTATTTCGATAATTTGTTCTTCACTTTCTACCGAGCAGGGTCCCGCTATAACCTGAAACATACCCTCACCAATGGTTACATTATTTACATTTACCATGGTATCCTCCGGATGTACAGTGCGGCTTACTGCTTTATATGGTTCGGTCACACGTTTGCCATATCCGACAATATCGTTGTTTTGCGCCACCGCATCTAAATCTATGGCAGCCGTGTTGCCAATCAAACAGACCACAGTATGCTCGGTACCGGTACTGAGAAATGATTTGAAACCGTCCGACTCTATCTTCTGTTGAAACCGCTCAATTTTTTCTTGCGGCACACCCGGCTTTAATACAAATATCATTTTCTCCGGCCTCCCTTGTTTGTCAGCCTAAACTTCTGACCTTTTGGACGATCCGTCTGATCTTGTCCTCATCCTTAATGCCGCCGCTTTCCACACCGCTGCTTAGATCAACGCCATAAGGATTGCATTTTCTGATCGCCTGCGCTATATTGCTGTTATCCAATCCGCCGGCCAGAAAGAACCGTTTTTGCAGAAAAGGAATCAGACCATAGTCAAATGTTTTCCCAACGCCCCCGTATTGTCCTTTTTGGTAAGTATCCAGCAAAAGCAAATCACAGGATAACTTCTCCGCCTGCCGCACCTGTTCCGCGCATCGCACCCGCACTGTTTTGATTAGCGGAATATCAATTTGCTCCTTGAGCTTTCTAATATATGCCGCGCTTTCATCGCCATGCAGCTGAGCCATATCTATGACACCGCTATCGCAAAGCCTGACAATGGAAGGCAAAGATTCGTTTACAAAAACCCCGACCGCCTTAATCCGGGGATCGAGAGCAGCCTTTAGAACGGCGGCCTGTTCCGGCGTCACCCGCCGGCGGCTTCGGGCAAACACGAAACCGGCGCAGTCCGGCAGCCAGCGGTTCACTGCTTCTATATCCTCTTTTCGCGTCAAACCGCAGATCTTAATTTTGATCATTGGCCCTGTTCCGCAATCCCGCGAGCGCAGCTTTCTTATCCGGGCTGCGCATCAGCGTTTCACCGATCAGCGCCCCGTTGATTTTGGCCTGCCGCAGCATTTCAATATCGGCGGCGGTCTTAATGCCGCTTTCCGCTACAAAGAGCACGCTGTCCGGCGCCAAATACCGCAGCCGGGTACTGTTGCCGATATCGATCGTAAAGTCCCGCAGATTGCGGTTGTTAACGCCGATAACCCTGGCCCCGGCCCGCAGCGCCGATGCGACTTCCCTTTCGTCATGCGCTTCCGCGAGTGCGGACAAGCCCAGTTCATCGCATATTGCAATATAGTCGCTGATTGTACGTGTATCCCCGAGTGCGCAGATGAGCAGAACAGCTGACGCTCCCAGAATTTTGGCTTCATAAATCTGGTAAGGGTCGACGATGAAGTCTTTACGGAGCACCGGCAGCGCAACCACCTCTGATATTTGCGCCAAATATCCGTCGCTGCCCAGAAAGTATTCCGGTTCGGTGAGTACTGATATGGCGTCGGCGCCGGCCGCCTCATATTCCTTGGCAATCTTTAGGTAAGGAAAATCAGCGGCAATTATTCCCTTAGAGGGAGAGGCTTTTTTAACTTCACAGATAAAACTTATGTCCGGCCGGTTTAAGGCTTTTTCAAAGGGAAAACCGTTGGCGGCGTTCATGCGCCGGGCTGCTTTTCTTACTTTCTCCAGCGGCCACTCTGCTTTCTTCCGCGCGGTCCGGTTTCTGGCGGCAGCCGCAATAGCCTCGAGGATCACTGCGCCGCCTCTTTGGACAGCCGGCGAAATTGTGCCAGTTTAGCGGCGGCTTTGCCGCTGTCGATCAGCTCCCGGGCCAATTTGACACAGTCCGCCGCCGTACAATTATCAATGCCCAAATATAGAGCCATGGCCGCGTTCAGGACTGTCACGTCACGCCTGGGTCCTCTTTCCCGGCATGTTAATATATCCATGGTAATTTGCGCGTTTTCGGCGGGACTGCCGCCGGCCAAATCAGTGAGCGCACAGCGGCTGTAACCGAATTGCTCCGGCGTTATTTCATAAGAAGCCAGTTTTCCGTAGCGAATTTCACATATGCAGGTCGGCCCGGTCAGGGTTACTTCATCCATGCCCTCACTGCCGCCGCTTACCACCAGCCCCCTGACCACACCCAGATTGGCCAGCACCTGGGCCAGAGGTTCCACCAGTCTGCGGTCATACACGCCCATTAACTGCATAGTCGCGCCCGCCGGGTTGGCCAGGGGGCCCAGGAGGTTGAAGATGGTACGCACACCCATTTCCCGGCGTACCGGCGCGGCAAATTTCATTGAGCCGTGATAAAGTTGGGCAAACATAAAACATATATTGCCCTTTTCTAATATTTCTTCGCTTTGTGCAGGCGTCAGATTAAGGCTAATCCCCAAACACTCCAGGACATCGGCCGCGCCGCTTTTGCTCGATACCCCGCGGTTCCCGTGCTTGGCTACCGGAACACCGCCGGCCGCGATCACAAAAGCGGACGTAGTAGAAATGTTGAAGGTGTTTGTTCCGTCACCGCCGGTTCCGACAATATCTATAACTTCGCGCACCGGGTTAATTTTCAGTCCTTTTTCCCGCATCGCCGCGGCGCAGGCAGTGATTTCCTCCACAGTTTCGCCTTTCATTCTCAGCCCGGTCAATAACGCCCCTATTTGCGCCTTGGTAGCAGTACCGTCCATGATGGCGTTCATAGCTCCTTTGGCGGTCCTAAAGTCCAGATCCCCGCCGTTGATCACTGTCTGAATAGCATGCTTGATCATTTTATTACCTCCCTATTTTTAAAAAGTTTTCTAAAATTACCCGCCCCAGGGGGGTCATGATTGATTCCGGGTGAAACTGCACTCCGTAAACCTGGTGTTTTTCGTACTTAACTGCCATCACTTCTCCCATTCCGTCTTCAGCAATAACCTGCAATCGGGCAGGAAGCGTCTCTTTCCGGACAGCCAGCGAATGATAGCGCGCGGCCTCAATCCGCCGGGGCAGACCCCGGAAGAGCAGGCATGTGTTGTCAATAGTTATGGTGCGCTTCTTGCCATGCATCAATTGTCCGGCATGAGTTATTTCAGCTCCGCAGGCTGTACAGATAGCTTGATGCCCCAGGCACACTCCCAGGATCGGAACTTTTGCCGCCAAACGGCGAACCGCATCTTCGCAGACACCGGCATCCCGCGGGTGTCCGGAACCGGGAGAAAGAATAAGGTGAGAAGGCAGCAGCGCTTCAATCCCCGCTGCTGTTATTTCATCATTGCGGATTACGCTAATATGCGGATTGACGCTGCCGGCCAGCTGTACCAGATTATAGGAAAAACTATCGTAATTATCGATCAGCAGAATCATCGGTCATCAACCTCCGCGGCATGGCGGATGGCGTTAATTACCGCCCGGGCTTTATGGCCCGATTCTTCATATTCCTTTTCGGGGATACTATCTGCTACGATACCGCCCCCCGCCTGTACATAAACCTTGTTACCCTTCTTTACGGCCATGCGAATAGCGATGCAGGTATCCATATTTCCTGTAAAATCCAGATAACCCAGCGCACCTCCATATATGCCGCGCGGTTCGGCTTCCAGCTCATTGATGATCTCGCAGGCCCTGATCTTGGGCGCGCCGGACAGGGTTCCCGCCGGCAAGACCGCCGCCAGGGCGCTGTATCCGTCACAATTGGGCAGTATGTCGCTTTCCACCCGGGAACAGATATGCATAACCGTCGAATAACGGTGGATCGCCATGTAATTTGTCACTTCTACCGATGAAAACTGCGAAATTTTACCCAGGTCGTTCCGGCCGAGATCGACCAGCATATTATGTTCCGCCAGTTCTTTTTCATCAGCCAACAGCTCCTTTTCCAGGAGCCGATCCTCAGTGTCTGTTTTTCCCCGCGGCCGGGAACCGGCCACCGGGAAAGTAGTCAGCCGGCCGTTTTGCAAACGCACCAGCGTTTCCGGGGACGCGCTCATTATTTCCTCTCCGTCCATCTTCATGTAGACCATGTAGGGCGAAGGATTGGTTGTTCGCAAAACCCGGTAGGCATTCAGCAGGCTGCCCTGGTATGGGGATGCAAACTGCCGTGAGATTACAGCTTGAAAGATATCTCCCTCCAAAATGTATTCTTTGGCGCGCTCAACCATATGGCAGTATTCTTCTTTACTGACATTGCAGGTAAAATTGACATTTTCCCCGCCCTTAACCGGGGGCAGCCGCCGGGTATCCCTGATCAAGCCGGCAATTTTCTCCAATTCCGCGGCGGCCTTGCCGTAATTTTCCACCAATTGATCGGTTTTCATGTTGACCACAATACAGATTTTCTGCTTGAGATGATCATAAGCAATCACCTTATCAAACAGCATCAGATCAAAATCATTGAATTCACCACGCTTAATGGATAATTTGGGCTCCGCGTAAGCAATCATGGCATAGGCCAGATAGCCGGCAAATCCCCCGGTAAAAGGCGGCATATCAGGAATCCGGGGAGATTTATAAGCCTGCTGAATTTCCCGCAACACATCATAGGGCTGGTCGGTTTTAATCCTGCTAACCATACCATCCTGCTCGATGGTAACGGTTTGCTCTTTACCGTACACCCGCAGCACCGGATCGAATCCCAGGAAAGAATAACGGCCCCACTTTTCTCCCCCCTCGATACTCTCCAGCAGGAAATAACGTTTGCTTATCCCAGAAAACCTTCTCAGCAACGTAATCGGAGTAATCACATCGGCATAGATTTCCCGGCATATTGGTATGATCCTGTACTCGCTAGCCAGGGTCCGGATGCTCCCAGAATCGGGTCTAATCATCTGTTCAACCTCATTTCACCAATAAATAGCCACCTTATGGCAATAAAAAAAGCTTTCATCCCTGCTTAGGGACAAAAGCTTATACTTCTGCGGTGCCACCCAAATTGGCGATAAATCGCCCACTCATCTGCATACTATCATATGCGCCCCGCTGATAACGGGCAGGGTTCCCGTCGGCGCCTACTCCCAACCGGTTTCAAGCCGCCCTCGCAAGTCCATTCAATATTTTCCGGCACACCGCATTCCCAGCAACAGCGGCTCTCTATGCTGCCTTTCAATACCTACTCTCTTGCTCATTGGTTTGACTGTAATTATAGAATTGTATATTTTCCCAGACAAACAAAAAAGCTTCCGCCCCCAAACAAAGGGGCAAAAGCTTTAAGCTCCTGCGGTGCCACCCAAATTGACGATAAATCGCCCGCTCATTTTGCATACTATCATATGCACCCAGCTGGTAACGGACAGGGTTCCCGTCAGCGCCTAATCTCCTCAGATTTCGGGCCGCCCTCGCAAGTCCATTCAGAATAACCACTGCAGCCGCATTCTCACCAGACGGCGGCTCTCTGAGTACAGCCAATCATTCCTACTAGTCTTGCTCATCGGTTTGTAAGTTATTACTATAAACAAATTTTAGCACCTAAGAGCAACCCCGTCAACCACTTCATAATGGAATTTTTATCGGTTTAGTCTAGAGCAGGTCCCGCAGCTGGTAGACGCAGCGGCAGGCGGGGGTGTGGGAACATACCGCCAGGGGGCCGCGTTTTGTCGGCACGGCCTTTAGAAGGTGGCCGGCCGGGCAAGTTAGTCCCGCTTCGGACAGGTAGGCGTCGAGGATTTCCAGCGTCAGCGAGGCGGCCGGCAGATCGCAGCGGGGGTAGGCGCTACAGCCCAGAAAGTAGCCTGCCGCCCCCGTCCGGACAGTGAGCGGAGCGCCGCAGCGGGGGCAGGATAGACGGTTTTCCGCATAAGCCCTCAGACCAGCAAAACGTTCCCCGCCGATTTCCCGGCGCAGGTCCATCTCCAACAGGTAAAGCAGCGCGCGGCAAGCCCTTTCTCCCGCCACCCGGACACTGCAGTGATCCGCCTTGCCGTCTGCCGGCGGGGGACTGCCGTACCAGAAAATGTCCCGTCCCAGGGCGGTCAGCGGCGTTACCGCCCCACTATAGCGCACAGCGTACGGCCGCAGTTCGGACGGCAGCAGCGCAGGCCGGCCGGCGCGCAGGGAAAGGCGGGCGCCGCCCGACCGCGCCTGCCGCAGGGAACGCTCCACCTGCGGTCCCAGCGGGCCGGAAACGGCCGGCCAATCCATTTGGACGGACACGGCGGAGCGGATATCGGCCTGCCATGCTTCCAGGGCCGGCCAGCGGCTGGCGTGCCAGGTCATTTCCATCTCTTTGCCCGACAATTCGGCAGGCAGATCAGCCAGTAGTTCCCTACCCCCGATCACCCGGCCGTTTTCCCGGATAAAACGAAAAAGCCTGCACACGGCGGCGTCGCCGGGCAGCCTGTCCTCTAAAAATTCGCGGGCGGCCAGAACAAAGAGCTTGCTCCGCGCCCTGGTAACGGCGACATTAAGCAGCCGCAGTCCCATGTTCCCGCCCCGGCGTGAGAGGAGTCCGCCCGCGGCCCGTTGGGGATAAGCGTCAACCAGGTCCAGGACTACCGCGTCCTGTTCAGCTCCTTGAAAGCGGTGGACAGTGGCGGCTGTAATGCCGGCGGCCTCGGCTCGCGCCCCGGCGGCGCCCAGAAGTCCGCCAGTCAAGGCGCTTAGCAGCCTGGCCTGGGCGGCATAGGGCGCAAGCAGCCCGACAGTGAGTCCATTTGACCGCAGTTGTTTAGCCAGCATTAGAGCGAGAAATGCGGAAAGGGGGTTGAAACGGGAGGAGCCGTGCCGGTAGCAGAAAGCGGGCAGATCGCTCAAATCCACCAGCGTCAGCGCCGTGCCCGGGCAGGGCCCGGCATTGGCCAGCGCGGCGCGCCCGGCTGTCTCCGGGGCATTGCAAAGCAGGCCGCCGTAGACAAAATCGTTTACAAACCCGGCGATAGCCGGGTGCATCCGCCGCTGCAGGCGCAGCGCCGCGATGTCCGGCGCCAGGCCTTGTTCAAAAGCGCCCGCTATCCCGGTTTCTTCGAAAATATCCCGCTTCAGCCAGCGCTCCACTGCCGGCGTCCGGGATAGGGCTACCGGCGCCAACTGGCGGAAATCACCGCTGACCACCAGTTTCCGGCCAGCCAGAGAGGCGGCAAAAACCACCTGCGGGATGTAGGCCATGCTGGCCTCGTCCAGCAGCACAAAATCGTAGTGTTCCTGATAGATGACGGGATCAACAGCCGCTGTGGACAGGGTGCAGCCGACCACCCGCGCCGCGCGGCATACACGGGCGGCGGCTTCTTTCAAAGCCGCCCTGATGACCCGTAAGGCTTGCTCGACCTCGCTCAAGCGTTTGTCCCTTGCGCCGCCGGCCCGCAGCCGGGCCAGCAGGGCGCTGCGCTCTTCTTCCAGTTCCCCGGTCCTCTCCCACATCTCCGGCCGGCCGGCGGCCGCCAGGCTGGTAGCCAGCAGGCCGCTTTGCCGTAGCGCCGGCAGTCTGGCCCAGCCGTAGCGCGCCACCTGGCCGGAAGAAACCGGCGCACCGATCCGGGCCGCCGCCCTTAACACAGCGCCGTCCACAGCCACATTGGCATGGGACAGGATCAGCGTCCGGCCGCCCTGCTCAAATAGTAGCCGCGCAATTTTAGCCAGGGTTTCCGTCTTGCCTGTACCCGGCGGCCCCCAGATAAAGGTGACGGCCCTCTCACCCGCCAACCGCAACGCTTCATCCTGGGCGCCGGCGGCGGCGGAAAGTGAAACGTAGCCGAAACCGCGCCGGCGCGCCGGCGCCTTTTCCAGTACGGCCAGGGCCATGGGTAAATTCCTGCCCGGTATTTCCTTCAACCGTTCCTGCAAGGCGGCCAGCAAAAACCAGGGCTCGCAGAATAATTCCGCCCTCTCCAGGAACTCACCCATGTCCTCATGCAGCGCCAGGGTCAGCTCCACACCGCGTATGGACACTACCTCCCCGGCAGTTTCACGGAAACCGCTGCGCAGCCGCACCGGCGTGCCGTCGAGGAGAAAAGCGTCTATTTCCAAATCGAAAGCATATAAAAAACCCTCCCGGCTGCGGTGTACCAAAACCCCGGCCAGGAGCGTCAGTGGACGTCCTCCTTCGTGGCGCAGAAAGGTGATTTCTTCCTCCAGCGCCCCGTTAAAAGAGTCGATCAATGCGTCGGCTTGCAAAAAAGGCGCCCCCTCCCGTCGTGAAATTAGGTGTCAAGGGGACGGGGTTGTTGACACCTTTTGACCCCCGCTTGCTTTGGCCGGCTGACGCCCGCCCTACAGGTACTGCCTTAAATAGACAGGAATGCAGGGAACCCCAAAGTCCATTGCTATATACGCAGTCCTGTTTAAAACCATAGCTGGGCAGTGGCTCGCCGCCGCAGCACTGGTTCGCGATCCGTACGCCGTGTTTAACCGCCCCATGTCTCCCGGGCTATCCGGCTTCCGACGGCCCATTCGGGGTCAGCCCCGGCAGTGCGCATTCACCCTCGCAGCCGCAGTACTCATCCGCTCCCGGCTCGATCGCCTCCCCAGCCGGCAGCAGCTCCTCCGGCATCTCCGCAGCCACCTGCCGGCTGCCGCCGTACAGGTACTGCAGGTCCAGGTACTCAACCACAGTCCGGATCATTGTACGCAAGGGCCTGTTCTCGGGCAGGGTTGACGTGGCCGGGCCAATATCGTCCGGGGGCTGCCAATCGTAAGCCAGGGCGTGCTGCTCGCGCACAGCCTGGAGCATGCGGCGGATATCGAAGGCGGAAATAGTATCCAGGAAGAGGCTTTCTTTTAAAAAGCTGCTGAAAACCTCCCGCACCGTGGGGATGTCATGCTGCCTTTCTTTGGCCGCCAGTTTCTGCGGCACAATATCATAGTCATTCTTTTTTGGCTTCATGATTAATTCCGACCAGAGGCTGGTTGTGGCTGAAAACACCGTATAAGTCCCGGTCAGGCCAAAGGACGGGGACATGAAACGGGCGGCGTTCAGGTAAGCGTTGGACCTGCCCATAACGCCCAGGTACATCAGCTGCTCGAATTCGTCAAACAGGATTGCCCACCCGGCGTAACCCGCCGCCCGGATCAAGCGTGATAGAAAGCGGAAATAATCGAAGGTGTTTTCTTTAATCTTGAAAGGCGTCAGCGCCAGGGTTTTGCCAAAATTCAAGCGGTTGATGGATTTTAGCTGCGCATTGGGAATAAAGTCACCGGCCAGGTCGCCGGCCAGAACATGCTGGTTGTACGCGTCACCGCCGCCGTACAAGTAGTTTTTCAGCACCGCTTCAAGTTTTGGGTGCAGGTTGCGGGCGGCGTAGTCCAGCAATTCCTGCGCCGGTTCGCTGTCTGCCTGAAGCGTCTCCAGCATAGGGACAAGCCCGGGTTGGGAATAACCCGGCAGGTACAGTCCGGACACTGCCCTGCGGTACAGGCGGTCCATTTTATCAAAGGGTGTTTCCTTGGAAAGAGGCACAAAACTGACGGCAAAATTCATTTCTTCCGCTTTGTGGGCGATAATATTCAAAAAATGCGTTTTGCCGTTGCCGAAGTTGCCCTTAATCACCAGGGAGTGGGCGCCGCCGTCCTGCCGCACCCGCTGCAGTTCACGCTCCACACGCTCACAGACGGCCTCCCGGCCGTATGAAAAAATAGCGCTCAAGCTGCGGGAGGAAACCCCGGAACGCAAATATTCAATGATTTGCCTGGCCGCAAAGTTCCCCATCGTTAATTGCCCCCCGTGTCACATTGGCTCGCAATAGCCTCTATTACCCGCCGCACCGGTGAAAACATACTGACACTTTCCACCAGGCAGTGGAAATCTTCCTGCCGGATGCTGGAATTACAACCAAACAGATCATTTATCTTCTGCTGCAGTTCCAGGCAGGTTTCTGCGGTAAAGATTTCTTTGACCGTGTGGTCCTGGTTGAATAGATCAGCAAATTTATTGGGACGATCGCCCTTGACTTCGTTCTGAATACGCATCCACAGGGCCTCGTAGGATTTAAACCCACCTTTTTCGTCATGAATTAACTCCGTATGCCCGGCAAAGACAAAGAACGCCCCTTCGAACCCGGCAAAATCGTCCACCAACTGCCGCAGGCTTTCGTAAACCTCGTTGCGGGCGGCCCTGCCGTAGAGGGCCCGCCCCTCCGGCCCGCGCTCCAGCAGCGCGTTTAGATCGTCCACTACAGCGCAAAGTCCCGGACGGCCGCAGAGCCGCAGCAAATGGAGAAAAGACGCCATCATGTGCCTGGCGTTATATTTGTTTATGCGTGTAAAAATTTTCAAAGGCTTTAAAAATTTTGCCGGCAGGGGCCTGCCTTGCAGCCACTCCCCCAGGGTATCCCGCTGCCCGTCCGCCAGCCGGCGCGAGCCCAGGTGATCGGCGCAGAGCTGGGTAAACGCCAGCGCAAAGTTATGGTTTAATTTCCTGTCCAGGTAAAGCTCGTCGAGTTTTTCCTGGATCTCGCGCCGCAAGCTGTCCGGCGCCCGGCCCAGCGCCTGGGCCCGGGTAAAGAAATCCCGCCCCGGATCAAGCTGCGCGGGATCATAGCCAAGCCGCCTGATCACGTTGGCGCAGTAGGACGAAACCAGGGATTCCACATCCACCGTTTCCAATACGGCCTGGTAGAGTGAGTCAAACTTATTCAGACGCATGTGGCGGGCGCCGGCAAAAAAGGTGACATAGCCCAGCCGCCGGGCCTCCTCCAGCAGCAGCAGGAGAGCGTGCGTCTTGCCGGAACCCGGCTTGCCGGTGAGGAATTTCACCTTGCTGCCGCCGCCGGCGATGTAATCATGCAAATAATAGTCCCGCCAGAAATGCCAGATGCCTTCCCGCTCCCCCAGCGTGATTGCTTCCAGCGCCTGCGGATCCAGCGGCGGCTCTCCGCGCCTCAGGCTTTCCAGCGCTGGCTCCCTGAATGCCGGCTCCAAGGCCTACCCCTCCCTTAATACATTCTGATTGTCTGAACTATCTGCATAAATCCTGAAATCTACTCTTTATAAAACTTGATCACACCAAAACGCTGCGCCTGCCCCTGGGCATCCAGGATCACCATGGCCTGCCTGATGTTGCGCACATTGCCCAGCCAGAGTTTCCTGCCGTCCGGCGCGTGCATGCAGCCGCTTTTCAGTACCCGGTGCAGGTCGAAGGCGAATAATTGATCCGGGTAATCGCGTTTTTGCCGCGGCAGGGGGGTCAGGACGTTATAAATTTCCTTAAGCAGGATCTCCTGCTCGCTGACGTCGATCTTTTTTTTGACGATCTCTTTGGCCATTTCCGTATCGTATGCCGCCGCCAGGGACTGGAGAAAACGCGATGCGTCGAAAGAGGCCGCATTCAAACGTTCAATGCTTTTCTTCAAATGAGCGGCCAGTACACCGGGGCGCAGGTTGCGCCAAACACGTTCATCGATAGTGACCATTTCCTTGTCAGGTACCGCCCGCACCTTGAAGGGCAGGATTTCGTAAACCGGGTATTCCGCTTCAACAGCCAAATCTTCCGCCGCCAGGGCTTCCATAAAGCCCCGGTGGAACTCTTCTTGCAGATAAACCTGAAGGTCAAAAGAAGGCAGCTCTTCCTGCAGGCTCCGCAGTGTTTCCCGCTGCCTGTCCAGCAATTCGCCGTAGCGGGCCAGAGCCTGCTGCAAGGCTTCCAGGTTGCCCTGGCCGACTGCTGTTTTTACCCGTCTGACCACATTGGCCATACTGCGGTGAGCATTGTTAAGGTTTTTCAAATTTTCCTGCAGCGTTTGGTCCAGAAATTCATCCAGGTTCTGCGGCATATATAAAAAACACCCCCGAAAATCAAACATAATATGTTGGCATTCTCCAATAATCACAAATTATCCTGCTCTTTTACCTGATTTTCTGCCGGCAAGCCCGGCCAATTTAGGAAGAAAAGCAAAAGAAGTAACCTTTTGGGCTTGATTGAATACCTTAAAAAGAAGTCTTTTCCCGGAAATTACGAAAATGGAGGTGCGGACACTCACCTTAATGGTGAAGCAACCGGAAAAGGAGGCTAATATGAGCGGACAAGCTAATTCCAATATCTGGCTTGATGTGCTGAGTTTCCCTTTCCAGGGACGCAGCCAAAAACCCAGACAGCAGGGTCTGACTATGGTTATCGATAAGGGACTGGGTCCGGGGGAACTGAATGATTTATTAATGACAGCCGGGGATTACATTGACTTCATCAAGCTGGGCTTCGGTACTTCGGCCCTTTACCGCCGGAATTTGCTGGAGGAGAAAATTGCCCTGGTCAGGAGTTTCGGGGTGGATATTTATCCGGGGGGAACGTTTTTGGAGATTGCCGTACTTCAGGATAAGCTTACGGAATATATCCGGACGGCCAAACAACTTGGCTTCACAGCCATCGAAGTTTCCGACGGCACCATTAAAATGTCCCCGGAGGTGAGAGTACAAGCCATTACGGCGGCAGCCGGCCTGGGGCTTAAGGTCCTGACCGAGGTTGGCAAGAAGATTTCCGAAGACAAAATATCCGTTGACCGTTATATTGAACAAATCAGGCTGGATTTGGAGCACGGCGCCTGCCAGGTGATTGTGGAGGGCAGGGAATCCGGAAAAAATGCCGGGTTCTACGACGGCGAGGGCAAATTTATCCCGGATGAAATGGAAGCTTTGCTTAAGGCCGTGGACGGCAAGCGGCTGCTCTGGGAAGCGCCTTTGAAGAACCAGCAGCAGGAATTAATTTTAAATTTTGGGCCGAATGTCAATCTTGGGAACATTCCACCCCCGGAGATCCTGGCCCTGGAAGCACTGCGGGTGGGTCTGAGGGGAGACACCCTCTACCAGGTATGTAAAAGTCAAAACAGCGGCTAGGCCGGTTAGCCGCCCGGCGCGCTTTTGGTAATAAAGCAGGCTTGTTTTCATATATTTATTAGGACAGCACTGGAAAGAAGAGGGAGAATAATGTCCGGGGTCAATATGCTGGTAGCTCTGCTGCTCATTGGAATTATAGCCCGGTCCAACCTGATAGCAACGGCAGCCTGCCTGCTGTTAATCGCTAAATTCACCAATCTTAAATTTGTCTTTTCTCTCCTGGAAAGGCGCGGGTTGGAAATGGGCATTCTTTTCCTGATGCTTTCCATCCTGGTACCCCTGGCCAACGGGAAAATTACCGAACGGGACATCATCTACAACCTTACTTCTCTTCCCGGTATTCTTTCCATCGCCGGGGGCGCCCTGGCTACCTGTCTTAATACTCAAGGCCTGAAACTCTTGAAAATAGATCCGGAGATTGTCTTTGGGCTGGTCATTGGCTCGATTTTGGGCATCGTCTTTTTACACGGTGTGCCCGTGGGCCCCTTGATGGCGGCGGCAGTTGCAGCTTTATTCGCCCGGGGATTACGTGTCTTCCGGCGTTAATTTCTGTAAAACAGCGGCTAGTTCCCCGGGCAGGGGCGCCTCAAGTTCAATCCGGGTACCCTTCCGGGGATGGCTGAAGCCCAGCGCCGCCGCGTGCAGAAATTGGCCGTTTAAACTGAGATGAGGACGGGAGGGACCATATTTGGGGTCGCCCACCAGGGGATGGCCGATGAAAGACAGGTGCACTCTAATCTGGTGGGTACGGCCGGTTTCCAATTTTAACTCCAGGCAGGTGTAGTCCGGAAAACGGCGAAGCACGCGGTACCCTGTTACGGCGTGCTTGCCATTTTTCCAGACAACCGCCATCTTTTGCCTGTCCCGCGGGTCCCTCCCGATGGGAGCCTCAACGGCGCCGGTCTGCTCCTTGACCCGGCCGTGCACCAGGGCCAGGTAGAACCGTGTAATCAACCTGTCTTTGAATTGCCGGGCCAGGTCCAGGTGAGCCAGGTCGTTTTTGGCCGCCACAATCAAACCGGAAGTGTCTTTATCCAGCCGGTGCACAATTCCCGGTCGCGTTACTCCGCCAATCCCCGACAAATCACGGCAGTGGTAAAGCAGCGCGTGGACCAGAGTACCGGAATAATTGCCTTCGGCGGGATGGACCACCATTCCCCGGGGCTTGTTCACAACGATGACATCGCCGTCTTCGTAATAAATATCCAGGGGGATGGGCTCGCCCGCCAATTCCAGTCCCTCTGGATCGGGCACCTGCAGTTCCACCAGGTCCCGGGGCCTAACCCTGTAGCTGGCCCGGGCCGGCGCCCCGTTAACAGCTGCCAGCCCTTCGGCAATTAGTTTCTGGATGAAGGAGCGGGTCAACTCTTCCATTTCCCCGGAAAGAAAGACATCCAGCCTCTTCCCGTCATCACCCTCAGCAACCTCAAAGGGGTAAAATTCCGGCATTTGTTATTCACTTTCCTTATCCGGTTTTTGGACCGCATCTCTTAAAAACTCCAGAATCAGCAGGCAAGCGCCGATTACAATGGCCGAATCCGCCAGATTGAAAACCGGCCAGATCCGAAAGTCCAGAAAATCAACGACCCTGCCGAAACGCAGCCGGTCCACCAGGTTGCCCAGGGCCCCCCCCACTATCAAGGCCAGACCGTAGCGCAAAAAGGCCCGTTCCAGGGGCAGGCGCCGGTAAAACAGCAGTACCCCCAGGACCAGAACCAATGTCACGATAATGAAGAGGTTCGTCTGATGGGCCAGGAAGCCAAAGGCGGCTCCCGGGTTGAGGATGTAGGTCAGGTGAAAAACCTTTTTGACAATGGGGATGGATTCCCCCTGGTACATCAACATCTGCACGGCAGCCTTGGACCCCTGGTCAAGCAATAATACAATTGCGATAATAAAATAAAACATTTCCCATCACCGTTATTAATTCTACCATAGTTTAAATTGGCCTGACATCACATCGGTAAGATTAGAAAAATAAAAAGTTTCAAACCTTTTCCTGTGGGGGGGACCCCAATTAAAATACAGGGGTTCCAATCAAAGTTTATCCGGAATGGAGCCTGTTAAGTCCTTCAATTTGGCAAAGGAGAAGGGAGAGCAAAAGACTGGGTTTGGCATATTCAGCCTGAAAGCTAAACTTTAAAGAAGTTATTGCAAGAAATTGCCATAAAGATTTCTTAATAAAGCCCGCGCTTTTGGGCACAATACTATCACAAGGGTTCGTAATGGCCGAGCCAAGACTGTTACAGGGTCAACAGGGCTCTGTAATAGTCGGCCAAAGGTCAATATTGGGTCAAAATGGCTCGGTATTGGCCGGAGGGCAGACTGATGGGTGTTCCGGCAGGTTTTGCAGCAGTCCGAACGATTGCTGCAAGGTCGCAAGGGATATTCATTGGTCGAGCTAAGACTATCATGGGTTTCGGATGCTATGACTCTATTTAAAGCCTGGGGTTTATAGCAGTCGAAAGATTGCTATAGGCTCCCTAGATATCCATGATAGTCGAGCAAAGGTCATTACGGGTGCCGTAATGGTTCATGGCAGTCGAAAGATTGTCATGGGCTGCGCAGGGATTCGTAATGGCTGGAGCGTAGGTCATTACGGGCTCTTAACATAGAAACCTTCCTCAATCCTGAGGAAGGTTTCTTGTCTTGAAGGCAAATCCAAAGGTATTCCGTAATACCCCCGGGTCAGGGCATAATTACAATATTTGTGACTACCGGCCGCTGCCTTCCGTCGGAAGGGCGGTTTAAAACCTCCCCCCGGAAAATAAAGGTGCTGGAGCCGCCGCCGTCAAGGTTGTAGCCCTCTTTTACACCCAGTTCCGCCAGCTTGACCTGGAGCCTTTCCAGGGTTACACCGCTGCTCCAGTCCGATTGGCGGCCGTCCACAACAATCAGGATCAAATCCCCGTTGGCGTATTCCCCGATAATGGTCCGCGGCTGGCGGGTAGTTACCCATTCTTGCGGAATTGACGCCGGTTTCCCCTGCCGGATCAGGACGGGAAGAAAACTCACACCCTGCCAGGGATCCAGTTTGAGCAGGTCCTCTTTTTTAGGAAAGACACCCCCTATAAAGGTTCCATCTTTTCCCGTGCCGGCAAAAAAAACATCGTCAGCCGGGGTAAAGCCGCCAACCAGCTTGCCGTCAATGACCGTATTGCCGATGGGAAGCGCCTTGCCGCCGGCATTGTAAAAGCCGCCTCCGTTGATTCCCAGAACGGCCCCGGTGCGTTTGACCGCCTCCGCGGTAGTTTCTTGATTTCCCAGTTTGTCCCCGGCCAGCACAACTTTCAAGGCACTGGGGTCAAATAGCTTTATTTTAGCAATGAACCCGCGGTACCCCAATTCGTCCAGCCGAAAAACTTTGATTTCCACCCGCCCCGAGCTATGGGAACCCACGGGGGGTCCCAGCATGGCCAGAATGCGTTCCTCATAGATCCCATCAGAAAGCTGTTTATGTTCCTGGCTTTTACCGGCAAAGAATTCCATCATTTCATTCTGCTCCTGGTATTGACGCTCTTGCTCCAGGGCTGTCCGGCTAAATGAGCCTGCCTCTCCCCGGATTTCCAGCAGCTGGCCCTCAATCAAACCCGTACTTTCGTGTACGTTTTTTAAAGGCATTTCCAGGGCCTGGGTGCTCTGGGTGAAGCCGGTAAAGAATATTAAAAGGCCGATGAAGGGAGCAACACTGTAGAGCAAAACAAAATAGACGAACCTCATCGGGGGGCCTCCCTTAAAATATTTAAACTTTTCTCCAAATTTTTAAGCTGAGCGTCCAGTTCTTCAATTTTTTTATTCAACTCTTTCTGGGTAGAATCGGAACTGGACAGGGTAATCCCCGCAGTCGCCAGGCTTTCCCGGATTTCTTTAACGTTCGCGCCAAGATTGTCCAAACGGGCTTCCAGGGTCTGCACATTGACGGCGTTGGTTTGCTGAACAGCCATAATAGTTTGATCAAAATACTGTTTGGCCAGAAAAAAGCCGCCGAAAACCATTACCGCCCAAAGAATGAAGGCCACAAACCAGCTGCCGGGACTGGACCTTTTTCTCTTTTCCCGGACGGCCGCATTCCGGCTCCCTTCTGCCTGGAATTCCGCGGAATTGTGTATATTCAGCTTTAATTCCCACCTTTCTGTTCCAGGACTACAAGCGGTTCTTGTAAACCGGACCTGGTTTTTCCTTATAGGTTTGGACACCCACCTGCCGATCTCCCCCTTTTTTCCTTTATTTTTTTATCAAAAAAGGGTGGCCATTACACCACCCCAAAGGGTTGCTGTTTACACAACCACCCCAACCCGTTCTGCCCCGGCGTGAAGCCGGGGCAGAAATATTCCCTTATATCATTAATTAAGCCGGAACCGGCATGAATACAAGAACAGGCGCCTCACAACCACCCCATAATATGGTACTATTTGAGGGCGTCGACGCATTTGGGGCAGAGGACCGGGTGTCCGGCATCCGCACCTACATCTTCATGGTACACCCAGCAGCGTTCACATTTCCGGCCGCCGGTGGCCCGCACGGTCACCGCCAGTCCCGGCAGGTGCTCCGATTCCCTTACGCTTCCGGGGGCCTCTCCCAAAGGCTTCAAACTGGCGCCGGAAACGATAAAGATGACAGCCAGGTCCCCGGCCAGAGGCTTCAAGAAGTTGTACAGCTCTTCTCCGGCGTACAATTCAACGGCTGCCTCCAGGGAGTTGCCGATAACCTTATCCCGCCGGGCTGTTTCCAGGGCTTTGGTCACTTCCCCCCGCACTTCCAGCAGGCGTTCCCACTTCTGATCAAGTTCCTCATCAAGGTATTCTTCCACAACCCCGGGCATGCCGGTAAGCTGCACGCTGATCGCCCCTTCCTTGTTGCCGGGGATATAGCGCCAGATTTCCTCTGAGGTAAAAGCCAGCACCGGAGCCAAAAGCCGCGCCAGGGCACTTAGAGTCTCGTAAAGAACTGTTTGGGCAGCTCGACGTTCCAGAGAACTGGCCGGGGCGGTATAAAGGCGGTCTTTAATTATATCCAGGTAAAGGGCGCTCAGATCGACGGTGCAAAACCCGTAAATAGCGTGGTAAACGACGTGAAATTCGTAATCCTGGTAGCCCCGGGTAACTTTTAGAATTAGTTTTTGCAGCTTCGACAAAGCCCAGCGGTCAATTTCCGGCATTTCACTGTAACTGACTTTGTTTTTGGCCGGGTCAAAATCATAAAGGTTGCCCAGCAGAAAACGGCAGGTATTCCTAATTTTCCGGTAGGCCTCCGTCATCTGTTTGAGGATGCCCGGGGAGGCCGCCAGATCACCCCGGTAGTCGGCCGAACTGACCCACAGCCTCAGGATATCCGCGCCCATCTGTTTGATTACTTTAGCCGGGTCAACTACATTGCCCAGGGACTTCGACATCTTCCGGCCCTGTTCATCGACAACGAAACCGTGGGTTAGTACCGCCCGGTAAGGCGCCTCCCCGGTCACAGCCACGGAGGTGGACAGGGACGAGTTAAACCAGCCGCGGTGCTGGTCGCTCCCCTCCAGATACAGATCAGCCGGCCGGCGCAAATCAGGCCAGTCGGGATTCTGGTCCAGAACGCCCAGGTGGCTGGTGCCGGAATCAAACCAGACGTCCATGATATCTTTTTCCTTCATAAATTCTCCGCTGCCGCAGTGCGGGCACCGGGTCCCGGGGGGCAGCAGTTCCTTGGCCTCCCTGGCAAACCAGACATCGGAACCGTGTTCCCGGAACAGTTCCTGGAGGTAACCGATGGTTTGATCGTTAATAAGCTCTTTGCCGCATTCCTGGCAGTAGAAAATAGGGATGGGCACTCCCCAGCTGCGCTGGCGGGAAATGCACCAGTCGCCCCGGTTGGCAACCATACTGTAGATGCGCTCTTCGCCCCAGCCCGGGATCCAGCGCACCTGGCGAATTGCGTCCAAAGTCGCCTGGCGGAACCCGTCAATGGAGGCGAACCACTGCTCCGTAGCCCGGAAAAAGACCGGCTTTTTACAGCGCCAGCAATGGGGGAACTGGTGCTGCACCGTGGCCTGGTGCAGCAAATGCCCCCGGCGCTGCAGTTCTGCCAGGACCGCCTTGTTGGCGTCCAGGTAAAACTGGCCGGCAAAAATACCGCCTTCCCCGGTAAAACACCCCCTGGCGTCCACCGGCGAAAGAACCGGCAGGCCGTACTCCCTGCCAACAATGAAGTCCTCCATACCGTGGCCCGGCGCGGTGTGCACACAACCGGTTCCCTGCTCCAGGGTAACGTGCCCGCCCAGGATTACCAGGGAAACCCTATCTTCGAAGGGGTGGCCGCATTCCACCCGCTCCAGGTCCGACCCTTTGAATTCAGCTATCACTTCGGCGTCCGGCGCGCCGATAATCTCCAAAAAACTATCTTTTAAATCCTTGGCCACCAGATACTGTTCCCGGCCTGTCCGGACCAGAACATACAGGTAATCCGGGTGCAGGCAAACAGCCAGGTTGGCAGGCAGCGTCCAGGGTGTGGTGGTCCAGATAACCACATAGGTATCCTTTTCAGGCAAAACCCCCCTGCCGTCGCGGATCGGGAAACGCACGTAAATCGATGCTGAGTGCTTGTCACCGTACTCCACTTCAGCTTCAGCCAGGGCGGTTTCACAGGAGGCACACCAGTAGACGGGCTTCATGCCCTTGTAAATATAACCCTTTTTGGCCATTACACCAAAGGCGCCAATCTGGCGCGCCTCGAAATGGGGCTTCAGGGTCAGGTAGGGATTGTCCCACTCACCCCGCACACCCAGGCGTTTAAATTCCTCCCGCTGGATCTCCACATATTTAAGGGCAAATTCCTTGCATTTTTGCCTGAAATCCACCGGGGAAATCTGATGGCGGTTCAGGCCGAAGGCTTTGATGGCCTGCTGCTCAATGGGCAGGCCGTGGGTATCCCAGCCCGGTACGTAGGGGGCGTCATAGCCTGACATGGAGTGGTATTTTACCACAATGTCCTTTAATACCTTGTTTAAAACGTGACCCAGGTGAATATGCCCGTTGGCGTAAGGCGGCCCGTCATGCAGGATAAATTTCCGGCGCCCCCGGTTTTTTTGCTGAACCATTTTATAAATATTTGTTTCGTTCCAGAATTCTAAAATCTCCGGCTCCCGCTGGGGTAAATTTGCCCGCATGGGGAAGTCGGTTTTTGGCAGGTTTAAGGTCTTACTGTAGTCCATTGCAGAGAACACCTCGCTTTAAATGATTCAATTGGTAAAAATCTGCCCGGGTTGATCGCGGCTAAAAAGTCGCTTTTAAAGACCTGCAATCAACATAAAAAACCCCGTCCTCAAAAGGGACGGGATTAAAACCCGCGGTACCACCCTAACTGCCGGTCAGCGGGGCCAAAATAAAAATACCGGCCCCTGGAAAAACCAGCCGCTTCGGGCCTTATAACGGTGGCAAGCCGGCCCTTCCTAGTCCCCAAAAAGGTTTCAGACGGCGCCTCCCGGGTGATTTTCAACGGTTATCCGTACCCGGCTCGCACCTTCTCCAGGCTCTCTTAATCGGACCGGCCCGTCTACTCCTCCCGTTCACAGGCAGGGGTAATATGATCTAACAGGCAATATTATATAGAAAGATATCGATTCAGTCAACTTTGGCCCTATAAAACATACGGCGCGGGACCAGGCCAAAGAAGGCTCGTTAACTTTTCAGGTCCAGGGTTTTTAATAATTCTTCTGTGGTCACACCTTCCACCCTGACCAGCTTATTGCGGCTGGTCTGTCCGGCTACAATTCCCACCCGGGAGCGGGGCACAGCCAGTACTTTAGCCAGAAAAGCACAGCAGGCCTCGTTGGCCTCCCCTTCCACCGGGGGTGCGGTTAAGCGGACTTTCAGCGAGTCTTCAAACAGACCTGTGATTTGGTTTTTGGAAGAACGGGGCTGCACCCTCACCTTGAAAACAACACCCTTTTGGTCTTCTTTGATCCCCAGCATAAACTTTCAACTCCTGTTGCCGCCAAATGCGGGATCCGGCGCCGGCAAATTCCCTTGTCCCGGAACTGGCCGGGTTAAACCAGAAACCGCTTTTAAAAGCCCAATCACAGTCGCTGTGCAACCCTTTCCGGACAGCAAAGCGCAACCAGGTTATGTAAAATCCTTGCTGTAATACCCCAAATAAAGCGTCCGTCATATTCGTAAAAATAAACAGTAAAAGAACCCTGCCGGGTTCCTTCCCTCTGATAGGAATCGGGTACTTTATGGAAGGGGAAGTCCGGCCCATAGCGCGTCACTACCTCCAGGCTGCTTTTCGAGGGCGGATTCTTAAAGAAGTATTCCAGAGGGACCAAAAAAACCTCCTCTACTTCCGCCGGGTTGGGTGATACATCCTCGTAATTCTCCAGCCTGCCCAGGTACGGGTAGATCAGTGTCCCGTGCGGGTTAACCAGATAGTCCAGAGGTCCGATTAAGACAACCTGCTCCTGCCGGATGCCCAGTTCCTCAACTGTTTCTCTAACAGCCGCATTCTGGGGCCGGGACATCTCCCAGGGTTCAACCCTGCCGCCCGGAAAGCAAATCTCCCCGGGCTGCCGCTTTAAATCGTCAGCCCTTACCTCAAACAAAACGTGGAGCTGATCCTGTCTACTAATGACCGGAAGAAGCACGGCGAACACCTGGTACTCATGTTCGTTTTGAATCCGGGGCCGCCGCATGGAAAGTCTGCTGAAAATATTCATCAAATTGGCATCTCCTGGCCTTTTCAGTTTTTATTATCAAATCCTTGTTTTAGTCCCTTTACCCCTTCCCCTATTCCTCTTCCTCAAAGGAAGTGTCGCCATCGTTTTCACCCTCCAGAATTTTCAGTTGGGTTTCTAAAAAAGAACGAAACCGCATTTTAAAAACCCGGGCCTGGTTTTCCAGGCGGTGATTTTCTTCGAGAATGACCGAAACCTTGCGTTCCGCCCCGGCGATTAAATCAGCGGCATGCCTTTCGGCCTCCTGGATAATTGCCGCGGCTTCCTGCTCGGACTCCCTGGTTATCCGGTCCGCCTCGATCCGGGCCTGATCCTTGAGTAAGCCGGCCTCTTTTTCCGTATTCTGCCTGACATCCTCAGCGCTTTTCTGGGCAAGGATCATGGTGTTTTTAAGCACTTCCTCGATTTCCTGGTAGCGGGAAATATTCTTATTAACCTGCTCCAGTTCTTCCTTTAAATCCTGATTTTCCCGGAAAAGCTTTTCAAAATCCTGGGTAATTTGATCCATGAAGATGTCTACTTCTTCCTCGCTATAACCCCGGAATTTGCGATTAAATTCCTTTTTTTGGATATCCAGCGGTGTTAACACGCTTTTCACCCCATTTGATTATGCTAAAACGGATCCTTTATTCCAGGCGTCCCCATTGAAATTGCGCTGGTTCAATATCAACCGGATGAAGGTCCGGGCACACCCTTGCAGCGCCCGGATAACCACCGTCCGATGCGGCGGCGGGTCCTGGGATTGCCTTGACCAGGGAAATGACAAGACCCGCTTGATACGGATCACAAAAAACGGTTGCCCGGGTCATTCCGCCGGCCAACACGATCTCCGACCAATCCATAGCCAGGGCGAGCAGAGCCCCGTCCTGTCCGCCTGACACATTCCAGCAATCCTTCCCGCTTCAATACTTACAGGATTCTCCAGAGGACTCCGATAACCACCTGTCTGATCAACTGCAGGACAAAGAAGGCAATGATCGGGGAAAAATCAACAGCCCCTAAGGGGGGTATAATCCGCCGGAAAAGCACCAGAAAAGGCTCCGTAATTTCATAAATAAACCGGATCACCGGATGATATGGATTGAGACGGGGCAGCCAGGTAAGCAGGATCCGGATAATCAACAACCAGGTATAGACCTGGAAGGCAACATCTATCGCTGTAATCACAATACCCATGTTACACCCCACAAATAAAACTTCCGGACCATTAAGGACCGCTTGATTATTTTTCGGAAAGCTCCCTGGATCGCCGGGTGGCGTCTGCAACTGCCTTGATCAGCAGCGCCCTGAGCGCCCCTTCTTCCAGGGTAACCAGACCGGCTATGGTTGTTCCACCCGGTGTGGTTACCATATCCTTCAACACAGCCGGGTGTTCCCCTGTTTCCAGGACCATTTTGGCGGCGCCCAGCATGGTTTGGGTGATTAAAAGCCTGGCCGCGTCCCTGGGCAGGCCGAGTCTCACCGCCCCGTCAATAAAGCCCTCCAGGATCAGATACATATAACCCGGACCGCTGCCGCTCAAGCCTGTTACACAGTCAAGCAGCAACTCGGGAACCTCCACTGCTTTTCCCACCGCCGTAAAAATAGCCATTGCCATGCTGACGCTATCCCCGGAAGCCCGGGCTCCGGCACAGACTGCGCTGGCCCCCTCCCCAACGAGACAGGGTGTATTGGGCATAACCCGGATCACTTGTACCGGCCTTTCCAGACATGCTTCGATGGTACCGGTGGTGATCCCCGCTGCAATTGAGATCAGGATTTTCTCCGGACCCCAGACCGGGGCGGTCCCTTTTAACAGAGGCGCCACAACCGGGGGCTTAACCGCAAGGATGACCAGATCCGCCTCTTCAACCAGCGCCTGGTTGTCAGCTGCCGTTTTAATCAGATATTTCCTTTTGAGATCTTCCAGCCGCCCATGGTTTATATCACTGATTAAAATCCCTGCAGGTGAAATCAGGCCGGCTTTTAGCACACCGGAAATTAAGGCTTCCGCCATAACTCCCGCACCAAGGAAACCGATTTTCAGTCCCTTTAGCGGCATTCTCCCACATCCCTTCCGACGTTATGTACGCATCCAGGAAAACATGCCTTTTTCCCTGTTCTGATCCCTTAGTTCATTGGATATGTCCATATTGCTCGGTACGAAAAGAAAGATCCCGGTGCCCACTTTCTGCTGACTCCCGTTTAAAGCGTAGGACACCCCCATAACAAAATCTATCACTCGTCTGGCCAGTTCCGGTGAGGCCTGTTCCAGATTGACAATAACCGGCTGCCTGTTTTTGAGGTTGTCGGCAATGTCCTTAACCTCGTCATAGGCCTTGGGCTCAACCACCACAACCCGCACCTGGCGCTGGGTGGGAAGGCTCACAACAGCGCCCTTTTCCTTTTCCTTTTCCCTGACCCTGTCCCTTTTCCTGTGCCAGGGTTGTTCTTCCGGTTCTTCTTCCCGGTTGAATCTGGCCTCTTCCTCCACAGCCTCTTCTTCAAATCCCATGAAGCTGAGCACCTTGTCAACTAGCTTCACAGCCACAGGCACATCCCTCCTTACATTTTTGTGCAACTCATGTCTGCCATAGGGGAGTATTGGCAAACCCGTTTCGCTGACCATTTAAACCCGTTGGCCAAAAATAGCCGAACCTATCCGCAGGATATTGGCGCCTTCTTCCAGGGCCACTTCATAGTCACCGCTCATTCCCATGGACAGGAAGTCCATCCTTACTTCCGGCAAATCAACCTTTAGCTTCACACTTAACTCCCTGAGTTGCCTGAAGATCGGGCGGACTTCCTCCGGGTTATCAGTCCGGGGCGCAATGGTCATTAGACCGCATATCTTTAAACCAGGCAGACGGCTTGATTCCGCTGCAAATTCCTTCACTTCCCGCAGGTTAAAGCCTAATTTTGTTTTTTCTCCGGCAACGTTGACCTGCACCAAAACCCTGGCGGTCAGGCCCTTTTCGCAGGCTGCCCGGTTAATCTCCCGGGCCAGGGACCAGCGGTCCAGGGAATGGATTAAAAAGACTTTATCAATTATTCTTTTTACTTTATTGGTCTGCAGGCTGCCTATAAAATGCCACTCAATACCAGGGGGAAGTTCCTTATGTTTGGGCAGCAACTCCTGCACCCTGTTTTCCCCCAGGCTGTTCACCCCGAAGGCCAGCACATCCCTGATAGTTTTTACCGGAACGGTTTTGGTAACCGCCACCAGTTTTACTTGTTCCGGGTCGCGGCCTGAACGAAGGGCAGCTGCATTGATCTGCCGGCGTACCCGGTTAAGGTTGTCCAGGACACTCAATCCACCACGCCCCTTTATTCCACCAGGCTTCTCTCCCGGATTAGGGCGGGGTTGCTCACATAACGGGTGTTTTCCCCCAGTCCCTTGCCGGAAATAGACACCTTTCCATTTAATTCACCCTCAACCTTGACAGGAACCCACTGGGCTCTTTTTTTAACAGACAGGTACAGGCCCGGTGTTTCATCTTTGTAAACAACGGCATGCTGCGGCACCAGCAGCCCTGCAAGCCGGTTTGTGGTAATATTCAAATCCACCTTCCGGTTATGGACCAGCTCATCTGGAAAATTGGACAGTTGAAATAGTCCTTCCCACCCGCCCTCTTTTTCCACAATTTTAAAAGTCTTAATCATAAGGGGATGGTTGTCCCATGTTGCCTTGAACCAATGGGGTTTTTCCAGCAGCTCCGCTGGAAATCCCGTCTTTGCGGCTTCCGCGTAAAAATAGGTTGCGGAAAGATTATCGATTAATTTAAACACAGCTTGCCCCTTTTCCACCCTATCCCCTTCCGATACATGCTTATGACCTATTCTGTCAAGGCTGGAAAAATCCAATACATCAAGATTCGCCGGGGTCAGAATGGTTTCCAGACCGTCCAGGCGGGAACAGAACATACCTGCGGCAGGTGTAACAAGCTTATGCACAACCCCGCCGCCTTCCACGGCCACCACTTCAGCTGCAGGCGCCCCCATTTCCAGACGGTTTCCATCCTCGGCCGCAAAATGAATTTTGCCGCTGACAGGGGAGCGAATTACCTTTTCTTCTTTAACCAGGATACCCCCCAGCGGGGCGTTCTGACTCACCTCCTGTAAGGCAAGAAACTCGACACCGGAAACAAAAACAATAAACCGGCTCCAGGCTAGTAAGAATCCCAAAATCAACAGGGCTGCCAGGGTAATGACAGGCCAATAGGAGTTAGGAGTTCTTCTTTTTCGTTGCCTGGTTTCTGAAAAACACGCGTACTTATTTATAATACAGGGCATCTTCTTCACCTACCCGGCAAGCAGGCAGCAGTGTCAATGTTTATTAATTCACCCAAAAATCGGCCCCCGGTGTAAAAAACTATTTCGACGGCTGGAAAGCCAATTCCTGCGTAGAATGACCAGGTCATACGCCCATTTTTTATCGACCATACCTGCAATCCTTTCTAATTTAGTGCATTATATTGCTGTAATTTGCCCCTGTCCGGCCCATGCAAAGGCAGGATGAAGGAAAAAGTGCTGCCCTCCCCGGCCTTGCTTTCCACCTGAACACTTCCATGGTGGGCATCAATAATATGTTTTACTATGGAAAGTCCCAGACCGGTACCTCCCTGTTCCCGGGAGCGCGCCTTATCCACCCTGTAGAACCGTTCAAAAACCCGGGAAAGGCTTTCCGGGGGAATACCGATACCATTGTCCTGCACATTCACCTTTAATTCATCTTGCCCGGCAGCGGCATGGACAAAAATTTTACCCCCGGGTTGGGTATAACTGACCGAATTGTCGATGAGGTTAATTAAAACCTGGCTAAGCATATCGGGGTCACCCGGGACCAACGGGAGATTATCAGGTAAATTAACGCCTATATCAATATTTTTTTCCTGGGCGCGGGATTTCAGGATGGCAACCGTCCTCTGGATCAAATCTTGAATTTTTAACAACTGCAAACTGGGTACGGTCTTGCGGTCCTCAATCTTGGAGAGGTTTAACAGCTCATCTATTAACCTGGACAAGCGTTCCGTTTCCGTGTTCATGATTTCCAGGAACTGCCTGGCCAATTTAGGTTCATCGATGGCCCCTTCCAGCAGCGTCTCCGCAAAACCCCGGATGGAAGTAAGGGGGGTTCTCAATTCATGGGAAACATTGGCAACAAAATCGCTGCGCATTTCTTCCACCCTTTTTCTTTCCGTGACATCCTTGAGCACCGCCACAGCTCCCCCCTGGTCCACCCCGATATTCTTCAAGGGGGTCACATAAACCCGGAAGACCAGGGGCTCCGGCGTCAAAATATCTATTTGCTTCTCCACGGGGCATCCGGTTTCCAAAGCCCTGCTCAGCATCTTTTCCAGTTCAAAGTTGCGGATGACCCTGAGGATATTCTTTCCCTTACTGTAGGCCATATTAATGCCAAACAGCTCTTCCACCACAGGGTTAATCATGATAACCCTGCCCCAGTTGTCCACGGCAATCACACCGTCGGCTATGCTGGACAAAATAGCCTGGATCCGGTTTTTTTCCGAGATAACATCTTCAATATTGCTCTTTAGCTGCCTGGCCATGTAGTTAATAGCACGGGCCAAATCACCAATTTCGTCCTGGGCAAAATTCCTGATCTCCTGGTCCAGATTTCCCCTGGCCATCTCCTGGGCAATCTCAGCCATTTCACCCAGGGGGCTGATCAAACGTTTATACATTATCAGTGCCAGGATAGCGGAACAAGTAAAGGCAGTGGCCGCCGCCCCCCAGACACTCACCCTTTCGATGGACGTAAGCTGGGTCAGGGCAAAAAAGACAAGAAAAAGAAAAAAGTAGCTGGCGATCGGCCTCCAGCCAAACCTCCAGAAAGTTCCCAGTTTTATCAGCAACGCCAGCCCTCCTTAAAGCGATAACCTACTCCCCGCACAGTTTCTATGGCCTGTTCCCCTTTCGGTAATTTTTCAAGTTTATGCCTTACATGCCGGATATGGACGTCCACTGTCCGGGAGTCCCCGGGGTAATCATAGCCCCAAACCTGCTCTAACAGCTGATCCCGGGAGAACACCTTGCCGGGGTGGCGGGCCAAAAAACGGAAAAGGTCAAATTCCTTGAGGGTAAATTCCTGCTTTTCCCCGTCTACGTAAACTGCAAACCGGTCCTCGTCAATGACCATCCGCCCGTAATCCAGACGTGATTCCGAAGCTTCCCCTGCCCCGGTTTCTCCCCTGCGCGACCGCCTGAGCCTGGCTTTAATTCTGGCCACCAGTTCCCTGGGACTGAAGGGCTTGGTTACATAGTCATCAGCGCCCATTTCCAGCCCCAGGACCCGGTCCAGTTCATCGGCCCTGGCGCTGAGCATAATAATGGGTATCTTCTTTGTTGCGGGATCCAGGTGCAACTCCCGGCAAACCTCCAGACCGCTGATTTCAGGGAGCATCACATCAAGTAAAATCAAATCCGGATTCTCACTGCGGGCCAGTTCTAAACCCCGGGCGCCGTCCAAAGAAGTCAAGACATGATATCCTTCCCGCTCCAAATTAAAGCGGACCAGTTCCAGGATATTTTTTTCATCGTCCACCACCAGTATTTTTGGCATCCCCCATCACCTTTCATCTGCCCCGGGCTAATCCATTATCCGGTTTATTCATCTTCCCTATTAATTTATTTTAACATAATTAGAGCAGCCATCCGGCCAGTATTTCCTCCCTCCGCCCGGTAGGAATAAAATTTCTTCCGGTTACAGGAAGTGCAGATCCGGGAAATCACAATATTTTCAGCCCTTAGACCCGCATCCAGCAGGGTACGGCGGTTTGCCGCCCACAGATCCAAACGCCACCGGCCCGGTGAGGTCGAGACAGCCAGATCCTCTATTTCAGGAAAACTCTCCCTAAAGGGTTCCAAAACTCTTTTGTCTACCTCGTAACAGCAAGGGCCTACGGAGGGACCAATCCCGGCCAGGCAATTACGGGGTTCGACGCCAAAGTGATCTGTCATCCTTTTCAAGGTTTTCCCGGCTATTCTCAAGGCCGTACCCTTCCACCCGGCATGGGCAACGGCAACAACTTTTTTTTGGGGATCAAAAAGGTAAACCGGTACGCAATCGGCATAATAGCTGGACAGGGGTACCCCGGCAACTCCTGTTACAAGGGCATCCGTACCGGGCAGGGAACTCTGGCCGGAGAGGGCGCCCCGCCCCCTTTCCTTGAGGCCGACTATTTCGATCCGATCACCGTGAATCTGGGAGCCTGCAACCAAATCCGCCGGATTGATTCCCAGGGCCTCGCAGGCCAGTTTGCGGTTAGCCCGGACATTTTGTTCCTTATCCCCGACGTGAAAGGCAGTGTTCAAAGATTTAAAAGGCGTTTCGCTGACACCGTTGGAGCGGGTTGTAAACCCATGAATCACCTTTCCCGATGCCTTAAAATGGGGAAACATATAAAATTGCAAACCGCATTTTTCAGCTAATATTTGCATTACCAAGACCTTTCTCCTGGATTCTAAGAAGTTTTTAGCGCCTTTTCCTCAACAAAGGCTTCCAGATCAGCCAACCGGCTAAGAAGTTCGTCCCGGTGGGACGGGTTGACCCCGCCGGAGAGCAGGTTGCGAATTTTACCGTTCAGGGACAAATAGGCCCGCCTGACGGACTCCTCCGCATCATAAGCAACCGGGCTCAACTCCACAACTTCCTGCCAGGCCGGAATTGAAACTTTTAGACCCGTTTCCAGCCGGATTAAACGGGCCAGGGGTTCCGTGGCGTCTGGTTCCCCGTGAACTAGAAATACTTCTCCCGGGGGACAGGAAAAATTTTTAAGCCACTGCAGCAGCCCCGCCTGGTCGGCATGGGACGAGTAGCATTCAATGTTGCGAATATCCGCCTTGACGGTTATTTCATCGCCAAAGATACGCACACTCCTTTGGCCGTCTAAAATCAGCCGCCCCAGGGTACCCTCCGCCTGGTAGCCGATAAACAACACTGTGCTTTCCGGCCGCCAGAGGTTATATTTGAGGTGATGCCTGATCCGGCCGGCTTCGCACATCCCGCTGGCAGAAATAATAATGGCCCCGCTGATCCTGTTCAACGATTTCGACTCCTCCGCCGAAAGCGTAAATTTCAGGGAGGGGTGGATAACAGGATTTCCGCCCCTTTGAACCAACTCCCGGGCTTCCCGGTCATAGCAATCCTGGTGCCTTTGGAAAACGCCGGTTGCCGCCGTAGCCAGAGGACTGTCAATATAGACCTGCATGGGGGGCATCCTTCGCTCTTCCCTCAACATATTAAGGTGGTAAAGCAGGTCCTGGGTCCGTTCAACCGCGAAAGCCGGGATAATTAAATTTCCCCCTTTTTTATAGGTTTCCCAGATCACCCCATGTAATAATTCAATTTCTTTCTCGCACTGAAGGTGGAGACGGTTGCCATAGGTAGATTCCATGATCACATAGTCTGCTTTGACAATTGTAGAGGGATCATTGACGATGGGCCGGTTATGATTTCCAAGATCGCCGGAAAAAACGAGTTTTGTCTCCGTATCGCCTTCCTGCACCCAGACCTCAATTATGGCTGAACCAAGGATGTGTCCGGCGTCCACAAAACGTGCGCGCACATCGGGGGCAACCTGGATTATTTGATCATACCCGGCAGGCCGGAAAAAGGGAAGGCTTTTATAAGCGTCATCAACATTATAAACAGGTTCAAGCATCGCCCGCCCGGCCCTGCGGTTTTTGCGGTTCTTTCGTTCAACCTCCATCTCCTGAATGTACCCGCTATCGGGCAGCAAGACCTCACAAAGTTCAATTGTTGCAGGGGTAGCGTATATTTTTCCTTTAAAACCGTGCTTCACCAGTTTTGGAATCAGGCCGCTGTGATCGATGTGGGCATGGGTGAGCAAAACACATTGAATACTGTGGGGCGGAATTAAAAAGTTGTTATAATTTCGTTCCCTGATTTCTTTATTACCTTGAAACATTCCGCAATCTATCATTATCCTTGATTGAGAGGTATCCAGTAGAAAACATGAACCTGTAACTGTGCCGGCAGCCCCTAAGAATTGAATTCGCATAATCCCCCTCCAAATCACTGTTTAAACTGAAATTATTTCTCCCCAGTTTCCGTAAAACCCTTTTTTTTTACAATTAAAGCCCCCGGCCTTGACATGAAGGTTTACGGGGATTAATCTTAAGAATATCTATTACAATACAATAGAATAACAGAATAAAAGGAAGGAGTGCATCTTCCAGTGCCCATTTACGAATTCCGGTGCGACGGATGCGGCAACCGCTTTGAAAAACTTTGCCCCGTTGGGGAAAGTGGGGCAAATCTGAAATGTCCCCAGTGTGGCAGGCAAACTCCTGTGCGGGTAATGTCAAGTTTTAAGGCCTGCGGCACGGGTGGAGGCAAAGGCGCCGGTTCCAGTTGCGGGACCTGCAGTTCTTCCAACTGCGGAAGTTGCGGTCATTAAAATAGCCGGCCCCTGCTTATTACCGGGGGGAAAACACCGCTGGTTCCTGTCCGGGGTGGCGCCGGGGGTTCAACCCCGAACCCCTTTTGCAATCAAAAAAACCCTCCATACGGCGAAGGGAGGCAGGTTATACTGCCTCCCTTCCCTTGCCAATCCGCAAATGGCGTTATTCTGCGCATTCCCTTCAAATACAAAACTATTTCCGGCACCAGGAGAAATTTTAAAAACGGCAGCGCAGATCCGCATTATCAATCAGCACAGAACTGGTGTTGGCAGCAGCCGGCTCAAGGGTGAAACGGACATCGGCCAGCCTGGCGCCCGTGGGAACTTGCCCAGTGGACAGGCTGTACCGCTGGTAGCTATTGTTGGGTATATTATCCTGGGAGTACCGGGGCTCGGTTCTGCCGACGAAATTGCCGTTCCTGTCATAGTAAATAATCTCAACGAAAAGTATAAACCTGGCAACGCCCGGACTGACCCGCTCCCTCGCCCGCCAACTTAACTCATAAATCCTGCCCGGTTCAACATTAACACTTTGGGACAACAAGGACCTGGAACCGGGTCTGAAACCCATCTCCACAGCGTAGGCGCCGGTTTCAGACAGGGAACTGCGGGCAAGGTTGCTTCCCGTCCAGCCCGTAGGCGGCGCCGATGGGTTGGGCCATCTTTCGAAACCCGGGTTATCTAGAATATTTCCGGGCGGGCAGGGCGTTGGTACCGGTCCAGGTGTAGGCCTCGGTGTCGGTCTGGGCGTTGGTCTGGGTGTCGGTCTGGGTGTCGGTCTGGGTGTCGGTCTGGGTGTCGGTCTGGGTGTCGGTCTGGGTGTCGGTCTGGGTGTCGGTCCGGGCGTTGGTCTGGGTGTCGGCCGGGGTGTCGGCCGGGGCGTCGGCCGGGGTGTCGGCCGGGGTGTCGGTCTGGGCGTCGGCCTTGGTGTTGGTCTGGGCGTCGGCGTAGGCCCAACTGTTTCGATATTAATACTTGTGGCCACGGATTCCCCCTCAAAGCCCTGGGCCAGGTTAGTCCCTTCAATTACGAAGCTGCCCGGGGCTTCCTGCGCGCCCTGGTTATTTCTTTGGTTCCAGGTTTCCTGAAACACCTGGCTCTCCCCCGGTCTTAGAGTAACAGTTCCGGCAGTCCGGGCAAAGAACCGGCCGGCAGACCAGCGCCAGACTTCCCTCAAACCCGGCATGCGCCTTATCACCAGCTCGAACCGCTGGGCAGTCCGGTAACGGAGGGTGATGGTCCGGTCGCTGACATTTGTTTTAGAAAAGGTTATGCGGACCGGCTCGCCCCGCCGGTAAGAGGTTTTGTCTGTAAAAATGCGGTATAACAGCCCTCCGACCCGCCTGGTCTGGCCAACTCCGCCAACCGTCCCGCCCGGTCCAACTGTCCCTCCGGTGTTTCCGGTTTCAGGGATGGTAAGCACCTGCCCCACCCGGATCATATCCGGGTTCCCGATATTATTTACCTCCACCAGCGCTTCAACCGTTGTGCCGAATCTGCTTGCTATGACGAACAAGGTATCCCCTGTCTGTACTGTATAGGTAGCCATTCTTCTCCTCCTTTCGGTAATTCCTGAACAGGCACATTTTTTTTATTTTATGCCCTCTGCCTTGTAAGGGTGAACATATATGGGAGGCGGTGAAATTTTTCCCGCCTGCACTGTGTTATCCCTTCTTCGAAAGATAAAGTCAGCGTGTTATAATAAAACAAATTCAATATTGGGGGGTTATCCCATTGTCCACTATCCGCGAGGCTGAATTGCCCGGCCTGGGGAAAAAGTACCAGTTATGGCTTGATGACGGCGAACAAATTGTTGTAATTATTCACGATGACGGCACAAGGGAGATTTTTTACTTTAACGGTGATGAAGATGAACCCCTTGCTTCCATAACCCTGTCCGATCAGGAATCCCGCCAGCTGGGATCCATTATCGGAGGGGCCTTTTACCAGCCTAAAAAGCTGGAAAAGCTGGACGCCGCCATTGCTGAACTGCGTATAGAATGGTTAAAGGTGCGGGCAGGTTCAGAAATCTCGGGGAAAACCATAGGGGAACTGGGATTAAGAAAAAACCACGGGGTTATTATTATTGCAGTTATGGCTGACAAGGGTAAAGGCGGAAAAGAAATCCTGTCGATTAACCCGGGGCCGGGCTACATGTTTGAGCCCGGACACACGGTAATTGCAGCGGGCAGAAACGATAAAATAATACAAATGGAAGAAATGTTCGAGGTCAACTCCTAGTATGGCGCCGGACGTTATTTTTAATGTCGGTCTGGCTTTTGTCTTTATCGCGGTGGCCTCCCTGCTGGCTGCGCGGCTTAATTTTTCCTCAATCCCGCTCCTAATCCTGGCAGGGATGCTTTTTGGGCCCCATGCCCCCCTTATTGGAACAGTGTCCCTGGAACTCATTACATCCACCGAGTCCATGGAACTCCTTTCACGGCTGGGCGTATTACTGCTGCTGTTTTATCTGGGCCTGGAATTTTCGGCCGGCAAACTGGCCGAGGCGGGAAAAAGTATATTAAAGGGCGGCACCGTCTACGTCCTCCTGAATATCCTGAGAGGCCTCGGGATTGGCTGGCTTTTCTTTGATTCCTGGACGGAAGCGATGGTTGTTGCGGGTATCACAGGAGTTTCCAGCAGCGCCATTATCACTAAACTGCTAATGGATTTAAAAAGGGCCGCGAACCCTGAAACGGAACTTATCCTGGGAATCATGGTCTTTGAAGACGTATTCGTTGCCGCGTATCTGTCGATCCTTTCGGGAATGCTTGTACCGGGCGACTTCAACATCAGCCGGGTGTTGATTAACATCCTGGTTATTTTCGCTTTTATCATCTCCGTGCTTGTCTTCGGGAGGCGGCTGAGCGGCTTCCTCGGCAAACTCTTCAGGCTTAAGAGCAATGAGGCATTTTCCGTTATCATCTTTACATTGGTCCTTATGATGGGGGTTTTAGCGGATAGACTGCATATCACCGAGGCCATTGGCGCCCTGCTGCTGGGGCTGATCCTGGCGGAAACAGCCCACAACCACAGGATCCTTATTTCAATCACACCTATGCGGGACCTGTTCGGGGCAGTGTTTTTCTTTTCCTTCGGCATGGCCATAGATTACAGGACTTTTCCCGATGTAGCGGCCATATCCGGCATTGCCGTTCTGATTACTGTTACCGGCAACATTATCAATGGGTATATTGCCTCCTGGCTGGCGGGATATAAAAAAAGAAAGGCAACTAATGTTGCCTTCACCATTATGGCCCGGGGGGAGTTTTCCATTATCATTGCCGGCCTTGCCGCGGCCGCCGGTCTGAATCCGCGACTCCCGGCCTTTGCGGCGCTTTACGTACTTGCCCTGGCCTTTGTTAGTCCTGTACTGGCCAAACACACCAAGTTCTTCCACAGTATACCCGGGAAGTTTCACCTGAAAACTCCCAGGATTGGAACCACAACCTGACTTGAGCTGTCCAGAACCTGTACAGTATCCGCCCAGTACCTGTTCGTAATCGGGTTAAACTGCGCCAATGCCCGGGTACACATCAAAAAAGCGGGACGCCCCGGCGGCGATCCCGCTTTTTTATTACTTTTTTCCCGGCCCCATCAGCTTCCCGAAACCTCTAGAAGGGGGCTGTCCCCAATGGATTCACCCCGTATGGCCCGTTGGGGATTACTTTTTAACAGACAGCGTCTTAACCCGTCACCATACAACCGCAACACTTCCTTTGTTGCAATTTCGAATTGAAGCAGTTGGCCGCTTCTGTTGTGCGCATCGGAAGCAATGAAGTGGACCCAGCCTTCCTCCAAAAAAGTCCGGGCTGCGTCAGCAACCTCTGTGCAGTAGTAACCAGTAAGGCTGCCGGCTGTAAGCTGGACCAGGGAACCCCTGGCAACAAGGTCATAAAGACGGGAATAATCCCCCATAAAAACATAGTTCCGCTCCGGGTGAGCTATGACAGGTGTTACATCCTGCGCCAGAAGCTCATTTAAAACAGTGGTGGTAAAATCGGGAACGGACGCCGCAGGAAACTCAACTAGAAGGTACCGTCCCGTGTCGTTAATGGTCAGGACTTCGCCTGAAGCCATCCGCTGGGGCAGTCCGGGTTCAATGCCGTACTCCCCGCCAGGCATTACGACCAGGGGAATACTGTTTTTTTCCAGCTTCCGGCGCAGGTTTACCAGTACCTCCAGAATCAACTCCCTGCTGGGGTACGTCCTTGACTTCACGTGGGGGGTAGCCACCATTTGCTTGATCCCCGCCGTGACAGCGATACGGGCCATGGCGATGGCCTCTTCCATATTAGCTGCCCCATCGTCCAGACCAGGCAGGATATGGCTGTGAATGTCGATCATGATGTGCACCTCAATTCTGTTACTGGGCCTGCCTTTCAGACCCCGTCGACAGGCAGTTCATATCGCAGTTTAAAACAATTCCAAAGATTAAGGCCGGGTAAATTAAGAAACCCCTGGCAATCCCGTGATTTTTATAACAACTGAACCATAAAGCCAATTATAACACCGGGACGAATCGATTGTAAACAAGAAGGCCTTATAATAATCATAAAGAAAATCCGCCTTCCCAGGCTGGATACTTTTTTTGCGGCTATTTTTGTGAAAAGAAGAATTATGCTTCATTTTCCAGCACAGCGAATTTCCTTGTCAGGAATTAAAACTGTATCCGGCGCCTGCCTGTCTGCACTTACGGAACATAAAAAATCCGGTTCGGTTCGAACCGGCCCGGACTGAAAAGCCGTAATATCAACTGGCAAACTATACTGGTGTTAACACCTCACATGCTGCTCGTGCCTGGGGTCGGTAAAAGTATTGACCTCCACCAAAATAACGTCCGCCCCAATTTTTTTAATCTTCTCCCAGGGCACCACAATCTCCTCCTCCTTGGCAAAGAACCCCAGGAACCTGTTGCCCCCTTCACCAGGCAAAACGATAGCGGTAATTTTTCCTTCCTCCATATCAACTTCTATATCCTTAATTAAGCCGAGTCTTCGTCCGTCCACAACGTTAACAACTTCCCGCGCCCTCAGGTCCGATATCTTCACCACACCGAACACCCCCCTATATTTATATGTGCGGGGGACCGGCAACTGAACAACAATTTGAACAATAATACCATTGGCTTTGCCTGCTTAAAACAAAAAAGGCCCTTACAGGCCTTATTATACATATTTTCGCATGTGGTTGAGCGCTGCTTTTTCCAGCCGGGAAACCTGAGCCTGGGAAATGCCGATCTCTTCAGCAACTTCCATTTGAGTTTTTCCCTCGTAAAAACGGAGAGTTAAAATCAGTTTCTCCCGGTCGTTTAGTTTTCGCAGGGCGTCCCGGATGGCGATGCCCTCCAGCCAGTTCAGGTCCTGATTTTTCTCATCGCTGATCTGATCCATGACAAAAATGGGATCTCCGCCGTCATGGTAAATGGGCTCAAACAAGGAAATAGGCTCCTGAATGGCATCGAGGGCAAAAACGATTTCTTCCCTGGGCATTTTTAATTCCCCGGCAATTTCATTTATGGAGGGCTCCCGGGAATATTTGTTGACAAGGGCATCCCTCACCTGGAGGGCTTTATAGGCAACGTCCCGGAGAGAACGGCTGACCCGGATAGGATTGTTGTCCCTTAGATAGCGCCGGATTTCGCCGATAATCATAGGTACCGCATAGGTGGAGAATTTAACATTTTGGGATAGATCAAAATTGTCAATGGCTTTCATCAGGCCGATGCAGCCCACTTGGAAAAGGTCGTCAACATATTCGCCCCTGTTGGTAAAACGCTGAATAACACTAAGGACCAACCTGAGGTTGCCGTTAACTAACTGGGTCCGGGCGGAGGTTTCTCCTTTTTGCATGACCTCAAACAGGGCCCGCATCTGGCTGCCTGTCAGTACAGGGAGTTTTGATGTATTGACACCGCAGATCTCCACCTTGTTCACCAGCATAGAGGGCCCCCCATCTTGATCAAGCATTATATTTGTTTTTCAATCTCATTATTGCCAAGCCCAAATTGATTTATACACACCCGGAAAAGCATAAAAAACATCCCCTTTACAAACCGGGATGGGAGGGAGTTTGCCGGGGCTTTTCTTTTCTTTATATTTAACTTATTCCATGCGGTGTATTTCCTTTTTCAACCTTTTTATAATCCTTTTTTCCAACCTGGAAATATAAGATTGGGATATCCCCAAAAGATCGGCAACCTCCTTTTGAGTTTTTTCCATACCGTTGTTTAAGCCAAAACGCAGTTCCATTATTTTGCGTTCCCGCCCGGTAAGCTTTTGCAGCGCCAGATGAAGAAGCTTTTTATCTACCTCGTCTTCGATGTACTTATAGATGACATCGTTTTCCGTACCTAAAACATCCGACAGAAGCAGTTCATTTCCGTCCCAGTCGATATTCAGCGGCTCGTCAAAGGAAACTTCCGCCCGGGTTTTGTTATTCCGCCTGAGGTACATGAGAATCTCATTCTCAATACAACGGGAAGCGTAAGTGGCCAGCTTAATTTTCTTGGCGGGATCAAAGGTGTTAACGGCTTTAATTAAGCCGATGGTCCCGATTGATACTAAATCTTCAATTCCCACCCCGGTGTTTTCAAATTTTCTGGCGATATAAACTACCAGCCTGAGGTTTCTTTCAATTAGGATGCTCCTGACCGCCCCGTCCCCGGATTCCAGCCGGTTGATTAAAAATACCTCCTCATCGGTACTGAGAGGTGGGGGCAGGGCTTCGCTGCTGCCGATATAATAGATACCCGGCCGGCAGCCCAACCAGATTAGCAGGCGCAGTATGGCCAGGCGGACTCTCCAGCGGGTACGCCAGAATATCTTAGAAAACACACGTCAATCCTCCCTCCGTTGGGTTGCTGCGACTGTCCGGCAACCAGACCGCCCGGCAGCTAACCAGAGCTTCGAATTTCGTTAAACAAGGTGAATATCCCGTTAAAGCAGAAAAAAGATACCTGTCCTGCAGCCGGCCCTTTTAGGTGTGTCAAGCACTTCCCTTCCCGCAAAACCCCGGCCAGGAAGCCGGATTTTTTATTTTAAGGACGTCATCCCCGCGGGCCGGGACCGGCGCCTGTGAAAGCATGCTACGGGGCCAGGTTAAGCAGGTCTGGCCCCAGCAGCGCCTGATAAGACCCGTCGGGAACCAAACTATTCCGGTAAATGGCCAGTATAGCCGTGACAGCCCGGGGTTGCCGGCCAGGCTGCTCCAGTAATATTTCATCCGGACGATAACCAAGGATCAGCCCCCTGGACTTACCCAGGGACTGGAAGGGAATGGCGCTGAAACGCGAAGCATCACTGTCCCCCCCCAAAGAGCTTAAAACCTCCCAGATATCAGCCTCCCCCTCTGCTTCAAAAAAAGGGCGCACCTGCAACGGCAGAAGAGGTTTTAAAAGGCTGTACTCAACAACAATCACCGGGCGCCCGGTCAGGGGATCAGTTAACTGGTTCCCCGTATCCAAAAACGCGTCAATCTTAACCTGATTACAGCCCGAGCGGATTAAAACAGGAATTTTAAAAAGTTTTTCCCACAAACCTTTTCTTTGCAGTGCGGCCAAACCTTTTACAGCCGCTCCCAAGGCCGCAAGCCCGAGAAGAATTCCCGTCCAAAGGTGCCCGTTGATGATCATGCCCACCTCATTGAGGCTGGTTATGGCGCCGGCGTGAAGAAAGAAGATGACCCCCAATGCCAGCCCCCCCAGCCCCAGGGACGTTAGATAAAAACAACCAAGACAGGTAAAAAACAGCCGCAGAGGAACAGGAGAAAATGTTACTGCAGTGATTATAACGGACGCGATAGTTTTACAGCCCAGTGTCAAGAAAAGGCCGCAGCCGGGGAATAAAGTGACGAGGGCATAACCGGCGCCCAGGGCCGCACCTGCGGCAAGCCGGCCTTTTCTAACCGGGGCGCGGCTAAGCTTTGCAGCAGCCCACAGGATAGCGTAATTCATGACCATGTTGCCCAGGAAAACCTGATCGAGATAGACGGTAAAGGCCGCCATGGAATTATACTCCCGTTCCTTTAAGGCATACCCCGGGGGGAAATGCTATACCTACAATTTCATTTTATCGTCAACTTTCTTGCTTTATGACTGAATAGTAAAATAACTACAACACTGGCCTTATTATACATTGTACGGGCTGGAGAATTTGTCGTGTTCTGACCACGCCAACTAATTATTCCCAGACATTTTACTGCAAATATCACTGTTTTTGCTTATTGAAAGCCGCTGCAGGGCTCCTTTCTACGCTGCTGCTTTATTTCTTTGTTTTAAAAAGCCCCAGGCCGCAGTACAGGGGTACGTTGTGTCCCGTGCAGACGCCCCCAAAAAAAGAAGCCGGTTAACCGGCTTCAAAAAAACTTGCTTCCGCTCCAAAAAAACACCTGCTTATCCCCCAAGGCCTTAAGCGGGTGTTTTACATAGCAATTTTATCTTATGTAAACAAATCCGGCTTTCCTGATTCCCCCGGCCGGTCAAGGTAAAAAACCATACCGGACAGGATGCAGGGTGTAACCGGGTCAATGCCCTTTGATTATGCTTCCCCATCCCCGGGGGTACAGGCAAGTTTGTTGGGGCTTACCCTTCAATGGTGATCGAGGGCTCTTCCCTGGAAACAATCATACCAATTTTTGCCCCCGCTACACCTTCAGCCTTAAGGGCTGCCAATGTGTCTGCCGCTTTTTCCCCGGGGACGGCCATCAAAAGGCCCCCCGAAGTCTGGGGGTCAGTGAGGATTAGTTTATCTGTTTCACCGATGGAACTGTCCCATTGCAGCCTTTTTTTCAGATAATCCAGATTCCGGTAAGCTCCGGCGGGGATCAACCCCAGCGAAGCCAGCTCACGGACCTGTTCCAGAACAGGTATTTGGGACAAACTAATGAGGGCGCCCACACCGCCGGCTGCTGCCATTTCGTAAAGATGGCCCAGCAATCCAAAGCCCGTTATGTCTGTGCAGGCATGTGCCCCGGCTTCGACCATAACCCGGGAAGCCCGGTCATTCAGCGTCTCCATCAATCTTATGGCACTGGCGCATGTCCGGTCATCAGCCAGTTCACCTTTAACTGCGGTAACAATAATTCCGATACCCAGGGGTTTGGTCAGGATCAGGGCATCCCCCGGAAGCGCCCCGGCATTTTTTATTACTTTGTCCGGATGCACCAGACCGGTAACGGCAAGCCCGTATTTTGGCTCCTTATCTTCAATGGTGTGGCCGCCCACCATCAGGGCCCCGGCTTCCTTAACCTTGTCGGCACCGCCCCTCAGAATTTCCACTAAAACATCCAGGGACAGCTCCTTGCAGGGAAAGCCGATAATGTTCAGGGCCAGGAGCGGTTTTGCCCCCATGGCGTAAATGTCGCTCAAGGCATTTGCCGCGGTAATGGAACCGAAGATATAGGGATCGTCCACCACCGGGGTAAAGTAATCAACAGTCTGGACAATGGCTGTTTCGTCATTGAGACGATAAACCGCCGCATCGTCACTGGTGGAGGAACCCACCAGCAAGTCCGGATCCTCCACCGGGGTCAGCTGGCGCAGTACCTGGGCCAGGTCCTGGGGACTTAGTTTTGCCGCTCACCCGGCGCTGCCGGCCAGCATAGTCAGTCGCGGGCTTATGTTTTTATCCATTGCTCCTGGTTTCTGAAACCAACCTGCCAGTTTAATCCAAGGTAACCCTGATTAGGTTTCTCTTCCGGTGACTAACGGAAGGCAGACCGCAGGCTGCAAGCCGGCGCAATAACCAACCCGTCTTTCCTTGCAAACCTGTCAGAAAACCAGGCTTTTCACCTCCTTTGTTTTTATCTCCCCGCAGTTTTTTTATAGCTTTACTGGGGAGGGATTTAAATATACCCCATTGCAACGGAAAACCCCCTGTCCGGCAGGGGGAGTTAATCCTTTAGCGTCTGCGTAAAAATGCCGGAATATCCAGATCATCATGACTGGCGAGGGGTTTGATCTCCAGTTCATCTATGGGACGTGCTTTTTTGGCCGGCCGCTGATCAAATCCTGTGGCGATGACGGTAACCCTGACATCATCTTCCATCCGCTCGTCAATAACAGCTCCAAAAATAATATTGGCCTCAGGATCAGCGGCCTGGGCAATAATATCCGCCGCCTCGTTTACCTCAAACAGACCCAGGGAAGCCCCACCTGTAATATTCAACAAGACTCCCCTGGCCCCCTCAATGGATGTCTCCAGTAACGGGCTGGAAATAGATGCCCGGGCAGCCTCCGTAGCTCTGTTGTCTCCACTGGCGATACCGATACCCATTAAGGCGGAACCAGTTTCCCTCATGATGGTCTTGACATCCGCAAAATCAAGGTTTATTAAGCCCGGCACGGCAATCAGGTCGGAAATTCCCTGCACTCCCTGGCGCAGCACGTCATCCGCAATTCGAAAGGCTTCAACAATGGATGTTTGCTTTTCAATCACTTGCAATAGCCTGTCGTTGGGAATGGTAATCAACGTGTCAACCTTTTCCTTAAGGGTCTCAATACCCGTATCCGCCTGGTTAGCCCTTTTACGGCCTTCAAATGTGAACGGCTTGGTTACAACTCCTACAGTAAGGGCTCCCAGTTCCTTGGCAACTTCGGCCACAATGGGAGCAGCCCCGGTGCCTGTACCCCCGCCCATACCTGCTGTAACAAAAACCATGTCAGAACCTTTCAGAACCTGCAAGATCTCGTCACGGCTTTCTTCGGCCGCTTTTTGACCGATTTCGGGATTGCCGCCGGATCCCAGGCCTTTGGTCAGCTTGGAGCCGATTTGAATCTTGTGGTTGGACTGCGCCAGGTAAAGCGCCTGGACGTCGGTGTTTACCGCAATAAACTCAACCCCTTTGAGACCCGCGTGAATCATCCGGTTTACCGCGTTATTCCCACCTCCCCCAACCCCAATAACCTTTATGTTGGCGAACTGGTCAAGGTCGAGTTCAAAGTCAAGCATGCCTTTAGTCCCCCTCCATTATTACTATCCCATGAATTTATTACGAAAATCGCCACATCTGGCGCCTGTTACTGCTTGAATCAGCGTGCCGGTTGACAGCCCGGATCATCTCTTGTTTCGATCTTCGAACCAGTTGAATACCTTGCCCACAAAACCCTCACTCTGTTCCCGGCAGTCCCTGGAAATCTTCTTTTTACCCGGCAGGCGGGCCAGGCGGTAAAGAACAAGGCCCAGGGCATTAGCGAAAGCAGGGTTTAAAGGTAAACCCTGGTTTTGCAGCCGGCCAATTCTAACGGGCATCTGTAATGTTTTTTCTGCCCAAGAAGACAATCCGCTTAACTGGGACACGCCCCCGTAAATTACAACTCCTCCAGGCGGGGGACCGGGGTAATCAAAACCCTTGATTACTCCGCCGGCCAGGGTAAAGATCTCCGTGAGTCTGGCCTCAATAATCGACTGGATCAAATCCTGGGGTTTCTGGCCTTCAACAGCGCCACCAACACCCGTTCCCGCGCAGTGGATCCCTTCCGGCGGAGTTTTTTCCAGCTCATATTCCTTTAATACTTCCACAGCCTGGTTCAGGGACAGACGAAGCCCGATAGCCAGGTCGCCGGTCAGGTGCTCTCCCCCCAGGGGAAGCACGGCTGTTTCCTTAAGCAAACCTCTGTTGAAGAGACTGATTGAGGTTAGCCCCGCCCCAATATCCAGCAAAATTGTTCCCAATTCCCTTTCGGCTGGTGTAAGCAGTGCGTATGAACCGGCCAGGGGACTATAAATTACTTCCTGAACTGCCGGACCAGCGAGGCGCACGCACTCGATCAGATTCGTAATTTCTTCGGAAGGGGCCGTTACAATCCGGCTGCAGGGTTGTTTCCGTTCAGGACCAGTTCTGGTTAAAACCGCCGGAAGCCGCTTAACGATCCTCCGGCCGGGCGGCGCCCCGGCTGGACCCGGGCAGGAACCGGATCCCGTAATTGCGGGACTTGCCCCGGGATATAAGCCGTGGCTGTCCATTGTAAATCCGCCCGGGAAATCTATAACACCCGCGTTGGAGCTGCAATAGCTAACAAAAACCCTGCCTGCCCTGATCCCTGCCATCTTTTCCGCTTTTTCCAGGGCTTGTTTAACGGACTTTGCCGTGAGAGATGGGTTCTCTATTGCCCCCTTGCGGATTCCCACGCTTGGGGCTTCCCCTGATCCCACTAGCTCAAGGGCTCCTTTACGGATCAGGGCAATGATCACGGCTGTCTTCGAAGTGCCTGGATCAAGCCCCGTTAAGACAGCAGGAAGAACTTTTGCCAACGAGGGCGCCTCCCGACCAAACTTTGACTGTTTGTTAGGATTCCACGTGAATGGCGATTTCCCTTTTTAAAATTTATTTTTTTAAAAGGTGACGGCGGATAATGGCAAGGTTCTGGAACAACCTGACTCCGAAGGCCACCACTGCGGCCAGGTATAGATCGATTCCAAGACGTTCTCCTATAAAGGCCAGACCTGCAGCCAGCAAAGCATTACTGAAAAAACCGGTTATAAAAATTGTGTTATCAAAATGCTCTTCCATGGCGGCACGCAAACCGCCAAAAACCGAGTCCAGCGCCGCCAGGGCCGCCACGGATAAATATTTGGCGTAGGCATGGGGCAGGACCACGGGCATGTTGAGCCCGATTAGAACACCCGCTGTGATTCCGATGACAGTTAACCAGAGCCCTAACCACATTTCAAGCCATCACCTTCGACCATCAAGTATTTATTGGAATTCCCCAAAATACCAAAACTTATTTCTGGGCAGGCCTGGCGTATTCCAGGCGCAGGGGCCCGTCATAAGCAGGAACCCGGATTTGTTCCTTGGTTTCCACACTTACCAGCGCCCCTTGCTCACTCAGGTACTCCACCAGCCCGCCTTTTAATTCCAGGCTGCTTTTAAGCGTACCTGGATTACCTATGGCAATGATCTTGTATGGTGATGAGAGCCGGGTAAGATTCACATTAATGTGATTTCCCGCCAGGCGGACCTCGCTGGTGGCAAGAATTCTCTGGCCGTTTACCGCAATTGCCTCAGAACCGGCGCCGCGCAGGTCGTTTAAAACTTTTAAAAGATCTTCATCCTTAATAATATAGCCCTCATGATCACCGTATCGCATGCCGGCGCCGGGTGTACTATCCAGTCCCACTTCCACTCCCGGTCCCACAACCGGCAGAAGACCCGCATACAATTTTATTTTATACAATTCGCTTTCCAGCGCTCCGGCGGCACCGGCATGACTTTTCACTGCCTCCTCCAACTTTGATTCCAAGTCCGTGGCCTCTTCCTGGAGTTGATTAACATCCTTCTCCAATTGTTTTTTTTCAATGGTTAATTCCTGGGCCCTGTCAAGGGGAACCGACAGATCCCTGCTGCTGGCCGTGCGAAACTGTAAGGCCAGCATCAGGCCTACCACAACAGCAAATATTGTTATATAGAAATATGTTATTCTGTTTAAGGCCATGTCCTAATCCCCCGCCCTGGCATACTCAAACCTTATTCCGCCGCTGTAGGCCGGTACAATTACCTCCGGTATTTTTTTTACCGAAACCTGAATCCCCCAAAACTGGAGGGTTTCCGCCACCCCGCCTTTCATCTTGAGCGAACTTTCCAGGGTATCCGGGTTACCGATGGCCGTGATTACATAGGGTGGCGCCAGGCGCTTATTCTTGTTCAAAAGAATTGTCGGGCCGGTGCAGCGTACTTCAGTGGTGGCCAGAAGTCTTTGTCCGTTGATGGAAAGGGCTTCCGCCCCGGCCGCCCTTAACTCGTTCAGAACCCGTAAAATGTCTTCATCATGCAGAACATAAAGGTTCGGGTTTTGACCAGGCTTAAGAGCAACATTGCTGTCGTTTAAAGTAACCTCCACACCCTGACCGCTCAATTCGCTTACCCCGGCTAAAACCCTGGCATGTTCCAGCGCCTCCTTTATTTCGGAGACCAGGGGGCCGGCGGTTACTTTATCCAATTGAGAACGCAGGTTATCCACCCCGTCCTGGAAGTCATCCCGATCAGCCCTGAGTTTCTCCACCTGAGTGGAAAGTTCACGGGCTCTTTGGACCGGTTCGCTGGCCTGAATCTCCCTGGTAACACGGTACTGGGCCGAAAGCATAATCCCCAGGACCAGACCAACCAGAACAACGGCCCACCGGTAGCTTTTCAAAACTATCACCTCCGCCTATGGAACTTTATACAGTACTACCGGCTGGCCTGTGCTGGAAAGGTCAATATAATTGATTTTGTCTCCCTGCTTGCTTAATTGTTGCAAAAGCTGCTCTAAAATAGCCCCTTTTTCTTCTATTTCCATGGCCAGTCCCAAACGGCACTGAATCCCATCCAGGGTGTACAGAAGAATCTGACCGCCCTCGCCGGTATGGACCTCTGACAGGTTGGTTACTACTGATGCGGGTAATCCCATGATTACCGCCAGGGCATCGTCCAGTCTTTCCGACCGGACAGGCTGCCCCGGATTGGGGAGTTCATAATCAATGCCCGTCAATACGGGCAGACCGGGGGTACCGGCCCCCGCCTTCTGCAAATAAACGCCATCACCGTCCACCTTGATGAAACCTTCCCGGGCAGGCAAAAGGCCCAGGGGCTTGCGCTCCAGTATAGTAAAAACAACTGTGGACGGAAGCGACCTGTCCGCCCGGACTTCTTTGACCATGGAGATTAGTTCCAAATTGGCCACAGCCGCATTTAAATCAACCTTAAAAATGTTTTCACCTATACCAACATTGGCAACGGCGATTATTTGATCTTCGCTTAAAAATTCGTTGCCCCGCACATGCACCTGGTGAACCTCAAAAATTGGGGACTGCAGCAGGACATACCCGCTGACAATAAGTATTAAAATAAAAAAAACGCTTTCCAGGACATTCCATTTCTTTTTCCCATTACTTCTTTTATAGTAACCGGTCAAGAAATTCACTCCGGTTCAACCTGAATTAGTTTTCCCCATATGTAATTATACCAACCAAGTAAGACTTGTCCATAAGAAACTTTGAAAAACAAATCCGGCCATGCCTTCCGTGGGCCCATAGAAAATATGATTTTTGATTCAATTTAAAATAATGGCAAACTTTACCTCTTTTTGTGACAATCCGGCAGCAGAAATCATAGAATGTTGTAAAGCCGCGGAAGGGAGGAATATCTCGGAAATAGGAAATAAGGTAGAAGCAGTGGAGGTTTTCAGAGTTTAATAATAGTTGGTTATTCTGAGTCCCCTCAAAGGAACCTGGTAGTAATACCACATAAAGGAGGAATAATAATGGCATTTGGTGCGGCTGGTGGGGCTGCCGCCAGCGGGGCTGTAGCCGGGGCGGAATTTGGTGGATTTGGCAACTGGGCCTTCATTCTTTTCCTGATCCTGATTTTGTTGATCTTTGCTTTCGGCATTTTCTTCATCTAAAGGGCTGGTCTGCTATCCTCAAGGTTTTTAAGTAATCACGCGAGGGAGGAATTTCAAAATGGCATTTGGCGCAACCGGTGGGGCTGCCGGTGGTGCAGGCTTTTTTCCGGGAATCGGCAACTGGGGCTTTATCCTGTTCTTGATTCTGATTCTGCTGGTCTTTGGATTCGGCGTTTTTTTCATCTAATAAAAACTTCTACCGGTTATTAAAACATAAGGCTATCGGTTTTAACTCCCAAAAGGAAGCCGCTATTAGCGGCTTTCCGCTCTTTACACGGAAAACAGGTCCCTTGTCCAGCCGTCAACTAAAAAAAGAGCCACTAGTTGTGAACTCTAATCATTCTTGCCCCCAGGGAGTTATACTTTACTTCCAGTCTCTCGTAACCCCGGTCAATATGGTGCACGTTTTCCAGGACCGTACCGTCTTCAGCCGCCAGGGCTGCCAGCACCAGCGACGCCCCGGCCCTCAAGTCGCTGGCTTCCAGATAGGCCCCGCTGAGTTTCCCAACCCCTTTGATGATTGCCGATTGACCCTCCACCTTTATATCGGCGCCCATTCTGCGCAGTTCGGCTACATGCTTGAACCGGTTTTCAAAAATAGTTTCGCTGATGACGCTGGTACCTTCGGCAAGGCTTAAGAGCGCCATCATCTGGGGTTGCATGTCGGTGGGGAAGCCCGGATAGTGCATTGTTTTCAGATCAACAGGCCTGACCCGCCCGGGTCCCTGCACCCTGACCTGGTCATCCCCTGCAGTTATGCTTATACCGGCCTCCCTTAGTTTGGCAATGAGGGGTTCCAGGTGTTCGGGGATGACATTGGTTACAGTCACTTCCCCTCCTGTGATAGCCGCGGCCACCATGTGCGTCCCCGCTTCAATCCGGTCGGGGATTACAGTATGCACAACCGGAAGCAGTTCCCTGTGCCTGACACCCTCGATTTTAATTGTGTCTGTCCCGGCCCCTTTGACCCTGGCGCCCATTTTGTTTAAATAGTTTTGCAGATCTACGATTTCCGGTTCTTTGGCTGCATTCCGGATAACCGTAACACCCTCCGCCAGGATGGCCGTCATGATAATATTCTCTGTCGCCCCCACGCTGGGCAGATCCAGGTGAATATCGGCGCCCAGCAACCTTTCCGCTTCTGCCGTAATGTAACCGAACTTCTCCTGTATTTTCGCGCCCAGGGCCTGCAGGCCTTTTAAATGCAGGTTCATAGGGCGGCTGCCGATCTGGCAGCCGCCCGGGTAGGATATCTTGACCCTGCCGAATCTGCCCAATAGGGAACCCAAAACCAGGTTTGAAGCGCGCATGCGGCGCATTAGTTCTTCGGTTATTTCAACTGATTGAATAGTCGAGCTATCAACTTCAATTGTACTCCGGTCGCTGATGACTTTTGCCCCAAGGTAACTCAGTACATCTTTCATAACTGAAACGTCCCTAAGCTGGGGCGCTTCGTAAATGGTGCTTTTCCCGGCGTTCAGGATGCTTGCCGCCAAAATCGGCAGCGTTGCATTCTTGGAGCCACTTACCCGAATGGTACCCTTCAGGCGGTTGCCACCTACGATCACAAACTTTTGCACACTGCCACCTCCGCCTAATCATTACCGAGAACCTTAATTTCCAGCTGCAATTCCACGCCAAAGCAACCAAACACTTTTTCCCTGGCCCTGTCAATCAACTCAAGGACATCCCGGGCCGCAGCTGAACCAAGGTTGATGATAAAGTTGGCGTGAACAGTGGATATTTGGGCGTCTCCAATCCTTAAACCTTTCAGTCCCGCCGCTTCAATCAAACGTCCGGCGGAGTCCCCCGGCGGGTTTTTGAATACGCTTCCCGCATTGGGAAAACCCAGGGGCTGCGTTTTTCTGCGCCGGGCAAGATGCTCCTCCATTTCTGCGGAGATTTCATCCTTATCCCTGTAATAACAGGAGAATTCAGCCTCCACAACGATGGCCGGCTCACTCTGCAAAATACTGGAACGGTAACCAAAGGCAATTTCTCTATTTGTTTTTTGATAAAACACCCCTGCCGGGCTGAGCAGCAATACCTTGCCAACCAGGGAGCAAATGCACTGGCCGTTGGCCCCTGCGTTCATAACCACCGCTCCGCCAACGGTTCCGGGTATCCCCGCAGAAAATTCAAAACCACCCAGGTTGCTGTCCCGGGCAACTGCCGCTAACTTGGCCAGTTTTGCCCCCGCCTCCGCAGTGATCCCGGAATCCCTGGTTGTAATTCTTCCCAGGCGGCTGCCGATTTTGACCACAACACCCCGGATCCCTCTTTCAGTAACCAGCAGGTTGGAACCGTTGCCGATTACCACAAGGGGTGCCTGCCGCTTGTGGATGTTGGACACCGCCAGCTGCAGCTCCGCACGGCTGAATGGTTCCACAAAAATCTCGGATGGACCGCCGATGCGCCAACTGGTGTGGTTTTCCAGCAGCTCCCCCGCCCTCACCCGGCCGGGCAACAGCTTCTGCAGCTCACGGTACAAAGCTGAATCAGCCAATCCTATGACGCTCCTTTAACTTGCTGACCAGTTCAACTCCCGCGCACCAGATATCACCAGCCCCCATAGTCACAATCATATCCCCGGGGCGTGCTGTTTTAGCCAAATAATCAACTATTTCCTGCCTGGTGGGCAGATAAACAACATCACGGCCTTCGTGCTTTTCGATAGCTGATACTATTGTGCTGGCGGAAACCCCCTGAATAGGTCTCTCACCGGCACTGTAAATATCGCTTATGATAATTTCATCCGCATCACTGAAAGCATCCCCGAAGCGTTCGCCCAGAAGTGAGGTCCTGGTGTAGCGGTGAGGCTGGAAAACACCCACCACCCGTCCGGTTTTAACTTGCCCTGCCGCTCTCAGAGTTGCCTTGATCTCGGAAGGGTGATGAGCATAATCATCGATTATTCTGATCCCACTGACTTCACCCCGGAGTTGAAACCTGCGACCGGCGCCCCTGAAAATTTTGAGGGATCCGGCGATCTCCTCAAAGGGCAGGCCCAGAAAACGTCCTACCGCTACCGCGGCCAGGGCGTTGGACAAATTGTGACGCCCGGGCACGCTTAATTCCAGGCTTCCCAGCAGTTCCCCCCGCTCGTAGACATCACCTGCCGTGGCCTGTCCGTTAAGACGCAGGTTTTTCAAGACATAGTCGGATTCCGGGTGTTCCAGGGCATAGGTTAGATGGGGACGCCGGTATTCCTGCAAAAGCCCTTTAATAGTTTGATTGTCAGCGCATACCACTGCTGTCCCCGTATCGGGCACCTTGGCCATAAAGTCGCGAAATGCCGCCACAATATTAGCAAAACTTTTATAATAATCAAGATGATCGTCCTCAATATTGGTAATGACCTCAATAAAAGGATCCAACTTTAAAAAAGAACCGTCGCTTTCATCCGCCTCCGCAACCAGATAGTCTCCCTCACCAAGCTTGGCGTTTCCGCCAATTTCTGTCAAGTCACCTCCAATTAGTATGGTGGGGTCGAAATTATTCTTTTCCAGCATGAGAGCAATCATGGATGTTGTGGTTGTTTTTCCGTGCGACCCTGCAATGGCGATACCCTTTTGACGCCGCATCAACCAGGCCAGCATCTCACCGCGATGCATAACTTGCAGGCCTTTCTCCCTTGCTTTGATCAGTTCGACGTTTGTGAGGGGAATAGCTGTCGAGGCAACAACAAGATCAGCGCCCTCCACGTTATCTGCCGCATGCCCCAGATAACAGGTTGCCCCCAGGGCTTCCAGCCTATCGCCCGCTTCCGAGTTTTTCAGGTCCGACCCGGTCACATGGTAACCCAGTTCAAGCATGATCCTGGCGATGGCACTCATCCCTGTGCCACCAATCCCAATAAAATGAACATGCTGCCTTTTCTGCACAAATCATATCCCCTTCCTGGCCGGGTTTAACCTCTTACAAAACTAATTCCTCTGAAATATAGAATATACTATGCATATCTCTGTCAAGGTGTTACATTCGTTCATTTAAAGCTTGTCCACTTCTTGATTATAGCTGGGTTGGCATATTTTAACATCCATGTAATTACGTTCTCGCCAATTTGTCTACACAATCTATTATATCTTGCAAAGCCATTTTTTTACCCATTCTTTTACTTGCATCCGCCATTTGCGTCAGCAAATCCGGCTTCTTCAGCAATTCTTCCACTTTAAGGCAAAGTATTTCTCCCTTTAGATCCCTGTCCAGCACAACCTGGGCGGCGCCCTCCCTTTCCAGGGCGCGGGCGTTGTACTCCTGATGGTTTTCAGCGGCATAGGGATACGGTATTAAGATGGAAGGGATACCAAGTGCCGATAATTCGGCTAAAGTAGCCGCGCCTGCCCTGCTGATCACCAGATCGGCCGCTGCCAGGGCATCCTGCATATTATAGAGATAAGGACTAATTTTAACATTCCCAATTTTAGCCAGGTCCATACCCTCTTTGGAGCAAGCCTGGAAAAAATCCTCGTAACCAGCCTTGCCTGTTACCAGAAGAATGTTCAACCTGGGGTCACCGGCATATTTTTTTAGAACTGCCTGCATTGCTTGATTAACGGACCTTGCCCCCCGGCTTCCGCCAAAAGCCAGCAACAGGAAACGGTTGGCCTCAAAATTCAGGTTTTTTAGCCCTTCCTCCCTGTTTGCCCGCAAAATTTCCGGCCGTACGGGCAGTCCGGTAAGTACTGTTTTTTCCTTATGCGGGAAATAAATTGCCGAATCGGCGAAGGTTACGGCAACCCTGCTGCCAAATCGGGCTAGAATCCGATTTGTAATCCCCGGAAGTGCATTCTGCTCATGGATTAAAGTCGGGATCCCTTTAAGGGCGGCTGCCAGAACTACCGGACCGCATACATAGCCGCCGGTCCCAATCACTACTGCGGGGCGAAATTCCCTTATAATTCCCCAGGCCTGTAAAAAGCCGCGTCCAGCCCGCCAGAACACCAACAGGTTGTGTAACGACAGCTTCCGCTTCAGACCTGCCGCCGCGATTCCCCGGAAGGGCAACCCTGCCCTGGGGACGATATCCCCTTCCATCCCGCCACTGGTTCCCACGTAAAGGATTTCCGCTCCGGGATATCTGTCCTTGAGCCCCCGGGCAATGGCCAGGGCGGGATAAATGTGACCGCCTGTCCCCCCTCCTGAAACAATAAAACGCAAAGGTCCCACCTCTCTTTTATCGGGTCCTGTTAAATTTCGAAATATTAAGCAGGATCCCAACTCCAGCCATGGTTATCAGCAGGGAGGACCCGCCGTAGCTGATAAAAGGCAGGGGAATTCCAGTGACAGGACAGGAACCGGTTACAACGCCAATATTGATTATGGCCTGGACCCCCACCCAGGCGGTTATTCCTGTTGCCAGCAGGCTGGCAAAGGGGTCCTGGGAGGTTACCGCAATCTTGAGCCCCCTCCAGACAAACAGGATAAACAGCATAATAACCAGGGAGGCCCCGATAAACCCCAGTTCTTCTGCTGTGATGGCAAAAATGAAGTCGGTGTGATTCTCGGGGAGATAAAGGAATTTTTGTTTGCTCTGGCCCAGGCCCATACCAAACAGCCCGCCCGAGCCAATGGCGTAGAGACCCTGGATAATATGGAAACCGGTGTCCTGGGGATCAGCCCAGGGGTCCAAAAAAGCCAGGAAGCGCTGCATCCGGTAGGGCTCGAAGAAAATAGCCAGCCCCACAGCAACAAGACCAGCCAGACCCAGACTTACCAAATGGGCGATTCTGGCCCCCCCGGCAAAAATCATCAGCATGACTATACCGGCAAGGGATACGGCAGTTCCCAGATCCGGCTGGAAAAGAATTAACAGCGAAGCAAAAATCAGGATTAAAAGATAGGGTAAAACCCCCCTGGAAAAATATTTAACACTATCCTTCTGTCTGGCCAGGCCGTAAGCCGTAAAGACAATGACGGATAACTTGACCAGTTCGGCAGGCGCAAACAGCGTTGGGCCAATGTCGATCCAGCGCCGGGCCCCATTTACCTCCTCACCTATGCCGGGGATTAAAACCAGTATCAGGGTAACGAAGGCGATGACTAAAAGAGCCTGGGCGTATTGCTTGAGCCGCCAATAGTCAAAATTCATTACGAAAAACATGGCCCCCAGTCCCAGCGCGGCCCAGAGCATCTGGCGTTTAAAGAAGTAAAAGCTGTCCTGGTAGTGGATTAGGGTGCTGTATTCACTGGCGCTGAAAACCATGACCACACCGATACTCAGCAGACTCAGCACTGTTAAAAAGAGGACAAAGTCCGGAGCATTCCTTTTTACTCGCATGGTCAAACACCCCCATATCACCGGTAACCGGTACAAACTTTTATAAACGCCAATCATCTGCCAGGGATTTAAATTTCGAAACTCTTAACAATTTCTTTAAACAGGTCCCCGCGCTCCTCATAACTTCTAAACATATCCCAGCTGGCACAGGCCGGGGACAAGAGAACAGTTTCGCCAGGCCGGGCATACTGGCGGGCAAGCATAACCGCTTCCCGGAAATCACCGGCATACTGGATGTTTTTAAAGCCCCTGGCCCGGGCGGCGTCGGCGATCAATCCGGCGCTTTGCCCCAGGACCACCAGCATCCTGGCCTTTTCCTTCATCTTCCCGGCAAAGAAGCTGAAATCGCTGCCCTTGTTCTTTCCGCCGGCAATAAGAATAACCGGCTCCTCACAGGACTCCAGGGCCTTGATCGAGGCCTCCGGGTTAGTACCCTTGGAATCATTGATATAACGCACTCCGTCGATTTCAGCCACAAATTCCAGCCGGTGGCTGACTCCTTTAAAGGTCCGTAGAGCATCGGCCAGACTGCCGCTTTCTATTCCCAGCACCTTCGTGGCGGCAACAGCCGCCAGGGCGTTCTCTAAATTATGGGCGCCGGGAATACCCAGCTCATTGACAGGGCAAATAATTTCTTCACTTTGACCCAATCTGGCGGTGATTTTCCCTTCCCGGACAAATACACCCTCCGGCAGGACCACCTGCCGGCTGAAATAAATGACCTTACTTTTAAGTCTTTTTCCCAGGGCGCTTGTTGCTGCATCATCGTAATTAAGAACGGCGTAGTCACCCGGATCCTGCTTTGCTACAGTTTTAGCTTTTATTGCAGCGTAATTCTCCATGGTGCCGTGACGGTCCAGGTGGTCCGGGGTAATGTTCAGGATAACACCCACCCTGGGCTTAAAAGCAGCGGCAGTTTCCAGCTGAAAACTGGATACCTCGGCTACGATCAGATCATCCGGCCCAAACTGTTCAACCTCCGTTACCAAAGGTACCCCGATGTTACCCCCTACCAGCACATTTCTACCTGTCTTTTTGAAAATTTCACCAATTAGCGTTGTTGTAGTGGTTTTTCCGTTTGTTCCCGTGACAGCTATAAAGGGCGAGCCGGCGAAACGAAAAGCAAGTTCCAGTTCACCTGTAAGAGGTATCCCGTATTTTAGAGCATCCCTGGCCGGTTCCACAGCCGGGGGTACTCCAGGGCTCAGCACAACCAAATCAAAGTTTCCGCGTTCTACCCCGGGGTAACCACCGAGGAAAATTTCAACTCCCCGTGCGGCCAGCTCTTCCCTTTCGCTCCGGGGATCATCGGGTTGGCCGGCGTCAGCAAGAACCACAGCGGCTCCTTTGCCCCCAAGGAAACGGGAAACCGCCACACCGCTCTTGCCGGCGCCGATTACCAGGATCTTCTTACCATTGAGGTTCATCAAGCTCCGCCTTTCCGAAAAGGACACGCCCTTTCATTATTTATTCAATACCTGCGGCAAAAAGACCACATGCGAACCTGCAGTCCCTACAAACTATACAGCCCGGCGAAGCCAAGGGCGGCCAGAACCAGGGTGACTGTCCAGAAAGTAAGAACGACCCGCTTCTCCCCCCAACCCCCCAGTTCAAAGTGGTGGTGCAGCGGACTCATTCTGAATATCCGGCGGCCCGTAGTCTGAAAGGAAATCACCTGGATGATTACGGACATCGCTTCAACTACAAAAACACCCCCGATGATTACCAGGAAGAGCTCCCTGCCGGTAATAACCGCGGCCGCCCCCAACCCGCCCCCCAGGGCCAGGGAACCGGTATCGCCCATAAAAACCCGGGCCGGGTGGCGGTTAAAGAACAAAAAACCCAGGCAACCGCCGGAGAGTGCCGCCATGCCAACCGCTACGCCGGTTTTATCTGCCGCCAGGGCCACAGGAATAAGGGCCAGGGCGACCAGCATGCTGACACCGGCAGCCAAACCGTCCAGCCCGTCTGTCAGGTTGACAGCATTGCCAAAGCCCACCACCACCAGGATAGCGAACACCAGAAAAGGCCACCAGCCCAGCTCCAGCTGGATGCCCCCCGGCGCAAGAAAACCGGAGTAGGGCAGGATAAGGCCGGTACCCCGGTCCGTATTGAAGGCGACCCAAAAGGCCAGCCCGGCCGCCAGGAGGATCTGTCCTAAAAGTTTTTCCCGGGCCCTCAGGCCCAGGGAACGTTTAAGAATAACCTTGAGATAATCGTCTAAAAACCCAATAAAACCGTATCCCGTAATGATGATTAGCACCACCATCAGATCGGGCTGGTCCCGACCGGCAATAAGTCCCCCCGCCAGGATCCCCGCTAAAAAGATAAGCCCGCCCATTGTAGGTGTGCCGGCCTTCTGCAGGTGCCTGGAGGGACCGTCGGAGCGAATATTCTGCCCGAACTTCAACCTTTTAAGCCAGGGAATTACCAGAGGACCCAGCAATAGGGAAACAGTCAGGGCTATGACAAAGGCCTGCCATAAATTACTGCTGATTGTACCGGTGTATGAAAGTAACAGTAATCCTCCCGCGACTAAAAAAATAAACAGGACGGCTGCCGATGCCTTCCTTAAATCATTCATGTCTTCCTCCAGGTCTTGTTAAATAGTTATGTAGGGGAAATTGCCTTGCTGTTTTCAGCCCGCTGCTTCAGCAGCCCCTGGACGACTACTTCCATTTTCACACCCCTGGAACCCTTGACCAGGACTACGTCCCCGGCATGCAGCAAACCTTTAAGAATTCTTAGAGCCACAGCGTGTTCCGTGCAGGGGAAAACCCTCTCCCAGGCCATCCCGGCCTGTACCGCGCCCTCCGCCGCCCCGGCGGCCAGATTGCCAACGGTTATTAAAAAATCCAGGCCCAGTTCGCAAGCCTTCTTTCCTATTTCCCTGTGGATTTCCACGGCACAGGGACCAAGTTCCAGCATGTTGCCCAGTACGGCAATCTTACGCCGGCCGCCGGATACATCCCGCAAAACCTCAAGAGCCGCCCTGGTCGAAGCGGGACTGGCGTTGTAGGCGTCATTAATAATGGTAAGCCCCCCGGCTTCCAGGATTTCCAGGCGCATACCGCTCAAGGCAACCGCTGCCAGTCCGGCAGCTATCTCCTCCACGGTCAGGCCCAGTTCTCTCCCCACCCCGATTGCCGCCAGGGCGTTCAGCACATTGTGCCGGCCGGGCACCGGCAGGTAAAACTCCTGAAGCTCTCCCTCCAAAACTACATTGAAGCATAAACCACCACGCTCCGGCCGGATTTCCCGGGCCATCAGACCGGTGGGCTTTTCCAGGCCGTAATAAATGACTTTGCCCCGGCAGCGTTTCGCCTCACGTTTGATAAAGGGACTCTCCACGTTCAAAAGCGCGAATCCACCGGGCGGTACATGTTCCAGCAATTCACCTTTGGCCGCCGCAATTCGGCTTACTGTACCCAGGCGCTCCAGATGGGTTTCGTTAATATTGGTAATAACAGCGCTGCCCGGCCGGGCAATCCGGCTTAAGGCGGCAATTTCCCCGGGACCCCGCATAGCCATCTCCACAGTACAGGCTTCAACCCCGTCATCCAGGGCCAGCAGGGTCAGCGGCAGGCCAATTTCATTATTCAGGTTACCTTCAGTTTTCAGGGTGCGCCAGCGCACGCCCAGCACTGACGCCACCATGTCCTTGGTGGTGGTTTTTCCGGTACTGCCGGTAATACCCACCATAGGACCTTGAAATCTTTCCCGGTTAAAGGCAGCCAGGGCTTGCAGCGCCGCCAAGGTATCCTCCACCAGAAGAACCGGGACCCCGGCAGGCAAAGACACCCGGCGGCCCACCACCAGACCGCCGGAACCCGCTGCCGCAGCCTGAGCCAGAAAGTCATGGGCATCGTAATGCTCCCCGGTTAAAGCAAAGAACAGGTCCCCCTGTTTAATTTTACGGGTATCGGTAGATACAGAATGCAGGATTGTATCAGGATCTCCCTGCATAATCCGTCCGCCGGTAACCTCCGCTATTTTACCGATGGAAACTGCTTTCATCGAAAACCTCCGTTTTAAGCCCGGTTACCTTGGTAAAAACGGGCGCAAGCCACAATGATAAAGTAACCAATTGACGCAATTCGCTATCGGGGGGCTCAATCCTTTAAATTGCCAACTCCTCTTTTCCCCAGCGCCGCTACAGCTTCCAGGCGGTCGTCAAAGGGCAATCTCTCCCTGCCGACTATTTGGAAGGCCTCGTGGCCCTTACCCGCTATAACGACGACATCTCCCGTTCCGGCCATCCCAACGGCCAGGCGGATCGCCTGCCGCCTGTCCGGTTCTAACAGATATTTTTTAGCCACCGGGCCGGATTTCAAACCCTGTTCAATTTCCTGGATAATCAGCAGGGGATCCTCCGTCCGTGGATTGTCAGAGGTAATTACTGTAAAATCACTGTAACCGGCTGCTATGGCGCCCATCTGTGATCTCTTGCCACGATCCCGGTCGCCCCCGCAACCGAACACAGTGATCAGCCGCCCCCCGGCTATGTCCCGGGCAGTCTTTAAAATATTTTCCAGGCCATCGGGAGTGTGGGCGTAATCCACAATAACGGTAAAGTCCTGACCCTCCTCAACAAGTTCAAATCGCCCGGGTACCCCGGGGGCCGCCTCCAGGGCGGATTTGATTGCAGCCGCAGGCAGTCCCAGGGCGGTCGCAGTGCTGTACGCAGCCAGGGCGTTGTAAACGTTAAAAAAGCCGGTCATTTTTAAACTAAGCCGGCGGCAGCCCCACCTGCCCGAAATGCTAAAACTGGAGCCCCCGGCAGTTACCTGGATGTCGTGTGCCCTGACATCCGCCGGATTTTTTATCCCGTAAGTAAAAACTGTGCCCCGAAAGTTCTCAATTAAATCCGGGGCGGCGGAATCATCGGCATTCAGGACTGCATATTCGGGGGTTTTGACACTGGAACGCGACAGGCTGCCGAAAAGCCTTTTCTTGGCAGCCCGGTATTCTTCCATATCCCTGTGAAAGTCCAAATGGTCCTGGGTCAGATTAGTAAATACAACCACATCAAATTCACACCCGTCCACCCGGCGCAAAGCCAGGGCATGGGATGAAACCTCCATGATACAGGCATCAACACCCTCTGCAGCCATCTCGCCCAGCAATGCCTGCAGATCCGTGGATTCCGGTGTCGTATTCTTCACCGGCAACACCCTGTTTCCAATTCTGTTCTGGATGGTACCGATAAGGCCAACCTTCCAGCCGGCACTATTCAAAATGGAGGCTATTAAGTTTGTGGTCGTGGTTTTTCCATTGGTTCCGGTAACCCCAATCATTTTCAGCCTTGTTGAAGGTGTGCCGAAAAAGCGGGCGGACATAAGCGCCAGGGCAAGCCTGGAATCAGGCACCATGGCCCAGGACACCCCCGGCAAAAGCCCCTCTCCGCGCTCCACAACCACTGCCGCGGCTCCCCGGGCCAGGGACTCCTGGATATACTCATGCCCGTCGGATTTAAATCCCTTTATCGCAACAAATAAAAAACCCGGCTGAACCTGGCGCGAGTCATATGCAATTCCCGCTACGGTTACGTTTTGATCCCCCCCGGTGGACAGGACCTCCACAGCACCCAATAGTTCTCGAAAAATCACCCGTGCAAACCTCCTGTTAAAACCGGTTGGCCCGCGCCCGTCCAAACAACCTGTAAGCGCCGGTCACAAATTTAATTCCGGGGCAAAGAAAAAGGAATGATGATTACCCACGGCACTTACTATTATTTCCAAGGGGCAAGTTAAATTATTCCAAAATCAAAAATTATATTCATCTTTCGCCAATGGTCCGGCAACTGCCGTGAAAATAATGGACTAGTCGCGCAGCACCTGGATCCCGGGCGGTTCGAATTCCACGGTAATAATAGTATCCTTAGCAACTTTAGAACCCGGCGCCACCCCCTGCCTGACGGCAAAGCCGGTGCCGGCAGGACTCAGATGAAGCCCCAACTTTTCTAAAATTGTTCCGGCTTCCTTAATAGTCAACCCGCTTAAATCGGGCACAGTAACCTGATTTTGCTCACCGGTTCCCGGGGGTTGATTTAAGTCAAGAATTACTGTGGTGCCCCGTTTAACCGCGGCGCCCCCTTTGGGGACCTGTTCAAAAACGATATCTCCCTGTCCTCTGATTTGAACAACCAGTCCATCATTTTCTAAAACACTTCTGGCATCCTTAACGGGGTAATTGACTACATTGGGTACAACCTGCTTTATTTCCGGTTCGTCGTACACAAAGGGGTACTTTGGTTTTTCCAGGTTAGGTCTTTCCGGTACTTTCAGATAACGCAAGGTATCCTGGGCCACAGCCTTAAAAACCGGCGCCGCTACCTGGCTGCCAAAATAAATTGAGCCGGCGGGTTCAGCCACCATTACCAGCACAGAAATCCTGGGGTCGTCCGCCGGGGCGTAGCCCATGAAAGAGGCGACATATTTTCCTTCCGCGTATCCCCCGGATTCCACCACCTGGGCCGTACCGGTCTTGCCCGCCGCTCCGTAACCATCCACAAAGGCGTTTCTTCCAGTACCCTTCTGCACCACACTGGTCAAAAGCCCCAGGAGGGTCCGGGCGGTGTTTTTGGAAATAACCTGACGAACTGTTTCGGTTTGGAACTCCCTCAGGACTTCCCCATTTTCATTGGTTATGGACTTAACCAGGGATGGTTTTAACAACAGCCCGTCGTTGGCCACCGCGGAGGTAGCCGTAATTAGCTGAACCGGGGTGACGGCAATGGACTGCCCGATGGACATAGTTGCGATGTCTAAATCAGTTGCCTCTTTTTGGGAAATTAGAATGCCTACTTCTTCCCCCGGCAAGCAGATGTTGGACTTCTGGCCGAAGCCGAAGGCGTTGATGTACTTATAGAATTTTTCCGTGCCCAGCCTGAGCCCCACAGTGATGAAGCCCGGGTTGCAAGAGTTCTGTGCTACTTCTTCAAAGGTTTGGGAACCATGTCCTCCATCTTGCCAGCATCGAATTGTCCGGTCGGCCACCTTGATATAGCCGGGGTCATAAAAGGTGTCTTTAAGCCTTACCGCCCCTTCGTCCAGGGCAGCGGCGGCTGTGATTATTTTAAACGTTGAGCCCGGCTCATAATTATACCAGATCCCCGGATTGTGGTCCCAAACCTGCTGGGGATACTGCCGCCAGCCCTCGGGGTTATAAGTGGGCCGGTTGCCCAGGGCCAGTATTTCCCCGGTTTTCGGATCCATAACAATAATTACAGCCAGTTTTGGGTTGTGGGTTTCGACAATCTTGTCCAGTTCCCTCTCCACAAAATACTGGATGGTCTGATCGATTGTCAAAATAAGGTTATTGCCAGGTACAGGCGGTATGAACTTATGAAGGGCCTCGGGGATGTCCCGTCCCACCGCGTCCTTTTCAATTACGATCCGGCCGGGGCTGCCCCTTAACTCTTTGTCGTAGACGCTTTCAATACCAACCAGGCCCTGGTTGTCGTCACCTGCAAAACCAAGCACATGAGCCGCCAGACTCCCCTGCCGGTAAAACCGTTTGTTTTCTTCCACCAGCTCCACACCGTTTAGCTTCAGCGCCTTCAGCTTCTGCGCGGATTGGTAGTCTATCCGTCTCTTGAGCCAGACAAAGCCCACGTTTTGAGTGAGCTTTTGGTAAACTTCCTCCTTATCCATTCCCAGGGCCGCGGCAATCCGGGCAGCTGCATCTTCCTTGTCCTTAACCTGGGGCGGGAAGGCATAGGCCGAGTCGACGCTTACACTGGTGACCAATTCGTTTCCATTGCGATCATACACATTTCCCCGCCTGGCTTCCACGGGAACATCCCTCATCCGGACCTCCTGGGCTTCTTCACGCAGCTTATCCCCTCGCACCAGCTGAATCCAGGCCAGCCGGAAAACCAGGCTCACCAGAGCTAAGGTCGCCACTATTAAAAGAACGGTTATTCTTTTTCGAATTACGATATTCGTCGTCTGCATGAGTTCCCCCCGTGGAACCCGCCCATCCATTAAGACTTAGCCAGCTTTTGTTTTCCAGTCTGGAAACCATTTCGGCAAAGGCCTTGATAAGGCGATTCTCTTTCTCTTCCCCGGCGGCGGATAACCCCCCGGCGAGATTTTGTTCCGGACCGGACCCGGTCTTGAGGATGTCCTCACCTGCCAGTTCAACGATCAGTACGTTGTTGCAGTCCGGCTTGACCATGCCAAGCCTGCCTAAGGCAAGGGATTCAAGCCTGCCCAGGGAAGCCAGACTCTGCACTTCCCCTTCCAGGTCATGGTTTTCCACCCGCAGCAGGGCCAACTCTTTTTCCAGGGAGCTGATCTTATAGCCCAGGGTAGATACCTGGGTATGACAATAGATAATCAGCACGCATAGAAGGAATCCGGCCAATACCATTCCCGTCAGCGCAATTCTTCGCCCTTTTGTTAAATCCTTTAACCTGATGGTCTTTTTACCACCGGGCTTTTCCACGGACATACCGTAAGAGCCTGTCTTCTCTTGAGCTAGTATCAATACTATTCGACCTCCAGGCGGAATAGAACATAAAAACGGGGTAGAAAATACCAGCCATTTCCTTTGGGCGAACCCGTGAGCCGGCACTTCTGGCCGGCCGGAAAATTTTTAAGTCTGCAAAACCGGGCAGAAAGTTTGCATATGTACCAATTTAGAAACTAATTAGTTTTACCATCATCCCCTGATTTAAAAAACAGACTTTTTTTACATTATATGACTGCCGGGGAATCTCACCTTTCCAGGGGTATCCGGCTTGTCCCGGATTTTAATATATTACTGCCCAGGGCCGGGTTAGAGCCTTTCCGCTACCCTGAGTTTCGCGCTTCTTGCCCTGGGGTTGTCTTCCAGTTCCGCCGGGGAAGGCAGCACCGGCCGGCCGGTAATAACCCGGACTTCCTTTTTACCTCCGCAAATACAAACGGGAAAATCCCTGGGACAAGTACAGGGTGAAGCCAGTTCCCGGAAGAGGTCCTTTACTATCCGGTCCTCCAGGGAATGAAAGGTTATCACACAAATTCTCCCCCCGGATTTAAGATGTTTAACGGCCGAGCGAAGGGAATCCTCCAGTATTTCAATTTCCCTGTTTACCGCTATGCGCAGGGCCTGAAAGGTCCGTTTGGCCGGGTGCGGTCCTTCCCGCCTGGCGCCGGCTGGAATTGCTTTCTTGATGATTTCAACCAGGCGGCCCGTTGTTTCAATAGGGTTATTTTTTCTTGCCTCCCCGATAAATTCCGCAATCCTCAAGGCCCAGCGTTCTTCGCCGTACGTCCTGATAATTACCGCCAGTTCGTCCACCGGAAGGTTGTTCACAAGTGTCCCGGCAGTCAAAGCCTGCTCCTGATTCATCCTCATATCCAATGGCGCATCATGCTGGTAACTGAATCCCCGGGCCGGGTTGTCCAACTGGTAGGAAGATACCCCCAGATCAAATAAAATTCCGTCCACTTTCCCGATACCCAGGTGTTCCAGAATTTCTGTCAGGTCCCCGAAGTTAGCCCGGACCAAGTTTATTCTGGCCTTGAAGGGGACCAGTCTTTTTTCCGCAGCAGCCAGTGCCTCGGGATCATGATCCAGGGCCACCAGGCGACCGTCTTCGCCTATCTCCCGAAGGATGACGGCACTATGACCCGCACCGCCCAGGGTGCAATCCACATAGATACCGCCCGTTTTAAGTTTAAGCCCTTCCAAAACCTCACAGGCCATAACTGGCTTGTGGAGAAATTCCATTAATGAACTCACAACCCTTTGCCAAAAACAAATATCTGCACCCATGTAACACATGAAAGGATTTTTACCTATCCGGTGCAGCTCAGATAGAAAGATCCAGGTCCGCTATCTTCTCGGCAATCACCTCGTAGGCCGTTGCAGCCCGGGCACTGTACTGCTCCCATAGATCCCTGGCCCAGATTTCCACCCTGGCTGAAACACCTATTATTACAACCTCTTTTTCCAGTTGCGCGTGGGTCCTTAAATTGCCTGGAATTAAGATCCTTCCCTGTTTATCCACTTCGCATTCCGTGGCGCCGGAGAAAAAAAACCGAACAAAGGCCCGGGCATCGCTCTTTGTAATGGGCAAGGACTTCAGCTTTTGCTCCATAGCCGCCCATTCGGGGCGGGGATAGACAAAAAGACATCCGTCGAGACCTTTTGTCAGAACGAAAAGGTCCCCCAGGCCTTGTCGGAAGCGGGCAGGAATAAAAAGCCTTCCTTTTGTGTCTATGTTATGATGGTGCTCACCCATAAACTCGGTAATCTGTTCGTTCTCGGACATGCCGTCAACACCACTTCTAACCACTTTCCACCACTTATTCTAGATATAAGCACAAATAACCTTCTTAAAAAAAATAAAAATACCAAAATAATTATTTTGCGTTTATTCCTTTATTATCCGGTACAGGTGGTAAACTGTTGTCCTGTCGCAACCCGGGTCCCAGGGACAGTGAAACCGGTCTGCGTTATAAGCGTTCACCGCAGATATCTCCCGGGGTCCATTCCAGTCGCAATTGCCCGAATTCCGGAGGCAGAAAATTGCTTTAATTCTTCCGGGCAGGCGCCTGTCTGTCCAGGTGAATTCGCAAATAACACTGCGTATTTGATTTTATCGCAATAGGACGGCGAATGGATTTGTTTTTGGAGACTGAAAGTTATTGTTCTCCGGGCAGCACTCCGGCCAGGCGCATATAGAACAGGGGGCGGCCGTTCCCTGTTGAGAACAACCGCCCCCTGTTTATCTTTAAGCCTGCAAGGCTAACGTGGTGCAATCTTGATTAGTTGCCTCTTCCTGGCGCTGAATACGGCAATTTCTCTATAACCAGCTTCCCTTACCAGCCGGACAGCTTCAATCAGTCCGGCCCCCACCTGGTCCGGGTGGTGGGCGTCCGATCCCAGTGTTACGGGAACGCCATACTTAAAAAAACATTTTAAAAAATCCGGCGCCGGATAGATCTCGCCGGCAGGGTTCCGAAGTCCCGCGGAATTTACCTCGGCACAGACTCCCGCCCTTTTAAAAACTGCAGCTGTTTCTTCGTAAAGGCACCTTAAATCCCGCCTGGGCCGGAAGGCAAACTTTTTAATCAAATCCGGGTGGGCGATAATGTCGAAGAGTCCGCTCAGGGCTGCTTGCTGCACCAGGGCAAAATACTCCTCGTAAACCCGGTCCAGATCCCTTCTGCCGTACTCCTCGATTTCCGCGGGGTTGTCAAACCCCCAGCCGTCCAGAAAGTGCACTGAACCTATTACATAATCAAAGGGATAGCAGGAAAGAAGGGCAGCCAGGGTTTTTTCATAACCGGGGACAAAGTCCGCCTCTATGCCCAGGCTGACCCTGATCGGAGACTTCCGGGCCCATTTTTGCACCATCTCCACATAGAGGGGAAGCTCGTCCTCTTCCATGGCGTAATCAGGTATAGTTTTTCCCGGGGGTAAAAAATAAAGGGGCAAGTGGTCGGAGAACCCCACCTCCCTGATTCCCTGTTTTACCGCCTGTTCCAGGTACTCCCCGGGTTCCCCTGTGGCATGTCCGCAAAGCCGGGTGTGGAGATGTAAGTCCGCCGGGATCATCATGTTGACGGGCCTTTCCCCAGTGATTTTCCTGAAACGGCGGCAGTAAGAGGGCAAATTCTAATCCGCGGGCATTCCATAAGCCGGGTTGGAGCCTGCACCGCCTTCTTCCAGGGCCTGTTTCCGTTTCCCGTGGGCGGTCGCCCCGGTACAAATGACATTGTTAGATCTCCTTTCAGTTAAGTTTTTCGATCCGGGGCCCCCACCCGATCCGGCGCAGGAGGTCCGGGTAAAGCCCGGGATCCGCCTGACCAGGCGGATCAAGCAGGGCAACGCAAAGGGCCTCCAAAACGTTGGAGCCAAATGTGCGGCCCGCAAGAGAAGGACCCGGTGTCACCAGCCACCGCACCCCCCTGGCCTTCAATTCCTGCACATCTTCGGAAGTAAGGGTGCTGGTAATAACATCCTTTCCGGCAAGATCGGAGGGCAAATGGTAACGGATAAAATGAAAATCCCCGGCAATTATTTGCGCCCGCCGGTAAAAACGCTCAAAACGGGGCCGTACCTGTTCCTGTTTCTCGCCCAGCGGGTAAAGAAACCCGATGGGAAGCCGGCACAGTAAGGGAAGGGTGGCGCAGGCCGCAATCCGGAACGCTGCCAGGGAATAAAAAGGTAACGGCAATCCCAGGGCAAAAAGGGCGTCTCCAATAATCAGCCGGCATCCGGCCAGTTCCAGAGCCTCCGCCAGCCCGAAGCGATCCAGGGCGGATACCAGTAAAACAACCTGATCCCGCCGGGGCCAGCCCAATTCCCTTTGCAGGCGGGGCACAAGATCCCTTTCCACGGTATCCTTGATGCCGCTTCCGTCCACCAGCGGGGTCACCTTAACCTGCGCCGCCAGGCGGACGCCATCCTTTAGCAGGTAGCGCCGCCGCCCCGCCCGCAGGGTAAGGTTAATCCCTCCCAGACCGATGGCATCTACTTTTCCGTCGAGGACCCTGAGAATACTGGCCATGTATTCCAAATTCCCTCCCGTGCCCACCCGCTGGACGGTGATCCGCGAGCCGTCTGCCTCCAGTTCGAAATTCCGGTCACGGTGGGAAGAACCCAGGCTGATACTTACAACACGCTTCAAAACCGCATCTCCCATCGGGCGCCGGGGCGGGCGTTAATCAGCCGTTTGCCTCAAAACAACACCTGGACCGGCCAAAGCCTTCGCCTTGAGGTAAACCTCAATGGTTCCCAAGGCGATGCTCTGCCAGTCGTATACAGTAAGAACCTTTTTCCAGGCCTGCCTGGTCAAGTCCCGGGCAAGCCCCGGGTTAACCAGCACTTCCCGGATATAGTAAGATAAAATGTCAGGACGTCCCGGGGGAACCTTAAACCCGTCAAAACCGTGTGCAACCACTTCGCTCAAGCCGCCCGTGTCTGAAACTATGACAGGAACCTGAGTGGCCATAGCCTCTAACGCCACAATACCGAAAGGTTCGTAAAAACTGGGGAAAACAGCTGCATCCACCTTTTTCAGGTATTCATTGCGTCTTTTTTCATCCAAATAACCAAGGAAAACAACCTGTCCGGCCAATCCCAGTTCATCGGCTTTCTTCCTTAAGTGTTCTTCGTAGGGACCTATGCCGCCCACCATCAGTTTTAGGTCGTGAATCTCCCCAATCAGCAGGGCGAAGGCTTCCAGAAGTACCTGCACACCCTTTTCGGGTACCAGACGGCCAATGAAAAAAATCATTTTCCCCTCTGCTTTGGACTCACGCCTGCCGGGCACTAATTTCCTGGGTATACCCAGATTGGCGGGGTCGACCCCGTTCGGAAGAACGTGGATCTTCTCCCCGGATATTTTAAATAATTTTTTAATTTCCCGGAACATATAGTCGCTGCAGCAAATGACCTGGGTGGCATCGCGGGCAAAACTGCCTTCCAGCTCATGAATGTGTTGCTGCAGCTCGTTGTGAATACCCCGGTTTCTTCCGTGCTCCGTAGCGTGAATGGTCGCCACCACGGGCAGCTTGTATTGGTTTCGCAAACGTGCGGCGGCATCCCCCACCAGCCAGTCATGGGCGTGAACCAGATCGAAAGGCTCCCCGGCAGTAGCCAGTTCTCCGGCCAGTTCGAACATGGCGTTGTTTAACTGTTTTACCCACTCCATAAAGTCCCTGGAGGAAAGCCGGGACTGCTCCACCCTGTGAACGTGAACCCCTTCCACGAACTGGTACCGGGATGTGCCCCGGGCCGGACAGGTAATCACATGGACGCCGGCGCCCAGACGGGCCAGGGCCCGGGACAGGTCATACACATGGCGGGCCAGGCCACCCACCGTGCGGGGAGGAAATTCCCAGGAGAGCATTAAAATTTTTAGCGCTTTGCCATCCCCCGCAGCACCCGGGCGCTTCACCCGGTAATGGCGGCTGTAAATATTGTAATCCATTTCCGGAAAAATATTGTCCTCTTTTTCAAATCCGGCCAGCTCCGCTTCGTCCAGATGGCCCTCATAAAGGTGGCCGGCAAGGGTGTTAAAGCGGCCGACATGATCGCTGATCCGCTGAATTGCGTATTGCACCGCTGTGTCTGTTTTAATAATAAAGGCCCAATCACTGCTCTGGGCCAGGACCAATTCCCGGGCAGTCTGGTTTAAACCACGCTGAACCATTCCCCCGGCATTGGGATAAAGGTCCGCCAGATCAACCAGTGTTTTCTCAGCCCGGTGCAGGTGCCTGTAAATCCAGTCATTACTGGGATTAAGCCAAACCTGGTTGTAGCCGCCCTCACCCCAACTGGAGGCGGCCAGGTCGGCAACCTGGTTATCCGGGTAATCCCCAAGATAACCGGTGGGCGTAGTCATTTTTACCCCGTCCCGGCCGCCGGCGCAGACACGGCACAGGTTCTCCAGCCATAGTGGTCCTTCGTACCACCAGTGGCCGAACAGCTCGGCGTCATAGGGCGCCACCACAATGGGCTTCCTGTCCATTCGCGCGGCCAGCTGTTTTACCTGGACCCCCCGGTTAAAAGCAAAATCCCTGGCATCCCGGGCGGCTCTCTCCCCGGCCGCGTCCGGCCGGTATAACTCTTTTTCGGGGCCGGGGCCGGTAATCCGGTAGTACTTCAACCCCGTATCACACCGGATCTTTCCCCCGGGAAGGCAGGACGCCAGGTAATCGAGATCTAAATCATAACCGATGTCCCGGTAAAACTCCCGGTAATAGGGATCCCCCGGATAACCGGTCTCCCTGTCCCAGACCTGGCGCGAACTTTCCGGATCACGGCCGAAAGCCGCCACTCCGGAACGGCAGGCCAGGGGAGCATAAACGCCCCGGCGTGAAGCGGGGCTGGCGTTAAGAATGCCGTGGGTTTCCACGAAAAAATAGCGCACACCGAATTCCTTAAGGATTTCGTCCACCCCCGGCACGTAGCCGCATTCCGGAAGCCAAAGGCCGGTTAAAGGCCTTCCGAAGAGCCTGCCATACTGCTCCACGGCAAGTTGAACCTGGGCCCTCCTGGCCTCCCGCGTCTGCATCAGGGGCAGATAGCCATGGGTGGCACAGGAAGTAATTACCTCCAGTACACCCAGGGCCTGAAGGCTTTGTACAGGCAGAAGCAGGTTTCCGCCGTAATCGTCTTCAAAGGAGCTGCGAACATCATTTAAACGGCGAAGATACCCGGATGCAAGTTCCCGGACGGCAGGATAATTTTTGTTTCTGTCAATTTCAGCCTCCGCCAGCTGAATCAGGCAGCCGAGATAGCGCAGGTAGCGGTCCTGTAAAAGGTGATCATTAAGCATAGAAATGAGCGGCGGCGACAGTGAGAAAGTAAGGCTGAAATTTACCCCCTCTTCAACCAGTTTTTCAAAGGATCGAATGAGGGGCACATAACACTCGGTGATAGCTTCAAAGAGCCAGCGCTCTTCCAGGATCCCCGGCTCTTCGGGATGACGGATATAAGGCAGGTGCGCATGCAGAACCATAGAAAGATAGCCATCGGGCATAAAACAGACCCCCTAAAAGAAAAATCCATACTAAAAAGTAGCATGGCTAAAAATGACAGTTGGCAGGATAACATAAACACCGTCACGCTTTATAAACTGTTCTTACACTTCCCGCAGATTCCGAAAATCTTAAGATGGTGATCCTTGACGGTAAAACCGTACTGTGCGCTAACGCGATTTTCCAGTTCCTCCAGCAAGTCCTCGTTAACCTCAATGATAGCTCCACATTCCGTGCAAACCAGATGGTGGTGATGATGGCACTTCTGATCCTTTTTCCAGCCAAACTCGTAGCGTTTCCTTCCATCTCCAAAATCCATGGCATGAATAATATCCAACTCCAAAAACAGCTCCAGGGTCCTGTACACCGTGGCCAGGCCAGTGTCCGGCTCTTTTTTCCTGACCAGGTTGTGAACTTCCTCAGCGCTTAAGTGTTTATCACCGTTTTCCATCAATACCTTTAAAATAAGTTCCCGGCGTGCCGTAAGCTTATACTCATTTTCCTTGAGTTTGTCTTCAATATCGGATATGACCTTCTGCATGCAGCAACACCAGCTTTGCCTTTTTTGTTAGTATAATTAATGCCCCATATTTTGTCAATGCAGAGGGCAAGCACCAATATAAAAAAGGTATAGGACAACTGACTGCGTTGGTGGTTTGAACATTATTTTCATCTAAAAATTTTTTCCTATAGAATTATTTTTCTCCTTATACCTCTGCCACCGCTTGCGCCGGGAAAGATTATGCCGGCGTATCAGGAAGAGAAGTATTACCAGTCCCAGTCCCAGGATCAGGTAAGGCCGCCATCTGGCTATTTTTTTCAGTTCAGTCCCTTCCTGCGCCAGAAGATCAACTTTGCCTAATTCCTGGTCTCCGGCAAAAAAAAGCAGTTCGCCCATTTTTGCTCCGGCGTCGACCGGCGCAACAATGGAATTTTCCAAAAACACCTCCTGCCTGATTTTTTCCCGGCTGTTCACAGGCATGTTATAGGTAAGCGAATAGCCTGTCTGGACAGGTATTTTTTCCTCGACTCCGTATCGCACCGGGATATCTTCAACATATTCACCTGCTTCGATCAGGCAAAGACAGGTAAATTCGTTGAATCCGTAGTCCAGCAGCGCTGTGGAATCGTTCCAAATATCATTCCCTTCGCTCTTGAATACCACCGAAATTAACTCCCGGTTCTGCCGGGAAGCGGCAGAAACCAGGCATTGCCGGGCATCATTGGTATAACCGGTCTTGATCCCGATAGCGTTATCATATTTCCAGAGAAGCTTGTTGTGATTTTCTAAAAATATCTGAGCACCCGGGACTTCCCTTTGGATTGTTTTAGACCTGGTAGAGACAACTTTTCTGAACTCCGGATTTTGCATGGCATAATGAGCTATGAGCGCCATGTCGCGGGCTGTGGAATAATGGTCGGGATCGGGCAGTCCATTGGGATTCTTAAAATTTGAATCCTTGGCGCCTATTGTTTTGGCCAGATCATTCATCATCCGGACAAAGTCTTCCACGGAACCACCAATGTGGTTAGCTATGGCTACAGCCGTATCGTTTCCTGAATTTAACATTAAAGCGTAAAGCAAGTCTTCCAGGGCAATGTTTTCTCCTTCTTGCAACCCGATTGCCGATCCCTCTACACCACAGGCAGCATAGGGAATGCAGACGGGATCATTCAGTTTACCCTTTTCCAGGGCAATAATTGCCGTAAGAATTTTTGTGGTACTGGCAGGATACATCCTCTGGTCCGAATTCTTCTCAAAAAGAAACTGCCCGTTTCTGCCATCTATAAGCGCCGCTGCTTCCCCCACTAATTCTGGTTCCGCTTCGGCAACCGGAGGATACAAGAAAATAGCAAATACAAGGATCATCAAAAAGTTCACGGCCCAATATCCTGGTTTATTGAACAACATCATATCCATCCCATAAAATTTTGCTTGTTATATAGAGGAAAAATTCCAAAAAAACTAAAGTGTATTATATCATGTAAGGTGTTGCTTTGTCCCGAAAACAGGCGAAAAGATAATTTTAACCTCCCCTAACCAAGCAGCGGAATTTTTGTCCCATCGTTAACCACTTTCCAGTTGAGATTGTACTAACAGGCGGGTATGGTTGGAAGGTAAAACCCACACGGTTTTTAGATCCGCCTATTTTAAATGAAGTTAAACACAAAAGCCCAGAAGGCGCCGCTTTTTTACAGGGTTTTCCCCGGGGGGGAAAACCTGGCCAGGAGAACCGTTGCAACCAGGGCCAAAATCATCACACCGAACAAAATTGGATTTTGCAGATGACCGGATACACTGAAGAATTCCAACAACCGGGTAACCAACCCGCCAATAAGAAAAGCTGTTGCTAAAACGGCAAACCAGATTAGCAACCCCTCGCGCCAGCCGCGTTCCTTGAGAATGATCATTGTTGAGGCAATGCAGGGAACAGTAAGGGTAAGGGTAATCAAAATTACAAGATTCTGAAGCGGAAGCATTTTCAGAACCAGGATGTTCGCAGCGCCAAATTCTTTCCGGATCAACCCCATGATGAAAACATCGGCAGTCTCAACGGGCAAGTGCAGCCAGGAAACGGTAATGGGCACAAAAAACTCTCTTAAGCCCTGCAGCATTCCGGTCACATCTAAAATACCCAGCAGCAACGCACCCGCAGCAAATAAAGGGAAAGCCTCTTTCATGAACTGACTGGACTTGAGCAAAGCCTTTTTCCAAACATTTTTGAACCCGGGAAGGCGAAGGGGAGGCAGTTCAATCAACAGCGGGGATGCCTCTCCGGGTAAAAAGCGCCCCAAAAGCGTACCGGCGGAAACCAGGACGCAAAACATGAAACAGAGATAGAAAAGCAAATAAACCCCGCCCTGTACCGCCAGAACCGCCATAACTATAGCCATTTGAGCCGAGCAGGGAACGCCCAGCGCCAGTAGAAAGATGGCTATCCGCCTTTCCCGGTCCGTCTTCAGCATTCTAGTGGTAATGATTGCCATCGTGACGCATCCGAAGCCCAGTATTATGGGAATAATGGCCTGTCCATTCAACCCCATAAAACTCAGGGCACGGTCAATCAGAGTGGCAATCCGGGGAAGGTACCCCGAGTCCTCCAGGACGGAAAGCACCAGAAAAATCCCCAGTACCAGCGGCAGCAGAAGACCGATCATGTTAGTGACGGTAAAAGTTAAAAGTCCGAAACGGCCGGTTAATATGCTCAGAATAACCGAGTCCCGGGGCAGAACGTTACCCAGCAGGGAATCAATCGCGGGCTCATAGTATCCAATCATAAAATCTTCTGTAACCGGAACCACGACCTGCGCCAGAAAAACACCCACCAGTTCGTAAATCACCCACAGGGCCAGGAGCAGGAGGGGAAAACCTGTGGAGGGGCGAAGCATCAAGCGACCCAGTCCGGAAGCAAAATCGGTGCCGCCGCCTGTTTCCTTCACAACCTGCCTGACAATCTGACTGGCCCGATCCGTGCGGGCCCGGTAAATTTGCTCCCGCTCCATCCCGGGCTTTACACCGTTACGCTCACTGACTACGGGATCCCCCTCCAAAATCAGAAGCGCCTCTGCCCTGCCGGCGGGAATGCCCATGTTTTCTATCTTTCTAAGTAATTGGGCTTCGGTGTGACCGGGCCTGGCGTGGTATATCTTTTTTTTCAGTTCTTCAATGCCGGTGTTGTGGACCACTGCGGTGGAAACAACCGGAACCCCCAGCAGTTTTTCCAAAAAGACGGTATTAATCTTAAGCCCTACCCGGGCGGCCTCATCCACCATGTTCAAGGCCACAACCGTGGGAATGCCCATATCGATAATCTGAAGGGTTAGAAAAAGGTCCCGTTCCAGGTGTACCGCATCCACAACATTAACAACCAGATCAGCCGCCAGGACAATATCCCGGGTTATCCCCTCTTCTTCGCTAAAAGAGGATACACCGTAAACCCCGGGTGTGTCGAACACGACATCACCGTTGTAGCGGCCGCAAGCCATATCAAGGGTGGTCCCGGGGTAATTCGAAACATCTACGTATAAACCTGTCAGGGCATTAAAAAAAACCGATTTGCCGACATTTGGATTGCCGGCCAGAACAATTTTTTTGCCGCTCGCCGGTAATTTAACCTCAGCTTTATTGTTTTCCAAGATGTGCCTGCTTTCGCTATAAAATTTATGAGTGGTTAGAGTAGTTATTGTAACTTGTAAACAGTTAAACGCAATCGAAAAAGATTGCCTGCCTCAGGCGCCATCAAAAGGGCTCCACCTGGATGTTCCTGGCCAAACTACGGCCAATGGCAATCTCCTGTTTATTCCTGGAAACCACAATAGGACCGGCCGGTACAATTTCCCGGCAGGTAAAAACCCCCCCCTCCGACAGGCCAAAACGGATGGCCTGAATCCGGAACAATTCGTTGTTAATACCTGTTATTCTCAAAACTTGTCCTTTTTTTGCCTTATCAAGGGTCATGCTCAGCCCTCCAGGCGCCTTTACGCAGTACCTTATTATTTTCGATAAAGAGAACCGTTCTCATCTATCTATAGTATAAAGGCGCCCGGACGGAAAATCAACATGATTTTCAGTTAAAGGGACAAAATATAAAAACCAAAACAGGTACGGGATGGGGGATAACGATCCTGAGAGTATGGAGGTTGCAGCGTTTAAACGCTGCACATTTTCCCGGCCGCGCCGGGCGGGTCATAAGTTAATTACAAACCGGCAATACAGGGAAACTCCGCCTACCGTTCATTTAGGATAATTTTTCCCTTATTGTCTGCCAGAAGCTGTAGTCCTCGAATCCAAGCCGCCAGACAGCAATACCGGCAATATTGTAATTGTTTGCCAGATCAAGTTTTAAGGCCAGGCTAAACCGGTTTTCAAACCAGACCTCGTGACGATAGCCCATCTGATCATAATAAATCAGGTAAGGCGCCGAGTACTGGTCACTCCAACGGGCTCCCCCGTTTCTGGAGGCCAGGTCAGCAGCTTTGTTCCAGAGCAAGGCGCTGCATCCTCCGTCCGAAGACCAGTTGTAACCGTAAGCCGCTACCCCCATCAATATTTTTTCGCCGGGCATGGACTTGACCGCATAGTCCAGCACCTGTTGTACCCAGGACAGGGAAGCAACAGGACCGGGATGGCCGCCGGACCAGTGTTCATCATAGGTCATCAGCGTAACCAGATCGGCATATTCGCCGATTGCGGCGTAATCATAGGCGCCGTTCCAATTATCCAGGGGGTTGTCCCGGGTTTTAGCGGGAATGGACACAGTTAAAAGGTATCCGGCAGGTTCCAGAATGGCCTTTAATTCCGCCAGAAGTGCGCTGTAATTGGCCCTATCGCCGGGAGGCACGCCTTCCAGGTCAATGTTGACTCCGTTAAAACCATGTTCTTCAATCAACGAAAGAATGTTCTTTTCCAGGTTAAAACGGTTTTCCCGCACCGACAGCAGGCTATGGGCCGCACGGCTGTCAACGGCATCGCCAATGTTATGAACCAGCATCAACGTTTTTACTTCTTTTTTTTGGGCCAGCTCTACACCGGCGGCAATAGGTTCACCAGTGAGGTTGCCCCGGGCATCCGTCAAATAACTGAATGTAGCAATGGAGTCAATGCTGGCATGGTTAGCCGCCAGGGAATTATAGGAGATGTTGTCTCCCGGGTAATACTCCGTGTAGTAACCCAGAACCATCCTTTTTAATTTGGAACGGTTTTCGGCAGCCCCGCCGGGTCCGCCTTCGGGCTGTTTTACCTCTGCTTCCGGAGAAGTATCTTTCCAGGGGTCTTCAGGCATAAGCAACTTCCGCTCAAGATCTCCGAAGACACCTTCGGCGGGCAAGCCGTTAGATTTTTCCAGGGCCAGAACGGCAGTTAAAGTCGTTAGACCAAAATATCCCGTGGGCTCTCCCTCCGGATAATAACCGGCCCGGGCCAGTCTTTCCTGGATGATTGCCACTTCCCCGCCCCTGCTTCCAAGGCTTAACATCCTGCCTGGTTCCGCAGCCAGGGATTCTTTCGCGCAACATAAAACTAGTCCTCCAAGGAGGGCCAGTAAGAATACCCAGACAGTGATTGCATAAATTTTTTGTTCCCTCATATTTCCTCCCGGTAAAATATAATTAAGGTATCTGATACCGAATCCCGTTGGTTAACCACGCGCCAAAAAATCTTAACTATATAGTATGACGTGAGTTGCAGGCGATTGTTCCCGATCCCGCCTTGGTGTATAATAGCAATTAACGATGAGGGGGGAGTGCCTTAATATTTGCATGAATTAAAACGCGTTTTATCCTCCAGAAAAGATTACAGCCTGCTGCTGATTCTTTTACTGATAGAATTCACCCGCGGCGCTTTTTTTCTGACTTTTCTCCCGCTTTACACCGCAAATTACCTGGGCCTTTCGGTCGCCGCTTCCGGTTTGGCAATCTCAGCCCATTATTTGATGGAAACTCTCTTTAAGGGAGCGGCCGGCTGGCAGCTGGATCGCCGGGGAAACCGGGTTTTAACCGTTAGTTTGGGCCTGGGGTTGGCAACACTGCTGTTTTTGAAAATATACCCTTCGGCAACCGCCCTGATCGTTGGCTCGGCTATTTTCGGCCTGTCTGCTTCCCCGGTGTGGCTGGCTGTGATTAGTGGGGTGGCGCCGGTGCAGTTAAAAGACCGGGCGGCCCGGATAGGCATCGTTTTTGCGGTCTGGCTGATTGGCGGCGGTGGCGGCCCCGTTGTTATCAGTTTTCTTATCGACTATAGCTACAGCCTGGCCTTCTGGTTCCTGATAGCCCTCTGGGGCTGCGCTTTAATGGTGGCGGCAACAATGCCCGGGGAGGTTGCAGACAAATCCGGCGTCAACCTGGGTTTCTCCTTGTTTAAGGAAATAACCAAGTTAGCCGAAAACCCTTCGGTAAAGTACATCCTCCTGCCAGGAATGTTCCTTCAGACCCTGGCCGGAGGTTTAATCCTGCCGCTGTTGCCCCTTTACGCCCAGGATATAATCGGCTTTAACCCGAAGCAGTACGCTTTGCTGCTTTTAACCGGCGGCTCTGCGGCAGTTCTATGTTTTCTGCCCATGGGCCGCCTGGCCGATCGCCTTAACTTAAGATATCTGCTGGGCACGGGATTCGGTCTGACTGCTTTTTTCCTGGCGACATTTTGTACGGCCAGGGCTGCGGAAACTGTTTATCTCCTGGCTGCCCTGGTGGGTTTTTCCTACGCCATCGTCCTTCCCGCCTGGAATAATCTCCTGGCCAGGTCCATCTCGCCGGAATGCCAGGCAACAGGCTGGGGCGTCTTTGCCACCGCCGAGGGGATGGGGATTGCTGTGGGACCGGCCCTCGGGGGTGTTGTGGCAAGATCCTTCGGGCTAACGTCGGCCATCGTTATAAGCACCATCCTGCTTGCCGCCATGTCCTGTTTTTATTTTTTCTACCCGGTGGAACAATTTTTTTCCAGGCAATTATGAAAAAGAAAGGATTACCTTGAACGTATCTATTTTATACGTTGTTCTTTTAATTCTGCTGGTTTATACCATTGCACCCACGCTGCTGATCCGTTTTGGGAACATCGGGGCTATCTCCAGAGCCTCCGGGGCTGGTCGCAGGGTCTCCCTCACCTTTGACGACGGACCGGATCCCAATTATACACCGCAAATCCTGGAGATCCTGGAACGCAGCCGGATCAAGGCCTGCTTTTTTGTAGTGGGGGCGAAAGCCAGGGCCCACCCGGAATTAATCAAGCAAATTGCGGCAGCTGGCCATGCCCTGGGCAACCACGGCTACAGGCACAAAGTCGTCTGCCTGCAAGGACCGTATGCAACAATCCGGGGGATCCGGGAAACCAACCGGGCCATCGAGGAAATCACTGGTGAGGGAGTACGCTTTTACCGCCCGCCCTGGGGCCTTTTTAATCTTTGTTCCATCTGCTATTGCCGGCTAAAGGGCCTTAAAGTTGTTCTCTGGACCTTCATGAGCTGGGACTGGGGCAAAAGAGCTACAGCCAAAAGCATCGCCCGCAGGGTATTGAACAGGATCAGGGACGGGGCGATCTTGATTTTTCACGACAGTGGTTCCACACCCGGCGCGGCTGAGGAAGCCCCCCTGCAGGTTGCCCGGGCGCTTCCCGTGATCCTGGAGGGCTTGCAAAAACGCGGGCTAAAGGTGGTCCCCCTGGAGGAAATGATCGAACTGCAACGCCCCGGAAACCTTGCCCTGAAGAAATGTGCCCGGCGTCTTTGGGGAGGCGTTGAATGGACCTTCAGGAAACTTGGCGGGATCAGGGAACTGGAAGAAGGCAAGAACTCCTTTTACCGTATGGCTCCGCGCCGCTACCGGGGCAAGGACTGGCCGATGCCGGACGGGAGCCTGCTCAGGCGGGGGGATACATATCTGGAACTGCACGTCAACAATGACCGGCTTCTGGAATTGTTCCACGGGAATATGTCCCTGGAACGGCTGGCCCTGAAAGCGTTGCGGGAAGTACAAAAGGAACTGCCCCTGCTGGCGGGCTTGTTGAAAAACGACCCGGATTACCGGGACGTAAAAATCTTGTTCGGCCTCACCCTTCTTCACCGGGGTACCGAGCGCCTGGGTTTTACCTCCATTGATATGAAGCCGGGTGTCTTTTGCGCTCTTACCGGGTGGTATGAAAGGTGGCTTTTAGCCCTCTATCACCCTTACGGCTTTAAAGCTGTAAAAGCCTACCGCCAAAAACCGGCGCCCAGGTACCTGGTCATGACCCGCCGGCAGCTCCTCGACCGCTACTACCCGGGTAAGGGAGACGGCTCCGGAAAACGATGCCCAGTCGATTCTGCTAGCCGGGCCGCAAAGTAAGGCTGGTTTTTACTTGCGCAGGGGGAGTTAATAAACTGTACAGCTTAACAGCGGCAAAAACAGACTTTTGCCCTGATCTTAGTAAAGGTCGGCGCCGAAAATTCGGCGCTTCCGCCGATGGCTTAAATCATCTGAATTGACTGGTTAACGGGGGTGTTTAGTATGAACAGGCACAGGCTGGCAACGGAACTAAAGAAAATATTCCCCGCCGATCGGGTGCTTACCGGGGATCTGGAGTTAAGAATCTACAGTTACGACAGCTCCTTTATGGCCAGGTTCCATGACTTCAGGCCTGACTTCGTGGTACTCCCCCGCTCCACCGCTGAAGTAGCGGCCACCCTTCGTCTGGCTGCGGAACACGGCTTACCTGTGGTGCCCCGGGGCGCCGGCAGCGGGGAAACCTGCGGGTGTTTGGCGCTGAGGGGGGGAATCGTGCTGGATTTTTCCTCCTGGGACACAATTGAGGAGGTCGACGCAGCTAACATGCAGGTAATTGCCCGGCCCGGAGTTGTGCATTTTAAACTCAACGAACACCTGGCCAGCTACAACTTATTCTTTCCGCCGGATCCCGGGAGCACCCGGATGTGCACCATCGGCGGCATGGTGGCAAACAATTCCAGCGGCCTGCGGGCTGTAAAGTACGGTACAACGGAGCAATATGTCCTGGGGCTGGAAATAGTGCTTGCCGGCGGCCAGGTCATCCAAACCGGGGGAGTCAGGTGCAGAGCCCTGAAAAATGTTTCCGGCCTCAATTTAACAAAGCTCTTTGTGGGCTCGGAGGGCATCCTGGGTGTCATTACCAAAGTGCGTTTAAGGGTCTGGCCCAGGCCCAAAGCCCGCGGGATAGCCCTGGCTGCCTTTGCCGATCTTAATGAAGCGCCGTCTGCCGTCCTTGACGTTTACCATGCGGGCATCCTCCCCTCCGGGATTGAGGTCCTGGACGCTTCGGCGATCCGGGCTATCAACCTTTATCAACCGGAAATAAACCTTCCCTCCGCCGAAGCTATCCTGCTCTTTGAAGTGGACGGCAACCCGGCCAGTGTAGAATGGGAAGGCCGGCAGATTGCCGAAATTGTGGGAAAACGTGCGGTTTCCCTGGAGTTTGCCACGGATCCCCGCCGGATGGCGGACCTGTGGCGCGGTCGCAGCGTTGTTGCCGTGGCAGCCGCCAGGCTGCGGCCGGACGGCAGCAGGATCTTTGCCGGGGAGGATATCAGTGTACCCCTGAACAGGGTGACGGAAGCCCTGTACAAGATTAAAGAACTGAGCCGGGAGCATGATGTGGCTGTCGTCAATTATGGGCATATCGGCGACGGCAACGTCCATACCGCCCCCGTCATCAATCTGGACAGCCCTGCGGAGGTCGGACGGGCCAATAAACTGGTGGACGCCATTCACCGTTTGGCCATTGAGCTGGACGGATCCACCACCGGCGAGCACGGGGTAGGCGCCGTGCGCAACCAGTATGCCCTGGCGGAACACGGTGAAGCGGTAAGTGTTATGAGGCGGCTCAAGGAAGCCCTTGATCCGAGCAATATTATGAATCCGGGCAAGTTGCTGCCCCCGGAAGGAGCAAACGGCAGTGCTTGAAGATCTTACCGGGTTAAAAGAACACTATTTGCGCTGCGTGCGCTGCGGCCAGTGCCGGCCGGTCTGCCCGGTTTTCGAAGAAGTCCGGAACGAGGCCGCGTCACCCCGGGCCAAAGTATTTCTGGCCCACCTGCTTGCCGGCGGTGAGCTAACAGCCACTTCGGAATTGGCGGCCCAGTTTTCCAGATGTATACTCTGTCAGGCCTGTACCAGGGAGTGCCCCTCAGCGGTACCTGTCCATCAAATTGTAATTGCGGCCCGCTCCCTCCTGGCCGGCAAACACCCGTCCCTGCTTCAAAGAACAATCTTTAAAGGGATCTGGACCCGCCCCGGCCTGCTCAACCTGTCGGTTGGACTAATCCGCCGCTGCCAGGGATTGGGTCTTTTGGATGCGGGTTTAGCCAGGAGACTTCTGCCGACTAGTTCTACCCTTCCGGGCAAGCTGCCCCGCTATCCTGCCCGGGCTTTTATTCCAGAAATTACACCCGCCGCCGGAAAGGCAAAAACTCGCCTGGGTTACTTCCTGGGCTGCGCCACCAACTATCTTTATCCCGAAATCGCCAGGGACACCGTTGCGGTCCTATCCCGGTTAGGCTGCGAGGTGGTGCTTCCCAGAACATTAAAATGTTGCGGCCTACCCCAGCTGGAAAACGGTGAACCGGATACCGCGGCTCTCATGGCGATGGACAACCTGGCAGCATTCCGCCGTCTGAATGTAAAAACAGTGGTTTCGGATTGTTCCTCTTGTACGGCAACCCTGAAAGAACTCCAGGCCCAACAACCCCTTCAGGACATCGAAATCCTTGATCTCTCCGGGCTGCTGCTGGGTCTTCTGGACAACTGCAAACCCGGGAGGAATGCGGTAAAAAAGACGGTAACCTACCATGACCCCTGCCACCTCGCTAAGGCCCAGGGAATTACCTTAAGCCCCCGTCAACTGCTCCGGGAAATTGGCGTGGAATACAGGGAAATGGACGGAGCCGGCAACTGTTGCGGAGGGGGAGGAACCTTCGCCTTTTACCACTACGGCCTCAGCATGAAAATACTCGCCAAAAAAACTGCGTCCATCCGGGAAACAGGCGCCGAAATGGTGGCAACCTGCTGCCCCGCCTGTATCATGCAACTGCGCCATGGTCTGGCCAAACACAAAGAAGCCGTTCAGGTGGTCCATCCCGTCCAACTTCTGGCCCAAAGCCTTAATCCGGCTTGAAATGAACAAAAAAAACCCCCTCGTTTTTCAGCAGGGGTCCATTGGAAGTATTCAGTATAGATTTGTTTGTTCCGTCTTAATTGGAGCTGGTGTTTAAACAACGCCCCCGGTATATTCAAATTTAAACATAACCTCCCGATCACCGTATTTAAATCATGGATTGCAAAATACAGTTGTGGTATAACCGGGCAAGCCGGTTTTTCCAACTTTCTAACCCGCCAATTTAACAGTTTTTGCAACAAGCTTCCCGGCGTAAGCCGCCCAGGCTCCCTCAATCCTTAACTCCATTTTTGCTTCCTCTACTGATTCAAGCTCCATCTCGCGCACCAGATCCTTCGGCATAGTCCTTCTCATTTTCTCCACCCTTTCCTTGCTTTTATTCTTATTCACCCTGGCACGGGTTTTCGATTGTGATAATTTTAACATGCCCAGCCGCAGTAACCCGCCAATCTTATCCCTTAGCCTGCCAGCCTTATCCTGTGTTCTTCAATCTTTTTGGCGTAAGCAGCCCAGGCTTTCTCAATCCTTGACTCCATTTTTACTTCCTTTGCCAGTTCAAGCTCCATTTCGAGCCCGAGATCCTTCGGCATGCTTTTTCTCATTTTTCTTCATCCTTTCTTTATTTTTTCCTTCTCCCATTATTTTTACTTCTTCCTCCTGACCTGCATCCCTGATTGTGATATTTTTAACAAATTGGGCCACAGTTAGCCCTAAACTTCTTTATTCCCTTTAGCTAATAAACTTCATCCGTTGTTTTTCAATCTTTTTGGCGTAAGCAGCCCAGGCTTTCTCAATCCACAATTCAGCCTGTTCTTTCTTTTGAATTTCAAGCTCCATCTCGCGCATGATTTCTTTCACCATCAACCGCCTCACATCCAGACACTCCTTAAATAACATTTTTCTTTTTATTCATCTAGACTGCACCTGCAGCGAAACATCAAAAGGTTACAGCGATACAACAACAATCAGCCTGAAAAGGCGCATCCTCTACGTAACCACTTTCCTGCCCTGATCCAATTTTCTGATAACTTTTTTAACCCAGGCGATGAAAAAGGCTTCATCTGTTTTTTTCTCAAGCTTTGCTTCCCGGATCCGTTCATAATCGACCACACAGACTAATTCCTTTTCCATCGTTTTTTCCACGTTATACACCTCCTTTTAGGGCTAAGATCCAACCCGACCAAATTTAAAACTCCTCTGGCACGGCCACACTGGTTTGTTAACGCTTTCACAAGTAAATCTTACTCTTATATCTTGCAAATGATGTGCCAGCGCAAATTTTTCCTGACTGGTCGCTGTAATGGCAGGCACCCCTTATACTTACTATTATTTTCCGCATCACCTACTTTTGCTCTATTATGGATACGCCCTGTTATAAAATGAGACAACCTGAGCTAAAAAAATACAGTATATCAGGCAACCTTTAACTTATAAGCAAAAATAATACCGATTATTCATTTTTCTGTCTAAACTTGTTAATTTGACATATCCAATACATTATTATTTTTCCAGGAGTTTTTTCCAGGGTTCCCCACCCTGCCTGTCCAGGCGGCGGGATTCCCACAAAACATCATCCCTGATCCGCGAGTCTTTTAGCAGTTCCTCCCAGGCCAGGCGGGCTCTTACCAGGAACCGCCTATCCAGTAGCTCCATGTCGCCTGCCCTGACCAGCGGACAAAGAAGGGTCGCTCCTTCCTCCAGGACAAGCCTGAAGTTTCCTGTGTCAGAAAGGTAGGGCGCCAGGGGAAATATTCTGCAGGCAAAGGGCCTTTTTTCCCTCGGGCAGGTCCCGTTACAACGGATAAAGCAGATCGCACCCGACCAGGAAGGGCAGAATTCATAATCCTTTGTAGAGTGTTCTTCCCAAATCAGCCACTCCTCCGCCCTGGTGAACATGGCTTCCTCCCCCGGTAGAAGGTACATCCCCACTCCCTTCTCCCATTCCGAGCAACAAGCCTTGCCGCAAAGTCCCCCGCAGTCTGCAGACAAAGGAGTAACGTCGTCCAGGAGCCTGTAAACCCTGTGCCAATCGACCAAAAAACATCCGCTCCCCGTTATTTCATATTTTTGGGCTTCTCGCTGATCGTTACCATGACCGTTAAAAGCTCATGCTTGCGCACCACAAGCATCCCGGCATCATTGCCGGTGGGATACGCTTTAATGGCTGCCACCAAATCGTCCGCGGTCTTAATCTCATTTCCGTTAAACTCCATAATTACATCCCACTGTTTTAAACCCGCCTTTTCCGCGGGACTTCCCGGAATAACGCCGGCCACCAGGGCGCCCGACACACGTTCCAAACCAAGATAACGGGCCGCTTCTTCATCAACGGAGCGAACCTGCACGCCAATCCAGGGACGAACGGTGCTGGCGCTGTTTTTCAGGTCTTCCATCACGCTTTGGACTGTACTTGTGGGGATGGCGAATCCAATGCCCTGGGCCTGGGCATTGATGGCCGTGTTAATCCCCACAACTTCCCCATTCAGATTAATCAAGGGGCCGCCGCTGTTGCCCGGGTTAATAGAGGCGTCTGTCTGAAGGAGGTTTTCGTACTGCCGGTCGTCAACACTAATGGGCCGTCCCTTTGCACTGACTACGCCCGTGGTTACGGTGTGATCCAGTCCGTAGGGGTTACCAATGGCAATTACCCAGTTGCCAACCCTGATCTGTTCGGAATTCCCCAGTTTAAGGCAGGGCAGTTCATTACCCGCATCAATTTTTATTAGAGCCAGATCGAGGTCATAGTCCGCTCCAATTATATTTGCCTGCAGCTCCCGGTCATGGCCGATCACCGTCACATTTATTTCATCGGCCCCGTCAATGACGTGTTCGTTGGTTAAGATATAGCCGTCCGGCGAAATAATAAATCCCGATCCCAGGCCCTCCTCCTGTTCTGGTATGGATTGACCAAAAAATTGTCGGAAAAAAGGGTCCCTGAAGAAGGGATCTGAATACCTGCTGGAAGTGACTCTGGTTGAAATTTTTACAACCGCCGGACTGGAACTGCTGACCACGTCCGCAATGGCATCCGGCCCGACCCCCGGGAGTTGTTCGGCAATGGCCTGGCCCTGCAAACCGGAGGGTTTTGGGGCCGAAATAAAATCCCTGAAAAACTGGCAACCCCCGGCAAACATAATACCCGCCACGAAGGCCGCAAGGGCAAAAAATAATATGGAACGCTTCCAATTTTCGAACATACCAAAATCACCCTACCCTGAAAATTTATTTAATCTGATCATCCCTGTTCCGAAAAGAATCAGCCCCGCGCCCCGATCCCGCCCAGAACCCGGTTATTTCCCGCCCGGGCGCTTCCGGTTGGATAAAACCCTCAGGGCTATTATTGTCCTTCTACCGCCAAAAATCCCTTTTATATCGTTTAATTCTCCGCCGCATTTTGCCTGTTCACCTATCCTTTTCCACCCGTTGACTTCCCGGGGTTTTATAACCATAATTGAACTCCCTTTGCCCCGTTTCCCCCTCGATTTTGTCGGGGATATTATCCTTGTCTTTTTCTGGCGGAACCTCTGCCGGGTCCTTTTTTTGTTCTTCTTTAATACTTTCCTTTGTCTTGCCCTCTTCCTGCACTGTTTCCTGCCTTCCGGCTGCCCCTCCGGGAGTTGAACCGGTTTCCAGCCCCGCAGGCTCATCCTGTCCTTCGTTTTCGTCTTCAGCCTCCTGCACCGGCTGCACCGGAGGCGCCCACCTTATTCGTTCGTCCGCTCCCAGGACGCCGGCCATAACCAGACGAAAGATCTCGGCAGGCTGATTACCCCCGTAGGAAGTCAGGTAATGCCGGCGATCCATATCATTCTCATCGTAACCCAACCAAACCGCAGCGGTAAAGGAAGGGGTTATTCCCACAAACCAGGCATCCTTATTCCCGTGCAGGCCACGGAAAACCGGCGTATCCGGAAGCTCGGTGGTGCCTGTTTTTCCAGCCACATCAATGCCCCGAATGCCCGCCCTGTAACCTGTGCCCGATTCTACAGCAGAACGCAAAACGCTTAAAACTGCCTCCGCCGTGGAAGCCTTCATGACTGCAACACCTTCCGGGCGCTTGTAAAGGGTATTCCCTCCCATAGTTTCGATTGACCTTATGGTGTAGGGCCTGGTATAAATGCCGCCATTGGCAAAAGCTGCGTAAGCCCCGGCCATCTGCAGAGGAGAGACTCCTTCGGTCAGTCCCCCCAGAGCAAGCGGCAGGCAGCGGTCTTCTTCCACCAGTTCAAAACCAAGCTTATTGGCGAATTCAAACCCCCGGTCAACACCGATTTGGTTAAGCAGCCGCACAGCAGCCACATTACGGGACAATGCTACGGCCGTGCGGATGCTGACCGGGCCGTAAAACCCGCCGCCGGAGTTGCGGGGCTCATAGTTCCCGGCCTTAAATGGGGTGTCCTGAATAATGGAATCAGGGCTGTAACCCAGCTCGAAAGCAGGCGCGTAAACAGAAATGGGTTTGAAGGCTGATCCCGGCTGTCTGGCTAACTGTGTCGACCGGTTATAGCCACGCCTGGCCTCGTACATCCTTCCCCCCACCAGCGCTTTGATCGCCCCTGTTTTGTTTTCAACCAGGGCCAGGGCAGCTTCCACTTTCTCAGAGGGAAACAAACCAGGGCGCTGAAAAACATCCTCGGCCTTTTTCTGGATCTCCGGTTCCAGGGTGCTGTAAATCCTGAGACCGCCTCTGAAAACCTTTTCCTCCCCTACAGCCGCAATGGCTTCCTCAATAACCTGATCAATATAGTAGGAGTAATTTTTGTTTCGGGTTTCTGTTATGCCGCTTTTTAATAGCAGCTGTTCTTTCTGAGCCTTTTCCAACTCAGTCCCGGGGATGTAACCCTGCTGGTACATTTTATCCAGCACCACGTTTCTGCGTCCCAAAGCCTTCTCCGGATTGATGTAGGGGTCGTAAATACTTGGCGCCTGAATCAGGGCCGCCAGCAAGGCCCCTTCAGCAAGGGAAAGATCTGTCGCATCCTTACCGAAGTAAACCCTGGCCGCGCTCTGGATCCCGTAGGCGCCCTCTCCGAAATAAACCCGGTTTAAGTATAGCTCCAGGATGCTTTCCTTGGAATGGCTGATCTCAAATTCCAGGGCCAGAACCGCTTCCTTGATTTTTCGCTGCAAAGTCTGTTCAGGTGTTAAAAAATACAGCTTCATCACCTGCTGGGTGATCGTGCTGGCGCCCTCTGTAATCCGGCCTGTCCGGTAATAACTGAAACCGGCCCTTAGAATAGCTTTGAGGTCCACACCGCGGTGCCCGTAAAAACGCTGATCCTCAATGGCCACAAAGGCTTTTTGAACGTGGCCGGGGATTTTTTCCAGGGCAACGGGGATCCGGTTGATTTCACCATGCAGTTCCGTAACCAAATCCCCGTTTTGCCCATAGACGATGGTATTCCGGTCAAATGCCGCCACCAGGGTATCAGAACTGGAAAAGTCCGATAAAACCCCCCTGGCATAAAAATGAGCCCAGCCCATGACCAGCAGAACCAAAATCAGCAAGGGCGCAAGAACTATTATCCCGGCCCTGATAACCTTGCTTTTCAGGATTTTAGTAGTTTTTTCCTCACCCACTGGAAGTTCCATACTTAATAGTACGACACGGGCAGTTATAAACCTTGCAAGCCCATGAATAAAATTGGCGCCCTCTTTTGACAATAAGCCTGACCCACGACCAGGAATGCCCGGGATTAAAGCCCTGCTTAGACCATTAATATTTATCTGTGGACAAGGGGGAAACCGGCTTTATTTAAAGGTTTTTGGCATATTTGCAGCGAAACATAATATGATTTTTTGATTTAGTATGGAAGGAGGAGGATTCGCTTTGACGATTAAGGTTGTTGCTTTTAACGGAAGTCCCCGGCCCAGGGGCAATACCTACCATTCAATCAAAATTGTCCTGGACATTCTGGCTGCGGAAGGTATCCAGGGTGAACTTATCCAACTGGGGGGCAAAACGCTCTTCGGCTGCAAGGCCTGTTACAAGTGCCTGCAAACCCAAGACAGGCGCTGCGTCCAAACCGGCGACGACATGAACTATTTCATTGAAAAGGCGCTGGAAGCAGACGGAATTATTATCGGCTCTCCTGTGTATTTCAGCAACGTTTCTTCGGAGGTAAAAGCCTTTATAGACCGTTGCGGCTTTGTGGCAAAAGCCAACAACAGCGCGCTCAAGGGCAAACTTGGGGCAGCCGTCATTTCAGTCAGGAGAATGGGGGGCACTTTTGCCTACTCCGCCATCAATCTCTTTTTCGGCATATCCCAGATGATTATTCCCTGTTCCAGCTACTGGAATGTCGGGATTGGCCTTATGCCCGGGGAGGTTTTAAATGATCAGGAGGGTATAGATACATTTAAAACCCTGGGTCACAATATGGCCCAACTCCTAAAACAAACCAGATGATTCCGGAAAACTCTCTGCCCCCTTCCCCGCGCCGGTTTTAGAATTTAAACACCCGGCAGGACCAACGAGAAGCCTGTTTCTATGGTTGGAGAAATGTGGCTGATTATGTTTATTCCTGCAGGGGCGGTTGTATTGTTACCCTGAACAGCTCTGGCAACTCAACGGGTAAATGTGTTGCTATTTTTACCAGATCCAGGACAGTGGAGGAGAATAATGAAAAAGCCCTTGACCCGGTCCCGAACCAATTCAATGATCGCCGGTATCTGCGGAGGTTTCGCGGAATATGCCGGCTGGGACCCGACTATGGTGCGGCTCCTTTACATTTTGATTTCAATTTTTTCTGCTGCCTTTCCGGGTATTCTCTTTTATCTTCTGGCCTGGTTGATTATCCCCAGGGAAGACGGCTACTAGTGTAGCGCAAACACCAATTCTATTATCGCTTCAGGCCGTATTCGAGACAGAAGCCTGCTGACAGAAGACTTATTCACAGTTTAAGAGTTAACACTAAACGAGGAACAGCCGGCAGAAGCAAATGGTCAAATAGCAAACAGCCGGAGAAAGGCCAGTTTGGGGGAAAAGGCGTCCCTTCCTGCTGTCGTGGCTGCACCGGGAACCGGCCGGGCTAGACGCCGAAGGGGGAAAGGGCCGGATAAGGAGAAACCAGACAGTATTTTAGTCCTGCCGCCGCAGGTTCCAGGCCGAAGGCTACGCACATCAACTGGGTATAGAATAAAACCGGAAGGTTTAAACCGCTGCCGCAGGTCTGGTTAATCCGGGCCTGGTTCACCTCCAGGTTGAACTGACACATGGGGCAGGGTGTAATCACCAGGGCTGCCCCGGCGCGTGTGGCAGCTTCCAGGATGTTTTTCGGGTAGGACCAGAGCTCCCCGGGCGAAACCGCCGTTCTAGAACCGCCGCAGCAGCGGACTTTCGCCGGAAAAGGAACCGCCACAGCGCCCAGGGCTTCAATTAATTGCTCCAAAAACAATGGATTTTCCGGGTCATCAAAATTCCCGGGCTCGGCCCGGACCGTCTGGCATCCCACGTACCCCGCCACAGGAAGGCCGGTGAGGGCCCGTCTGACCCTGTCCCTGATTTTTTTCAGCCCCACGTCGTGGGCAATTACCTCCAGGAACTGGCGAACCCGCAGGTTCCCGTCATACTTGAGACAATCCTCCGCCAGGGCCTCATTGGCCCTGGTCCGGAATAAACCGTCGGTCTGGAAGCGCCTGTTAGCGCCGGCAAGGGCCAGATAACAGGCGCTGCATCCAACCAGTACATCATATCCCCGGGAAGCCGCAAGGGCCAGGTTCCGCCCCGCCAGGACCCGGCAGGTGTAGGATCCGGCGGGACCCTGGGCGGCCGTAGCCCCGCAGCAGTTCCAATCGGGAATTACCTCCAGATTAAGTCCCAGGGCCCCGGCGGCAGCCACCAGGGACTTGAGGTAGGCCCTGGCCGTCCCCTCCAGGGAACAACCCGGGTAAAAACTATACCGCATCTGCACTCCTCCCGGTTTTTAGATGCTAAAAAAACAATACATGCCCCGTAAAGCACAAGCGCCAACACTGGAATAAAAAAATTGCCTCCGCACCCACTTTAAAAGGGCGTGCTTATTCCCTATACCCCTGCTGGGCCATGGCCTTGTCTATAATCCTGTTTAAGCCTGTCAATCCCTTGATTTTACGGGGAAAAAGGGACAGCCGCCGGTGTCTCAGCAGGTTTAAACCTGTTCCTTTCATTTCCAGAGACATCAGGACCGCCCTGGTCAATGCTCCTTCCTTTAGCCAGCAGCGCAGCATAACACCGGCTTCACCTATCCGGCCCCGGGACCTCAACTCCTGCCAGAAAGTCCGGTGAAAGACAGCCCGGGAACCTGTCCCATGTCCCGACTTCAGATAATAATACTGAAGTTCATGCATGACTCCCAGAATATCAATTCCCCTGGGGCAACGGACCCTGCACGCGCAGCAGGAAGTGCAAACCCAGAAGGTGTTGGCGTTTAGAACATCTTCTTTCCGTCCGGCCCTGATCAAGCTAAAAAGCCCGCGGGGGGATGGCTCCATCTCCTGCCGGGAGGCACAGGATACTGCGCAGGCCCCGCACTGCATACATCTTTTGATTTGCGCCCCGTCCTCCAGAGCGTAAATTTCCCGGGCAAAACCGCAATCATACAAAAGCGGCCCCATTGAATCACCACCCCCACTGCTATAACTTCACCCCAAATAACTTAATAACTTAGTTTCCCGGTACCGTTTAAAATCCTTTGAGGGGATTCGGGCCCAGCACCGCCAGATCTTTCACAAATCCGTCCAGGATGTCCGGGATCCTGGCATAGTCCATAATCCCCACTTCAATCACCCGGATGCGGCCGGCCTCCAGCCCCATCCTGTCCAGGGTCTCGGAAATATTCATGATCCGGGTCCGGGCCAGCTCACTGCCGTTGATGAAGTGGCACTGGTAGTCCTCCCCCTGCCTGCAGCCCAATAACAGCACCCCGTCTATTCCCCGGGCCAGGGCGTCGGCAATCCAGACCGGGTTCAGGGAGCCAAGACAGCGCAAGGGGATTATTCTAACCCAGGGATTGTACCTCATTCTTCCGGCGCCCGCCAGGTCCAGGGCGGGGTAAGCGTCGTTCTCACAGGCAAATATCAGAACCCGGAGTTTTGCCCCGTCCTCTTCGGGGACCTCCACGGCCTTAATCATGGAACTAATCAGGGAGACGGAGTAATCCTTAAAGGAAACAATACGCTCCGGACAGGCGCCGAGACAGGTGCCGCACCGCCTGCAGCGGGTAATCTGGGGCAGGGGGTTGGACCGGGCATCCTCGTTGATGGCGCCGAAGGGGCATTCTTCTGTGCAGCGTTTGCACTGGGTGCAGCGGCTGAGGTTAAATTCAGGGTAGGTTTGGTCCAGGGCCCTGGGGTGAACCGCCTGGCCCCGGGCAGTCATCTCCACACACTGGATAGCCTTGAGAGCCGCCCCCGCCGCATCATCCAGCGTTGCCGCCAGGTCCATGGGCTCCCTCAGACAACCCGCGGCGTAAATCCCGGTGCGGCGGGTCTCGTATGGAAAACAGATGAAATGGGAGTCGGGAAAACCGTATTTCAAGGCCGGCAGTTCCGGCCCTTGCCGGTAATCAAGGTTCAGGACGCCCTCCGCCAGTCCGCCCCCGCCGGATCCGGAGACCATACCGGTAGCCAGGACCACCAGATCCAGCCCTTCCGTCCTGGACCGGCAACCTAGAAAGATATCATCGGCCTCTACGGAAAGGCTCCCCCCCCGGACCGCCACATTCAAAACCTCGCTGCGAATAAAAATAGCCCCCGCCTCCTGGACCCTCCGGTAAAAATGTTCTTCCCGGCCGTGGACCCGCAAATCACGGTAATATATAAAAACGATGCTGTCCGGCGCCGCTTCCAGGAGATACAGCGCCTGCTTCAAGGTTTCCCCACAACAAACTGCCGAACAGTAGGGCAGATGATTCGGATCCCGGGAACCGGCGCACTGGATAAAGGCGACCCGCCTGACTTCCCTGCCGTCCGAAGGACGCGCCACCCGGCCACCCCCCTCCAGGGCCAGGGTTTCGAAGCAGGGACTGGTTACAATATCCGGATTGGTTCCGTACCCCAGGTTTTTCAGCCGGGTAAGTTTGGCTGGATCATAGGGGCGGGCGCCGGCAGCCACGATTATGGCGCCCACCCGCTCCTGCCGCAAGCGCTCCCCCTGTCTGATGGTTACGTCAAACATACCCGGGCCGCCGGCGGTTCTTTCGATGGACGCGCCGCAGCAAACCTCAATCCCGGGGTGGTCCGCCACCTCCCTGGAAAGCAAAGGAACCGGGTTTTCCGCCAGTTCCGTATAAGGGGGTCCCACTGGCGCACAACGGTAGACATTCCGCAGCCAGCCGCCCAAGAACTCTTGCCGCTCCACCAGGATGACCCGAAAAGCTGCCCGGGCCGCCTCCAGCGCCGCAGTCATTCCAGCCAGGCCGCCGCCTGCTACCAGGATGGTTTTGGAGGGATCCGCCAATAAAAAAGGCTGGGTGACACCGGCCCCGGCCGCCCGGGCCAGCCCCATGCGCAAAGCGTCCTGGGCCAGCATCAGGGTGTCTTCACAACCCGGCTCGTGGCACCAGGCCACCTGCTCCCTCAAGTTCACCCTTACCACCGGGATATCCGGACTGCAATCAAATACGGCGCCGTAAAACCTGGGCGAGCACGCCGCCACCACGACCCTGTTCACGGCACCGTCTCCTACGTCCCTCTGAATCCAGCCGGCGTCCCGCCCACAGAAAAAATTGCTCTCCCTGACCAGCGCAACCCGGCGGTCTTTTTCCGCAACCCTTCTAAGCCCGGCTATATCCACGGCTTCCCCGATACCGCAGCCGGAGCAGAGGTAGACACCGGTTTTAGCAGCCATGACCCCGCCTCCTCACCCATTGCACCGCCCGCAGCGCTGCAGCTGCGCCGCTCCGCACCGCGGGAGCCACCTCCATGGGCCTGACGGCACACCCGGCTGCGTAAAAGCCCGGCGACAGGACCGGAGAAACAAAACCGTCCCCATCCTGAACATGGATCCCTGTACAGGGGGTTGCCGGAGCCATTCCCGCAGCAAGCACCACTAGTTCAAATTCCTCCTCCAGGATCTGGGCGCCTGGCTGATTTTCCGCCAGGACCACCAGGTTCCCGGTGGAAGGATCCTCTGTAATTTCCCCAGGCTTTCCCTTAATTAGCTCGATGCCGGCCCCGTCCCGCACCTTTACATAAAAATCCTCATAGAACCCCCGGGCTCTCAGATCGATATAAAACACGGCAATCCTGGCCCCCGGGCAGCGCTCCCTGATATATGCCGCCTGTTTCAGGGAAACCAGGCAGCAGACGCCGGAGCAAACCCCCAGGTGCCTTTCATCCCGGGAGCCGGCACATTGCACAAAGGCGACGCTGCCCGGCTCCCTCCCGTCCGAAGGACGCAGGATTTTACCTCCGGTGGGGCCGCCGGGGGAAGCCATCCTTTCCACCATCATATTGGTGATTACGTTGGGATAGCGCCCCCCGCCGTAATTGCCCAGTCTGGCGGTGTCGTAAAGATCCCAGCCCGCCGCCCAGATCACGGAACCGGCTTTAATGATGAATGTTTTCCCCTGCATCCCCAGCTCGATAGCCCCGTAAGGGCAGGCATCCGCACACCTGGCGCAGGAAGAACCCCAACATGCCTTACCGTCAATCACGTAACGGAACGGATGGGCCAGCTTATGGGGCAGGTAGGCGGCCCTGGTCTGATCCAGACCGTAGTTAAACCCATTGGCCCTGGCTGCCGGACAGACCTCCGCACACCTGCCGCAACCGGTACAGTTTTCGTTCACAAAGGTGGGCTTCACCTCAACCGTAACCTCAAAGGAACCTTCCCGGTCCGCAACGGATATCACCTCGGCCGAAGTTAAAAACCGGAACCGGGAATTGGCTGCCAATCTTCGGAAAATAATCTCCAGGCCGCAAGCGGGAGAGCACAACTTGGGGAAATACAGATTGACCTGGGCAACCTTCCCCCCCAGGTAGGGTTTTTTTTCAATCAGGAGCACGTCGAAGCCTGCTTCGGCAGCTTCAACCGCGGCGGTAAGCCCGCTGATCCCGCCGCCTGCCACCAGAATGGTCTTGTTCATGGAGTTTATAATTAGAGAATATGAAGCACCGGGCGCTTCGCGCAAGTCCACTGGCCGGTGGCCGGATCCCAGGTAATATTGGCAAAACAATGCCAGTTCTGCTCATCCATTTTCGGGTAATCGGCGCGAAAATAGTAGCCCGGCCAACGGGTTTCCTCCCGGAAGAGGACCGTTCGGACGTGGGCCTCGGCCTGCCAGGTGCGGTGGACATTCTCCCAGCACCGCATCAGCTCGTGCAAATCCTGGGCGGCCATTTTTTCAGCGTCCTGCCGCAGAAAAGCCAGGAGTTCCAGGGCCCTTTCCAAAGACGGGGTATTCGTGGAAAAGTTGGCGCTCACGCCACCGGCATACTCATCCATGAGCTTCTGCAACCGGTACATGTACATCTTGGGCTGGATGTAGTTGGGATTCAGATCGGGGTTCGTCGTGTAATTCCGGTACTTCCCGTAGGTTTCCAGCGGCCTGAAAATGCAAGCTTTGATCTCCTCCACAACAGCCCCGTCAACATCCGGCCTATCGTTGTTTTCCAGGATGAATTTGACCGCGGATTTGGCGGCAATCCGGCCCTCGGCGTGGGAACCGGAAGAGAACTTATGGCTGGAAGCTCCGGTGGCGTCGCCAGCTGCAAACAACCCCCTGACCGTGGTCATGTTGCCGTAACCCCAAAAATATTCGGGCGGAGCCAGGTCCGCCGGACCGCTGACCCAGGCTCCGGAAGCGCCTGAATGGGAACCGATGAAATAGGGCTCTGCCGCTGCAATTTCGGAAGAACGCTTTTCAGGCTCGATATTGGTTGCCGCCCACAGGAGCGCCTGGGCAATGGTCATATCGAGGAAGTCCTCCCAGGCCTCCGTTTCCAGCTGCCTCATCTTCTTCTTCAGGGCTTTGGCATCCCCTCCGTTTTGGGCCGCGAGCCTGGCGATAGCCTCGTCCGTCCGCATGAAAATAGGACCCTTGCCCTCAAAACAATCCAACATGCCCAGGTAATTGCGCAAATTTGCCGGGATGGGCCTGGCCAGACCGTAGGGCGCCCATTTTTCCAGCTCATCCCGGCGCTCTATCATATACTCGCCACCCAGGGCGCTGGTGGCCCGGGACTTGAAGTGCAGGAACCAGGCGCCCACGGGACCGTAGGCGTCCTTGAAACGGACTGGAATGAAGCGAACTTCCTGACAGGTCATTTCAGCCCCGGACCGGATTGTAAAATAAGCGCTGGAGCCGGTGCTGAAGGGCGGGTACCAGCTGCGGCCCAGTCCCTCCCCGGTGGAGCGCGGTTTAAAGACCCCCACCGCCCCCCCCATGGCCACCAGGACCGCCTTGGCCTTGAACACGTAGAATTTATTCTCGCGCACACTGAAGCCCACCGCCCCGGCGACCCGGCCGCCTTCCAGCAGCGGTTCCAGGATAAAGACCCGCTCATAGATGTTTTCCTGGCCGAGGGCATTTTTAGCGGCCTCGGCGACAATAACCTTGTAGGACTCACCATTTAACAGCAGCTGCCAGCGCCCCTCGTTGACATATTTCCCATCTTCGGTTTTCCAGATAGGAAGCCCCCATTCCTCGAATAGGTGCACCGAGGAGTCCACATGCCGGGCTATGTCATAAACCAGATCCTGCCGGGTAATGCCCATAAGATCCTTTGTCACATAATTGACATAATCTTCAACTGTATTCTGGTTTTGCGCCCGGCCCGACAGACCAATGTACTGGTTGATGGCCGAAAGGCCCATGGCCACAGCCCCACTGCGGTCAAGGGCAGCCTTATCCACCAGGGTAACCTTAACCCCGTACTTTTTACCCCAGTGGGCCGCCTCCACGGCTGCGCCGCAGGCCGCCATGCCGCCGCCCACAATCAGCAAATCAGTGCTGACCTCAACAGTTTCAAATTCCGGATAGGCCAGTTGTGCCCCCTCCTTTCTCTTATTATCTTTTATTTCTTCAAAACAGGCAGCTCCACCCCAAGTGAAGCCGGCTCGGTAAAGAGGTAAGGGCCGTCGATGTCCTGCGCCCGGTCCGGTCCGAACTCCCCGCCGGGCACCGCACTGCCCTCTTCCGTGGTCCGCACGGGAAACTTGAACCGTTTCACGATCCCGTTGCGAAAACGGATGGTCCACAAAATGCTGTCTGTACTCCGCAAAGGTATCGCGCTGGCGCCCAGCGGCACAAAATCAGCGTAGCCCCGCAGGTCAATTGCCTGCTGGGGGCAAATTTTAGCGCAGCACAGACACTCCCAGCACATCCAGGGATCCCGGTTGTAGGCTTTCATGCTCACCTTGTCCAGCACCATCAGGTCGTTGGGGCAGGCGTACATACAGGCTGTCCTGTCCCGCCCCTTGCATCCGTCACACTTTTCGGCAATGATAAAAGCCGGCATCGGCAACACCTCCCATATTCAATTCCCCGGTGCTTTCAGCCTGAAATAAAACTGCTGCGAAGGAATTGATCTTCCCTCTATAACTATTTAAAGAAACCGCAAATAATGCTCCAAAGTGTCTGCCATAGTTTCCACACATTTTAAGATTAAAACAAATTCACGGCGCCACAAAAAAGAAGCAAATAAACTTGCCTTTGCTCCTATGAATGATGAGACAAAAGATTTTAAATAAGGTGAAATAAAACAGGTTGCGCTGTAATAACGTGGTAAGTATTTTCACCGAAAAAAATAGCCACCAGCGGGCAGGTGAGGCAGTGAAGAACAGGGGTTAAGATTTACAATATTTTTATCGTCTATCCGGTTTCAAGTCCCGGGCAAGATTGCCTGTTGGAACCACTCAGACTAAATATTCATAAGATATGTATACACCAGGTTTATTTTTCTTAAATCAATTTGAAGGAGGATATTACTTGCTTTATCTGTTATCGGAGTTTTTCAAATACAAGGATAACGTTGCCAGGCTGGCAGAATTTTATTATGATCATACAGCTGTACTGACGGAATTAAAGGGCCGCTTTCCCGACTGGGAAAATTACGTTAAACGTTATTTGTCGGCGGAAGTACGCGCTGGTTTGAAAGAAAGAGGCGTCCCCCTGTGAAGGACGCCTTTGTTTTTCCCGGCGCAACGATCCGCTTGGGGCGAACCCAGTTAAGTGGTGCGCCCCGGCCCTGTCATATTATTTACAGCGCATCCGGGGGCAGTGCCCATTTAAGGGAAGCTATGCAATTCACTATCTGCAGAATTAAAAGGGCAGTGGATTGCCCCGGCAGGAGTTTCAGGCAGTTACAAGGAATTATTATCATAGGCCCAAAAACAGGGGCACCCGCTTTTACCAGCCAATCAATTCACTTAAATTTTCCACAATAAAAATGGGCGCCCACCAATCGGACCGGGTTTCACCCGCACCGGACCTGGACGAAATCTTTTACCGATCAGCCAAACCAATACAGTCAGTCCCGTCACAAGGAGGGAAAAAAGTGATTAGCGTTGACCTGGCGAAAAAGCTGGCCAAGTACATTCCCTGGGAACCCAAGGTGGGGGATCTGACCATCGTTTTTGGGGAAGCAGGCGAGGAAGTTATTGAACCAATAAACCTACGGCACGAAAAAGAGAAGAAAATTGTCCTGTCCCTGCGCAGCGTGGGCCACCTGGTCTGGCTCCCCCGCTTGACCATGCTGCTCTATGAATTGAAGAAACGTTCAGAAAAAGGATTTTCCCTGACCTATGACAGGGAAACCGACAATTGGTGCTATAGGGACGAAAAGCTGGAAATCTGCAACAAAGGCCCCGAAGACGCTGCAGCCCGGGCTTTGTTGACGTTCCTGGAACAAAAAACTCTGTAGTCCTCCCCGCCCCGGGACGAAGGGCAGGCGGGGATCCCAGGTAAAGGCAGGGTAAGGAAACCGGTTCCCCTGATATCTTCCTTATTTTTCGCACGTCCGGTTGGGGAAAAACACTTCGGCCCGGCCCGGAAAGTGCGTTTCCCCCCTGGCGCCGGCGTAAAGCAGTTAACAACACGGGTGTTCACCGCTTTAATAATTCCGGCTCTATATATCGTACCTCAATCCTTCCACCTCCAGGGTTTGATAGATAAATCTATCACCCTTCAGTAAGATCCGGGAACCCCCCGGCTCACAAACCGCCCCCTTGGAAAGGTAGACCTTAATCCCGTCGGCCATAACTTCGTCATAATTCTCCGGTTCGGCGGGCACACCTTCAATCGCAACGGGCATAATAAAGGCGCCAAAACAACCGGACATCTCCATGGCTTCCACGGTAACAGCATCAGCCTTTTTACGAATAAAATCCCTGGCATCCTCGGAAATCTCGATTTTGATCATTTTTTTCAACCCCTAAGCATTTATTAGTTAAGATACCTGACGCCCTAAAGTTTCCAATAAGCTGCCAAAAACCTACAATAACCTTATTTGATGGCAATTATTTGATTAACCCGGGGTTTCTTAAGAACCTGGTGGTATTTTATCCTATTATTATGATTTTTTCAATACACTTGCCCGGTGATTCACCCTGATTATATAACATTGCCAGCCAGGGCTTCCAGCAACTGCATTTGTTCCGGTTGACAGTAGTTATTCGGATCATTGTAACGAATCCCCCAAACACCCCCGGTCTGACCGTCAGCGCGCAGGGAACACCCCCGGCGGAGGCCATCGTATCTGTCCCCCGGCCGGCTCTTTACCCCTTTTTAAAACCCAGGCGGCAACTTCCAACGCGCTTTCACTCAGCCCGGTTCACCCTGGAACAAAACCGGCCCGCAGCTCGGTTCTCCATTGTTATCCGGCAAATTATCACTACCTTCTTTTCCACTGTACCAGCAATCTTGCGGGTCGCAACTGACCACATTAAACCACTTGATCAAAGGTTAAAAAAGTGATAAGATATTGATTGCACCAGACGCAACTACAGTAGATATGCCCGAGTGGCGGAACTGGCAGACGCACAGGACTTAAAATCCTGCGAGCCTCAAAGCTCGTACCGGTTCGATTCCGGTCTCGGGCACCAGCAATACCAAGGACTGAGCCACTTGCTCTATCCTTTTTTTATCGTCAAAAATATATGGTTTGACGGCTGAATTGACGGTAAAGTTCTAAGGTTGTTTGCTGCAAAACCCTCAACCAAATGGTACCGGTGACAAATTTAGACTGGAGGTGAGCTAGTGAAAAAGTATACATGCATCCCCTGCGGATATGTCTATGATCCGGCCCTGGGCGATCCCGACAGTGGCATTGAGCCGGGTACAACATTTGAGAATTTGCCGGATGACTGGGAATGTCCCATTTGTTCCGCCGGCAAGGACGACTTTGAACCTTCGGAAGACTAGTAGATTCGGAAGACTAAATAAGGGAAATTGCAATACATAATCTTACACCTGATTGGACTATTCCAGTCGCAAATAGAACCGTGCAAACAGTTTAATCCGGCGAAACCCCAAATCATATCTATTTTCTTTCCATTTAAAAGAGTTATTTGTTTCTCCGGTTAAAAGATTTACCTGCATTTACACTGACGCCTTCAGTAAAGGCCCCTGTGATCCCGTAGTATATCACAAGAGCCTTATTTGAAGGCGTCTCTCACCTCACAGGGTCCCCCGCTGAACTTTTCACTGCTTCAGCAAGGTGTACCTGTTTTTGAGTTTACCAACCTGCCCCTTATTCTTCCAGAACCCTTCTCAAGAATACCCGGGTACGTTCGTTGGAGGGATTATTAAATATGACTTCGGGCACATCATCTTCCACAATGACTCCACTGTCCATAAAGACCACCCGGTTGGCCACCTCCCGGGCGAAACCCATTTCATGAGTAACCACCAGCATGGTTAGTCCGCTTCTGGCCAGGTTTTTCATAACCTTGAGCACTTCACCCACCAATTCGGGATCCAGGGCGCTGGTGGGCTCGTCGAACAACAGGGCCTCCGGTTCCATAGACAGCGCCCGGGCGATGGCTACCCGCTGTTTTTGGCCCCCGGAAATCTGGTTGGGCTTGGCCTTGATAAACTGGGACATACCCACCAGTTCCAGATAGTCCATGGCAGTTTTACGGGCTGATTTGGCGTCTCTTTTCAAAACCTTTACCTGGCCCACCACACAGTTATCAAGCACCGACAAGTTATTGAACAGATTGAACTGCTGGAAAACCATACCCAGCTTGGCCCTGTACACCGCGTTGCTCATATTATGCATCAGGATGTTCTGACCGTGGTACAGTATTTCCCCGCTGGTAGGGTATTCCAGCAGGTTAAGGCAACGCAAGAGCGTGGATTTGCCGGAACCGCTGGCGCCGATGATGCATACCACTTCACCCTTGCTAACTGAAAAATTAATGTCTTTCAACACTTCGTTGGCGCCGAAGACTTTTCGCAAGTGTTTGATTTTAATAATCTCATCCATTTATTTATCCCTGCCCACAATCCTGATTTCTGCTTCGGGAACAGTCTGGGAACCATGGATGGTGAAGGCCGAGGGGCCATCCAGCCTGACCTCCATGTATCTGAGAATCCGGGTAACGGTAAAGGTCATAATAAAATAGATGATACAAGTAATAAGGAAGACTTCAAAATATCTGTAGTTAATTCCCGCTACCGACTTGGACATAAAGAAAAGTTCAGTAACCGAAATCACGCTCAGCACGGAAGTATCCTTAATATTAATCACAAATTCATTGCTGGTGGCGGGCAGAATATTGCGGATAGCCTGGGGAAGAACGATGTTGGCCATGGTCTGGGCGTGGGTCATACCGATGGAATGGGCCGCTTCGAACTGGCCTTTATCTACGGAAAGAATGCCGCCCCTGACAATTTCCGCCATATAGGCGCCGGTGTTAATGGAGACAATAAAAATCCCCGCGGGAATCGGAGATAAATGGATGTTATATAGCATTGCCGCGCCGTAGAAAACAACCATAGCCTGTACGATCATGGGAGTACCACGAAACACTTCAATGTAACATAACAAAAGGAAGTTGGTGATCTTATAAGCTATTGCGGCCGGAATGCTGGTGTTTTCATCCATGGGAATGGTTCTTATAATGCCAATCAGGATACCGATAATAAAACCGATAATCGTACCGGTTAAGGAAATAATCAGGGTATTTCTGGCCCCCATTAAAAACAGGGGCCAGTTGTTTTCGAATATAAAATATACCCAGGTAAAAAATGTGCTTTCCGCAGACATCGTTGTTTACACCCCGGTTGCGTAGTTATTGTCCGGAAGGCTGATTTTTAATCGCATCACTCATAAAAGTGACTCTCTGTTCCTCAGAGACTCCGGCCAGAATTTCGTTGATCCGGGAGATATCGGGATTGCCCTTTTTAAAGCCCACCGCTATGGCCACATCATCATCAGAAGCCACGAAGCCTTGTCCCTCGACAAACTCCACCATGGCAAATTTAGGATTGGCGGTGGAAGCTGATCTGCCTTCCGGCCTTTCTGACACGTACCCGTCTATAATACCAGATTCAAGGGCAACGCGCATGGCGGGAAAATCATCCATGGCGGTCTGTTTCTTCACCCCCTGGATTTGGTCGATGACCGAATAGTGGAAAGTATTAAGCTGGGCGGTAATTTTGGCGCCGGAAAAATCCTGAATACTTGTGGCTTCTTCAAAGGCCGAACCCTTTCTGACCACCATTACCAAATCGGATTTATAGTAGTTGTCGGAAAAATCAAGGGTCATCTTACGCTCGGCAGTGGGGGACATACCGGCAATAATGGCATCAATACTGCCCGCCTGTACTGCGGGTGGGAGACCGTCCCAGGATGTTTTCACAATAACCAGATCCCGGCCCAGTCCTTTAGCAATAATCTTGGCAATTTCCACATCATAACCGCCGGCAAACTCATTGCTGCCGGAAATGGGCACCGCTCCGTTGCTGTTATCGGACTGGGTCCAGTTGAAAGGAGCGTAGCCACATTCGAGCCCCACTTTGAATGCTGTGGGCTGCGATTGGCCGCATCCTACAGCGGTTATGAGCAGTCCCAGGGCCAGGGCAGCACATAACGCCAGAGTCCACACTTTCTTCATGAACACGAATCCCCTCCACAATTTAATTTTTGTTTTACCGCCTGCTTACGAACCGCCCGCCTTTGCCACGGCCAGGCCGAATTGTTGTGACAAAAGACGGAAGTGCAACGGAATCCCATGTATCTAATACTAACACAAAAATTCAAATTTTGACGTTTTTAAATTAATTATTTATAAAAAAAGAACGCCTTTAACTAAAAATCCCCGGAAAAATTGTTGCAATTTGTTACCGGGGAATCACTTTTCACGATAAGCAGTTCTTTTGTTGTTTAATCCTTTTCCCTTTCCCGATACTATCCTTGACTTTAACAGGTCGGAGTATTTTCCAAATCTGCCTTTCTACTCTTAAGAATTCGATTGCATCAGATATTCCCTCATAGATATACTCCCACATGATTTCCGTGCTAGTTTTGTCCGGGGGGCCTGATGCTGAAGGCAGCGTCGCTGTAATCGTGTACGTTTATGTCGCTGTTGCTGGTGATCCGGTTCCGGTAGTCGTCTCCGGCTGCCTGGTTCCCAGATACGGTCCAGTTGTATGCGCCTGCCCCGGGATCAATGTGGCCGGCTATGGTGTATTGGTATACGCCGCTGTTGTAGAGTGAAAGCCGAACACCGGCGGGACAGCCTTCTCCGGCGTAATCCCAGGTGATTTGTTTGACTGCGCCAACCAACCAGTTTTCTCCGCTAAACGTATAAATAATCCTTTACTTTTTAGAGTTTCTACGGTATGAACCTGAGCTTATTTAATTTTTTTCTTATAACAGCCATACTGGCATTGTCTGAATAATACCAATTTACAGGCGCTCCTTCGGAAGCATTCAGTTTGAATCAAATTCCACTACATAATTTATAGGCGATACCATTTTTAATTTACCTTGACAATAAAACTTGTACGCTTCATCTCCGATATAGAAGCATTTATCTTTACTAATGCGATAATTTTTTTTAATCCATTTTCTATAAAAATCAAAGCGTTCATATAGTCGTTTATTTTTTGCAATTAGTTGCCTCTGTTTGTCAATATTTCAGTTCTACCCACAACCTACCGTATTCCATTCTAGAACCATCTTTAACCTGACACCTAAGAAATTCAACTACATCAGATAATGTCTCGCTAATAAAACCAGTACTCCTACCAACTATCCTCGACTGTTTTGATATTATATAGATTTTATAATTATTTATGCTTAACGGAGTCTTAATAGGCTCTATATTACCATTATTATTACATAAGTCTCTTTAATGTCCAAGTGATGCGAATCATTAAAGCAGAAATAAACTATTATTGATTTGAATCTTTCGTTCTTTCCCTGATTTCATCCCGGAGCTTTAGTTGTTCATAATAGTCCCAAATCAGACGATCTACCGCCTTTTCTTCCTCTTGCTTAATTAACTCACAATGCTGCCCTGAATCGCAATTTTCCTGGTCAAGGCAATGGCTGAGATGTACCAGATCATAACCGCACATTCTTTCTGCGAGATGAACCTTGATTTTCAACCTGGTTTCCTTGTTTTTCACTTTACAAAATGTTTCCATCGTTTTTTCAATTTTCATATTAACACCACCTTCCATAATTTCCTTTTTAAATATTATTTCGGCAAAAGCAATAATTCTCCTTTCCCAGAAATACCAACTGCCTGGTTGCTGCCTTGCTTGAATTCTACAGGCCCGAACAAATTTTCTTGCAAGCGACAGCCAGGTGATCTAGTTACAGATTAGAATAACTATAGGAGTTAGAGTTAATTTACAGGGGGAATTGCCAGAATGGAAACTTATATTGAACAACTGAGCCCGGGCCAGAGGGTAGACGGCACCTTTGCTTTAAAAATAAAAAAGCTGCTGCCCCTCCGCAGTGGAGCCGGGCACTACCTGGCGGTAGTCCTGGGGGACAGGACGGGGCAGATGGAAGGCCGGGTCTGGGAATCGGCAGCAGAAATGGATCGCTGCTGCCGGGTTGGTGATATAGTTAACGTCCAGGGGCAGGTCGTGGAATACAACGGGATGGCCCAGATTCAGATATCATCAATGTCGGTGTGCCGGGAGAAGGAAGCAGATCCGGTCAGGTTTATTCCCTCCAGCAAACTTGACCCGGATACCGCCCGGGAGGAGCTATTTTCCATTGTTGACGCTATGCGAAACCCACACTTAAGGGAATTACTGTCCCTAATTTTAGAGGATGAAGATTTCCTTGACGCTTTTTTTATGTCACCGGCCGCCAAGCACTACCACCATGCTGCCCTCGGCGGGCTTTTGGAGCACAGTCTGAGTGTCACCAGGGCAGCCGAAGGTATGGCAGCCGTTTACCCGCAAATGGACCGGGATCTGCTGGTATGCGGCGCCCTCCTTCACGATATTGGCAAAGTGGAGGAATACCGGTTGAATGCCCATATTGATTTTACCGACGAAGGCCGCCTGCTGGGGCATATTGTCCTGGGAGTACGGCTCCTGGATAGCTATATAGACCAACTGCCCGGTTTCCCGAAGGAACTGAGGACCAAGCTGCTCCATATGATCGTCAGCCACCACGGGCAGTACGAGTGGCAGTCCCCCAAAAGGCCCAAATTCCTGGAGGCCGATGTGCTGCACCATCTGGATATGATTGACGCCGCCGTGGATATGTTCGGCTCGGCGGTGGAAAATCGTTCCCACCCGGATGAACACTGGAGCAGTTGGGTAAAGGGACTGGACAGGTTCGTTTATTGCAAATAGATCCGTTTTTGGTAATTCGCGTATATAACAGTCTGTTTAACATACATTGCTTCAATTGTCATATTCCTGATAAAACCCAAACAAGGGATTAAACAATATTTGGCTGGTGGAGCGGGAATCAAAACTGGAAGCCAGCTTCAGTCGCAATGGTTTTAAAACCAGTATTTCTTTAGTTTTATAATTTTAAAAGGGAGAACACTACACATAAAGGAGGTGATATTTTTAAAGTGTTTAGAAAAGGGGAGACAAGCGACACCGGAATGGCGGCAATACTGGTGGCTTCAACGCTGTTAACCTTTCCGTTTATTTATTACGCCAGGGACATTGCGGAATCCCTGCGTGACATTTCCGGCAGAAATCAAATTGATATCAACGACAGCGCAAGTCAACAATAACATCATTTAAGATTCCGGGATTCCCTGAATTATATTTAGTTATCAGGCCACGAGGGCAAATACTGAAAACTGCCCGAAAGGCCGTTTTTTTCGCCCCGGGACCAGTTTTAAAACCAAATTATAGGATCTGGTATTGAAAATTTAACCCTTGCAGCTCCGGGCTTTCCAGGATATAAATTTAATTTCGGAAGATCCCAGAGTCCCAAATTTCCAGGGACCCGGGGAAGCCCGTGCCGGCCCTAAATCCCGCCAAACACTGCGGAGTTAAAGGACGCAGGATATGATCCTGAAAATGATATGGCAGCAAAACCTATATACATGATCTGGTCGCTTTCGGGTCGCCTCGCGTCCGATGCGTCATTTCTGCATAAAAAAGCGCTGGAAAGATAGAATATTTAATGACTATAAACCCCCGGAGGTTTAGGAACAATGGATCTCATCGTTGAACAAGATAAAACCCCCACCCCGTCGCAGGAATACCCCATTGAGATTGAAGAGAACATCAACCTGACATCCTCGGAAATCGCCTGTTTGTGGGCTTCCTGGATGGAAAGCAGTATTAAGGAACGGATGGTCCAATACTTTTTGCAAACCGTTGAAGACCCTGAAATCAGAAAAGTCCTGGAATACACTTTAAGCATAGCCCGCAAGCACCTTCAGCGACTTACAGAAATCTATGTCCGGGAAAAGCACCCCATCCCCCGCGGCTTCACCGCCTCAGATGTGAACCTGGAAGCCCCCCGGCTTTTTTCCGATTCGTTTATCATAAGTTTTCTGGAAGAAATGGCCAGAACCAGGCTTGACGGCTATGGAGCCGCGCTGCAAATGTCCGCGCGCAGCGACGTGCGCCAGTATTTCACGGAATGCGTGGCGGATCCCGCCGAAATTTATAACAGGTCTGTAAGTGTCATGCTTTCCAGGGGCACTTTAGTCCGGCCGCCCCAAATCCGCATTCCCGAAAAGTTGGATCTGGCAAGCAAACGGAGCTTCCTGGCCAGGCAAATTCCCAAGCGGCAACCTATTAACTCCGTTCACGTTTCCCACTTATTTCTGCTGCTTCAAAAAAACCACCTGATTAAGGCTCTGTGTACCGGTTTCAGCCAGGTGGCAAAAAAGGATCAGGTACGGCAATACATGCTCCGGGTAAGGAAAATTGCCGGAAAACATATCGAGATACTGAGCTCCCGCCTGCTCAAGAATGATCTTCCCGTCTCTTTGCCCTGGGAATCGGGTGTTACGGATTCAAAGACCGCGCCCTTTTCCGATTTACTAATGCTAAATAAACTCCGTTCTTTGAACGTAATTCTGGCGGTCAGTTACGCCAGGGCTTTAGCTGTGTCCGGTGATAAACACAGTTTAGCGGGTGATTTTACCCGTCTTATGATGGAAGTTTTAAAATATGCCGAGGACGGTTTGGACATTCTCATCGACAACGGCTGGTATGAAGAGCCTCCCCCGGCAGTTAGTCCGGGTTCACCCGTCAATATTGTCCACTAAGAAAACTGCGTCCTATTTGCCGTTAGATATTGCTGGTGAAGCTGTCTGAAAGACAGCATTATGAATCAACCGGGGAAAAAATTGCGCCATTAAATAATTAAGTGGGAAAGTGGACTTTTTCGGAAGCGCGGCTGCAACCGGCAACAGGCCAAAGACCCCTGTAGGCTACAGGGGTCTTTCCACGCGAAAATTTCCTCACTTCGAGGGATTATCCTTTAACGTCGTTTCGTTTCTTCTAAAACAGTTTAGCGGACAATCATGGCCACGTAGCTTACAATGAGCAGGGCCACGATATTGACCACCTTAATCATCGGGTTGATAGCGGGGCCGGCGGTGTCCTTGCACGGGTCGCCCACCGTGTCGCCGGTAACCGCCGCGGCGTGAGCATCCGTACCCTTACCGCCGAAATTACCCTCTTCTATATATTTCTTGGCATTATCCCAGGCGCCGCCGCCGGCCGTTAGCATAATAGCCAGGAACAAGCCGGTAATGATTACACCCATGAGCATGCCGCCCAGGGCCTGGGCGCCCAGCAACAGGCCCACCAGGATAGGCGCCACCACGGGGATCAGGCCGGGTAGCATCATTTCTTTAATCGCCCGCTTGGTGACAATATCAACGCAACGGCCATACTCGGGCCGTGCCTTGCCTTCCATAAGTCCCTTAATTTCCCTGAACTGGCGCCGCACCTCGTTGACGACTTCATTGGCCGCCCGGCCAACGGCGCCCATAGCCAGGGCGGAAAAGAGGAAGGGCAAGGCTCCACCTATAAGAAGACCAGCCAGGACCCAGGGATTTTCCACGGAAAAGCTAAGTTTTTCCAGGAGCCCCGCGCTTTCCCGCACGCGAGTTATTTCCATGGTATAGGAAGCAAACAGGACAATGGCGGCCAGGCCGGCAGAGCCGATGGCATAACCCTTGGTCACCGCCTTGGTGGTGTTGCCCACAGCGTCCAGGGGATCGGTAATATTACGTATTTCAGGCGGCAATTCGGCCATTTCGGCAATGCCGCCGGCGTTGTCGGTAATTGGTCCGAAGGAGTCGATTGCCACAACTATACCCGTCATGGAAAGCATAGCAATTGAAGCTATCCCCACTCCATATATATCGCCGATAAGGTAGGAAACAAGAATTCCGGCAACGATGGCAAAAGCCGGTGAAACGCTGGCTTCCATCCCGATGGACAAGCCACTGATAATATTGGTTGCGTGGCCGGACTCGGAAGCTTTAGCGATGGTCCTGACCGGCCGGTACTTTGTGGAGGTATAGTAATCGGTAATGAAAACAATGGCCATGGTCACCGCGACACCCACTAGAGCTGCGTAAAAATACTGCGGTGAGCCGAAAATATAGGTTGTTACAGGATAAAAACCGATAAGCGAAATAACCGCGGAGGCAATCAGCCCTTTATAAAGCGCCGCCATAATTTCCTGCCCCTGGGCAAGCCGGACAAAATAGCTGCCAATAATCGTGGCGATGATGGCAATTCCTCCCAGGATCAGCGGGTAAATAACGTATTGCTGCTGGCCGGGGAAAAACAGCTCACCCAGCAGCATGGCGCCAATGGCCGTAATAGCGTAGGTTTCGAACAGGTCTGCCGCCATTCCGGCGCAATCCCCCACGTTATCCCCCACGTTGTCGGCAATCACAGCAGGGTTGCGGGGGTCGTCTTCCGGTATGCCCGCCTCTACCTTGCCCACCAGGTCAGCCCCGACGTCGGCGCTTTTGGTGTAGATACCGCCGCCCAGACGGGCAAATACGCTGATCAAGCTGCCGCCGAAGCCCAATCCCACCAGGTAAATGGGATCCTGGAACAAAATGTACAGGCCGGCCACACCCAGCAGGCCCAGGCTGACACACATGAGGCCGGTGACGGCCCCGCCTTTAAAAGCCACCAACAGGGCGCTGGACAGGCCTTTTTTGGCCGCCTCGCAAACCCGGAGATTGGTCCGCACCGACACTGTCATCCCTACGTAGCCGCAGAGCCCGGAAAAAACGGCTCCTACAATAAAGCCCAGGGTTATAATCCAGCCCAGACCGAAGTAAAGTAAAACGGCAATTATGATTCCTACTACTGCAATGGTCTTGTACTGCCTGCCAAGGTAGGCCATGGCCCCTTCCTGAATGGCCCCGGAAATTTCAATCATGCGCTCGTTGCCGGGTGGAAGCTTTAGAACCATCACGGCCAGATATCCGGCAAAAAGAATGCCCACTAACGAGGCGATAACAGCGTACATGGGGAAAGCCCCAAATGCCAAATCGAACACCACCTTATAAACCTTAATATAGAATCATTAGGAATATTGTTGTTCTGCCAAAAATAAAATCTTAAATGCCGCGCTCACCTCCCAAATTAGGAACAAATCCTTTTGCCAACCACCTCCCTGTCGTATGCGACTAATATCCTAAGAAGGAGACCTTCTAAAAACAACCGGGTTTCCAAATCTGCGGCGCAGTTAAAACCGCCGGAACAGCCCGTATAGCATCTTAAGGGAGGCTGCCGCGCCTTAACTGAGATATCCGGCTGTTAAAAAAACACTCTTATATCTTATTAATCTTTTGGGGGCTTGTCCAGACTTCATCAAATGGTTTTCTGTTCAAAAGAATATTATCGCCGATTTCTCTTTTTATTTCAAGAATAACCATACTGGTTAAGGAGAATACACCCGCCTGTTAAAAGTAAACACATAAGCCTCCGGGGAAAAACCCCTTTTAAAAAGAGAATGTACACCTGTTTTGCAATAAAAACCAGCAGTACACTCATTAAAGAAACAAATTCAGCTTTTACCATTATAACGACAAAAGGATCTTTTGCAAACCTTTTGTTCCCGGATTTGCCGCGGGCTTTGAAATTACCGCCGAAAAAAAGCTGTGCTCCCGGCGCAATCCGCTAGTTATCCACAGAGTTATACCAACTTTCCACAATCTTACAGTTTATTGTCCTTCCTGCGGAAAACATGAACGGCCTTTGCTGGTTCTGACAACCCATTTAACCGGACTGCAGTGTACCCATAATATACCTATTGACTTAGTTAACAATGTTAAATATTATATTAATTAACTACATGTTTTCACTAAAAATTCTTCCTTGTTAAACCGGCTTCGCAGCCGGTTCTTTTTATTTCCACATCTGGGCGGCAAAACCAAATTAACAGGGGTTTGCAGCCTTTAGCCGCCCGTCCCGCCGCACCTGTCCAGGGGACAGCCCGGGAACAAACCGGGGTGATCTTACCGCAAACAAACCCCGTTGCACCTTCGGGAGATATGCTGGTTAAAAAGCGGTCCGCTGCATCCAGCCAGGCTGATTGAGGTTTTTAAGTATCTCCCCGGTCCGGGGTATAGGTGCCGTTAATCCATTCATAAAAATTATCATAAATTCCCCTGACAGAGGGAGTTTTGCTGGAGGCGGCATCAAGCAGCGCCTTTTTCAATCCGGCAAAATAGGCATTGGTAACATTCCCTTTGCCCAGACCCAGCTGATGCGCCTTGTTCAGCTGCTTGTGGAATAAATCATAATAATAGCGGTTGGAAAGCGCCTTTTCATCATATTCCAGTTCAATGCCCGTCTGATACCGCCGGGCCAGTTCCACCGCCCTGTCCATGCGCTCCTCCGGCTGATCCTCAACCGCATAATAATTGGGTTGCAAAAATACGTGCGTAAAACCGAAGGACTTCCATTCTTCATACCCCCTGGCGCCATAAAAAGGAATCCAATAGAAATTCTGCCCACTTCCCCGGACCAGGCGGGCAACGTCCTGTACCAGTTTTTTTTCACCGGGAATTGTCTGATCCATATATTCCTTGTACCAGTAAATGCCAATCAGTTCCAGGTGTTCAAATCCGGCCTCCCGCCAGAGCTCCATCATTTTGCCGTAATACCAGCACACTGCCGTAAACCTGTTTTCCAGGGCCTGTCCCTTTCCTGCGTCTTCTGCGGAGAAGGAAAGCAACGTTGTTCCGCCCTCTTCCTCCAGGCTGCCGAAGGCTCGTTCTTTTTCATCGGGGTAGGGTATGGTCAGGATCACCTTTTCCTTTCCTTCCAATCCGTCAATTCCGTCTATCCCGTCAATAGCCTTTTCCAGGGCGGGCAGCTGCTTCCCCGGAGCAAACAGATCCCCCAGATACGCCTCCCAGCTTGCCCTGGTAGCGGGCATTCCCTGGTAGGGCAGGAACAGAAGAGTATCAAACATCCTCCCGCAAAGTTTCCCCCCGGTGTCCCGATAGGCCACCACCGGCAAAAAATCCCGGTTGGACCAGGTGTCCTCCCCGCTGCCGCTGCCGGTATAGATCAGCAGGATATCCCTGGCGTCTTGCTTTGGCGTTTCCGTGGCGGCAGGACCGGTGTGATAACCGGCCAGAGCCAGGACCGCGGGCTTTTCCGCCCTTTCAGGGCAACCCTTTACGGATAGATTCCTGGCAAAAACCCAGACGTCCACTGGAAAGCTCAGTTTTAGATAGCGGGCGGTAACCGGCGGAAAGGTGAGGGTCAGATTCCTGCTCAATACCTCTGGGTCATTTGGTTCCACCCCATGCCGGACCTGGCCCAGTTGATACCAGAGCAAACCATCTAAGGATACCCCGGCTTGCAGATATTCCGGAAGAAAAACACCAGATCCGGCGTCCTGCCTGAACTCCAGGGAAACCTGCGTGACAGGGTGATACTCTTTCAAATCAATGATAACGTCCCGGCCCCCCTGACGTAAAAAGCCGGTCCAGTTCTCCCCCTTGGAAGCCAACCCCTCCACGGGTCCCGCATAAAGCCTGTATTCCCTTTCCTGGAAGCCCTCATCGGGTTCCTGCGGTACAACCCGGCAGGCCGCTTCCCGGATCAGTTCCACTTCCTGTTCTTCTTCTGGCGTCGTTTCCTCACCGGAACAGCTTTCCCCGTCAGGGCAGGATTTAACCTCTGCGTAAACCGGGAAGGCGGCACTGCCGGCGTTTACCGTGATGGTAAACTTTCCTGCCCTGGGGCCTGCTTCGAAGTAACCATCAGGGGAAAACCAGCCGGCTCCCGGATCATCCAGACCGTAGGCGACAGTAAAAACCGGCTCCCCCACAACCCCGGATTCAATTCTTTTTGCCTCGCCCGGGCAAAGTTCCAAATTTTGCGGAGAAATGACCGGCAGGGCAGTCAGGGCCTGTCCTTTCCTTATTTTTAACAATCTTTGAGCCAGCACGGCGGCCTCCGCCCTGGTCAGCTCCCTTTGCGGGTAAAAAAAGCCTTCGTTTCCCGCCATCAGGCCCCGGCTCGCGACGCAGGCAACACCCTTCACGGCGTAGGGCGAAACCTGACTTTCATCGGTGAACCTGCCTTCCAGATACGCCGCCTCCGTTTTTTCCGGCAGGGCCCGATGGAGAAGTAAAGCGGCATCCTGCCGTGTGATTGGTTTGTCCGCACCCGCCCTTTGGTCGCCCGTACCTGTCAATATACCAAGCCCGGCCAGGGCTTCCAGATAGCCGGCCTCAATTGATTCCCGGGCCAGATCCAAAAACGCGGACCGCTCCGGAAAAACGGGCTGGACTCCCAATACCCTGGCCAGAAGGAGGGAAAAGTGGCCGCGGGTGATTTTCCCGCCGGGCTCAAATTGCCCGGAATTCAGGCCGTTGATGATACCCTGCCCGGCGAGTTCAACAATGGCTTCCCGGGCGAAGGAGTTTTCGATATCCCGAAAGCCCGCGTTTAAAGAACCCGAGGCCCGCGCCGAATTCCCCGTAAGCGCGAGCACAAACAGTCCGAGGAACAACCATTTCCACTTCATTCTAAAATCACCATCAATCCGCTGGACTTACACCTGATTACTTCCGGCAAGCATCCCAAAAGGGCGGAATGCAACAGCATAAAATTTTATATAATTACTTCCCCTGCAAACTACCTCTCCGCCCGAAGATACGTGTCATAATCCTCACTATTACCGGCCTGTTAAGCCGGATCGTCAGTCTTGCTTCTTTGGGAAACCCTTATTTCAAGTCGGGTCACTTCCAACGGAAGTGACTGTTAGCATGGTTTCCCTCACCCGGATGTTGGTTTCTTGGGTTCATCCTCCCCATTATCCCCCGGTTCCTCCGGCGGCTCTTCTACCTCGGGCTCGCCCCCGCCGTTATCCCCCGGCTCGACGACTTGCGGCTGGTCGCCGGGCTTCACTACCCCGGGGTCAGGCTGATCCTCCGGTGGTTCCTGCGGGCTGTCCTGCTTCGTCTGTTCCGGCGCTGGTTGGGATCCGGCGCCTGCCGGCTGGTCCGGAGTTTCGTTTTGCCCGGGCGTTCCGGGCTCCGGCTGCGGCGGCGGGGTAACCGTCGGGGCCGGCTTTACGGCCGGGGATGTTTTAGCAGGCGCCGGATTTTCAGCCGCTGCATTCCCTGGTTCCGCGGGAAGATTCTCTCCCGGGCTTTCCCCGGACAGCGAAGTTTCCTCATTCTCACCGGGTTCATTATTTCCCGGTGCGGATACGGGCTGAACTGTTGTTTTGCCGGCGGGGGAGTAGTATTTCTCCAGGGCTTTTTCCCCAAAGGCGTAGGGCCAGGCTGCAGATGCGCCAACCATTAGCAACACCGGCAGGACTGCCGCGGGAAGACGGTAAAAGGCAGTTGCCGCCAGCAGCACGAAGCCGGCCGCCCACAAGCAATAACGGCAGGGTATGATCAGCTCGCTGTGCCACTCCCAAAAGGACCAGCCGGTTAACAAAACATGCACTCCCACGGCAAACCAAAGCAAACAGCCCGCCCAGCGAAATCTCAGGAGGATGGCTGCTATACAGACCAGATAATAGGATACGCCTGCGTAGGCAAGGTAATTTCCTGCGCCCCGGGCGGCCGCAATGGCTGCGGCCAGGGCCAGTAAAGCAAGGATTTTACGTGCGTCCCAGTATCTATTTTCTTTTGTTCCAAAAATCAATTCTTACATGCACTCCTTTGCTCCTTAATGCAGCGTGATTTACATCCAGTCCCCGCGTAGCCGCTTCCATTTGCTGTTAAAATCAAGCACCGGCAACTATTTGGAATCAATTATAAACCGACCCGGTCCTTGATGCCCGGCACGCGGCACTGCAGCGGTTGACAAGATCCCCGCATCCCCATGAATTTCGGGTCTTTGCCACCTATCTCCTTCTTTCAAACCGGAAGCAGTAAATAAAAACACCGGGAACGGAAAAGAGCTTCCTTTACTTACTTTAGACGCCGGAAAACAAAAAAAGGATGCCGGAAACGAATTTTCTTTGGGGAAAAAGGTTGGGAACCGGAAAGGAGCGAACTCGCCGCTGCCAAAGGCGCCTACGGACAATAATGCTCAATAAACCTTAAAACGGGGCTGTTATCCACAACCCCGTAAAATGTCAGAACGGTATTAAACAGCTATAACCGTATTAACCGGTAATATTTACGGTCCGGGCAGCCCCGTCCCAATCCACTTTGCACCCCATCGCCTCCGATACAAACCGCAAGGGGATCAGGGTCCTGCCGTTCACAATCTTTGCCGGCACATCCAGTTCCACCGGCTGATCGTTGATATAAGCCTTGCCGCCGATAACTAGTGCAATTACTGTTCCGTGTCTTTCCGCCTTAACAGTTTGGGTCGCTTCGTCCCATTCCACACCGGCCCCCAGGGCTTCAAAAATTACCCTTAGAGGGACCAGGGTCCGGTCGTTTTCAATAATTGGGGGCACATCGAAGGACATCGTCCAGCCGTTTAAGGCAACCCGGATGGTCCCGTCGCCGGGGTCGGGAACTGTACCGGGACCGGCGCCATCATTATCCGGATCCGTACTTGGATCTGCGTCTGATTCAGAAGAATTTTCTTTTATGCTAAACTCTTTTATTTTACCGTAGCCTGTACCACCCTCGTTGGTTGCGCTGGCCCTGTAATAATACTTGCCGGCGGTCAAGTCTTTCAACTCAGCTTCATACCGGGCGGGAGAACCCTCAGTTCCCACAACAAGCATATTCAGTTTGTTTCTGTCTTTGCCCCACAAAAACCCGTATTCCACTATTTCCCCGCCGCAGTTTGAGATATAGCCGTTTAATACCGCAGTATTATCAGTAATGCTGGTTTCATTTGTTTCGACCGACGGTCTCGTTGATTCACCTCAGCCATAAGCCCGGTTCGAGTTTCCCATGGTAACTGCAGCAACAAACACCACCAGGGCAAGTAACATTTTGGCCCATTTAAAAAACCTTGCATAATCCACCATTAAATCACTTCCTGTTATATTAATAATGAAGCCCCGATAGAAATTCAATCTTCCCATTTTCCTTGTGTTTTAAATAAAAGTTTAGTTGAATAGCACGCCAGGCAAAAGCAGCTAAAAAAATTATATCAGTCCATTATTTTAAAGTAAAGGTTAATCTTGCTTGTGAAACACGCCTCCCTTCGTTTACTGTGCCTGCGCGGGATAACCGGCGTCTATAACGCTTACTGCGGTTTTGTGCAATCGTTTGCTGCGCCTGCGCGGGATAACCCTTGCCGTTACGCTCATAAGCAGCACAGCAGAAAAATTTATCACCTTTTGGAACACCTCAGCACTTATGTTGCATAATCGAACATAATCAATGCGCCTAATTGAATTCACACATGAATAATAGTAGGAATTTTTGGATTTCTCAAGATATATCCGGCTTAATGGCCCGGGTACAAATCTTGCATATTGATTAAGGCAAGATTTATCTTGAGGGGGTTAACACATGGATCTAAAAACAGTAACTGACGGTCTTCAGGTAGCGATGGTGGTCTCGGATGCAGACATGAATATTATTTACGCCAACAACAGAGGGTCGGTTGTCTTTAAAGCGCTTTTGGGTGCCGACAACCTTGTGGGGCGGAATATGTCGGAATGCCATAAGCCGGAAACCATTGTGAAGCTCAAACAGCTTTACCAGGATTTTGCCGATAAAAAGACCGGCTTACATTATTATGTAATGGACATACCGGGCGGCAAGGCAACCATAGTGAGTGTTCCATTTTTCGACGGCGACAAACTGGGTGGGGTTGTTGAATTTGTGTTCGAAAGCGCCCTCGGCTAGGCCCGCAAAACAATTCAGCAGTATGGTTTGGGAGCATTAAATGTTTAAGCCGGCAAAAGATCGCCGGAATCTTTTTCCGGATCGTTATCTATTTCAGGCAACCGGGTAAGTTAATATTTTCCTATAAGAGATTTCAAGATATTTTACCGGCGGCTTAATCGTCAACAGCGTTTCACAAATGGTATGGACATAACTGATCTAAGCCGCCCTGAGGAACACCGCGTTCTGGAGCTTCGCCCCTTTTGTCCCCCGGCCTTGTCCTGTGGGGCGAAAGGGGCGTTGCCCGTTGAAGCGGCAGATTATTCACAGGCACGCCCCTTCCTGGATTTAATTACAGAATGGAAGCCCCTGCAGTGGTCCACAGTAAAGCTGCATTCATCTGCCGGATTAGGCAGCGCCTCCGGCCTGCCGCTTTTAATACCTGACCGGGGTAAAGCCCCCGATCAGGCGGGGCTCAGGTGGAGACACAGCGTCCTGAAACTGCAACTTTTGCATTTCCAGGCCATCCCCTGGGGCTGGGGCTTAATCCTGTCTTCCAGGAGCGCTAACATGGTTTTAAGTAAATCCAGGGCACTGTCCGGATTGCTTCTTTGCTCGTAAGTCTCAATTTTATTGGCCTGCTTAACCCTGATCTGCACCCTTATTTTTGGCCGGTCCAGAAAGTAGGCGTATAACCCGGCCTGGGCCAGGGCCAGGGGTTTTAGATATTGCAGCAGGTAATAGCTGTTGACCGACTTGAACTCATAAACAAACTCATCAGTAAGCCCGTCCGGAAAACCGACGATGTAACGGTTTTCCCACTCCCAAAAGGTCATAATGGTGGGATACTTTTCTGCAAACTCCATATATTCCATATCGCCCGCATCATGCTGGGCCAGGCTATTGCCCCTGCCGCACAATAAACGCCACTGGGCGCAAGTGATTTTTACCGGTCCTTTAAATTGACCAAAATGCTTCTCAAACTTGGCGGGAGCCAGCCTGACGTAAAAAACCGCTTCACCGGTTTCCGGGTCAAGTATTTTTTCAAAGGATTCCCCGGGCGGAGTTAGGGGTCCGGGCTTATTAATGGGCAGAAAGGATTTTAGATTGGGAATTACCCAGACCGAAGGTTCGACCACCGGGAGATTATAATAATTACACCCATTACCGCGCTCCTTAATTTTTTCCACATTGCGGCGGGCAATATCCTCGTTTTCCCTGCAGCGAATAATAGCTTCAAAATGGCACCATTTTTGTTTGGCAATATTCCCGGCCAGAAAAAAAGTGGGGCAGCCAGTCAAGTTTTTTCACCCTCTTTACAAAAACGCTATCCGGTAAGATGATTAAGCATAAATAAAAAAAATCCTGCACAAAAAGGTCGACTTTGCAGGATTTCCTGTAACTTTTAGCCAGGGTCGCCGGCGGCTAAGGCGGATAACCTGCCCGTCCGGGAAATCAGGTGGACAGAACTAACCCGGTCTTACTTTGGTTAGATCATCCTGGGATGGCGGTAATTACTTGCAGTATTTACCCGCTAACATGATTATTCCATTCATAAAAGAAATCCCGAGTACGTTTTCCGGGGTGTCCAGGGAAAAATTCCTTTCCCTTCCCTTGCCGGCTTTCAACCGAAACGGGACCCGAAAGGAGCGCCCCCATAACCTGGTAAGAACACCGGCATTTCGATTTATTTGCTGGCCAGGTAGGCTTTTCACCGGGCATCTAGAATTAAAGATGTCAACGGAAAGGAGCGGGAAAAATGAAAAAATTGAATTGGGAAATAAAGCTGGGAATATGCCTTGTCGCCTTTTCGGTACTGGTCTACCTGATCAAATACATAATCCTTGGAGATTCAAGAAGCACCTACAACTACATTTTCAATGCCCTGGGTTTTCTTCCCTTAAATGTCCTTCTGGTGACCTTGATCCTAAACAAACTGCTCAGCGTCAGGGCCAAACGGGACAGGATGGTGAAACTCAATATGGTTATAGGAACGTTTTTCAGCGAGGTGGGTACTTCATTGTTAACCTGCTTTTCCAGCCATGACCCGGAAATTTACCGGCTCAGGGACAGTCTTCTGGTAAACGATGACTGGTCCGACGAAGACTTTTCAGCCAGACACGCACCGCTGAAAAACCACCCGTACCGGGTTCAGGCCCATGAAGTTCTAATGGTAGAACTTAAGCGCCGGCTGGAGCTAAAAAGAGATTTTCTCCTGAGGCTTTTAGAGAACCCCGTTTTACTGGAGCACGAGTCCTTTACCGCCCTGCTTCAGGCCGTCTTCCACCTGGTGGAAGAACTGGAACACAGGCAGGACTTTAAAAACCTGCCCGTAGCCGACATTGAGCACCTGCGGGATGACATCAACAGGGCGTACAGCCATCTGGCTTTACAATGGCTGGCTTATATGCGGTACCTGAAGAAAAACTATCCCTATCTCTTCTCCTTTGCCCTGAGGACAAACCCCTTCGATCGGGATGCCTCCCCAATTGTACGTTAACTTGCTGCGCCGTTTATCCGGGGTCCCGGTTTCCCGGCCCCGATAATAGCGCTGACCTTCACCCTGCGACCTTTCTTCCGCCTGTTGTCAAGGTAACGCCGGCGAGATGTCAGGATTGTGTTAAGAAAATAGCTCCAATATTAAGACAGAGGGCAAAAAACAGGGACAAAAAACCCCCTCTGTTCGGGGGGCGTTAAACGTTAAATTTTCAAATTGCTTTTTAGTTCACTCAGATTGCTTTTGTATGCTTCTTCGATTAACACACTATATTTTTCTTTAATCTGTTCATCCGAAAGATGGATACTGTGTAAAAAATCATTGAGATCTTTACTGCACTTGTTGTATCCCCTGGTAATCTGCTCAAAAGCCAGGCTTTCTTTTTCCCCTTCACTGAGTTCGTATTTTTTATAATCCGTTTCCAAACTCAGGGCTTTTATTTCCTTTTGCAGGTCCTGCAGCTCCGTCAGGTAGTCCTCTGTGCCAAGATTGCCGCTCAGCCATTTACTGTGGGCAGCGCTGGTTTTCTGCCCAATGGCTTCCAGGCGGATGGTCCAATCCTTTAGATTGGAAGTAAAATTCCCCGCCGTAACAAGATCAGGATCAACGGGAACAACGGCCGTTTGATTCTGACTGACTGACGTATCTTCCCCCGGATCAACCTTTTTTTGTCCGTTCCCGGCGCCGCAACCAACCACCGCCAGCATCACTATTATTAAGGCCAATCCAATTATGCGAACTTTCATTTGGCGTCCCCCTTTCAGTAAAAATTATTCTTTTTATTTTCAAAAAGTCCTTCTGTAAATTAAAGTGAAAAAAGGGTTTTAAGAAAGATTTAAATGGTTCGCGGTTTCCTGGAACCGGCTTGAAATGCGCCGCAGGATGTCCGGGATTCACTGAAAAAAGCTGCCTGGCTTTCAGGTGCGACATAACCGAGGTCGATTTTAAGGGCCCGGGCCAAAAACGGATCCAGGGCAACCAGGTCGTCCCTGTTGAGATCGCCAAGGGCTACTTTGCCTGTCGTTATGGCCACCAGTTCCATTTCCCGGACGCAGGCATTTAAAAAATAAAACAAATTCCGGGCCGATTTGTCCACGTCCAGCCGGTCCTTCATCTTGCCGGTATAAACCGCCAGATCCGTAGGTGGCTCGAAAGGCAGGCTTTTGGTAATCTGGTCCCCGATCAGGGCCATGATCGCTGCTGTGCCTATATAAACCGCGTTGGCCCCCAGGGCCATTGCTTTCAACATCTGCCCCGGCGTTACCAGACCACCTGTGGCAATCAGGCTGATATCCCCGTTGACGCCCTTTTTGGTTAAAAACTGGGCCGCCCTGCTGATCGCAAATAGGGACGGCAGGCCCACGTCGTCCTGCAGGATGGGAGGACCGCCGTGGGTACCTCCCTCGGCCCCGTCCAGGGTTATAAAGTCGCACTGCGCGTCCAGGGCAATCTGCATTTCCTCTTCCAGATAGTGGGTTGCCGCAATTTTAAGGCCCACAGGGACGCCGGTTTCCGCCTTCAACCTGCCCACCAGGCGGCTAAAGTCTTCCCGGGTGTTGACATCCGGCAGGCGCGAGTGGATGATTGCATCTTGTCCCCCCGCCAGCCCCAGCACTTCCTCGTATTCACCGCCGATATTCTTTGCCGCCGTGCGCTGGGGTGTAGAACCCTGGGCTCCCTGGCCCAGCTGGATTTCAATGGCATCCAGGCGGGTGTATTTTTCCGGGTCGTTCAGCCAGCCACCCCGGTTGTACTGGCCGATTAAAAGCCGGGCGGCCTTTCGTTCTTCTTCCATTAAGCCGGCCTCACCGGTATTAGTGGCCGTACCGGCCATTGTTGCTGCTTTGGCCAGGGCTATCTTGGTGTTTTTACTTAAGGCCCCCCCGAAGGACATACCTGCGATAAGCAAAGGAATGGTGATGCTGAGCGGCTTCTTGGCTTTCGGGCCGATTTTAACCGAAGTGTTGATGCCCACATCTTCGGGGGTAGGGAAACGGAAAAGGTGAACGGGGTTAAACAACAGCTTTTCCCAGGGAGAAAGGTGCAGGTGGCTGCCCAGGGGGCGCGGGACCGGGGTGCCCCGGGCGGCCCGCATGACGATTTCAGCCAGGTTGATGGGATCCACTTTTTTTGTCGACGGGATCATTTCGAATAGATTCTCCGTGTACTTATCCTTTACCGTTGTCCGGACTGCTTCATCAGCTATCTTATTTACCGCACCCCTCAGGAACCGGGATAGTATTCTCAAGGATCTCCCTCCCCTATTTTCCACCCATGGTCTGCTGGATATCGTCAATTTTTTGGGCCATTGCCAAACAAAGCTGTTTAATTTCACCCAGCTGTCTGGAACTGTTCTGCTCTGCCACAGCAATCCCCGCCAATCTTTCATCATTATACCTGGTCAGAGTATTGTAGTGCTGCCGGTCCATTTGAGAAAGGGTCCCGGCTATGGTCTGGATCCTGTTTAAATCCGAATGAAAAGCCATCAGGGTTTTGGAGAGATCTGATAAATTAATCAGGATTAAGACCTCCGTAATTTTCATTTTATTGATAATATCCTTCCCCATTATGGGCTGATCATGCGGGATTCCCGCACTTTTATCATATCCGGACCGGTATTTCAGTTCCGACTTTTCCTTGGAAAAACAGGCGCATAGGGAGGAAAGCCTTCTTTTTTGCAGAATCCTAAGGCGGAAGGAGTGCTTCTTAATTGACGCTGAAAGTGAACTGGTTCAGAGCAACCCCCTGCAGCGATCTTGAAATACCCTGTAAAACCAGAATCCGGGCGCGGGCCTTAAATACAGGCGGAGCGCCCGTTGATATAGTTGGATTCGGTATCCGCTACCCGAGGCGCTCGGGTTTAAAACCCACTGTCCTTGTACCCCTGTCCGCTGTCCTGACGCCCGGCGAAGAAGTATGCGTTTATCTGGACTTTGAACATTTCAAAGGCGGGGAGCGCTATGATATTATTTTTGTGCAGGAAACCTCGGGAAAAAGACACTACCCGGGGGTAAGCCCCGGGCAGAAAATCAGCCGCCTTTGGTGGTGGTATTGGGGGAAGTTGAAGTTGCAGGATTAAAGGTCTGAAGATGTTAGATGCTTTATCAGCCGGCCCTGGGGATCAGAAATTTAATTATCCCCTGGGGGCTTTCCACGATAAAATCAGGTCCGGCTTTAAGCAGCATGTCCGGGGAATCAAAGCCCCAGGAAACAGCGATCACTTTTACATTGCTGATTTTACACGCCATTACATCTCTGTACTCGTCACCAATATAGATAACCTCATCCTTTTCCAGGCTATGTTTTTTAATAAACCTGTCAATAATTTTTTCCTTGCCGAATAAGTTCCTGCTGCAATAAACCCCATTAAATACATCAATGCCGTTTTCTTTAAGAAAGGCCTTAATATTTTCGCCGGAATTTGAGGAAATTATGCTTAACTCCAAACCCTGTTCCTTCAGCCTGTGGATAACATCATAAATCCCCTCAAAGATCCGGAGCTCGCCAACGATCTTCCTGTAATTTCTGGTTATCTCAATTCCCAGCAGGGGAATTCTGTAGAGCGGCACCTTAACGGCCCTGCACCGCTCGACAAAAGACAGGTTTCGCAGGTAATCCAGCTGGTTATTTAAAATCCTGTTAAATTTATATTTGTCAGCCAGCTCGTTGAACAACTCAATGGACAAATCGATCGAATCAACAATTGTCCCGTCAAAATCAAATATTACATGTTTAATCATGACGTTATACCTCTTTTTGAGAAGATACCGGAATAGCAAAAAATATTTGATTAGCAAAAACCGGCTGCTGTCTAAACTCTATTATAAGGAATGATCCAGCTATAAGGCAACATCAACATGGGTTCCCTTTAAAAGATGAACTCCGCCCCGGGGGGCTGGGCAGGGTAAGGAAACAAAACCTTTTTCTTTCCCTGGGCTTTTTTGGATTTCCCCAATACGGACCGCGGGTGCGGGGCCCGGGGGAAAAGCCGGTTATACAGTATTTAACACTGCTTAATATACCGGTTCACCACCGGTATCCGTGCAGGCGTGTTGGTTAATGGATTTACCAAAGGAAAAAACAAGAGCCGCATCTGCCGTATTGTAAACTTTTCTAAAGTGTGTCACAATTTTGTTATAAGGCGAAGTAAAGATATTTCCCGGAACATATAAGGAAGACAGGCAACATGGTCACAGCGTCAAATCCATGGGAAATCCCGGGCTGCCTGGCGCCTGGAACAGGAACGGAGGAGTTGAGCGCTCATGTCTATTAAGGAAGCTATTCGCACCCTGCAAGGCGTTTTGGGCCGGGAAAACGTTGTCACCACCCCGGAAGATCTGCTGTGCTATTCCTTCGATGCAACAGCCGGCCTGCCTGAATACCTGCCGGACCTGCTGGTAACGCCGGCAACCACGGAACAGGTTGGGGAGATCGTAAAAATTGCGGGACAGTACAAACTGCCGGTTTACCCCCGGGGCGCGGGAACCAACCTCAGCGGGGGAACGGTTCCGGTGCAGGGGGGCATCGTGCTGTCACTGCTGAAGATGAACAAAATCCTGGATATAGACCTGGATAACCTGACGGCCACGGTGCAGCCGGGGGTGGTCATCCAGACCCTCAACAGCGCCGTTGCTCCACACGGTCTGATTTACCCGCCTGACCCGGGATCCCTGGCCACCGCCACCATGGGCGGCAGTGTGGCCGAGTGCGCCGGGGGTTTGAGGGGATTAAAATATGGGGTAACCAGGGACTACGTAATGGGCCTGCAGGTTGTCCTGGCCGGCGGTGAGATCGTCCGTTTCGGCGGCAAGACGGTTAAAAACGTTACGGCCTACGACATGGTCCGGCTGTTTACTGGTTCCGAAGGCACCCTGGGCATTATCACGGAAATCATCCTGCGCCTCATTCCGGCGCCGGAAGTCCGGGAAACCATGCTGGCAGCCTTTGGGGACCTGGCTTCAGCGGGACGCTCCATTACCGGGATTATCCGGAGCAAAGTAATCCCGGCCACCATGGAAATCATGGACCGGGTTACCATAGAAACAGTGGAAGCGCACGCCCGGATCGGGTTGCCCACGGAAGCTGAAGCGGTTCTCCTGGTAGAGGTGGACGGGATTCCCGAGGTGGTCCGGCGCGAGGCGGCCGCCGTCCGGGAGGTTATTACCCAAAACGGGGGAACGGTGAGGTCCGCCGCCGGCGTCAGGGAACGGGATCAGCTCTGGGAAGCCCGGCGGGCCGCCCTGCCCGCCCTGGCCCGCAGGCGCCCCACCACCATCCTGGAGGATGCCACGGTGCCCCGCAGCAAAATTACAGAGATGCTTCTGGCAATTCAGGATATCGGCCGGCGCTACAATCTCACCATCGGAACCTTCGGCCACGCCGGGGACGGCAACCTGCACCCCACCATCCTTACCGACTCCAGGGATGAAGAAGAGATGGAGCGGGTCCACCGGGCGGTGGACGAAATCTTCAAAGCCGCTCTGGCCATGGGGGGAACGCTTACCGGCGAGCACGGGATCGGGTTGGCCAAGGCCCGCTACCTGCCCTGGGAGTTAGGCGGCCAGGGCGTGCAGGTCCTGCAAAAAATCAAAAAGGCCCTGGACCCGGAGGGGCTTTTGAACCCCGGTAAAATGTTTCCCTGCGGGGAGGGTCGGCAGTGAACCGCAGTTACAAGCTGTCCGATCTGGAAGAGGAAATCGCAAGGTGCATGCGTTGCGGCTTCTGCCAGGCAACCTGTCCCTACTATCTGGAAACCGGCGCCGAGTCCGCCGTGGCCAGGGGCCGGATAGCCCTGGCCAAATTCGTCCTCCAGGGCAGGATTGGCTACACCCCCGCTCTGGCCGAGCGGTTCGAGTGTTTAACCTGCTATGCCTGCAATGTCACCTGCCCCTGCGGCGTTCCAATCGACAGGATTTTTCTGGCCGCCCGGGCGGCCATGATCCGGGACGGCGGAGTTCCGGCCTTTAAAAGGCTTATGGCCACGGCCCTAAAAAACCAGGGTCTGCTGGACCTGGGTTTTAAAACCGCCGCCCGGGCCAGGGGCCTGTTTTTTAAGCCCCACTCCTCCGGGGGCCTTACACCCCGCTTCCCCCTGGGCCTGGACCTGCGGCGGGTGATCCCCCCCCTGTCACCCCGGACCTTCCGGGACGGAATGAAAGAAGCAGCGACTGTGCCCGGCGCCAAAGGCAAAGTTGCCTTCTTCACCGGGTGCCTGATCAATTATGTCTACCCCGCCACCGGCCGGGCCGTTGTGGAGATCCTGAACAAAAACGGGGTTTCGGTCTTAATCCCCGGGGAACAGCACTGCTGCGGCGCGCCGCTGGCCATAAACGGCGTCATGGACACGGCGGAGCAGATGGCCCGCTCCCACGTCGACCTGTTTTCCGGGCTGAACGTGGACGCCCTTGTGGTTGCCTGCGGCACCTGCGGCGAGTCCTTCAAGAAAAAGTACGTCGACCTTCTGAACGGAACGCCGGGTTACGCCAAAAAGGCCCGGGAACTGGCGGCAAAAACATACGACATTGCGGATTTTATCTGGAACGTCGCCCCCCTGGACCAGCGGCTGTTAAAGGAGGTGGCCCTTAAGGCGACCTACCACGAACCCTGCCACCTGGGGCGCGGCCTGGGTGTGACCAGGGAACCGCTGGAAATCATCGGCGCCATTCCCGGCCTGGATTTCGTCCCGCTCCAGGAGCCGGACCGGTGCTGCGGCAACGCCGGGACCTTTAACCTAACCCATTACGACGTTTCCTATAATATTTTAAAACACAAGCTGGCGGACATCGCAGGAACCGGGGCGGAGGTTGTGGTTACAGGCTGCAGCGCCTGCCGGATGCAGCTGGAAGACGGGATCGCCCGGGAAGGGTTGGGGAAGAAAGTGCTGCACACCGCGGAACTCCTGGCCCTGGCCCTGAAGTAACCGCGGTTCAAACGCGGCATTTAGCGGGTAACCTTTAGCTGGGGGAGATAGCAGCGGAAATGCCTGTGTTTTAAACAACCCGCAAATACTCCGGCCTGGTAGAAACCGTGCTCCAGAACGTAATAAAACAAAAACACGGGAAAAGGAAGCAGGGGTTTTTTATTTCTGTAGTCCACAAGAGAAACCAGAGCCAGCATGATCAGCAACAACAGCCCCAGGGGCGGATGGACAAACCCAAGGATAATCAGCGGTACCAGGTAATAGCGAATTAAATGAAAGCTGGCATAGTAACAGAAAGAGAATGTGCTTCTGACTGCGGAGAGAAAAAGGGACTTGCGAGGAATAACCACCTGGATTCTTTTCAGAAAGACTGCCTTTTGAGCATACCCGGCAGCAAAAAAAAACGGAATCAGCAGCAGCAGGGCGGGCGTCCCGGACAACACCGCGCAGGAAAGAGTTAAAAACGAAAGCCCGTCGAAAAGGGGAACGGAAAACCGTTTCTTTTTTTCCGGGTGTTTAAGATACAGGGCCGCCTCGGAAGTCCCGTAGGCAAACCGCCTTCTGAGCATTTGGGACAGCTTGTTCCGGTGCCTGTGGGCGACACTGCCGGCGGGCAAATAGAGGAGGGAGTGGCCCAGGTCCCGCAGCCGCCAGCAAAAATCAACGTCCTCCCCCACATGCATCCCTTCCGTTAAACCACCGGCCAGGATGAAAACGTCCTTGCGAACCAGCAAATTACAGGTGGGAACGTAAAACCCGGAGCCGGAACGACTCCCCAGCAAAATGCGCCGGCCCAGGTTCAGCGAAGAAAAGACCTCTTCGTAGCGGTCCAGGGGGGATTCTTTAAAATAGCCTTCCACAAAACCGCCCACCGCTCCCACTTCTTCAAAGGCAAAAAAGGGCGCCAGTTCCTTCAACCAGCCCCGGCCGGCCCGGCAATCGCTGTCCAGAAAAGCGAGGATTTCCCCCTTTGCTGCCCCGGCTCCGGCGTTCCGGCAGGCCGCCGGCCCCCTTGACACCGGCAACCGGATTAAGTTCACATCAAAGGCAGCGGCCACTTCCCCCGTATTGTCCGAGGAACCGTCGTCAACAACAATAATCTCCAGCTTCTCCCCGGAGTAATCCAGGAATGCCAGGGAGGTCAGGCAGTCCCGGATGTCTTCCGGCCTGTTTTTAACGGGAATGATTATTGATACCAGGGGGTAGTTTTCGTCCGGCAGGAAACCAGTGCTGTGCAGGTCGAGGTAACCGCCGGCCGCCAGGGTGAGAAGCAACCCCTCAATATTTTTACGTCCGGCGGGCGGCAGACCGGCCGTCAAGCCGCACAGGTTTTCCCCCGCCGCAAGTCCCTGCAATAACCCGTACAGGGACCGGTTGATCTGCAAAAGCCGGAGGGGGTAATCCCGGACCAGGGTGTATTGTGCGCCCATTTTTACCAGGCGGACACCTGCCGGGAAACTAAAACCCAGTGTATTTAAAAACAGACGCACCCTTGCCCAACTCCCCCAATTTAGCTCCGTCCGCGCCAAAAGGCAGCGTTACTCAACCGCTTTGCCCGGGCGCCCGGTATAACACCCGGTTTCCCCAAGAGGTAAATACTCGTTTCCAGCATTGCCTGGCGCGCATATTTCAGCTGCCCGGCAAACAGACGGCCAGGTCACAGGATTCAACTGCCAGGCCACAGGCTCCCGCCGGGGAACGGGCTCCCGGGGCGGCAATTCACGCTTTTTAAAGAACTGCCCCGGAAGGGGACTGGTAAACTTCCCCTTAAAGGAAGCGTTTAGTTGCAACTCTTAATAAACTTCCCCGGGTTTTTCTTCCGGCTCGCTGATTTGCCGGAGGCACTCGGGGTCCGGGCTGTTTAACTCACGTTTCAGAAAAAACGCCACAGCCGGGCAGCCCCCGTGGCACAGATCAAAGCGGGGGCACGCCGCGCAGGCCTCTTTCCTTAAACTTCGCAAAAGGTTGAAGCTGCCGGCCCGGCGCCAGATTTCTGCCAGGGGCTGTTCCAGGACGTTCCCCGCGTAGAAATCGCTTTCCTGAAGAAAGGCGCAGGGGTAAACACTGCCGTCCGGCGCAACGCAGCAGGTCATTCTGGCCGCCCCGCACATATTAAGACCCAAATTTTTGCGGTCCTCCGCGGTTATGGAAAAAAAAGAGTCCCCGGTGAGCACGTCTTTGAATTCGCTGAGGTACGCGGAAAGCTCCAAAATTTGCTGTTTTGTCAGGTGGTATTCCTGCCAGGTATCCCTGGCCCTTCCCGCAGGTCTGAAGCGGGAAAGCCTTGTTTTGGCTCCGTAGAACCTGGCCAGCCGGTAAAGATCATGGATTTCCTTGAAATTATCCCGGAGTACGACGGTATTAAGGCTCAGGTTCCTGAAGCCCTGCCGGGTCAAACATTCGACCCCCCGCAGGGCCCGGGCGTAGCTCCCCTCCCCCCGGATCCGGTCGTTGGTCTCCTGCACAGCTCCGTCAATGCTGATTTGAATGTAAGTCAAAGGCATTCGGGCAAGTTTCCCGGCCGCCCCGGCATCAAGCATGGTACCGTTGGTGCTGACACAGGTGACAATTCCCTTCAAGTGGCAGTAATCAAGGATCTCCCAGAGGTCTTCCCGCAAAAAAGGCTCGCCGCCGCCGATGTTGACCTGAAAAACCCTGATACCTTTCAAATGATCAATAAAATGGCGGCACTGCTCCAAACTCATTTCCCCCGCGTGGTCCCGGGCAGCACCGGCGGAAAGACAGTGGCGGCAGTCCAAATTGCACCGGCCGGTGATCTCCCAGGTTACGTTAACCGGGGCCGAAAGAGTTCCACTGCTAAGACGTTCTTGTTCCAACGAGAAGCCCCCTTTTAACCAGTTCCTGCAATAATTGATTGTATTTCGGGTCTTCTTTGCCGCACCGGTCTTCCGGGTCAAAAAAGCCTTTCTCCCAAAGACTGTCCGGAATTAGCCCCCCGTCCAGTTTAACGAAGGTTAAATTGGTGTCCTTGACATTGTAAAACAAAAGGCCGAAGGCTTCCCTTCTAACCATAATTCCGCAGGGGAGCTTGTAGATGACTTTGTCCATTTTCCCTCCAGTCCAACCCGTAAAAAATAATGACTATTCGAAGCCCGCCTTTCCTTCGGGATGTCCGGCCTTCCCCAGAAAACCCTTTTCCTGGAGAAAAGCGATCATCCTATCCACAACCGCGCCGGGCGGGCCTTCAACGGGCAGCCCGCCTTTTTCAGCTAGTCCGCCGGAGAGCATCTGCTCTATTCTGGCCCGGGCGGGCAGGGTACTAGCCGGGGTAAAGATGGGACGCGGTGGAGGGCTGAAGGGCTGAAGCCCGCCCGCATTTCTGGTGCAAACCCCCCCCGGCAGCAGTCCCAGAACGCTCCCCGGGTCAACTTCGATGGTTTCAACCGCGTCCTCCAGGGCCCTTAGCAAAGAAGGCAGGGAACCCTCCCGGGGCTGATTAAGGGATGGGTCCACAGTAAAAAGGGCAGGGAGCCCGCACTCCAGAACCTGCCTGCGGCCCTTTTCCAATTTGCGCTCCAGCAGCATCCCCCGCTCGCTCCCTGTCAGTTTTAGCTCCGTGACAGCCGTTACCAGGGGAACCCGCAGATATTCGGAAAGCCAGGCTGGCAGCGGATCGGCCTCCCGGGCTCCTCCGATCTCCCCGCAAAGGGCCAGGTCCCAGGTACAGTCCCCCATCACCCGGGCCAGGACAAAGCCCGCAGCGGCAGGGGGAATCTCCCGGGTCCAGTCGCCGCCCCCTACCCTTAAAACCCTATCAGCGCCCATGGCCAGGCATTCCCTCAGAGAATCCTCCAGATCCGGCGGCCCCGGGGCCAGTACCGTCACCCGCCCCCCTGTTCCTTCCCGAAGCCGCAGGGCTTCTTCAACAGCGCACAGATCCGGGGGGCAGGTAATATAAACCATACGCTGGAAATCCACCAGGCCGGTGCGCTGATCCACCTCTATGGAAGCGGGATCGGGAACCTTCCTGACGATAACAATGATCTCCACAAACCTTCCCTTTCCTTTCTTTTGCCGCCGGTCCCTATGCCGCATCCCGGCTGTCCGGCAGATGGTTTCGCTTTAATTCTCCCGTCCAGTCGGCTTTTTTCTTGTGTAAAGTTTGCCCGGGAAGAAAGTAATCCGTCATTTAACCGGCTGTTTAAAACCCCTGCCTCAGGACTGGCGGTAACAAACCCCGTAGCCGCCCCGGGGGTATTGCCAAGAAACGGCCTTCTGCTCGCAGGCCAGATAGCATGTGCCGCATTCCAGGCAGCCCTCATAGCTGTGCAGGATCTCTTCACCGGAGAGCGTAAATAAACCCGCCGGACAGAAAAACAAACAGGGACGCCCCCGGCAAACCGCACATTTGTTTTTATCTATGGAAATATGGGAGGTGTGATCCGCCCTGAGCCTGAGCAGGTTCAATTTCTCCCCGATGTTTGCCATCAGATGGAACGCCCTCCTTCAATCAGATCCTTGAGGATCCGGAACCAGGACAGGCCGGCCCCTTTCAGCCCGGCGGCGGCAATCCCCTTGAGCTTCTGCTTGGGGCCCTCCGCAGAGCGGAAAACCTGCCCTGCCGTCCGGCAAATCATTTCCGGATACACATTTTGCACCCTCCGGTTGTTTAAAAACCCCGGCGCCCTTTGAAACTGCTGGAAATCCCGGATAAGTCCCTGTTCCCCCAGAAATGATTCATAGCGGGCCAGGCTGGGCGCAGAAAAATCCGCGTCCCTCACAGCGGCCACAATGGTCCGGGCGGCCGCCTCCCCCGCCAGCATGGCGTAGTTGATCCCCTGCAGGCGGTATCCCCCCGCCAGGACCATCCCCGCGGCGTCCCCCGCCACCAGCAGGCCCGGCGCGTACAGCCTGGGAAACATCCTCCAGCCGCCCTCGGGAATCATGTGGGCGGAGTATTCCTTGACGCATCCTCCCCGGACCAGGGGCAGAACGGAGGGATGGTTTTTTAATCCATCCAGCAGTTCGTAAGGCCTGGCCCGTTCGCTTACCAGGGAGGAAATTTGTATGATCACGCCCAGGGAAACGCTGTCCCAGTTGGTATACAAAAACCCGCCGCCGCTGGCCTCCCCGGTCACGGAACCCACAAATTCAAAGGCCGCCCCCTCCTGGCCGTTGAGCTGAAAGCGATCTTCCAGCACCTGCCGGTCCAGGGCGATTACCTCTTTAACACCCAGGGACATTTCCTGCGGCGTCAGTTCCCTCTGCAATCCGGCCTCCCTGGCCAGGAAAGAATTGACGCCGTCGGCGGCCACAACCACGTCCGCGTAGAGCTTGCCCTCATCCCTGCGGGTCCGGACGCCCTTTACCATACCGTCCTCCCGGAGCAGGCCGTCCACAACGGTCCCGGACACCAGCAGCGCCCCCGCTTCCACGGCCCTTTGGGCCAGCCAGCGGTCAAACTGCGGCCGCAAAACTGTAAAGCCGCTGCCGGCGGACCAGGCCCCGTCCCCGTTTTTAAAGTCCAGGGAGAATAAAGCCTGGCCGGACACAAATCCGATGGTCCTGCGGGTAATATAGCGTTCCACCGGGGCGCTCAGCCGGAAGCCCGGGTGCAGCCTGTCCAGAAGGGAAGCTCCGTACAGGGCTGCTCCGGAAACATTTTTAGCGCCCGGGTATTCCCCGCGCTCCAGAAGGGCGACCCGCAAACCCGCCCGGGCCAGGACCAGGGCCGCCGTGGATCCCGCCGGCCCGGCGCCCACCACCACCACGTCAAAGTGTTTCTTATCCCTCACTCCGGCTTAAACCCCCCTCCCCTTAAACCAAGCGCCTTAAGCCGTTCCACCAGGAGGGGCAGAATTAAGCCCGCATCCCCTGTGACCGCCAGGTCGGCGATCTTGCAAACAGGCGCCCGGGGGTCGCGGTTAACTGCCACAATGGTCCCGCAATCCCTGATCCCCATTATATGCTGGATGGCCCCGGAGATCCCGAAGGCCAGGCAGAGCCGGCCGGTAAAGGTTTTTCCCGACGAACCCACCATACGCTCCCGCTCCAGCCAGCCCTTATCCACCGCGGCCCTGGAGCCGCCTACCGATGCCCCCAGAAGTTCACCCAGTTCCTGTAATTTCCCGAATAATTCCCCGTTCTCCAGTCCGTTTCCCCCTGAAACCAGAAATTCCGCCTCAGCCAGGTCTACTTCCCGGAAACCGGCCGCCCGGATCCCCAGATGCCGCACCCTTGATTCCGCAGGCAGGGCCACAGCCACCGGGACAACTTCCGCGTTGCGGGTAAAGTCAGGCCCGGCCGGTTTCCCCGCCCCGGGGGTAAAGGCCAGGATGGGCGTCCTGGCCCCGCCCACCGTCTCCGTCCGGGCAGCCGTGCCCTCGTACAATAGCCGGGTGACTGTAAAACGGCCCCCGGTAGCCGGCTTCAGGGATACGCAGGCGGGGAGGAAGGGACCCTTAAGCCGGGCGGCAAGCCTGCCCGCCAGATCCCGTCCGTTGACCGTCATCCCGCAGATGACCAGGAGGGGGTCGTATTTGGCGATCATTTCGGCCAGGGCGCTGACGTAAACGTCCCCGTTGTAATGCTCCAGCTCTTCGCCGTCCATGGTGTAGACCCTGCCGGCCCCGTAACCGGAAAACTGTCTCACCGGCACTGCCGGTTCCGTCGGTTTGCTCCCGGGCAGGACGGCAGAAACTATTTGATCTCTGCTCCGGGCAGCCCGGGCCAGACCCAGGAGTTCTTTTGTCAGGTCCGTAAGCTCTTCTCCTTCGTATTCGGCCAGAACCCAAATCTCTCGCTTCATGCTTTCCCCCCCAAGCAAAACCCTATAAACCGCCGGCCACCCTGTAACCGTCCAAGACTGCGGCATCCACCCGCCGGGGAGCCAGACAGTCACCGATGCGGTACAGGGCCGTCACTTTTCCTTTGAGAGCACAATAAAGCTCATCGGCGGCCCGGTTGGGGGCGGCTGTCACAACGCTGTGGATATTCCGCCATTCCACTTCCCGGCCGGAATAATTGTGCACCCCCCTCACGGTGCTTCCCTCCACGCCAAGCACGGAGACGTTGGGGGTCATGATGATCCCCAACCGGTGCGCCCGCCACAGCCACATCTCCAGATCCAGGGTGGGGCCCAGGCCCTGTCCCACATAGAGGTTGGGCGAGGCAATCTCAACCCTGTTACCCTTGCCGGCCAGCAGCTCCGCAATGCCCGCGGCCTGATAAAATCCCTGCAGGTCCACCACCAGGACATTGGACCCCAGTTTCAACTCCTCCTCCAGCACCTGCCGGACAGAATACACGTTATCCCCGCCCCCCAGGGCGGGCGGGTGCTGGGGCCGGGAACCGGTGGCAATAATCACGGCGTCCGGTTTTTCAGCCATGATTCTATCCGGGCCGGCCGCACAGCCCAACTTCAGTTCCACCCCGGCTTCCTCCAGACCGTTCTTCAGGTTCCGGACGACTTCCAAAAACTCCGCCCGGCCGGGCAGCCTGGCCGCCAGCCGGACCTGCCCCCCTAAAACATTCTCCTTTTCCCAGAGGATAACCCGGTGTCCCCGCAAAGCGGCTGTTTTCGCCGCCGCCAGGCCCGCCGGGCCGCCCCCCGCCACCAGGACCAGCCGGGGCCGGGGAGCCGGCTGCAGGCAGCCCTCCCCCCGGCTTTTTTCCTGCCCCACAGCGGGGTTTTGCACGCAGCCGATGGACTTGTTAAGGCCCACCCGGCCGATGCAGTCCTGGTTGCAGGACAAACAGGTCCGGATGGTCCCTTCCAGCCCCTGGCAGGCCTTTCTGGCCAGGCAGGGGTCGGCTATCTGAGCCCGCACCATGCCGATGAGGTCCGCGTGCCCCTCCCGCAGAATTTGTTCCGCAAAAACGGGATCTTTGATCCGGCCCACGGCCACAACCGGTATTTTTACAGCCTTTCTAACCGCCGAGGACATGTAAACGCTATAGCCCGGGGGGGTGGCCATGGACCCCTCCACCAGGTACAGATTCCGGGTGGCTATTCCCGCGCTGATATTGATGTAGTCGAAGAGTCCCGCCTGATCCAGTCGCCGGGCCAATTCCACCGTATCATCCAGGGTAAGTCCCCCGTCAGTGAATTCGTCCCCGCAGAGCCTGATTCCCAGGGCCAGCCGCTCCCCTGCCACATTCCGTACCGCCCCGGCAACCTCCAGCACGAGGCGGAGCCGGTTCTCCAGGCTGCCGCCGTATTCGTCCCGCCGGTGGTTGGTGAGGGGTGAAATAAACTGGCGCAGGATTGAGGAGTGGGAAGCCTGCAGTTCCAGGCCGTCAAACCCGCCCTCCCGGACATGGCCCGCTGCCAGGGCGTAGCCATCCACCAGCCTGAGGATATCCAACCGGTCCATTTCCCCGGGCACCTCCCGGAAGAGGGGATCCCGGACCGGGGAGGGCGCCCACAGGGGCAGGCCGGTGTAGATGCTGGAGGCCTGGCTGCCGTTGTGATTGATCTGGGCGAATATTTTCGTCCCGTACTGGTGCACCAGCCCCGTAATCAGGCGGTAACCCGGGATGACAGCTTCCCGGTAGGCGTCAATAAGCTTCTCGTAAGCCCGGTCGGTGGGGTGGACCGACTGCTCCTCGGTGATGATCAGGCCCGCCCCGCCCCTGGCCCTTTCCCTGTAGTAATAAGCCAGCCTTTCCCCGGGCAGGCCGTCCTCCGACAGGTTGGTCAGGTGAGCCGCAAAGACAATCCTGTTGGGGAGGCGGACAGGCCCGACGGCAAGGGACTGAAACAGATATCTGTATGCTTTGGACATGCAAGCACTCCTTCAAATCTTCAGGCCGGCGGCCCGGCCCTCCCGGATGGCGGCGCCCAGGCCCCGGGGCGCCACACAGTCACCCGCAGCCCGCACCTCAACCCCGGCCCGTTGCAGATCGGCGTAGAAACTGAGGTCCGGTACAGGCGGAACCACAGCCACCAGTGTGTCAAAGCCCGTCAAACACATGGTTTTGCCGCTGAACCGGCCCCGTGTTTCAACATGCGAAGCGGTTACCCGGACAATTTCTGTCTGGGGCCTGAAGACTATACCTTTTTGAAAAGCCTCCCGGTACCAGGGGGCAAACTCACCACCGGGGGCCAGATCCGGTGAGATGAACAAATCCGGGGCCAGGATTTCCACTTTCTTTGTTTTTCCGGCCAGCGCCAGGGCCACCGCCACCGTCCGCCGGCCGCCCTCCAGGTCGATAACGAGGACCCGGCGGCCAGGCGGCGCCAGACCTGCCAGGATTTCCTCCGGCCCCTGGACTTCCACGCCCGGTTCCACCGGAAAAGGCAAAGGGGAGGGCACGCTCCCGGTGGCCGCAATCACCGCGTCCGCCGCTTCAAGGTTAACTGACCCCGCGTCCGCCCGCCGGCCCAAATGAAAACACACCCCCTGGCCCAGGGCCCGGCGGTATAAGAAATCGATTATTTTTTGAAAATCAGCGCAGCCCGGCGCCCGCGCGGCCAGTCCCAGGCGCCCCCCGGGCCGGTCAGCCCGGTCGTAGACAACCACACGGCGCCCCCGTTCCGCTGCCGTGCCCGCGGCCTCAAGACCGGCGGGGCCGGCTCCGGCCACCAGCACCTTTTTCGGCCGGGCAGCGGCTTTAACAGGACCTGGCATTTCCCCTTCCCGGCCCGCCTCCGGGTTCACTGCGCAGGTCAGGGGCGGGTTCATGTCCCCGGCAACAAGGCAGCCCTGGTTGCAAAGGATACAGGGCCTGATCCCGGCCCCGGCGCTCCCGGCCCGGACCGGCAAAAAAGGATCGGCGATGAGCGCCCGGGTCATTTCAACCAGTTGAATACCTTGGTTGAGCAGAATTTCCGCCAATTCCAAACTCACCACGCTGCCGGTGGCGCAAACAGGAACAGCAAGGGATTGCGCCATCAGCCGGGCCGGCGCCGCCGCATAGTCCGCCGGGCGGCCCATGGAGGCGGCGGTGAGATGCCGGCTGTAAATACTGCCCACTTCCACAGCCACGTAATCAACCAGGCCGCCGTCAACCAGGTTCAGGGCCAAATCCCGGCAGTCTTCCGGCTTTAAGCCCCCCCAGGGCGCGAACTCATCCCCGCAAAGGCGCAGGCCCACCAGGGGACCGGGGCCCGCCGCCCGGCGCACTGCCGCCAGGACCTCCCGGCAAAACCTGGCCCTGTTTTCCGGCGGGCCGCCGTAAGCATCCGCACGAAAGTTTGTTAACGGGGATAAAAACTGGCGCAGCAGGGAATCCTGGCCGGCGTTGATTTCCACCCCGTCCAGCCCCAGCCCGCACAATCTGGCGGCGCAGCCGGCGAATCCCTCCACCACCCCCCGGATATCCTCTTCTTCCATTATCTTGGGAATTTCCCCGGTGTTTACCTCGGGAAAGGGGGAGGGGGCCCATACCTCCCTACGGGACAAGCCGCTCGCGGCCTGCCCGCCGCAGTGGCTGAGCCGGGCCGCCGCCAGGCAGCCATACCGGTGCGCCGCTTCCGCAACCCGTCCGTAACCGGTTTCTGTTTCTTTATCGAAGGCAAAAATGGCTTTTTCGTAAGGATTATCGGAGGGGTGCACAACCCCTCCTTCAATAATAATTAAAGAAGCCCCGCCCCGGGCCCTTTGTTCGTAGTAGCTGACGTGCCGGTCCCCCAGCCTGTTATTAACGGCAAAGTTGGTCCGGTGGGGCCCGAAGACAATACGGTTTTTCAAAGTATGCCGCCCGATAACCAGGGGGCTCAATACATTAAAGCGATCGTTCAAGCTCCTTCCCCCCTAGAAAAGCAAAGCGCGCGTTGCCTGGAAGCGGCCGGCCAAAGGGGCCTGCCGGAGGGTGCGCACGGCAAAAGTTATATGCAGCTTAAAGCTAGCTTTACGATTTATATGATAAAGATAACTCCTAAAGGGATCTAACAACCCGAAAATTACAGCCGGTTTTACAGCTGGTCCAACAGCGCTGGTCCTACAGCTGGTCCGCCAGGATTTCCGCCAGGAACCTGGCCTCCACAGCCTTTTCACCCCTCTCCGCCAGCCCCTTGCGCAGCTGCATCAGGCAGCCCGGGCATTCCACAGCTACCAGGCCGGCCCCTGTTTCCCGGATGCAGGCCAGCTTCTGGTCCAGGATGAGGGCGGAAAGCTCCGGATACTTCAGGGAGTATGATCCCCCAAAGCCGCAGCAGCGGTCGGAAAAGGGCATCTCCACCAGGTCCGCCCCGGCTGTTTTCAACAGTTCCCTGGGCTCCCGGGTAATACCCAGGCTCCGCTTCAGGTGGCAGGAATCATGGTAGGTAACCTTTCGGTCCAGGGGCTTAAGCCCGGGCATTTGGGTTGTTCCGTCCTTGATCCCGTTGTAAACAAATTCCGCGAAATCGTAAACCCTGGCGGCCATGGCTGCGGCCCTGGCCTGCAACGCCGGATCGTCCCCCGTAACTTCCGGGTAAATGTCCTTTAAGGCATGGGTACAGGTGGGGCAGGGTGTCAGGATATAGTCCGCTCCGGCTGCTTCGAAAGCCGCCAGGTTCTGCCGGGCCACTTCCGTCATTACCTCCGGCGCCCCCAATTGCCGGGCCGGATAGCCGCAGCAGGTCTGCCCCTGAGGGAACACTACTGCAAAGCCCATGCTTTCCAGCACCTTGACCATGGAAACACCGATTTCCGGGTAGATGAAGTCGGTGAGACAGCCGGCGAAAAGTCCTGCCAAGGGCCGGGCCTTTCCTCCCGCCCCGGTTCCCGCCTTTACTTCCGGCTTGACTTCCGCCTTGCTTGCGGCCTTTCCTGCCGCCTCAGCCTTCGCCCTGCCATCCGCCCCGGCTTCCGGCTTCCCTTTCGTTTCCTTTGCCGCCCTTATTTCTGTTTTAAATACCGCTGATCCCTCTAAATTGTCCCCGGTTTTTTCTGCCGCATTGTTTTTTGTTGTACCTTCTTCTTTGCTTCCCGGTTTACTTTCTTGTCCGCTCTCAGGACTGCTTCCCCGCTTGCTTTTATGTTTTGCTGTTTCCCCTCCGGTATAACTCCGGAACCAATCCCGCAGGGGCTCCTCCGCCAGGGCAGGCAAATTACTGACGTCCGCCAGACCGGCCAAAAAGAAAGGCAGGTGGCGCACCATTCCTTCCCTGACAAAGGGTTTCTGGCCCGCCTTGGCTGCCCGGAGAAGGCCGTGGAACAGCGGGCGGCTGGTCAGCACGTTTTTCAGGAACAGCCGCTGGGGCAGGGGCAGCCCGCTTTGCCGCGCCAGCCGCGTCCGCAAACTATTAATAAGGCGGGGCAGGTCGATTTTAGCGGGGCAAAATTCCTTGCAGCGCCCGCAGCCCAGGCAGAGGGACTGAATCCCCCCGGCGTTCTCCATTCCGTTAAAAAAAGCCGTGAGTATAGCGCCGATGCCGCCGGTGTAGACATGACCGAAGACGTGTCCGCCCACCAGCTGAAAAACCGGGCACACATTCAGGCAGGAGGCGCAGCGGATGCACTGGAGCGCCTCCTTGAACTCGGGATCGCCCCGCATTGCGGTGCGGCCGTTGTCCAGCAGGATAATGTGCATTTCTTTTTGCACCGGTTGGCCAAAGGCATCCACTGCCGGGGCCGGACCGGTCAGCATGGTTACGTAGCTGGTCAGCTGCTGGGATGTGGCGCTGCGGGGCAGCGCTTCCAAAATGGGGGCGGTGTCACTGAAACGCTCCACCAGTTTCTCCAGACCCACTATAGCCACATGAAGCGGGGGCAGTGTTGTGGTCAGGCGCACGTTGCCCTCATTGCTGACCATAACCAGGGTGCCGGTTTCAGCCACGGCAATGTTGGCCCCGGTTATCCCCAGCCCGGCCTGCAAAAATTTCTGACGCAGGTTTTCCCGGGCTACCTGGACCAGGCGGGAGATCACCGGCGGCAGTTCCTCCCCGGTTTCCCGGGAAAAAATGCCGGCCACTTCCCCCCTGGTCATATGGATGGCAGGCAGCACCATGTGGGAAGGCCGCTGGCCGCAGAGCTGGATAATCCATTCACCCAGATCGGTTTCCACCACTTCCAGCCCGGCTTCAGTCAGGTATTTGTTCAGGTGGATTTCCTCGCTGGCCATGGACTTGGACTTGACGATGGTTTTGACGCCCCGTTCCCGGGCCAGGTTCAAAATATAATCCCTGGCCTGACCGGCGGTTTCGGCCCAGAAGACCTTTGCCCCGCGGTTCGCTGCTTCTATGGCGAAACGCCCCGCCAGTTCTTCCAGGCGTCCGGCAGCCCGGCTTTTAATCGCGGCAATTTCATCCTGCAGGGCGCTGAAGTTTTTATGCCCGTAGGCAACCCGCCGGGATTCCAGGTAATCGTCGGCAAAGCGTCCCAGGGCCCCCCGCAGGTTTTCATTGGCAAGGGCCGCCCGGATATCCCCCTTGATCGACCCGCCGCTCACGCCTCTTCACCTCCCGGCCCATCGATAAAGATGATGTATAGCTCAGCCGGCCCGTGGACGCCGATGGTCAGTACCCGCTCTATGTCCGCGGTGCGGCTGGGACCGGAAATAAAGGCCAGGTAGGGCGGCAGGCCGTCCGGATTACCTCCGTAAAGTTCCAGGGCATCCCGCAGGGTGGGCACGATCCTGTCCGTGGGGACCAGGGCCACGTGCACGGGGGGAAGCGTGGAAACCAGGCGGCTATCCAGATCCGTTGCATCCTGCACCAAAGTCCCCGTCTCCGCTATGGCCAGATCGAAAGCAGAGATACCCACTTCCGCATCCGGGGCATGCCGGCGCAGGTCCCTGCGGTACAGGACCGGATCGGAACCCGCTGCCCCAAAACCACCCGGCAGGAGGGAGTCCACCAGGGGGGACGGCGCGGCTGCCACTTTTTTGGCGCCAGCTTTAAGAACAATCTCCTTTATTTTCAAGGCGGCTCCGGTGTTATCCGCGGCACGGTCCACCCGGGCCGATACAAGACCGGCTTTAGTTTTAAAAATATCATAGAGTGCGCCTGGCTTCCCCGGGGCCTGTTCCGCCCGCAAATTTGGCGCTGCCAAGATGTACCCCCCCTCCCGTGGGACTTATACCCGCAACTTATTTTCTACAATCGTTAACTTCTTGCATTGAAGTAATTAAAACACTTATACGCCCGGCTTCCACCCAAAAAAACATGTTTAAAGCAGTGAAAGGTCTTTATTTGTTTGATTATGCCAGGCCCTGGAACGGCGCGGGACAGCGTTGGAAAACCTTTTGGGCTTAATCCTCCGCCAGACCCTGGATTATCGAAGTCCAGTCACAGTAGCTCTCGATGTTCTCCAGGGCCGCCCGGATGCTTTCCTGATCGTGGGGCTGAATTTGCCTGCTGACCAGAGCCAGTTTTTCAATTGTGGTGTAAGTATCGTAATGAACCAGGATCACAGGCACATGCATCTCTTCCGCCCGGGCCAGAACTTTCACGTCCGGGTAAAGCCCGCCGGTGAGAATCAGCACCGAGGTGCTGGTCTCCAGGGCTGCCAGGGCCAGGTCCGCCCGGTCCCCGCCCAGGATGACGGCCTTGTTGGCCGCCCGCCGCAAATAAGTAAGGGCCCCCGCAATGGTCATGGAACCGATAATCACGTCTTCCACCCGCAGATTCAGGTGCTCGTGGCCCGCTAGAATTTCCCCGCCCAGGGCGTCATAAAACTCGGCCACAGTGGGGGCGGCGATTTCCGGTCTGCTGGGGAATACGCCAAGGGTCTTATAACCCGCCTTTTCCAGGATGGGACGGTAGACCCCGTCGGTTTTAGCATAGAGGGGTCTGGGAACATTGCTAAAAATGTTGCCCGCAACGGTAATGCCTTCCAGGACCAGATGCCTGTTTAAAAAGATGGCGTTATCCAGGCTGTAATCGTTTTCAACTTTTAAAACCAGAAGGGCGTGGGAACCCAGGGCTTTAGCCAGGGCAACGCTGTCTAAACCGTGGCTGCCCAGGATATCCATGGACAGGGCCCCGTCAATCAAAACCACATCGGCGCCCCGTGAGATTTCCTCAAAGGCGCCCCTAATCCGGGCCAGGGCGTCCTTCATCACCATTTGGGCGCTTAGATAAAAGGGGCCGGCAGAAACCGGGGCGATAATTTCCAGGGGCGCCTTGAGATCTAAAACCTTTTTCAGCAAGGCGGAATCCATATCCCCGCTGCCCGGCACTTTGCGTCCGCTGGCCACAGGCTTGAAATATCCCACCTTATACCCTTCCTGATGCAATTTTTGGGCCAGACCAAGGGCCACCACTGTTTTCCCGCTTCCCGGAGTACCCATGATATAAAGGCTTTTCAATTCTTATCACCTCAAGATATGGTTATTTTAATATCCAGGGCCGAAAGGCCCCTTTCGTAGGCAAAGAGCGGGTTAATATCCATTTCGTTGATTTCCGGGAAATCCTTGACCAGTCTGGCGGTGCGCCGGATGACATCCACCACTGCCCCGAGATCCCGGGGGGATTCGCCCCGGTAGCCCCGCAAAAGGGTGTAGGCCTTGGTTTCCGTCAGCATCTCCTCGATTTTTCCGGCGTCGGCCAACCCGTCCGCCAGGCGAAAGGCAACATCCTTAAACAAATTGACGTAGATTCCCCCCAGTCCGAAGGCAACCAAAGGACCGAACTGCACATCCCTGGTCATACCAACAATCAATTCTGTTCCCCTGGGCATCATTTTTTGAACTTCGATGCCGTAAATTATCACCTTGGGCAGGTAGCGGTTGACGCTGTCCATAATCTCAATGAAAGCCTGCCTTACTTCTTCCGGATTTTGAATCCCGATCTTAACCCCGCCCACATCTGTTTTATGCAAAATTTTAGGGGAAGCCACCTTGAGCACCACGGGATAACCCAATTCCCCGGCGGCAGCCACGGCCTCCCCGGGGGTTGTGGTCAAGATGACAGGCGCGGCGGGAATTCCGTAGGCGCTGGCCACCTCGGCGGCTTCACTGCCCATCAGGGTCAGACGGCGGTCCTTTATTACATCATAAAAGACAGCCTTAACGGTTTTCTTGTCCGGTGTGATGGGCGCGCCGTTTTCAGCTGCTTCCGCCCCCCGGCGGTACAGGCTGTAGTTATACAGCCCCCGGATACATTCGATGGCCGGCTCGGGGAAGGTAAAGCAGGGTATACCCGCGTTGGAAAGGATATCCGCCCCTTCGGCCAGGCATTTCCCCCCGGTGTAGGCCGCAAAAACCGGCTTGCCGGGGTGGGCGTCCCGGACCCTGATCAGGGCCTGGGAGATCTCCACGGGCCGGGTTACCGCGGTGGGACAAAGGAGAAACAAAACGCTGTCAACGTTGGGGTCTTTCATTACTTTTTCCAGGGCAAACTCGAAACGTTCCGCCCCGGCATCCCCCAGGACGTCCACCGGGTTATAGATACCGGCCTCCTGGGGCAGGTAGGCGCGAAGCTCCTCCAGAGTCCTTTTATCAAAGCGGGCCATGGCCAGCCCCTTTAATTCCACGTTGTCCGTGGCAATAATTCCGGGTCCGCCGGAATTGGTAACAATCGCAACCCTGTTGCCGGCGGGGATTACGGACTTGGAAAAAGCCACGGCCAGGTCAAAGAGTTCGGTCATACTGTGGGCCCTGATCACGCCGCACTGGGCAAAAGCCGTAGCGTAAGCCAGATCGCTACCCGCCAGGGCGCCGGTATGGGATGAGGCCGCCAGCGCGCCAGCCTGGCTGACACCGGACTTCAAGACAATAACCGGCTTTTTTTTAGACGCCCAGCCGGCCACTTCCAGAAAGCGGGCGCCGTCCACGATGTCCTCAATATAACAGAGAATGACCCTGGTGTAAGGATCATTGGCAGCGTCCTTAATAAAATCTATTTCAGAAAGGTTGGCTTTGTTTCCCAGGCTGACTACTTTGCTGAAACCAAGCCCCGCAGCGCTGCTCCAGTCCAGGATGGCCAGAAGGATAGCCCCGCTTTGGGAAAGGAAGGCAATATCTCCTTTGAGGGGATACGTGGCGGCAAAGGAAGCGTTGACAGGGGTATGCGTGTCCACAAGTCCTACACAGTTGGGTCCCAGCATTTTCATCTCGTAACGGTGGCAGGTTTCCAAAAGTTTTTTTTCCAGGTCCAGTCCCTCTATACCTGTTTCCTTAAACCCAGCTGTGATCACTACCAGTGCCTTGACCCCTTTTTCGCCGCAGGCGCCGGCCGCCGCCAGCACCTTTGCCGCCGGCACGGAGATAACAGCCATATCCACGTCACCCGGAACGGCACCGACTGACGGGTAGGAGGGCAGTCCCTCGATTTCCTTTTCCCTGGGATTGATCGGATAGATCTTTCCCCGGTAGCCGCTTGCCATGACATTGCGGACGATGGCGTTGCCGATTTTACCCCTTGCCCTGGAAGCGCCGATAACGGCCAGGGACGCGGGTTTGAACAAACTGGTTAATTCCCCCATAGCTGTTGAATACCCCCTTCTGTCTTAAAAAACGGTCTGAAGTGAAGTTTCGTTAGGAAGGGTTGATCTATTTAACATTTGTTAAATACAACAATTACTGTCATTATTCCAAACAACAAAGGTAGCGCAGCTTGAACAGATCTCAACACAAGTATAATTTTTAGCATTGTTTCTAGTCAACTATAATACTTGGAACTACTGCTTTTTTATTAGGCAGTTAAATATTTTAAATCCGGTTAGACCCTGGTTTAAAAAGCTTATAAAAGAAGCATACCGGATTTTTAAGAGAAAAACACCCTTGTTTACGCCGCAGGAAACAACAAAGCAGACAGAAGCAAGGTAAAAATACTTTCCTTAAGGTGGCAGGAGTGCTAACAATTGAATAGTCTGTGAACAAAAGGGAGGTGTTCCTTATATGGATTATGTTATTCAGCCTGGCGATACACTTAGTATTATCGCCAACCGTTTCGGGCTAACAGTTGAAGACATCTTGAGAGCCAACCCCCGGTTGGAAAGGCAGGCTTCTATCTTCCCGGGGCAAATCATTCACATACCCCGGCAGGGGGTAACCCCGGTTCCCATGGAGTCGCTTTATATCGTACAGCCGGGCGATAATCTATCCCGTATAGAAGTAAGATTTAATATTCCCGTGGGTGCGCTGCTGCAGGCCAACCCCCAGATCATCAATCCTGACCTGATTTATTCCGGCCAGATCATTGCCATTCCTCTTCCATACGGATCCGTGGTACCGACAGCAACCCCGATGCCCCTGTTCCCGCCGCTGGACCTCTACCTGGAGCAGAAATAATTAAAGATACGACAGATGGCCTTCCTTAAGTGGAGGCCATTTTCATTTTAATCAGCCAGCCGTTTAAAGAGGTAATTTTTGTTTACTACTAGTCAATGGAGATATGTTATAATTCTTTTAAATATACAGGAGGGTAGAGTAACTTGGCGAGAAAGAGAAATAAACGAAGGAGATTAAAACCCGGCCGCCTGCTTTTCCTCCTTATCTGCCTGGCTGTGCTGGTTGGAGGCGGGGCCGGAATTGGCCTGGTCTTGTCCAGCATCAGGGATATCCCGGCGCTGAGCCCGGCGGCCCTGGAGGCCAGCGCCGCGACCATGATTTACGATAAAGACGGAAACCTGGTAACCAATGTGGGCATTAAGAACAGCGTTCCCGTAGACATCAAGGAGGTTCCCAAACATGTTGTAAACGCTTTTCTGGCCATTGAAGATCCCGCTTTCTACCAGCACCATGGATTCAGCCTGAGGGGAATTATCAGGGCTGCCTGGTCCGACCTGACCTCGCGGGAAATCCGGCAGGGCGGCAGCACCGTTACCCAACAGCTGGTCAAGTTGTCCTTTTTAAGCCCGGAGCAAACTATTAAAAGGAAGATCCAGGAGCTAATTCTGTCGGTTCAGGTTGAAAGGCGCTATACAAAGGACGAGATTCTGGGAATGTACCTGAACAACATCTACATGGGAGAAGGAACCTACGGCATCCAGGCGGCGGCGCAAACTTTTTTCGGCAAAGATGTGGTTAAGCTGGAACTGGAGGAAGCGGCCCTGCTGGCCGCCCTGCCCCAGGCCCCCAGCTCTTACAACCCTTTTAAGATTCTGGTTCTCCAGGGGGAGGAAAAGGAAAAACACATAAAAACAATCATTGCCAGGCGCAATACGGTTCTGGACAGCATGGTCAAGTATAACTATATCGACCAGGGCCAGGCAGACGCCGCCAAAGCCAGGGAGTTGGAGCTGGATACCCGGGAGCCGTCCAACAGGCAGTACCCCTACCCGTACTTTCTTGATTATGTAACAGAGGTACTTATAGAACAATTCGGCGAAACCGAAGTTTTTAACGGGGGGCTGAAAGTCTTTACCACCCTTGACCCGAAGATTCAGCAAATTGCCGAAGCCGCAATGAAAAAAGCTGCCAACTTTCCGCCTTCCAAAACTGACGACAACGGTATTTCCCAGCCCCAGGGCGCAATTGTGGTGCTGGACCCCCATACAGGGCATATTAAAGCCCTGGTGGGCGGGCGGGAACATATCCAGAAGCGGCAGTGGAACCGGGCCACCATGACCTCCCGGCAGCCCGGCTCCGCCTTCAAGCCCATTGCAGCCTACGGACCGGCCATTGAATACAAGGGCCTGGGGCCGGCCTCGGTGGTTGACGATATTCCCGTCAAATACGGCACCTATGAACCGAAAAACTCCGACGGCGTATACAGGGGCCTGGTCACTCTGCGCACAGCCCTGACCCGGTCTATTAATACAGTTGCGGTAAAGCTGTTGTCCGATACAGTGGGTTTAAGTGAATCCATCCAATTTGCCTCCGGCCTGGGAATCAAGCTGGACCCGTCAAAACACGGCGCCAGCATGGCCCTGGGCGGGCTGCACAGCGGGGTTACCCCCCTGCAGATGGCCGCAGCCTACGGGGCCTTTGCCAACCAGGGAATATTCATTCAACCCACCGCCGTCATCAGAGTGGAAAAGGCGGACGGAATTATTATTGATCAGCCTGTTCCCAAGCAGCGGCAGGCCATGAAAGCCACCACTGCCTATCTCGTTACGGACATGCTTAAATCCGTGGTACAAAGCGGAACCGGTACCGGCGCCCAGATTGGACGGCCGGCCGCGGGTAAAACGGGAACCACCGATAAGGGCGTAGATATCTGGTTTGCCGGGTATACCCCCGAGCTGGTGGGGGTGGTGTGGATTGGCCACGACAACAATCAAACCCCCATGCCCCAGGCTTACGGGGGCATGTACCCGGCCAGGATCTGGCAGGATGTTATGGGTAAGGCCTTGAGTAATGTCCCGGCAAAAGACTTCCCCCGGCCGGAGAGGCTGGTATCGGAAACAGTAGACAACAAGTCGGGGCTTCTGCCCGGGCCCAACACGCCGGCCAATTGTTTGGTGACGGATTTGTTCGCTGATGGAACAGTGCCCACAGAAACAGACAATGTTCATGTTTTTGTGGAAATATGCGCGGCCAGCGGCCTTTTGCCCAATGATTACTGCCCGGACCGGATTATTAAACCGCTGATCAAACTCCCCTACCAGGTTCCCACTACTGTGGAAGACTACGCCTTGCGGGCCCCTGCGGATACCTGTTCTATTCACGGGGCCGGCAAAGGTCCGGAACCGGCGGATGATATACAGATCTTCAGGCCGTATCAGATCAACCAGAATAAACCCCCCGGGGGCGATTCCTCCGGCAAGGAACCGCAAGCTGCCGGGGAAAACCAGGATTAAATTGAATCCAGCTAAATGGAGGTCACGCCAACATCTAATCCGGCGGATTTGATATTTAACATGTTAATAATTTCCCCGGTACAGCTCCACCTTTTAAGGATGGGGCTGTTTGCCTGAAATGGGCGTCCTCACCAACAACCCCAGTTATAGGCACTCATAGTAACTTTATTTTTGCTTAGACTAAAGGGTGAATTAATAAATCCATTCACAGGAGGTGAAAAGAATTGCATAACCAGGGCTGGTCTGACCACCCCAGGGGAGTTCACGTCAAACCCCTAACCCCGGATGGCAGCGACGTAACCATTTTCTATAACGGCCTGCTGCACCGCTCCGGCGCCGATCAGGTCTATCTCCATGCCGGATTCGGGGATCCCCTGCAATGGAGTATCGTAGAAGAGTATCGCATGCAGCACACACCGGAGGGCTGGAAAAAAACTTTGAACATGGAAGACAGCAGGCTTTCCTTTTGTTTCCGCGACATTGGCGAAAACTGGGATAATAACAACGGGCACAACTGGATTTATTCCACATCTTAAAAGGCAGTTAAAAACCGGGCCGCGACCCGGTTTATTTTTATCAGGATAATTAAAGGAATTCCACCAGCCCGCCCCGAAATGGCAGAATAATATAATCTTCTTTTCCGGGGGGATAAGCATGTTTACCGGCAACATAACGGACCTTAAAGAAATTGAAGTCATGGCGCCCGGCGTGAAAAACGCCTTTAAGAGGACCTTAATCGGACCGGAACAGGGCTGGGAAGGATGGGTCATGCGTCTTTTCACCCTTAAAGATGGCGGCATGACACCCCACCACTCCCACCCCTGGCCGCACATAAACTATATTATCAGCGGCCGGGGAACATTGAGCCTGGACGGCCAGGACACCTCCCTGGGGGAAGGTTCCCTGGCCTACGTGCCCTCCAACGCCAAACACCAGTTTAAAAATGACGCCGGGGAGAATTTTGTTTTTATCTGCATCGTCCCCGCGGAAGGAGACGTCTAAAGAAACGTCTGAGGCAGAACCCCCGGGTCAGGCCAGTTCAACCACAGTAACCCCGTAGCCCCCCTCGCCCTGCTCACCCAGGCGGAAGGACTTGACCCGGTGGTGGCCTTTCAAATCCCTGTGAATGGCCGTCCGCAGAGAGCCGGTACCCTTGCCGTGGATCAGGTAAACCCTGGACAGGCCTGCCAGACAGGCGTCGTCCAGATATTTTTCCACCTGCAGCATGACCTCGTCGGCGTAAAGACCCCGCAAATCCAGCTCGTGGGAAATTTCCCGGGCTTTGCCCAGGAGGACGCCCCCCACTTCCGTCTGTCCACCGGGAACCCCGGTCTTTTCAGCCCTGCGCAGTTCTTTCAAAGGAACGCTCATTTTAAGAATACCCACCTGCACCTGCACTTCACCCCCGGGTCCGGGGGAGCTGAGCACGTAACCCTTCTGGTTGAACTTGGGCAGATAGACATCCTCACCGGGCCGCAGGTCTGCGGGGGCATTTCCTGCAATAGTCCTTTCGGGCACCGCCTTGTTGACCCTGACCCTTAGTTTTCCCAATCTATCCCTGGCTTCCTGAATAGCGGCCTCTCTGCCCCCGGCCGTTTCCCGGGAAAACTTTTCCCGGAGCTCTTTAATTGCAGCCTCCGCTTCCTGTCTCGCAGTCCGGACCAGGGCCCGCGCTTCTTCGCCTGCTTTGGCCAGGATTGCCTCCCGCCTCTGGGCCAGTTCCCGCTCCATTTTTTCGCATTTTTCCTTGAGTGCCCTGGCTTCCTCCGCCAGGACCACCGCCGTTTCCTGCTCTTCCTCGGCCACCTGCTGCGCCCTTTCCAGGTTGCGCATCAGCTCGTCCACACGCACCTGTTCAACAGTCATAAAGTCCCTGGCCCGGTCCACCAGATCCCCCGGCAGCCCCAGTCTGGCGGCAATCTCAAAGGCGTTGCTGCGGCCCGGCTGGCCGATGAGCAGGCGGTAGGTGGGCCTCAAGGTTACGGCGTCAAACTCCACGCTGGCGTTTTCCACCCGCTCCCGCAGGTAGGCAAAATTCTTCAATTCACTGTAGTGGGTGGTGGCAATGGTCCGGGCGCCCAGGGCGTGCAGCTTCTCCAGAATTGACTGGGCCAGGGCGGCCCCTTCGGTGGGATCGGTGCCCGCCCCCAGTTCGTCGAGAAGAACCAGGCTGCCCCGCCCCGCCCCGTTGACAACAGCCACAATGTTGGTCATGTGGGAAGAAAAGGTGCTCAAGGACTGCTCGATGCTCTGCTCGTCCCCGATGTCGGCAAAGACCCTCTGGAAAACCCCAAGTTTAGAGCCTTCACCGGCCGGCAGGTGCAGGCCGGACTGGGCCATCAAAACCATCAGCCCCGCTGTTTTCAGGGTAACTGTCTTGCCCCCGGTGTTCGGCCCGGTCATGATCAGGGTGTCGAAATCTTCACCCAGGCGGATATTTACCGGCACCACCTCCCCCTTTAATAGGGGATGTCTGGCCTGCCGGATGTCCATTGCAGCCTCGCCGGCCAGCCCGGGCTCCCAGGCATCCAGCTTCCTGCTGTACCTGGCCCTGGCCATGATAAAATCAAAATCCCCCAGGGCTTCCAGGGATATTTGGATGGTTTCGGCATTCTGGGCCACCCAGGCGGTCAAGCCGGTAAGAATACGCAAGACCTCCTGCTTTTCAGCAACCATCAGTCGCTTTAATTCGTTATTCTTCTCCACCACCGCCATGGGCTCGATAAAGAGGGTGGCGCCGCTGGAAGACTGGTCATGGACAATACCGGGCACCTGGGAGCGGTACTCGATCTTTACCGGAACAACATAACGGTCCTCCCGGATTGTCACGATGGGATCCTGCAGATACTTCTGGTAATTGGGAGAGCGGATCACATGCTCCAGGTGCTCCTTAATCCGGGCCTGGTTGCTTAAAATCTTCCGCCGCAGCTGGGCCAGCTCGGGGGACGCTGTGTCCGCCACCTCGCCGCCGGGCAGGATCGACCTTTTGATCTCCTTTTCCAACTCCGGCAGGGCAGCCAGGGCAAAGGACAACTCATTTAAGAGCGGGTAGCGCCCCTGCCTCTCCAGTAAAAAATTTTTCAAAACCCTGCCCGCGGTAAGCGTATCCGCCACCGCCGCCAGTTCTTCGGGTTCCAGGACGGCTCCGCGATCCGCCCTTTTAATCTGGACCCGGACATCCTTCCAGCCGCCGATTTCAGCGGTGGGATCCAGTCTCATCAGCTCGCGCCCCTCGGTGGTCTCCTTCTGCCACCTCATAATCGTACCCAGGTCAGCAACCGGCTGCAGGCTCATTACCCGCTCCTGGCCAAGGGGAGAACCGGCAAAGGAAGCCAACTGCTCCAGCACCTTATCAAATTCAAGCCTTCTAAAGACTTTTTTATCCATAGACCCGCCTTTTTTCGTTAAACATTCCTTGTCAATCCCCTGTTATCCGACCAAACCGCCCTCTGCTGATCTATTTTATTATTACAAAACTCCCCGGTAAAAGTGACCCTTGGTAAAACCCGCCGGACTATAGCGGACCAGGTTTTCCTTCAGCGCCGCCAGCCTTTCTTCTTTGCCCCCGGCTGGCTTTAGGGTCAAGGCGGTGCGGTAGGCCCTGGTTACATCCCGGACGTAGCCGGCCCCTTCACGCCTGGCTTCAATTCGCAGCACCGGGATTCCCGCTCCGGCAAGCTCCTGGATATCATCGATGACACACAGATCCCGGGAGTTAAAGATGTGCATGCGGCAGTTCTGGTCCATCTCCACGGGGAACACAACCCCTTTACGGTCCTTGAGGCCGCAGACAGTATTCCGGCAGGGCGCCGGGCAGCCTTCCCTGCGGCCGCTCTCTCCCAGCAAGCTCCCCGCCACACAGTATTCCGAAACCATAAGGGGAAGCGCCCCGTGCACAATCACCTCGGAGGGAAGGGGCAGCAAAGCGGCCATTTTTTTAACCTGCGCCAGGGTCAATTCCGGGGACAGGGCAACCCGGCCCACCCCTGCTTCCAGCAAAAAACGCGCCGTTTCAGGGTTAAAAATATTCAGATAAAAATCGGCAAAGATCGGTACACCTGTTAATTCCCGCGCAATTTTAACCAGCCCCAGGTTGCCGGCCATGACACCGTCCAAATGCCCTGCGCCGGCCTTTTCCAAAAGGCGGCAAAAGCCGGCCAATTCCCTGTCCTGCAGGATCCGGGGCGAGCCCAGGATAAACCTTACGCCGGCCCTGGCGCAGGCCTCACCTCCGGCCAGAATTTCCTCCAGGGATACCGGCGGCCTGGAGCGGTACTGCTCGCCGCTGAAACAAACTTCCCCGGCCCCCGCCTTGACGGCGGCCTTAAGAGAAGGAAGGTCGCCTACCACCACGGAGAGTTCCGGCGCCCCGGGCCGGCTGTCTTTATTGCCGGCCGGGCAAAACAGGGCTCTGGCCAAGCGGCCTTCGAAAACATCCTCCGGCAGCGGCGGGCGCCTGAAGGCAGCCGTCCGGTCTTCTTCTAAACGGGCCAGGGCCTGCCTGCGGGCTTCATTGATTTCACTCACCGGCGTCATCAATTCCCCTTCCAGCCTGCACTGCAACCGGGCCAGCCTGAAGGGCGTGTTGCCCAGCCGGCCCAGCTGCTGTTCCAGGTAGGCCGGGGTGAGGGGCCGCTTGTGAGCCTCCCGGACCGGTGAGGCGGTAAGGGCTTCACCGCTGAATCCTTCGGCGTCTTCAGCCCGTATTTTCAGGGGCCGGCCCAAACGGCCCTCAACTGTAAAGACCAGGGGTATTTTTTGCCGCCCCCCGGGGGATTTAAAACTGGCCCCGGCCCTTTCCATCAAATCGGCGTCGTGGGTCTTGAAAACCCTGTCCCCGGGAAACACCCGGCCCGGCATTTCCAGCTGCACAGTGGCGCCTGCGGGGGCGCGCTCCACAGGCCCTCCATCCAGCAGAATCCGGTTTACTTCCCCGGCGGCCCGGCCCCCTCTGGTTACCCAAATTTCAATTCCATCCCCCGTACGCAGGGGTTCTTCCAGGGTTATTTCCACCAGGCGGCTGGCCCGGTCAAAACCCTTGACGCGCCCCAGGCGGACACCGCGGTTGTTCGGACGCTTGCAGCTCATCAGCTCCCGGCCCGGACGCCCGTAAAAATAACCGGTTGAAAAATCCCGGTTGAAAATCTGAGCCAGGTCCCTGGACTCTTCCGGCTCGACAGCAAAGGAGTCCCCCGCCGCAGCCCGGTCCAAAAGCGTCCGGTAAATTCTCACCACCGTAGCCACGTACTCGGGCCTTTTCATCCTGCCTTCAATTTTAAAAGAGGAAATACCGGCATTAATCAAATCGGGCAGTTTTTCACTCAAGTTCAGATCCCGGGGGCTCAAAAGGTAAGCCCCAACCTCACCGGGTTCAGCCAGATGGCGGCCTTGCCGGTCAACCAGGACATAATTCAGGCGGCAGGGCTGGGCACAGCGCCCCCTATTCCCGCTGCGTCCCCCAATCAGGCTGGACATGAGACACTGACCGGAGTAACACACGCATAGGGCGCCGTGAATAAAAACCTCAATTCCCACTCCGCCCGAGCGGACTATTTCCCGGATTATATCGAGGGACAATTCCCTGGCCAGCACAACCCTGCTGATCCCAGCCTCTTTCAATAATTTAACCGCCGGCAGATTATGTACGGTCATTTGGGTGCTGGCGTGCAGGGGGAGCTCCGGTACGGCCTCCCGGGCCAGCCGGAGCAGGCCCAGGTCCTGAATAATGGCTGCGTCCGCCCCGCACCGGTGCAAAAAACAAAGGAACCGGACCGCCTCTTTAACCTCGCCGGGATCAAGAAGGGTGTTAACTGTAACATAAACCCTGACACCCCGGACGTGGGCAAAATGAACCGCCCGGCTGAGTTCAAGGTCATCAAAGTTGCCGGCGGAATGCCTGGCGTTGAAAAGTTTGCCCCCCAGGTAAACGGCATCCGCCCCGTTTTCCACGGCGGCCACCAGGGCCTCCCAATCGCCGGCAGGCGCCAAAAGCTCCGGCTTACCGGGCATCTATAGTTGCTCCTTTGCGCTAAAATAACGGGAAAAGCGGATCGCATCAATTATAACGGACAATGTTCTAACCCTTCCGCTCGTATCTGATCAGCCCGGCGCAGGGAACCACCTGTACCCCCCGCTGTACCAACTGATCCAGGACCAGGTTCAAACCCAGGGAGTCGCTGGCCATGTGCCCGGCCACAACAACATTGATGTGATTTTTTTCAGCTTCTTTCCGGTGCTTTTCCCCCATATGCATAACCACCAGCGTGCCCACGCCAGCCGTGGCCAATTTGGCGTAGGCGTCCTCGGAACCGCTGGTCCCGCCGGTCACGTCCACCATTATCTTGCCTGTCCGCCTTTCCTTGCTCCCAAGAACGATGGTGGGGCCTGCGTTGGAAAAAACCGCCTCGGCATATTCGGGAATGCCTTTTAAGAGCTTCAGCAAATCTCCCAGGGTCTCCGGATCCTTTTCGTCAATTATGTTCTGCAGGTAATTGCTGACGTGGTTATCCGCCGGGGTATGAATGCAGATCAATGGTATATCCAGAAGTCTTGCAGCATCCACGGCCCGGTTGTGGTTGAGGGGCATCAGCCCCCGCTTAACCTCACTGATCCTTGGGGCCATAATCCCCTCGGCTACGTTAATAGGCACTCCAAACTTTGCCAGCAAATCCTCCTGCAGTTTCATCACCTGGTAAAGGGCGGCTACAGCCTTTCCCTCGGGATGATGGGCAATGATCAGGTCAATTTTGCCCCTGGCGGACAGACGATCAGCCAGCAGCACTTCCGGGGTTTCCATATCGATCCCCGCCAGCACTCTGGTAACCTCCCGCTCCGGGTCGCCGTACAATATCCTTGTATCGCTGTAAGGGTTAAATAGCTTATCCAGGTCGTACTCCTTCTGATCTTCCTCCTTCATCTCACCGTACAGTATATTTTCCTTTTCTAAAAGTTTACGCACGTTCTCTTCCCGCCGCGGGTCTTTTTCAATTCCCTTCTCTATGGCCAGGCGGTAAATTTCTCCAATCTTCAAAGGACTTTCCTCCCATCCTGTGAATATCTCCTGTCCTATTTCCTGGAAACGAATGGATTACCTTCCAGATAAAACCGCAGGGGCAAGTCTGCTCCCTCCCGGATTCCCACCCGGGTGGCCGCCAGGATCTTTTCCCGGGCGTCGCCCTTTAGGACAAATAACGGATTGCGGGTCAAGTCAGCGCCGTTATGCTCCCGGGCGATGCCCAGGGCCTGGACCAGCTTGGCCGGGCCGCTGCAGAGATCCTTCAGCCTGTCCCGGCCGCGCCTTCGGCGCATCAAGGGAATTCCCTCCAGGGGTTCCAGGGCCCGGATCAACACGGCCTCCCCAACGCCGGCCGGGGCGGTAACGGTGTTAAAACAGTAGTACATCCCGTAAATAAAATAAACGTAGGCATGCCCCGGCGGGCCGAACATAACCCGGTTGCGGTGAGTTTCACCCCGGAAAGCGTGGCAGGCCGGGTCGCCCTGGATGTAGGCTTCTGTTTCCACAATCCTGCCCGCCGCCGGTCCGTCCGGGGCATTATGGACTAGAATGCAACCCAGCAGATCCCTGGCCGCCGCCACAGTTTCCCTGGCGTAAAAATTCCGGGGTAAAATGCCGTCCCGGCCCGGCGCCTTTTTGCTGTCCTGTTTAATAGCTGTCATGTCATCTCCAAATTTCACCTGCCCCGAAAAAACCGGATTAAATCCTCAACCGGCCGGGTATTGATCACATCGTCCGGTTCCAGCCAGGCGCGGCGCGCCACAGAAACCCCGTAGGGCATTTCGTCCAGACGTTTCAGGTCATGGGCATCTGTGTTAATGGCTATTTTTATCCCCTTTTCCTTTGCCTTGCGGACGTTCAGGTCGTTCAAGTCCAGCCGGTCGGGGGAAGCATTAATCTCTAATATCGTACCATAGCCGGCAGCGGCATCCAATACCCTTTCCAGATCCAGGCCGTACCCTTCCCGCTGCAAAAGGAGACGTCCGGTAAGGTGGCCGATAATATCGACGTTTTTGTTCTCCACCGCCGACAAAATCCGCGTGGTCATCGTTTCCCTGTCCTGCTTGAAGGCGCTGTGGACTGAGGCCACCACTACGTCGATTTTTTCCAGAATTTCATCGGGGTAGTCCAGGCCTCCCCGGGGAAGAATATCCACCTCGATACCTGTGAAAATATGAAAATCCGAGTACTCGCCGTTCATTTTCCGAATTTGTTCGTGCTGCTCTTGAAGCCTTTCCAGGGACAATCCCCCGGCGATTTTAAGGGAACGGGAGTGGTCGGTTATGGCAATGTATTGATAGCCTTTGGCCCTGGCCCGCTGCACCATTTGCTCGATGCTGTTAATCCCGTCGCTCCAATTTGTGTGAATATGCAGATCGCCCTTGAGATCACCGCTCTTTAGCAGGCCGGGAAGGCGGTTTTCCAGGGCTGCCTCCACTTCACCCCGGTCTTCCCTGAGTTCGGGGGAAATCCAGGGTAAACCCAGGGCGGCGTAAATATCCTCCTCCCTGATTACCGCGCCCTCCCCTGCGATAACGTTTTTGTCCAGGGTCAGACCACGCTCCGCAAAGAGCTGCTGGATCTTCCGGTAATGGGCCCGGCTCCCGGTGTTTCTGAATAACGCCAGATAAAAGGTTTCCTCTGGCGTCACTTCCAGGTCTGCAATTATCCCCCAGTTAGTAAGAAACCTGGCCCGTCCCGGACTTCTTTCCAGTATCTGCTGAAACCGGGGGTAGTCCGCCGCCGCTTCAATGATCGTACGGGGGTCTTCACCGGCCACAACCAGATCGATATCACCCACAGTCTCCCGCCAGCGGCGCAGGCTGCCCCCGGCCTCCACCTCCTTTACACCCGGAATCGCTCTGAGGTAGTCGCTGATCTCTGCCGCCAGTTCCCGGGCGGTGGCCAGTAAAACACGACTTTCCCTGTTTTCTCGCATTTCAATGTTACGAATAATCTCGCTTTCCGTTTTACTGCCCATGCCGGGCAGGGTCCGCACGCGTTTTTCCCGGGCTGCCCGGGCCAATTCGGCCAGAGTGGTTACACCCAGCCTTTCCCTGAATAACGCAGCCTTTTTAGGCCCGATTCCCGGCAGGGACACGATTTCCAAAAACCCCGGGGGAAACTCCCGCAGTAACCCTTCATGTTTTTGCAGGCTTCCCGTTTCTAAAATCTCGCTAATCTTGGCTGAAATGTTTTTACCGATACCGGGGATTTTGACCATCTTTCCCTCTGACCAAATCTCTGCCAGGGGCCTGTCGAGCCCGGCGAGAATTTTGGCGGCATTCCGGTAAGCCCTGATTTTAAAAAAATCTTCCCCTTTCAGCTCAAGGAGGTCGGCCAGTTCATAAAAAATCCAGGCCACTTCAACGTTACGCATGGCAAACCAGACCTTTCTAGCTGTTAAATTAGTTTTTTCCGAACACCGGATATTTACCCGCTTCAATGATCATTTTTAGAAGGTCAAACAAAAACAGATAATCCTTTACAATCAAGGGGGGCTTTTATCAAAACAGGGGCGGAAAATTTTACGATTATGAAGAAACTCATGAAGCAGGCTTCATGAGTTTCTCTTCGCGTTTTTTTGTTCTGATTCAAGGAGTTTTACGATGCTTTCTTGTTCCTCCCGAAGCTTCATGAACTCTTCGGCAATATTCAAAGCCGCCAGCACAGCTACCTGAGTCTTGCTCAATCTGGGGTTTCGCCCAGCCAGTTGCTTCATTTTACGGTTGACATACTGAGCCAGCATAAGCATTTGTTCCGGTGAATTATCGCCCTTTATAATGTAATAATCACCGAAAATTTCAACCTCAGCCCGTGATTCCTGCGAAGCCATAGAACTCCTCCGAGAGATAACAAATTTATTTGTCCTTCGACGTGATTCCCCGTTTTTCCTGCACCCCGGGTATATTTTATCTCAACCTGGACAAAAAAAAAACGTAAAAGCCAACGGCCCGGCCCTTTGATGATCATGATTTGCCCTGCGCTTCCGGAACGGCAGCGCAGGTTCCAGGTCTATTTAGTATTTAAAGAAAGGATGACCCGGATTCCCGCGCCGGATAAACAGATCCGTCCCTGTACTCTTTCCGGGTAAGGGGGCATAGGGAAGCCACCTCGCCCGGATAATTTATTCCTCCTCCATTACCATAAGAACTCACTATGGGGATACCAGGCTCAAGTTAATATTTTCAAACTACTTGCCCTTATCCTGAATTCACGTTATTGCTAGAACCATCTGCCCCAGGTGGGCCGTCATCCAGCTTTTTAGAAGCTCTTTCAAGAACCCTGATCACCTCAACCGCGCTCCGCCCGTCCGAGAGGGGAACTGTCCTTTCTTCAACCGCCCTTAGAAAATGCTCGCACTCCAGGCGCAGGGGCTCCGCGCTGCCCTGGAATATCACTTCACTGCCTTGATCCCTCACCGATAAACCGGCAGAGATTCCCTTGCGGTGCAGGGTCACAGTTTGGGCCAATTCATTGTAAACCAGCATAGCCTTCGTGCCGACAACAGTAAGGCGGCGGCGCTGCTCAGGCCAGAGCCAGGATACATGCAGATGCGCCTTGACGCCGCCTTTGAAGCTAAGGTGGACAAAAACGTCGTCCGCAATATGCGGTTGCAGGACACATTGCCCCGCCGCCTCAACATTTTCAGGCGATTGGCCCACCAGGTATAATAGCACAGCAAGGTCGTGCGTTCCGAAGCTCCACAGCACATTTTCATTTGACCTTACCCGGCCCAGCTTGAGGCGTTCCTGGCCCAGGCTCCGGAGGTCACCGGCGCCGCCGGATAAGATGTACTGCTTTAACCAGGCAATGGCCGGCTGGTAGAGGAGCAAATGACCGGCCATCAGCACCCTTTCCTTTTTTTCGGCCAAATCCACCAGCTTTTTCGCCTCTGTTGTGGATAAGACCATCGGTTTTTCCAGGAAAACGTCCTTTCCGGCCAGTAAGGCCGCCCTGGCCAGGGGGAAGTGGGTGGGAACCGGAGTCGCTATAAAAACTGCCCGAATCCCCGAATCGTTCAGTAATTCAGCTAAATCAGCATGAATCTCCAGATGCTGATAACTTTTTTTCAGCCATACCCTTTGGGCTGGATCTTTTTCCACAACAGCCGCCAGAACACCCAGCTTGTTAAGCGTTCCAATAAGGTTCCGGCCCCAGTTGCCGGCGCCCACAACAGCGGTTTTAGACACAGGTAGCATTCTCCTTTTCTTAAAACTGACCGGTGCAACCAAACCGGCCCCTCTTCGTGTCATCTCCGTATAAAAAGCTGAGTCCCCGTTAAAGCTGCCCGGCTGGCAGGTCCTTCCTATAACGGGACCGAAAAAATTACCTCTTTCTCCGGAACCTCCCGGGCAACTCTGGCGGGAATACCTTTAGCCAGCTTGTGCGGCGGGTTATCCCGGGTCGCCAGCGCACCGGCGGCCGCAATGGTCTCCCCGTCCACAACAATACGGGGAACGAGTATGCTCCCGCCGCCCAGCCGGGCGCCCCTTTTAATAGCGGGCCTCTCGATATGCTTAGCTCCGGCAATTATTGGAATATTTCCCTGTAGTCTATTCAAGGGATTTGCTTTTGGTCATAACAAAACAAACCCCGCAAATAACGCGGGGCTTGCAGTAACGGTAAATTATTGCAGCGTTTGCCAATAAATCATCGGAAAAAATAAATCCGGGGTTTAATGCAGGGTAGTTTATCATTAATGATGCGACGCCATGCCCGGGCGGGCGCCGGCGGAAGGCGAAAAACAACGCCGGCCCATTTCAGAGGCCGCCCGGCTTTTTTGCCGCAGCCCAAATTATTAAAGATTGCCTGCTGCTGGGAAATCGGGGACATACCTTGCGCTCCGGGGCTGTTTACGTATTTGCCTTAACCTGATATTGCCTGATACTGGTGATATACCCCCGGGGCTGCACCCCTATTTCCGCAACTCGGCCCCAAACCGCCGGGCCAGTTCCAGAGCGATACTCTTCACCCCGGCATCGGCTTCCTCGTCCGTAAGGGTCCGGTCGGCCGCCTGGAATTTGAGGGAGAAAGCCATGCTCTGGCACCCCCGGGGGACCTGTTCCCCACGATAAAGATCAAATAACGCCGCCGAACGCAGGATACCGCCCCCCTCTTTCCGGATTATCTCCATGATCCCGGCAGCCGGCGTACCCTGTTTTACCACGATGGCAATGTCTCTCTCAATACCCGGGAATTTAGGCAGGGGGCTGTATTCAATTGGGTTTCCGGAAACCTCCAGGAGCCTGGCCAGATCTATTTCCAGGGCAACCGCCCTGTCCGGCAGCTGGAAATGTTCCAGAACGTCGGGATGCACTTCCCCCAGGATCCCCAGGCTTACCCCAGCTGCCTCCAGGGCAGCGCACCGCCCGGGGTGAAAGCTGGGGTTGGCGGTTTCGGGCCGGCATTGGACAGGTTTGGCAGCGAGCCGGACAAATAAATTTTCCAGAATGCCTTTCAAAAAGTAAAAGTCCATCTCCCGGGAAGCCGTGTTCCAGCTGCCGGGGGCGCTTCCCATGGCGGCGGCGGAAAGGACCGCGCGCTCCTCCGGCAGGCTTTCCCCTTCCCTGGGGTGAAAAATCCGGCCGATTTCGAATACCGCCCCGTTTAAAACCTGCCGGCTGTAGTTCCTGCTCAGTATTTCCAGAAGTCCCGGCAGCATTACAGTCCGCATAATCGAGTGCTCCTCACTGAGCGGGTTCTGGATTCTTACGGTGTTTCGTAAAGGACTGTCCTGGGGCAGGTTCAGGCGGTCGAACACCCTGGGGTGGGTAAAACTGTAGGTGACCACCTCGTACAGCCCGGCTCCGGCCAGGCAATCCCGGATCCTTTTCATAAACAACTGCTCTTCGGTCCTGAGCCCCGGGGTAGACTGACCGTAGGGAAGGGTGACCGGCACCCTGTCGTAACCATGCATCCTGGCGACTTCCTCGATGAGATCCGCTTCCAGGCTGACATCAACCCGGTGGACAGGAACGGTCACCAGCAATTCCCCTGCCCCATCCTGCGCCTTGAACTGCAAATCTGTCAAAATGCGGGCAGCTTCTTCTCTGGAAATATCCACCCCCAGGACATAGGAAGCGCGGGCCGGCCTGAGCGGGACAACCCTTTCCGGCTGGGGGGACGGGTAGACGTCGATCCTGCCGGGCACAATTTCCCCGGCGCCCATTTCGCATATAAGCTGGGCAGCACGGTCCGCCGCCCGGGTACAGCCGCTGATATCGATCCCCTTTTCAAAACGCAAGGACGCCTCCGAGCGCAGTCCCAGTATTTTTGATGTTTTACGGATACTGATGGGATTAAAGAAGGCTGCTTCCAAAAGAACCGCAGAAGTTTCAGCGGTTACCTCGGTGGCCAGACCGCCCATAACCCCGGCAATGGCCACCGGCCCCGAAGGATCCGTAATGAGAAGCATTTCCGGATCCAGTGCCCTCTCGACACCGTCCAGGGAGACCAGCCTTTCCCCCTGGCGGGCCCTGCGCACAATAATCCGGCCGTCCTGCAGCAGGTTGTAGTCGAAGGCGTGCATGGGCTGGCCCAGTTCCAGCATCACGTAGTTGGTCACATCCACAATATTGCTGATGGGCCTGATCCCGGCCTGGCGCAGTCGCTGCTGCATCCACAGGGGGGAGCGCCCCACCCTGACATTTTTAATGAGCCGCCCCGCAAAGCGCCCGCACAGGTCCGAAGCTTCGATTTCCACCCGGGCCAGGTCCGCAATTGTCTCAGCCATTTCCGGAAATACAGGTTGGGGTATCCGGCACTGCCGCCCCAGCAGGGCAGCCGTTTCCCGGGCCACACCCAGCATGGAAAGGCAGTCGCCGCGATTGGGGGTAAGGTCAAGCTCCAGGATAAAGTCGTTAAGGCCCAGGATTTCCCCGGCATCCTTCCCCAAAGGAGTTTCCGGGGGGAGAATCATGATCCCATGGGCCTCGTCGGAGGGCATGTATCTGGGGTCAATCCCCAGTTCCTGGCCCGAGCACATCATTCCCCGGGACTCTACCCCCCTGAGTTTAGCCCGCTTGATAACCAGCCCGCCGGCCAGCCTGGCCCCCTCCACGGCAACGGGTATCACATCGCCCTCTTTGACGTTGGTGGCAGCTGTAATAATCTGAAGATCCTCCGTTAAGGTGTTAACCCTCGTAACCACCAGTTTATCGGCGTTGGGGTGAGGCTGGATGGATTCAATGCGCCCCGTTACCACCTTTTCAATCCCCGCAGCAGGTTCCGCAACCCCTTCCACGGTGATTCCCGCCTGGGTCAGACGGTCCGCCAGTTCCCGCGGGGAAATATCGATTTCAACAAATTCCTGCAGCCATTTATAAGATACGCGCACGGGCAATTAACCTCCTGTTTGATTGCCGGCGGCCCGGGTGACGGCCGCCGGGATTATTGTAATCACTGATCTTGATTTTTAAAACTGCCGTAAAAACCGCAGGTCATTTTCAAACAGCAGGCGCATGTCGTCAATGCCGTATTTCAGCATAGCCACCCGCTCTACTCCCATCCCAAAGGCAAAGCCGGTAACAGCCTCGGAATTGTACCCGGATATTTCCAGCACCCGGGGGTGCACCATCCCCGACCCCAGGATTTCCAGCCAGCCGGTGTGGGAGCAAACCCGGCAGCCGCTTCCGCCGCACATTACGCAGGAAATATCCATTTCCGCGCTGGGTTCGGTGAAGGGGAAAAAACTGGGCCTGAACCTGGTCCTGGTCTTTTTGCCGAACATCATCCTGGCAAAAAGATCGAGGGTACCCTTCAGATCGCTGAAGGTAATTCTTTTATCTATGGCCAGCCCCTCCACCTGGCTGAACATGGGTGAATGGGTGGCATCGTCATCCCGGCGGTAAACCTTGCCCGGCACGATAATCTTTACCGGCAGCGCCGGCGCCGTTTTCTCCATGGTCCGCACCTGTACCGGGGAAGTATGGGTCCTTAAAAGGACATCACCGGTGATAAAAAATGTATCCTGCATATCCCGGGCAGGGTGATCCTTGGGCAGGTTCAAGGCTTCGAAATTGTAGTAATCGGTTTCTATCTCCGGTCCCTCGGCAATGCTGTACCCCAACCCCAGAAAGATTTCCTCAATCTCTTCCAGGACAAGGTTCAAAGGGTGCTTGCCGCCCCCCGGCGCCGGAACGCCGGGAAGGGTAACATCAATACCCTCGCTGCGCAATTTCTGCTCCTTAACTTTGTTTTTCAGCAGGGCTGTCCGGTCCGCCAGCTCATTTTCTATGTAGATCCTGACTTCATTGGCCACCTGGCCGATCCGGGGCCTGTCCTCCGCACTGAGACCGCCCATACCGCGCAGGACCCGGGTCACTTCCCCCTTTTTACCGAGGTACCGGACCCTGATCTCATTCATTTCCTCCAGGCTTTCGGCCGCTGCCAGGGCGGCGCAAGCCTCTTCCCCAAGTTTTCGCAACTTCAAATCCAACAAAAATACCTCCCGGCTGCTTAAAATGTTTGTAACCCCCTGGCTATCTTATAACCACTAATAACCATAAAAAACCGCCCCCTCTACAGGGACGGATCATTGTTTTCCGCGGTACCACCCTCTAGTCTATACTATTAAAAGCATAGACCTACCTTGTGTACGGGTTATCGTGAACCCACTACTACCCCCCGGTAACGGTGGAAGAACCGGCGCCACCTACTTGTGTAACGTTCAGCTGCAGTTCCGGGGTGAACTTCAATGGACCTTATTCAGAGGGCTTCCAGTCCAGCGGCCCTCTTCCCTGGAAAACGCCGGCCATCTACTCTTCCCCTTCATCACCATTGATTTTTGTTTGCTTAATCAAACCTAGTGGACAGCTAACCTCCTGTAGAGTATGTAGGCTCTTACAGAACCCGTCGCCTCGAACAGCCTCCAAAAAAAATCGGCGGTTAAAAGCACTTAACCACAACCTTTCCTCCGCTTTTTTGGGACCTTTTCGGTTTGATTATACCATAGACCAAAAATGATGACAAGGAAGTTCACAGAAAAATCGGATCAGTTAAGCGGTGGTCCAAACTACGGGGAACCCGCTTTGGACTTCCGGTTTACGGTCCGCTGTCCTGCGTCCTTTCTTCCAACCGCCCGCCGCCTGCGCCTTTATCTCAATGGTCCGCCGCCTAACTTCCTTTATCACAACGGCCCGCCTGCCTTTCCCTTAACGGCCTGCCGTTTAACTGCTTTCCTCCCAACGGCCTGCCGCCCGACCGCCCGCTTCGCCCGGATGCCGGCCCTGCCCCAGGGCTCCGGGGCCGGTGTGTTACTTTACAGCTCGCTGCCGCACCGCTTCGTAAAGCATAATGGAAAGCGATACAGCCACATTAAAGGACTCAGCCCGGCCCGGCATGGGAATCCGCACCCGTTCAGCCACTTTCTCCAGGACCCGGTCCCCGGCGCCTGCCCCTTCACTCCCGGCTACCAGGACGCAGGGCCCGGTCAAATCACACTCATAGACAGCTTTTAGGCCCCTGGTGTCGCCTGCCACGGTTTTAAGGCCATGAAGCTCAAAGAAGGGAAAAACCTCGGCCGGCGTCAGGTTTTGCAGCACCGGCAGATGAAAGACGGAACCCATCGTGGACCGCAAGGCTTTTGGATTGTAAATATCGGCTGTGCCCTTCAGGAGAAGGACACCCTGAACCCCCGCGGCGTCCGCCGAGCGGACGATGGTACCCAGGTTTCCCGGGTCCTGCACGCCATCTACCAAAACCAGCAGGGCCGGCTTGTTTGGTACCGGACCCTGGAGCCGGAGGTCCGCCAGAGTTATCCGGCGCTGCCGCAGTAACGCTATAATACCCTGGGGGGAATCGGTTTCCGCCAGTTGTCTGAAGAGGCTCTCCTCCAATTCCAGGACCCGGATACCCCCGGCCCGCGCCTTTTCCATAAGAGCCGCGCCCCGGCGGCTTTCCGGCAGGCCGGGGCTTACGGCCAGTAATTCCACCGGCCAGGCGGATTCCAGGGCTTCCTCCACAAAACGAATCCCCTCCGCCAGAAACTTGCCCTCCTGCTCCCTGAAACGGCGCAGGGCCAGGCGGCGCAGGTACTTCACCCGGGGACTATGTTTGCCTGCCACGGCAATCCCCCCAACTTTCCAAAACCCTGGTTACTGGCAGGCGGCATGATTTACGCTTATCCACCACTGCAGTCCTCCTAACGGTCCTCCAGGGTCTTTAGCTTTTCGTTCCGGCCCACCACCACCAGTACGTCCCCCTCCTTCACCAGGTGCTGGGCCCCGGGTGAAATGATGACGTCATTACCGCGCCTGATGGCCAGGACCGTTACCCCGTATTTCCCCCGGATATTCCCCTGGCCCAGGGTCTTGTTGGCCAGCTCCGTTGGTGAGATCAGTTCAATAATACTGTAATCGGGGGAGATATTGATCTGATCCAGGATGTTTTTGGAAACAAGGGCGTGGGCCACCCGGACGCCCATATCCCGTTCGGGGAAAACCACCTTGTCGGCGCCGATCCTTTCCAGAACTTTTCCGTGCAGGTCGGTTACCGCTTTGGACACCACTTTCTTAACACCCAGCTCTTTAAGCATCACCGTCGTCAGGATATTGGCCTGAATATCCTGGCCGATGGCCACGATCACAACATCAAAATTGCGGATCCCCAGCGACTTCAGGGCCTGCTCGTCCATGGCGTCGACCTGCACGGCATGAGTAACATACTCAATTATGTTGTTGACCTTCTCCTCGTTGGTGTCAACCGCCAGGACATCGTAACCCATTCTCGCCAGGGTCAAGGCCATACTTGTTCCAAAACGCCCCAGGCCAATCACCGCAAACTGCTTCATTTTCTATCCCCCGCCAACATGTTTTATCGACTTATATTATTTATTTTAAATCAATCTCCGAATAAGATACAGGTTATTAAACGGTTTATATTACCCTTTATTCAATGGCCCCGACATAACCCCGCAATAGGGCAAAAAACCTTTGGATCCTTACCAAAGGAGCCCGGTTCTTTTTTCCCCTGGATTAGAAACAAGCATGGCAACGATACCATGCTTTATTTCCCCTGTTTAAACACTATTCTATTATTCACCGGCACAAATTCTTACAGCCTGGCCTTGGCCATCTCCACAAGCTGCCCGAAAGCCTTGCTGTCATTTAAGGCGATGTCGGCCAGGAGCTTGCGGTTGATATCCACCCCGGCAAGTCTGAGTCCGTTCATCAGCCTGCTGTATGAAATGCCGTTCATTCTGGCGGCCGCGTTAATCCTGGCAATCCAGAGCTTCCTGAAGTCACGCTTTCTAACCCTGCGGTCGCGGTAGGCGTAGACCAGGGACTTCATAACCTGCTGGTTGGCAACACGGTATAGTTTGCTTTTGGCGCCCCGGTATCCCTTGGCCAGCTTTAGTACTTTCTTATGTCTCTTGCGAGAAACCACACTGCTTTTAGCCCGTGGCATAGTTCATTCCTCCTGTTTAAGCGATTCTGTTTTAAATTCCGTAGAATAACTTTGTTAAGGCAACAATCTGCTCAGGCGTCCCGCATCAGCATCGCTGACAATCATGGCTTTTCGCAGGTTCCGCTTCCTCTTGGGGCTTTTTTTACCGAGAATATGGCTGTGATAAGCATGGGAACCCTTAATTTTTCCGCTGGCCGTTTTTTTAAAACGCTTGGCAGCGCCGCGGTGGGTCTTAATTTTTGGCATCCTTGCTGCAACTCCTTCCTAATTGTCTAGTTTCGGCGCCAGGATCATAATCATATTTTTGCCTTCCAGTTTAGGCTGTCTTTCAACGGTGGAAATATCCTTGACATCCTCGGCCAGCCTTTTTAAGAGCTGCTGGCCAAGCTGAGTATGGACAATCTCACGCCCGCGGAAAATAATGGTGGCTTTCACCTTATCTCCGTCCTTTAAAAACCGGATGGCGTTTTTGGCCTTCACCTCAAAATCATGGTCCTCAATATTAGGACGCAATTTGACCTCTTTAATGCTGATAACCTTCTGCTTCTTTTTAGCCTCTTTTTCACGCTTGCTCTGCTCGTATTTGTACTTGCCGAAATCCATTAATTTGCATACGGGCGGCCGGGCCGCCGGAGCGATTTCAACCAAGTCCTGCTGTTTTTCCTCCGCCAGGCGCAGGGCCTCCCTACCGGACATAATCCCCAGTTGCGTGCCATCTGTGTCTACAACCCTGACTTCTCTGGCCCTGATCTCCTCATTAATACGGAAATCCTTCGTAATGCGAATTCACCTCCATTGTAATAGGTAAAAAATATAAAAGCGGGTAACACTCCACCCGCTTACAAAGTAGTATTCTACTTTTAAAAAAAACCTTATGGACTGCTGCTTTTATAATAAGCGCGTCGTAAGGTGAGAAGCGGATGGCTTCTACTTGTTAACATTTGTGCTTACAGGCGAAATTATAGCATACAAATGCGCGGCGAGTCAAGATATTCCACTATTTTGGTGTGTGCTCATTCTTAACGCAAGGGTTGCACAACACAGCTGTCATTCCTTAATGATCAAGCTCTCCGCCGCCTGCGCCCTGGGATGCCCCCCGGCGTCGTAAAGCGTTAACACAAAGCGGTACGTTCCCGCTTCGTAACCGGCCGGCACGATTAAGGTAGCGCCGCCCCCCGCCAGGCTTACCGGAAGATTTGTCTGATCCTCTATATTGACATAGGACGTACCGTATTTGCGCTGCAGGGTGGACTTGACAGAGCCCGGACCCAGCGTGTCCACAGCAAAGGAAACCGGAATGGCGGCTGTCGATTTATCAAAAACCCTGGTGGAGGCGCCGGCCCTGATGGCGTATTGAACGGGTTCCGTTATTGTCAGAGTAGTGGAGCCGCTTGCCAGCAAATAGCCCTCCCGGGGGGAGGTTGCGTCATTACAGGCATAGGCCTGGACCTGGAGATCATAGTTCCCCTGTCCGGGCAGGTTTATACAGCCGGACAGGTCAATGGAAACGGAATTATTACCGAAAGACGCGGCTGCAAAGACGTAGGGCAGGGCTGAGTTCAGGGTAACTCCGTTGATCCCGGCGCCGATGGGCCAGGGCACATTTAACCCGCCCTGTTGCAGGGCTAATTCGAAGGCGTAGCTTTTTCCGTCCGTTTTATAATCGTAACCCGCAACCCCCGTCCTGGAAAAACTCAGGTTATACGAGCCGGCTGTCCCGCTTGCCTCCAGGGCGTAGGCGTTGGCTCCCGTCACCGTAAGGGAAGGCGCCGGACCCGTGTAAGAACCGGCGGCGGGCAGCAGCAGTTCCACTTTACATGTACCTGCGGAAACCCCGGGTGTTGCTCTGGAAAAATCGAAGATAAACAAATATTCCTTGGCAGACTCAGCCGGCCAGAACGCCGGGGCGTAGTGTTGCGTCAGGCTGCCCATCTTGATAAATTCACCCAGAACCAGTTTTGTCCCCAGTCCGGATCCAAGGTTCTTATAATAGTATGCGCCGTCCACCAGCATAATTATTGAAGTATTGGCCGGCAGGGGAACAACCGCCCCTTCCTGAGACAGACCCAGGGTTTGGGCGGCGGGATCATAGCTTCTGCTGTAAGTTGCGCTGAAAACCACCGTAAAAACACTGTCGGAGGTAATGGCCGCCGCCGTACTTTCTCCCACCTGGGGGGCCGTAAAACATTTACCTTCCTTGATCCTGGCGTTAAAACTTCCAACCACATGATCCGGGGCAAATACGCGTGGTATGGGAATGCCATCCTCATCCTCCGTCCATATGTCGTCGCCCGCAGGATTGTCGCTGTTCAGCAGATCAATTATTTCCAGCCAGGACCTGTTCCCGACGGAAACCGCGCCGTCCCGGGCCGGGACATCCCCTGCCCCCGTTCCAGCCGGGGCGTTGGTGTAGTAATTGTTCCAGGCATCCTGAACCCCCAGGGGCGGAGCGGCCTGGCCGGCTATACCGCCCACATTGACACGGCCCGACACAGCGCCGATGCTTAAATTGTTGTGTATGGCCGAGGCGGGGTCGGCCCAGTTCCCGCTGCCCACAATGCCCCCTATACCGCTGCGGTTCCCGCCGGTCGCGGTGACGGAGCCCTTGTTTAAACAGTTGCTCACGCTGTTGTGACTGTCGGCATAACCGGCCACGCCGCCTATCTTTTCCTCCAGACCGGACACAGCGCCGTTGTTTATACAAACCTCGATAAGACCGTCGGTGTAGCCGGCCACGCCGCCAATGTAAGATCTCCCCGTAGCGGTTCCCGCCACGGTGGCATAGCTGATTTCACTGCCTGTGCCGGCATAGCCCGCCACACCGCCTACGTAAAAATCATATCCCGTCACCGTACAATTGCTCTGGCAGCCTGTCAGAACAGTTTTATCCGTCGCGCCGGCCACGCCGCCCACATAGGATCTGCCGGATACAGTTCCCGCAACTGAGGTATTGCTTATCACGCTCTGACCGGAAGCATACCCGACTATACCGCCGACATAAAAATCATTGGCCGTCACCGTACCGTCTACGCTGCAATCCGTGATGATCCCTTCCGTCTGACCGGCCACTCCGCCGGCGTGGGTCCTTGCGTATATGGAACTTCCCGAAACGGTACAGTTGTTAATTTCACTGCCGGCGCCGGCATAGCCCGCTATACCCCCGGCATGGGTCTGGGCGCCTGTCACTTTACAGCTGACGTCGCAGCCGGCAATCAGACCTTTCGTATAGCCGGCTATAGTCCCTGTTTCATAACCTCCATTTACAACCCCCGTTACACCCAAGTTGCGGATCGCGCTTCCGGCGGCGGCATAGCCGAATAATCCCCCGTAGTGAATCCAGGATTCGATATTTATGTACAAGCCGATTATTTTATAGCCGGATCCGTTAAAATTACCCTTAAAACTGTTGCCCTCGCTGCTTCCTATCCTGGTAAAGGCTCTGGGCGCCGGGGACACAAAGGCGCCGTTGTTCATCTCGTTGAGCAAAATATCCTGGGTGAGCTTGATGTTCTGACCGGCAAAACCGCTGCCGCTGTTGACCCTTTGGGCTAAGTAGGCCAACTGGGCGCCGTTGCTGATTAAATAGGGATCCGCCTCTGTTCCCGTCCCGCCGGCGAAACTTGCGGCAACGCTGCCGTCCCAAAGGGGGCTTACCGCCTGGGCGGCGGTATCTCTGAACACCGGAAAAGGCGTCAGGGAGGAAAAAAACCAGACGTTGCCCACAAGGACAATTATAATCAGGTATTTAAAAATTCTTTTGCTCATCTTATTCATCGGGCTACACTCCTGTGGCAGTTACCGCCGTATAATTTTCCCCGGGGTTGTCCTTAAAGAAAATCAGCTCGTAAACAGACGCCGTGTTGAGGGAGGTCGTCAGGATCCTGTTGGCCAGGTTAAGGCTGGTAGCGTTCTGCACCAGGGGACTGGTCATGTCCGGCACGGCGCCCGCCTGCCAGGCAATGGCCACAGTCCGGTTAGCCTGGGCGCTGCGGGACAGCGTGAGAGTAAAGGTGGCCACTGGGGAACCGTCGTTTTCCGCTATATTATAGGAGATGGCCGGCAGGATGACAAACCGGCCCTGGAGCGTTTTAGTATAGGGACGGAAGGAAACGGCGGTCACCAGCACTTCCTGCGGCGCGGCGGGATTGGCGGGTACAGGGATGCTGAGGCTGACCGGCCTCTGCTGCCCCACCTGGCCATTGGGCACAATAGCGCCGCCCACGCTGCCGCCCGCCGGTGAAGCCGAGACGTTGTAGGTTATGGTTCGATCCGAAATATTCAGCTGGTTTTCATAGTTCCTAAGCTCAAAGTTAATGGTGGCCGCTGTAGTCCAGTCATGGGTTATTTGGTAAGTGGGAACCTCCGCAGCGTCGGACAAAAGGTCGCTGGTGAAATAAAAGTCAGCTGCGGCGGTAGCGATGAAGGATTTCATAAGCTTTGTATAGGCATAGCGGGCAAAGGTATGGGTACCGGGGTAAAAAGACACCATTAAGATGGCCGCCGCGATGACGGCCGCAATTAATCCCCGTTGTTTTTTCCGGTTTATTTTTGCCGTATTCCATCTTTTGTAGCGCATAAGGATTAACCTGCCTTTTTTTTATGCCTGCACAGCCTTTACTCTGAGTTCAATATAATCCAGCTCATTTCTGTACATCAAATGATTGCTCTCATCCGGCCAGGAGATCGTCAGCGCATAGGATTTCGTTTCCTCCACGTCTGCCGTAAACACCTGGATTTCACTGACATAACGGTAGGGGTCGGAATTGCTAAGGGCAACAGGGTTCCCATTTCTCATCAGCGTATAGTTCAAGGGAAGGTTAATGGTTGTTTTCAGTTCCAGGGTAACGTTCTGGTTATAGCCGCTTACTGTCCCGGAGCTGTCTTTATTGCTTACCCAGATGTTAACGGTTTTGGTATCTCCCGGCGACAGCCCGGCCAGGGAAACAGAAGCAACCCCGTAATCCAGGGCCCAGGTTGAAAACTCAATGCCCGGTATTACCGGGCCCTGCCCTGGATCCGGATCGTCAACATTTAGAGCGCCCGTGCTGGTTATCGTCGTGCTGAACCGGGAAAAGGAAACTCCTGTGATAACAAAGGATATGATAAACAAGCAGGTCAAATAGTAATACAGCTTTTTCAGCTTGATTTTATTTTTGTATTTGTTTGTACGCTTATATCTCATCTTTCAGCCCCCTTAACCCTGACCGGTCTTTTATTGGGGTGACACCTGCTCCCCGCTGATTTGGAACAGGACCGTCGCCACTTCCCTGGCAGCCAGTATATCGGCGGCAAAGGTGTCGTAATCATCGTAGGCCTGCAGCAGCGAGGTCCGGCAGGCCTCATGAGCGCTTCTGGCCTTTGCTTCCAGAACGCTGTATTCCCCAAAGTGGTCCGCTGTGCACATTACGGCGTGCTCCGTCCAGACAATGCCTCCGCCCGGGTCCATAATACCCCCGTGGGTGTAGAGAAAAGCCTGCCGCTCCTTCGGGTCTGCAATTGCGTTATAGTGCGCATTGTGTTCGGCCTCCGACATGGGGCAGGCAACACTGTGTGGGGGCCAGTTTCCGTTGCTGTCCGGGCTGCCGTGAACTTCAAAATAGAGCTCCAGCTTATTCTGGGCGGCTTCATACCTTTCCAGCAAGCCGCCGCTGCCGTAATACTGGTCATGGGCCGCCTGGTAGTAGGGCAGGTAATCCCCTGTGATTTCCCCCGAGGGGTCCGGGACCACGTTATTGGGCGCCATCACCGCCGGAATGTCCGTATCATTCAGATAAAAAGACGTGTTCCACTGCCAGGCCACGGTAATGGCAACCTCGTCGGCACTGCCCGGGGGAAAAACCGGTGACCCCGCAAAAACACTAAAATAACCCTCTTCGTCAAGCTCCAGGTCCTTCGGTCTGAACCAGCCGGCGCCGTAGTACGGGGATGTTTCATCGTAAGGGCTGAATATTACGGGAACCGAACCGCTTGCGCCTTCGTTTAATTTTGCGGTGATCTTGAAAATAAAGGGGGCGAAGACATCCTGATCCACTACCCCGCCGATGACAGCTTTAAGCTCATCTGTTGTCAGCCGCAGCAGGTCCACCATGTTCATTTTTACGTCATAGGCTATGGCCACATCGGAACCGCCGCCCCTGAAGGCAAATGATTTCTCACCGTGGTCCTGGGGCTGGACACTCCGGGAGTCAAACAAGTTGAAGGTAAAACCCTTATTATAAAACTCGCTCTCAACGTCGTCCTCGCCCCTGGCGCCCATGTTCCAGGCGGCAATTAAGGCCGTATCCCCGCCGGTAAATTCGTCCGTATACCTGGCCAGGGTTGATGACAACAAGGTTGAACTAATTATTGCCGCAAGAAAAAGCACTAAAAGTATATTTCTTAGCTTCATAGGTCACCACTTCAACTTTTTTGCGTTCTTTTCCGCGTTCTCCGGTACAGGTCCCCGCCGTAAACGCCCAGGACCAGCAGCACACCCACCAGCGCAAAACCCGCTGGTTTCCTTAAAAAAACCATAACAAGGCCTATTTTGGGAATGCGCAGGATCACCTTGCCCTCAAACTGGCCGGCTGTCAAATATTCATCGGCCACATTGTTGTTGTCGCCCTGCAGGGTAAAAACACCGTTTTCCTCCCTGACAATGCGGTGGGTATAGGCGCAGCCGCCTTCCAGATAGGTTACGACATCGCCGGTCCGGTATTTTTCCGCCGCCTGGGCCCGGATCAGGACCAGATCCCCCGGGTACAGGGCAGGCTCCATGGAACCGGACAAAACAACTAGGGGTGAAAAACCCAAAAACTTGGGCACAGGATTGCGGGTTACCGCTTTATTAATGCCAAGGTAGAAATTGATCAGGATCAACAGGGCCAGAAACCCCAGGGGCAAGTACTTCAGCCAGTTAGTCATGCTTCTTATTGCTCCGGCTGCCAAAACAATTTCCACCTCCTCTTACTGGGCCTGGGCTGTAACTCTAACCGTTAAACTGTAAGAATAGGCGGGATCCCCGGCGTACGCGGCAAAGTCGTTGTCGTTGGCCCCTTCCGGCCAGTGCCAGTCCAGGGCATACTCAACGTCCCTGCCCCCGGCCACCACGCTTTTCTGGTAGAGTTCCGGCGCCGGACACCACGCGGATTCGTTCCCCGCAACGTACACGCCGTCAGCCTTAAGACGGTACAGAAGGGGGATCTTTAGCGGATCTGGAAGCGTATCCTTCACCGCAAACTCTATATCGTAGAGGGACGGGTACCTGTTGCCCGTGTTGTCCACTGTAAATAAATACGTTCCGCTCATACCCGGAGCCAGGCGCTTGTGGGAGCCGAAGATATTGACCTTTATGGCGCCACTGGTCCCGTAGGGAGTGCGTGTCGCCGTATCCAGAACGTCAAAATCAAAGGGTGGGGACGCATTTCCTCCATTTCCGCTCCCGCCGCCGCCACCGCTGCCCGATCCGCTGTCTTCACTCCCCCCCCCGCCCTGCTCGGGCGGGACGGTGGGGGCGCCCGGGTGTATGGTTGGCCCCCCGGGTTTGGCCGGTTTTTCGGCGCCTCCGGGATGAACGGAACTGGTTTGGTCCCCCGGCCGGCCGGCGTCTCCGGGAACGAATCCCAGCACAATGCTTTCGATGGAAGCAACCTTCCCGTCCGCCCCCCTGTGCAGGAAAACAGTGAATTCCAGCACCTTAACCTGCATGGGCACCTGAAAAACGTAGGTTCCGTCGGGAAGACGGGTCAGCGTTAAATCCCCTGTCCCCTGCGTCCAATTTATAGCCACTTTACATTCCGCCAGGGACTTCCCGGCTCCGTCAAGGACACTCAGGATATGGGCGCCGCCTTCGACTTCGGTAAAAAGGAAGCAGCCTTCGTTGTCTGTCCGGGTTTGGCGCGGGCCGCCGCGAAGTTCAACAATCCCGCCGGGATAGGGCGTGTAATCGGTGTAGACAACCCGGCCCGCCAAATCAACCCGCCGCTCCACAGGTACAGGCACCTTCTGCCGCGGGGAAAACAAACCATAGATCCTGTTGAAAAACCCCAGGACAGGCCGTTTCATTTGCGCGCCGGGCAGATCCGAACTCAAAATGAAAACATGCTGTCCCGTACTTATGTCACGGACGATCCCGTAAGCGGGCACAGCGGCGTAGATTACGATAATAGTTATAATCACCGATAGGATGTAATATTTGCGCCTTCTTTCCGCATTTTCATTTTGTATAGCCTGTTCCATGTCGTCCTCCGGTTTTAGGGCAAAGCAGCGTGGCTTCCTTGAAAAAACTACCGCCGGCTGTCTTTCGGGAGGCGCACAAGTGTTTTGCGCCCTCCGAAAGAGAGCCGGAGCTCTCTTGGGGTGTGACAACTAAGGAGTAACTACAGAGCAGGCGCAATCTGCGTTGCGGTAGCGGTAACGGTTAGAATGTAGGTGGAGCGGTTATCTGTTACGGAAGTGGTGCCCAGGAGGGTGTCAGCCGCATCGTTTGCAGTCAGAGCAGCATCTTCACCCCGCTCAAACTGCCACCGCCACTCTACTTTTTGTTCCGCTGTACCAGTTCCTGCGGCAACATTCTGCATCCCAGCCAAGCTATTTAGAGCTGTTTCAAGGTCTCCTAAATTAACCCAACTGCTTCCGTCAATAGAATATTCGATGGGAACATCATTTGCACTTCCGCTTGCCGCCAAATCAAAAACTACCTCGGCGGCTACATCCCCAATGTTTTCAACTTTTAGGGTGAAGTCACCAGAAACCCCGGGGGCGATAATTTTATCTGTACCCGCCCCTGTTATGATATTTTGGTTAAAGGCATGTTTAAACAAATCAAGGCTTTGTACACCACCAAGGACATTGTCCTCACCATCAGTAACCGAAATATCCCACTTGGCGATCAGCGCGGTGTCCTCACCAGCAAACTCACTGGTGTACTTGGCGAAGGTGCCTGAAAGCATGGCTGTCGAAATCAGGCACAGCACCACTAGCAGCATGGTGATTCTGGCGGTTTTGCTTGTCTTTTTCATTAATTATCATTCCTTTCTTTTAATCCGTTAGTTTGACCATAGGGTTGTTTACAGCAGCTGTCCTCACTATGTATTTCCGCCTGGTTTCATTTCGCGCCATTTATCACTCCCTTCAAAGTACAGTCAATTGTTTTCTAAAAAAGCGGCCGGGTTGCCAAAATTTTAGCAACCCGGCCGCCTTAGCTACTGCTTTAGGCCCGTTGGCTTTGCGCCCCTGCCTTTCGACAGGTTAGCCCTTGAATATGGAACATCTGGTTGTACTTTTAAGACGCATCCTATACTGGGTTTTATCCTTTTATCACCGGCTTTGCGCCACTTGACCCCGGGCAGTCAACCAGTCAGTCAATTTGCGAAAATTTCCCAAATCTTGCCCGCGGGGTTAAGCGCCAGGCGCCCCCAATCCTTGCCACCTTTAGCCCGGAACATTCTTGTCCCCGCCTTTGGCCGCCCGCAGGGCTGCCAGCTCGGCCTCCAGCTCGGCTTCGCGGTCCCCTTTCTTGCCGCGTCTGTTGCGCGAAGCAACATCGTAGAGGATAAAAAGGCAGAGGGGCGTTATCACAAAAAGCAGCATTCCCAATGGCGTCTGAAGGAACATGGCAAAGTTGCCGACCCCCGCCAGACGGCAGAGGTAAATGCCCTCCATCTCCCCGGCGCCCACCGCCCTGGCGTCGGCCCCGGTGTTGGCGTCACCCTTGGTTAGGAGCATTCCTGTAATCATTGAAAATGACCTTTGAAAAAAGAGACGCCCATCAATACAATGGTAATGTGCTGATCCCGCAAAGAAAGGCACAAAACCAAATTGAGGAGGCGTCCCTATATGAAG
>Ga0334890_1000078_pt1 | contig 167797 bp, 134 predicted proteins | sample GraSluR1_MG_3_FD_207220 | JGI IMG/M metagenome (GOLD analysis project Ga0334890, IMG submission 207220) | Sludge microbial communities from methane-producing bioreactor in Wageningen University, Netherlands - Granular Sludge_31_08-R1 | ecosystem: Engineered > Bioreactor > Anaerobic >...
TTTCGATATTCTCGATCGCGTCTGCAAACGTCGCTGAGGACGTGACAGCGACATTGAATTTGTCAAGCTCCTTGCGTTTCTCCCTCGGAATGGCGATTCTGTGCCCGTCCTTCTTGAACGCCTCCTCAAGCTCCGGTACCCTCCGACCGAAGCGCAGCATCACGGACATGCACTCATCCATTATCCCTCTCCACTTTCTGAACGCGTCTGGACACCTGCCATGGGAGGCGAAGCGCGACCGTGACTGCTCCGGGCTCAAAGTCTGAGCACGCTTCGTCCGACTCGTGGAGCTCGACATCTATGGTGCGACTGGTCCAAGACAGCCTTACGCCCGTACACTCCATCGTTACTGTGAAGCCCTGCGGCACAGGCACTGCCGCAAACCGCTGGAGGGTGGGGAAGTACAGCATTCTATCGCCCCTCACTTCCTTTGTGCTAACGCTTGAGGCGCGCAGCGTCAGCTTCCTGTACGGCCATTTGGTTATTTCCAGAACACATAAGCGCCGCTTGGTCACGGGCGGACAATCGCAACACTCGCGCCAGAGGTCAACTGTAAGCAGTTCGCGTTGGACATCGTACTCGAGGCTACGCAAGTCAAGCACCGCAGTGCCCAGAGAAGCGAGAAGTGTCGCAAGCTGCTTCGGTTCACGTGCAACGTGAATAGTCATACACACACCTACTTGCATGAGACGTCCTGTTGGCGACTCACCACTGTGTTCATTTCTTCCACCACAACTTGATTCTTATGTGCTTCGTAGTATGTTTTCCAGTGCGTATCATTATCTGCAAGTGGTGGTAATTGTGGGCCCCGGCGTGTGGAGCATGAATGGCAACTGCGCCCAGCCACGGGTTAAAGCCGACGACTGCACAGCCTCCTGCCCCGGCTGCGCATCCCAGCCCGACAATAGCGGCTGCTCCCGCAGCGTTAGTGCAAGTCCAGTTTTCGTTTGTATCGTCCCAGAAGCCTGCCGCCGTGCTCGATAGGGCGGGGCCGCCAGTGATCGAGACGACAAAGCCGGCAGCGCCGCGCTTCATCCGCTCCCATGTGCTCATCTGGTCCACAATCGGTATTCGATCGCTGCTTGCGCGCTCGCGAGCCAGGAACGCCTCCATCAGCCAGTCGAGGAATGCCCGTATGGCTTCCCAGTTCACCAGGTCGAGCGGGCCGACGCTGAGGCCAACCCGGTCTGCCAGCTCCATGATGAGCGCTATGAATTGCCGATAGTCCTCCTCGCTCGGGCCCGTGCCGTTCGGCCCGCCCCGCCCGGTCCCGTCTTCCTCGTCGCCGTTCGGGTTGTCCGTGCCGTCGTCGCACGGCTCGGGCTTCGGCGGCAGCGGCGGGCCGATCTCGTTATCACCGCCGAACGGGCCGAGCATCGGGTCGTAACCGCTCCCGGGAGCCCCCGGCAGCAGCGACGTCAACCCCAGCGGATCGATCAGGCTCGTCGGCGACGAGCGGGCGTAGGCGTACATATTCACCCCATCCACGTAGCCCAGCGGGTCGCGTTGCAGCCAGCGGCCGAGGCGGGGGCTGTACGTGCGGAAGGGGAAGTGGTACAGGCCGATGGCGACGTCGTGCCGCTGGCCGGTCCACATGAACGAATTGCCGAACGCCGACGGCTCGTCCGGCTCGTGCCGGACCCAGGCGCCGCTGCCGCCGCCGGCCGTCGCGTCCCAGTGCTCGATGTACGTCTTGCCGTACGGGTCGTAGTCGTAACGCTCGACCAGCTTGGCCGGAACCGGTTCCGGCGTCGCATCGGGCTGGCCGGCGTCCAGCAGGCCGACCACGCTGCCGAGGGCGTCACGGACGTAGTGCAAAACCTCCTCCGATCCGGCCGCCACGTCGCCGGCCGCCGTCCAGTCTACCATCACCAGCGGCTCGGGGAAGCGCGCGCCCCAGATGAACTCGCGCGCCAGCGTCCAGGTGCAGGGTCTTACTCGCCGTCCTCGCAAACCGGCATGCCTCTTGTGCCGCTGCGCCGGCGGCGCGCATACACCCATCGGGACGTCAACCACACGATCACGCACGCGAACACCCTGGCTGACCACTTGAGCACGTGAATCTCTGGTTTGATCACCGAGTACCATCCCGGGTTACATACGGCGTACCACAGGTCGCAGACGACGAAGGCGAGCATACCACCCGACAACGCGTGCAGCGCGAGGCGTGCTCTCGCGATTGCACCCACCACCAAGCCGAGGAATATCGCAAGACCCCATGGCACCAGTTGATCAAACGAACCCATGCGGATAAGACCAGCAGTCCTTCTGTCACACACCTCGCTGAGAACGTGCATCGCCTGCGTTTGAAGGTTGCTGTGTAGATACCATAAACCCAGCCATGGCTCAATCCACAGAGCGATGCACAGACCGAGCAGGCAGGCAGCCGGGAGCGTAACCCACACTGGCAAGCGACGTACCTTACCCACAGAGGCTCCTTTCGGCAGAGTGTGGCCAAGACGGTATCGCGTCCGGCTGGCCGGCGTCCAGCAGGCCCACCGCGCTGCCGAGGGCGTCACGGACGTAGTGCAAAACCTCCTCCGATTCCGCCGCCACCGCGCCGGCCGCCGTCCAATCTGCAGCGGTCGGCACAGCCCGACAGAGCAGGCAGCCGCACCGCTCTCGAGGTCGGACCCGCGCTGCCGTCGGCGACGCCTTGCCTCAATCGGAGCGGTTGCGCTTATCGAGGCCAAGGCGCACACTGGCCCAAGTGCATGCCAGGGCGCAAACGACGATTAGAGCGGTGACTGGGTCCCTTGGCAAGTCGAAGATCATCATCACCAAGAAACTCAGCACGGCAATGCCAGAAGTGCCGTATAGGGCCGCTGCAAGCAGGCGCCTTCTTTGGGCCGCCCGAGGCCGTCGAGTTGGCGCCCGCGAGCAGGAATGGAGTTAAAGAGGTGGACCAACAAATGAGTGCGGCCATCGCTGCCTTACAGTTTGCCACAGATTCCGCAGAAAGGTCGTGAGATACAGGTCCAAGTGCGTACCCGGGGTTCTGCACTATGCAAACTGCCGGGTTGACTTGAGTTGAACCGACAGCGCGTGGAGTGCGCCGCGCCTGATGACCGCATGGATTTGAGCCATGTCCGACACGAACGCCGTGAAGTGGCTGCGTGCGCAGAATGCGCGGTTTGCCGTGCTGGCTTACGAGTTCACGGAGATCGGTGCCGAGCACGCCGCCGCGGCGGTGGGCCGCTCGCTCGAGATGGTCTGCAAGACGTTGGTGGTCAAGGCGACCGGCAACGCCTACTACCTCGTGATTATTCCGGGCGACCAGCGCTTCGATCCGCACCGTACGGCCGTCGCAGTCAACGCGAAGCACGCCGACTTGGCGGAGCAGCAGGAGGCCGAGCGCATCGCTGGCTATCGCGTCGGTGGCATCTCGCCGTTTGCCACGCGCCGCCGGCTGCCGGTCCTGATCGAGGAATCGCTGCTGGCGCTGGAGACCATAATAGTGAACGGCGGGCGGCGCGGCGTACTGGTGGAGCTGGCCGTCCCGGAGTTGGTCCGGCTGCTCGAGGCCCGTCCGGCCGATCTGTGCCGAGCGTGAAGGCTGCGCTGCGGTGCGGCTTGGCTCACTTGTAGTCGGCGTTGGCCGGCAGCGGCGCGGGGCGCCGGCCGAAGAGCAGGACGATCAGCACCAGGGCGACCACGCCCGCCAGCAGTCCCACCCACCAGGGTTGGCCCGTGGCGCGACACAGCACGTCGCCGCACAGAATCGAAACCACGCCCACCGTGAGCGCGTACGGCATCTGCGTCCAGACGTGCGTCCCCAGCGAGCATTCGCTGGCCAGAGAAGACAGCACGGTCGTATCGCTGATGGGTGAGCAGTGGTCGCCGAACACGGCGCCCGCCAGGACCGCACCGATGGAGGCGTAGAACAGGGGCAGGGCCTGGTCGGCGGGCGCATCCGCCAGCAGGCCGGCGGAGATCGTCACGGCGGCCGGGCAGAGGATGCCCATCGTGCCCCACGAAGTACCGGTGGCAAACGAGACAATGCACGCTGCCACGAAAATCAGCAGCGGGAGCCAGGTCGCGTCGAAGTTCGCGCTCTGCAGCAGCGCCTGGGCCACCTGGCCGAGTTGAAGCTGCTGCATTGCGTCCGACAGCGCCCACGCCAGGACCAGCACCATCAGCGTGGGGAGCATGCGCGACATGACGTCGGTGGCCGCCTCGATCGTCTGCGTTAGCGGCAACGTGCGTGTCGCAAGCGTGATCAGCAGCGCGGCCAGCAAGGCGGCGAGCGCGCCGTACAGGATCGAATTCGTGGAGTCGCTGGCGCTGATGATACGTTGGACCAGCTCGAAGCCGCGGCAATCGGGGTCGGTCGCGCGGACGGCACTCCAGCCGGTGAGGACCAGCAGGGCCAACGTTGCCACGACCAGAATGCCGACCGGCACACCTGCGTGCCAGGCTCGCCCAGGCCGGCTTGCGGCGGCGCCTGCGCCGGCCGTCTCCGGCGTGGCCGTCGCCGCGGCGCGCTCGGCGCTGCGCATGGGGCCGAAATCACGGTTCAGCCAGCCGATCAGGAAGACCATGACCAGCGCGAGGATGGGGTAGAAGCGGTACGGAATGCTCTTGAGGAACGCCCCGTACGCGAAGCCCTCATCCAGCTCGAAGCCGCTCAGAAACGGCGGCACTTGCTCCAGCCCGATCAGCCCGCTGTGTATGAAGCCGACTTCGGCCCCGATCCACGTTCCAATCAGCGCGATCGACGAGACCGGTGCGGCGGTCGAGTCCACCAGGTACGCCAGCTTGGCGCGGCTGATTTTGAGCCGGTCGCACACGGGGCGCATGGCCGGCCCGACGATCATGGCGTTGGCGTAGTCGTCGAAGAACACCAGCAGCCCGGCCAGCCAGGTGACGACCTGGCCGCGCCGGCGGTTCGACGCCCAGCGGGCCACCGCGTTGACGATCGCCGCCGTCCCGCCGTTTGCGCCGATGACGCCGACCATCCCGCCGATGAACAGCGTGAACAGGATTATCCGGACGTGGCCGCCATCGCTGAGCGCCGCGACCAGGAAGCCCTCGAGGGCCCGGCGGACACCGTCAATCGCTATGTCCGTCCATGCCCCGGGGGTCGCGCACCATGCCAGCATGTATGCGGCGATGAGAATGCCGACGGTCAGCGCGGGCAGCACTTGCCGCAAGGCTATCGCGAGCAGGATCGTCACGACGGGTGGAATCAGCACCCAAGCCCCGTAGTACGCTCCCGGGGTAACGTCAGGCGTCGTTAGCTGCGGTTCGGCCGCAACCGCGCCCCCAACCGCAAGTTCGCTCGCCGGGCTCTCGCCGCCGCCGAATCCCGTCGCAGCCAGAAGACAAGCCGCGAGCACCAGCGCGAGCGGCAGGCGGTGCCGCCTGGAAGGTCCGATTTCGGTCGCGGGGCGTCGGGAAAGGGCCATGCCGCCGCACGTTAGCCGTGCGGATTCGGGGCGTCAACGCTCGCAGCGCGGACATCACTGGCGCGGGCACGGGTCGATTCGGGTGGTTCAGTTTCGGAGGGGCGACAGTCCGGCCAGGCTGCGGATGCGGTTGGCTTCGATCCACGCGGCCGGGTGCTCACTGAGCAAGCGCGTCAGGCTGGAAGACGTCACGCCCAGGTGAGCCGCGGCTTCGGGCAACTTGCCCCCAGCCCATTGCAGAGCATCCAGCACCAGGCCCAGCACCTGGTTGATGGCCGGGTTACTGGAGCTGACCTTGAGGCGGCCGTCCGTTATCTGCACGCCCGTGGGCCAGTTGATCTCCGCCGGCAGGGGCAGCCGCACGCTTATGGCCAAAGTCTCACGCAGCCGCCGCAGGGCCCGGGCCTTGTTCTCATGCTGTGAGCGGCTTTCGGCGGCCTTCACAATGAGGCCGCTGGGCTGGTGGTGGAGGCGGACGGCGGAGGAGGTCTTGTTGCGTTTCTGACCGCCCGGCCCGCTGGCGCGGAACGTGTGCACCGCACATTCCGCCAGCAGCCGCGCGTCATCGTACTCCAGCCGATCGCGCAGCGCTTCGTGTGGAGTTGTTGGGGGTTCGCGGGTCAGATGCGCTTCTGGGCAGCCCGTAATACTCCGACGTTCCGTAGCCATGTCTCGCAGTATACGCGAGAAACCCGGACGTCTAGCGCTGGAAAACCCGGCATGGTGGCGAAGGTATTCGCCCAATGGGCTATCGGCCCCGCCCAGTCGGTTCTTGGCGTCCGCTAAAGAATCTCGCTCGCATTGAATGCACAAGTTCCGCGGCCCCATTTGCCCAACTGTCCCGCCTTTTCCAATATTGACGTCGGAGGCGTGTAAGTTGTGAACCTGGGGAAAGTGTCCTCGGGGAGAGTAGGAAGAGTTCATGGTCACCAGAAGATTCCACGCGGCCGCCCGGCGATGGGTAGGCGTCGTCGCTATGGGGCTTTGCCTGACCGTGATTATTGGAATCGGGTGTGGATACGAGCCAGCCGAGGTCTCAGGCGGGCTATTCGGATTGGCGACTGGCTCGGGCCTGACCGTCTCTCCACTAACGCTGGATTTCGGGGCCGACGCCGAAGAGCTGCCGTTGAAGCTGCTGAACGCATCAACCCGAGCAATGCGTTACAGCGTGTACAGCGATTCATCTGGGTTCAGCACGGACGTTACTGGAGGTTACGTTGGCGCTGAGGTCACGGAGGTGACCGTCAGGTTTGACCGCGAGGAGTTGGCAAGTGGAACGCATACCGCCCGCCTTGTGGTTGCGGCGGAGAGCGAGGTGGTTGCGGAAGTAGTTGCGATCGGGACGGTCTCGCAGGCAATGGGCGCGGACGGCGCTCCGGCGCTGGCGGTAAGCCCGAGGGAGCTGGATTTCTGCCTGGTAACGACCACGGCGGTGCTGACGGTGCAGAACAGTGGCGGCGGTACGCTATCTTACTCGGCTGATGCAGACGTCGCCTGGGCGCAGGTGTCACCTCGGACCGGTTCGAGCAGCGGTGAGGCTGACGAGATTCTCGTCACGGTTGACCCGACCGGGCTAGCGGCAGGTGAGCACTTCGGCACGATCACCGTGGCGACTGCCGACGGGCAGGTAGCCGAGGTGGCGGCGCGGCTCCTGATCGCAGCGCTCCATTCGGATGCGGAGTTGCTGGCATTCGGTACCGACTCGTGCGAGTTGGAACTGGCGCTGTGGCCAACCGGCGGCGCCGCACTGGAGTATGTCATTACGCCGCAGGATGACTGGGTGACCGTTTCGCCGAGTGCCGGGGTGGCCGGCAGGGGCGGCGAAACGGTATTCGTGAGCGTTGATCGTGAGCGGCTTCCGTACGGCAACCACGGCAGCGTGCTGCACATCAGCAGTCCACAGGCGCTGGCACGCCAGGTGGTTGTGACGTTAACGAACGTCGAATCACCCTGGCCGGGCTTTGTCGTTATGACATCGGACAACCGAATACACCATTACAGCGGGGCGCAGAATTACAGCGACGCGCTGGTTCTGGCCGATGTGCAACTGGTTGGTGACGATCAGTGGGAACTCTCGCTGGTGTCGCGCACGGGTACGATCAAGCAGGTCTGGTTCCCATGGCACCAGTACCGCTATGCGCTGAATGACGATGATAGCGATGACGTGCTGTATTACCCTTACAGAACTGGCGTGGCCCAACTTAGCAACAGCCTGTCGGATGAATGGGACGGTTTGCTTTATCCAGGACAGACCTATGCGCCGCTGTGTGCAATCGCTGATAAGACTGAAGCCCGCATGATCGCCGCCACGAACTGGCCGCCACGCCAAGCCATGCCGCGCTACGCCCGTGGGCGCATGCACATCTTGTACGTCGGATACTTGCAGAGCGGCGTGACGCACAAGTACGGGGCAATCGTGGCAACGGCGTCGGGTGACGAGACTGACGGTGACATTCCGTGGCACAGTGTGGTGGACAAGTACAAGGCGTGGCTCAAGAGCAATATGCTTGCGGAAGGACTGTATCCGCTGGACTATCCGGAGGCTATGCGCACGGTTAACGGCTTCCTTGAAGTCCGGCTGGAAACCTATGCGCAATTCGATGTGAGTAGTCTGGCCGCGCTTTATGCTGCCGTGCGCGATGATTTCCCGTGGATACAGTGCTGGGGGCAAATGAGCAATTACCAACGGAGTCCGGGTGATGGGCGGTATGATTGGCCGGTGCCGCCGTTGGAGCCGGGTGAGGAGACCGGCTGCTGCCTGGTAGTTCCAGCCATGCACCCGCGGTACATTCCCGACCTGCCCGATTTCGCGGATGCCGTGGTAGCCGATGGCGGGCTAATCGGCTATTACGCTCGTCCGTCGGAGCCCTATCGCTTCCTGGATGGCAGCGACCCAGAGTATCTTGCAGAGTTTCTGGCGTGGCTCGCGCAGAACGAGGCCGACGGGGCGAATGCGTTCTACCTAGATACGGTTGGGGGGCTGCGCTACGGTGACCCGTTGATCATGGCCGAGCAGTTCTACACGACGTTTCCGGCCATGACTGTGATAGAGTTCCCGGTAGACTTGTACCCCGTAGCCTTCCTCATCAGCGGTTCACTATGGGGCGGCGAGAGCTGGCCCACCATGCCGGGTCAGACGCCGGACGGCTTCGGGGATGAGTATGTGCGCGCCACCTTCCCACGCTTCGGGCGATACCTGATGGACGATCGCATCATGTTTTTGGGTGGCGCCAACGGCGACTGGATGTTCTGGTCGCAGGTGCGCGGCCACAATTGCTGGACGGAACGGCAGGTGTTCCTGCTTGGCGCAAAGTTTGACGCACCCGCATACATCAATGGCCAGCCGGACTACTACAACCCGGTTAGCAGCGCCGTCCGCCAGATCATTGACGAGTGGAACCGCGTAGGCTGGTGGGCGCGGGAGCCCGTGTACCTTGACCGGGCTGGGATCTCCCAGCTCCCGGACCAGGTCGATGTCCGCCGTTTCGAGGACAAGAACGGCGTCACGCTGCTTGTGGTCGACAACTGGTTCGAACGCAGCAACGTGTCATTCCGCTTCGATGGTACGGAGATCGCAGTGCCGGAACAGCAACTCCGGATTATCGAGATACCGTAGGTCGGTGCCGGTTGCTTAGGACTGTGGGAAGCGCTCCTCGGCCATGCGCACTGCCGCCAGCATGCCCTGGGCTTTGTTGATGGTCTCCTGGTACTCGGCGGCCGGGACGGAGTCCGCCACGATGCCGGCGCCGACCTGGGCGTCCACGCGGTACCGGCCCGGCCCCTCCGGCCGGAGCACCAGCGTCCGCAGCGCGATGCACGTGTCCATATTGCCGGCGAAGTCTATGTAGCCGACGGCCCCGCCGTACGGACCGCGCCGCACCGGCTCAAGCTCATCAATAATCTGCAGCGCCCGCACCTTGGGGGCCCCGCTCACCGTGCCGACCGGCAGCGTGGCGCGCAGGGCGTCGAACGCGGTGCGGCCAGCCGCCAACTCACCCGTCACCGTGCTGCTGATGTGCATGACGTGACTGCAGTACTCGACCGTCATGACATCCGTTAGCCGCACGCTGTTCGGCTTGCACGCGCGGCCCACGTCGTTGCGCCCGAGATCGACCAGCATGATGTGCTCGGCCCGCTCCTTCGGGTCCGCGAGCAGCTCGTCGCGCAGCCGCCGGTCTTCGGCGTCACTCGCGCCGCGCGGCCGCGTGCCGGCCAGGGGGCGGTTGGTGACGACGCCATCTTCCACTCGGCACATCACCTCCGGACTGGCCCCCACCAGCGTCACCTGCGGCGACTTGATGCAGAACATGAACGGCGCGGGGTTGATGACGCGAAGGGCGCGGTAGATGTCGAGCGGCTCGGCGGCGGTCGTGGTGCTGAGGCGCTGCGAGACGACTACCTGAAAGATGTCGCCGGCGCGGATGTACTCCTGGCAGGCGGCCACCATGCGCTCGAACGCCGGCTGGTCGAAGCTGCTCGCGTAGCGCTCCAACTGCGGCGTGGAGGCGGCCAGCGTTACGCGAACCGGCGGCAGAGCGACCGGCTCGCCCAGGCGCGCCACCACGGCAGCCAGCCGGGCCAGGGCGAAATCGTAGGCGGCGCGGTGCTGCTCCCGGCTGTCGTCGGGTGCGACTGCGGCCAGCGCGACGACCAGCACGGTCTTGTGCACGTGGTCGAAAATCACGGTCGTTTCGTAGATGTCGAACAGCAGGTCCGGCAGGTGCCGGTCGTCCGGCGGCCCCGCCCCCAGCCGTTCGAAGTAGCGCACCGCGTCGTAGCCGGCGTAGCCGACGGCGCCGCCGACGAAGCGCGGCAGGCCCGGCTGCGCGGCCATCCGGTAGCAACCCAGCCGCGTCTCCAGCTCACGCAGCGGATCCGTGCATTGCAGCGTCTCCTCGGCGCCCGTGGCGTGGTTCACGCTACGTACGGCGTCGCGCGTGACGCTGAAGCTACTGGCCGGGTCCGCCCCCAGAAACGAATAGCGGGCGATCTTCTCGCCCCCCACGACGCTCTCGAGCAGAAAGGCGCGCTCCGCGCCGACCTGCAGGCGGGCGTAGGCACCCACCGGCGTCAGGTCATCGCAGACCAGCCGCACTGCAACCGGGACGCGATTGTGGCGTCCCGCCAACTCCTGGAAACGCTCGAAGTCCGGGCTGACAAGCTGCATCGCGATACCTGACAAGCGCGCCGGTCGGCGGTGGGCCGGCCATGATCCCGCCATTCACGCCGTACGGGATACGTACACGCCCGGGCCGGAATCCGCAATGCCCGGCCGGGCGACCGCGCCGGCGGTCTGACGCTCACAGCTCGGGTATCAATCGCCGGGGGCGGATGTCAGTCGGCGGCCGAGTCGTCAGGTGCGGCGTGGTGGTCGGCGTGCCACTGGATCTGCCGGGCCATGCCGATCAGGATGTCCACTTCGTTGATGCTCATGTCGAGCCGGCCGAACAGGTGCCGCAGTGCGTACTTGAGGTGGTCGGGGTTCGGGCCGCAGAAGAAACCCACGCGATCCAGGGCCGCGAACAGGTGCTCGAACAGGCGCTCCTTGCGCTCGTGCGGGGCCCAGCCGGAGTGCATCGCCTGTGGCAGTTCCGGCTGGGCCGCTTTCGCCGCCCAGGCGCGCCGCAGTTCATAGCACACAATCGCGACGGCCGCCGCCAGGTTCAGCACGGGGTAAGCATCGTCGGCCGGGATCGACACGACCCGGTCGAAGTGCAGCAGCTCCGCCGTCCGCAGCCCGAAGCTCTCGCGCCCGAATGCGAACGCGACCGGGCCGCTGCGCGCCACCTGGAGCGCCTCCGGGGCCGCGACGGCCGGCGTGACGGCCGCCTGCCGCCGATACAGGCCAAGCTTCGACGAGGTCGCGAAGCTGCGTGCACAACCGGCCAGCGCTTCCGGAATGTCTTCCACCACGCGGGCCGCGGCCAGCACCGTCTCACCGTGCGCGGCATAGGCGCGCGCCTGCTCGTCCTGCAGGTCGCACCGCGGCGCCACGATAACCAGATCCGACAGCCCCATGTTGGCCATGACGCGCGCCACGGCGCCGACGTTGGCCGGTCCGCTCGGCGAAACGAGCACAATTCGCATCTGGGCAAGCATCGCGCGGATTCTACGCCATCGGGCAGGTTGAACCCAGGCTTGCGGCGCGGCGGACCGACTACAGCGGCCGCTTCGCCGGCCGGCCCGGCCCGCGCGGCAGATCGGCCGCCAGTGCGCCCATCTTGCGGTACACGACTATCACGCGCTCGGCCGCGTCCATCGGTAGTCGGTATGCCCGATTCTCAACGAACTCCAGCGCGCAGCGCGCTGCCGCCGTCTCGGCCGCCGCCACCTCCTCAGCCGCCGAGCTCGCCGTCTTGAAGAACCAGCCCCGGCCCGCCGGCCGGATGAACCCGGCCGCGCACTCCACCAACACGCGCAGCTCCGCGAACGCCCGCGCCGTCACGGCGCCGAACTGCTCCCGCAACGCCGGCTCGTGCGCCAGCCGCTCCGCCCGCCCCCACATGCAGCGCACGTTCGCCAGCCCCAGGTCGGCCACCATCCGCTCAACCGCGGCGAGCTTCTTGCGCGTCGCGTCTACAAGCGTGACCTGCACATCCGTGCACACGCACCCCAGCGGCACGCCGGGCAGCCCGCCGCCCGTGCCGAGGTCCAGCAGCTTCCGCGGCCCCGCTGCCCGCACCAGCGGCAGAAGCGCCAGGCTGTCGCAGATATGCACACGCCAAGCGTCCTCCGCCGTACGTATCGCAGTCAGATTCAGCCGCCGGTTGTGTTCCAGCAGCAGCTCGACGTAACGCGCCAGCCGGGCGTGCGCGCCGGCATCAACGTCAAAGCCGGCTGCCAGTAGTTCGGCGTGGGTCATTGCACGATGGGTTCGCCGCGCCGCCGGACGAGCTGTGGCGGCCGCCCGCGGTCAAAGAGCAGCGTCGGCAGGCTCTGTACCAGGCCGCGCGCGTTGTACAACGCCTCGATCTCGCCCCGACAGTTGTACCAGCAATCGGTGCAGTGGTGCCGCGTCGTGTCGGCCCGCAGCCGCCGCACGATTTCCTCCGGCTCGTTCTGGAAGAGATTGGCGACCGGGCGCTGCCGCTCTTCGACGCAGACCGCGATGTCGCCGGTCGAGTCGATATTGAAGAAGCCGCGACCCGCCTGGCAGCCCGGCACGCCCCCGTTCAGCGCCGCGTCGAAGCGTGACAGGAAGTACGGATTGCTCAGGAAATTCGTGTGCTTGCGGCGCAGCTCCAGCAGGTATGACGCCACCCGGCCGTCATCGACGAGCGCGAAGCGCGTCGCGCCGGTCTTGCGGACGCCATACGGCTGAACCATGAAGTACGCCCCGCGGTCAGCCGCCATCCGAATCATCGGCTCGATATGCTCGAGGTTGTCCTCCATCAGCACCGCCATCCAGTTGACGCGCTGCCATTTGTGGATGCGGGCGCGGCTGAAGGACTCGACCGCCGCCAGGGCCCGCTCGAACGCGCCCGGCGTGCCGCGCCGCCGATCATGCGGCCCGGCCTCCGCATAGTCGATGCTGATCGAAGCGCCCCACAGCCCGGCCTGAAACAGATCCTCGGCCAGCCCGTCGTTGGCAAACCACCCGTTCGTGGTGATGAACGGGAAGTGCCAGCGGCCGACCTCGGCGACAATCTGGACGATGTCCGGCCGAATCAGCGGCTCGCCGCCCGCCAGGCTGATAAGCAGCGCCCCAAGCCGGGCCAGCTTCTCCGAGCCGCGACGGTACGCCTCAACCGGCACCTCCGGCAGGTCGCCCATCGGGTCGCGCCAGTAGTGACAGAAGCAGCAGCGGAAGTTACAGCGGTAGTTGACCTGCCAAGTACACCAGACCGGGCTGCCAGTGGCCCAGGCTCGGGCAAGCTGGAGCTTTTTCTGTATCGGGCTGCGCGCCAATGCTGACCACCTTCTCTGGTTCGCCGCAGCGGACCAAGACCGCGTCTGCAATGGTAGCTACGGGAAGCGGACCTGAACAGTCGCCAGATTCGCAGATGACAGTAGTCGCTCCGTAGCCGGCCGGGGCAGCCCGCGCGTTGCGCATAAGTTCATGAGGATTAATCATTTATGGAGTTACGACACCTTCGTGTCCCCAGCCCAGGCGGAGAATCGTCACGAATCCCCGGTTTCTAATTAAGTGAGGCTGCCCATCGTGACGATCTTCAGTGTTAGCTGACTACCCTCCTTACTCTCGCACCGGAGGCCGCCCGCCAGGACGGCCTCCGGTGTTTATATGCGCTCGGGATGGGGTGGCTCCGGGATGCATGCGTGTCCGCCAGCCGCTTGCGCAATAGGGCGGACACGGCGAACGAAGCCGTGATGCCCATGTTGCCGTCGCGACCATTGGCACTGCTGATGGCAGCTTCCCTTACGCCGTTATTCTTCTTCTGTTGCGCGGGGCCCGTTCGGAGGTGGATTCTGGCCCTGCGCCAGTTGGTAGTACATGCGCTGGCCATGCTGCCGCATGACGATGGTCTGGGCGCGCAGCAGGTGCTCGATGTGCTTGGCCACTTCCAGCCGGTGCGCGCCCAGTCCGGCCGCCACATCAGCGAGCGTGCAAGGGCGGCGTCGCAGCAGCGCGAGGATCTCGTCCGCGCGCGGCGCGACGGCCGCGCGGGTCTCCGCAGCCGGTCGTTCGGCGATTACTTCGGCGCGCGGCCCCAGAAGCTGTGCCGCGCGCGACAGTTCGGCTGAGGAAGCCGGTCGGGCATACGACTCGGTTGGCGGCCGGGCCACTGTATTCAACTGGATGCGGGCGGGGTTGATGCGGGCGAGCAACCCGACCAGCTTGCTGACCTCGTCTGGGCCGGCTGTCAGCCCCCCCAGCAGGAAGACCTCCAGCCATAATTCGCCACGAAAACGCTTTCGGAAAGACTCGAGACCGGCAATGATCCGGGCCAGGTGCAACTCGCGGTGGGGGCGGTTCACCCGCTGGAACATCACCTCGTCACCGGCATCCAACGAAGGGATGACCAGGTCCGCCGCCAGCAACTCGTCCTGCACGTCCGGGCGCCACAGGAGCGAGCCGTTGGTGAGCATGGCGACCGGGAGCGTGCTGATACGCTTGATTCCCGCGATCAGAACACCGAGGTCCGCCTGCAGTGTCGGTTCGCCGGAGCCCGAGAGGGTGATGTAGTTGGGTGTCGGCCCGGCGGCAAGCCGCGCCGCGATTTCCTGCAGAATATCGTTGATGCAGACAAAGCAGCCGCGCTCGACCGTTCTGTTTGTCGTCGCGCCGAGCTGACAGTAAACGCAATCGTACGAGCACGTCTTGTATGGCACGAGATCGACGCCCAGCGAACGCCCCAGACGCCGCGAAGGCACCGGTCCGAATACGTGGTGGGCCCGGGCAGGCACGGTCAGTTCTCCTGTAAGGCAATGGCGCGCCGCGCAACTCGCGTCTGCAGCGCTGCCACATCGATTCGCGGGACAGGGTGGTCAGCCCACGTACCGCCGCGTGCCGCACGACCAGCGCCTCGGCAACCCGCCAAGCTGGCCGCCGCCTCTGGGAGTCTGTCGTGACCTCCGCTTACCAAGCCAATGCCCCTTAATCAGCGCGTCTGTCGCGCCGCCACGGCCGCCTTACGCCCGTGCTGTGCCTTGGCGGGCGCGCCGCTTGACCGGCGCAAAACCAGGCTCCCGACGTCGCAACCCACTTCGCGCGCAATGACCGGACACTTCGCCAGCAGCGCGAAGAAGATGTCCTTGCTCACGTGACTGAGCGTTTCGTAGTTGCCCTGGCCTTTGGCGATGACGAGCTCCGCCGCGTCAAACCGCCGGCGGAACGCAGCACTGCAATCAGCGAGAATCGTACCCGGCGCGTCCGAGCCATTATCAATGACCTCGACCATCTCCAACAAGCCGGCCGTCTCGGCGTCCGCCAACGTGGCATCATTGATCACGGGGGCGCCGCGCACGGCAACCGTCACCTTCGCCGGCGGTAACTGCTCGATCAGCAGGCGGTCAAACACCAGTTCGCCGGCGTTGTCGGCCAGGAAGAGGATGCGGTTCGCGGCATCGACAGCCCGTCCGAACTCGCTCGCGTCGCCAAGCAGCGGAGCGCTCAGCGAGCGGTCAATCACCTCCCTGACATGGGCGTCGCGCAGCGCACTGTTGACGCCCATGTCGATGACGTTGCCGGCGATTGCCAGCCTAGTTGCCGTCTCGAGCGGCGTATGGGACCGGGCGACGCGGGCCTGCAGTTCGGGCAGATACTGCAGTGCCAACCGGTTCAGCCGGTCTTTAGCATTCTGGTACGGATCGCTCTGGCAGGTCAATTCCCGGATTCGCCGGTGGATGCGCTGGCCCATCGCGGGTGGGGGCTTGCGGGGATCCAAGGTGCAGGCAGCGCGCAGGATCTCGTGCATCAACCGCTCATGGATCACCTCGTCATTTGTCACGAGGCGCGCCGCGTCCAGCGCCTGCCGCAGAAAGCACGGAATGCAGTCGAGGTACGTGTTCATCGCTCCAACAAGGTTTACTGTCCGCTGCGTCTGAGGCGCTCGAGCCAGGTGCCAGGCGATACTGCACGCGCTGTTCCGTGGCGCGTCAAGCGTGCTGGACCAGCGCAAGTGGCTGTCAGAGAGTGTGTTACATCACTGGGGCCCAGGCGGGGCGCAGACCTGACAGTTGCATTATGCAATGCTGGCGAAGCGGGGCCGTGGCGATATTGCCGTGCTACTGTGGGCGGCGGCCGGTCGCGGGTCTGCCCGCGTTGACGGGAGCAGGGCCGCCGTGCATCCTGTCAGGTTGTGTGGGCGGAGGCATTCGGCGGTGTGTGAGGTAACTGACCACGAAGGCGGCGGACGCGAGTTGACGCTGCGCGACAAGCTGGCGATTGACCGGACCGCGCTTGCCAACGAGCGGACGTTGCTGGCGTACGCGCGGACTGGTCTGGCGCTGATGATCGTGGGCGGGTCACTGGTCAAATTCTTCGAATCGCCGGCCGCATCCCTGGCGGGCCGGCTGCTTCTGGCGGCCAGCGCGTTGGTGATCCTGATTGGCGCGGCGCGGTTCCTCAGCGTGCAACGTCGGCTGAAGGGCATCGCGATGCGTACGACAACGCGGTGCGGCGCCAGGCAGGCAGCGCAATGCGCTGGCACCGAACCGGCACGTGACGACTGAGTATGCCCTGCCGGCACGCCGGCGCGTTCGCGGCCTTCCGGCACGCTGTTGACCAGTTCACCGGTTTGCAGACGCGCGCTGGTGAGGCGCAGCAGCCGGGCGCGCGGTCCGGCCCGGGCGAGCGCTCGTCAATCGGCGAGCGACCTCGCCCGGATCGGGCTCTGACTGCCTATCCCACACGCCAAGCGTTGAACATCCACAAGGTCTTCTCGAGTTCGTCGCGGATGCCGTCCAGGAGATTCGCGGTGCCGCGATCGCTGGCTTCCTCGGCGGCCTCGATGACCTTGCCGCTCTGGCGCAGCAGATGCTCGTAGTCCTTCACGAGGACGGCGATCATGTCCTTCGCCGACGTCTGACCCTCATACTCCTTAATCTGCGCCAGTTCCAACACACCCCGCAGGGTCGCGACGGGCTTGCCGCCGACGGTCAGGATCCGCTCGGCAATGTCGTCCGTCACCTTGGCGAACTGGTCGTAAAGATCCTCGAACTTGGCATGCATCTGGAAGAACTGGGGGCCGACCAACATCCAGTGAAACGCGTGCAGCTTCTCGTACAGGACGGTTGAATCCGCCAACAGGCCGTTCAGGCCTTGCTGAACCTTCTCATTCGCCATGACTTTCTCCTTATTGATTGTTAGAGCAACGTGCTTGGCAAAATGCATGTATTGTGCCAACGCCGCAGTAATCAGTAAAATATTTCTCAGAAAGAACTTATGACACAAGACGGTGGACGGTCATTGACGATATATCGCTACATGCTACGATTAGTCGTGTAATAGCTAAATATCGCCAACATGGAAACGCAGGAACTCCATCACATCCTGGACGCACTGGGCACGGTGGTGTCCGCCGACCTGTCGGTCATCCTCTCGGTGGATGACCCGCGCACGTTGCGGGTCCGGGCGGCAGCCGGGCCGCTGTCGTCGCCGGCCCTGTTGGGTCATCGCGTGCGGCTTGCCGAGCGGCCGCGTCTGGCGGCCGTGGTCGCGGGCGCGCACGTCAAGCTGCTGCATGATGAGGTTGAGCATGACGTGCACGAGCCGGACACGTACGCAGGCATCGTGGATCTCCCGCACGCCCACACGTGCCTGGCAGCGCCGCTGCGGGCGGGGGATGAGTTGGTCGGCGTGCTGACGCTTGACGCGGCCATGTGCCGGGCGTTCAGCCCCGACCAGATTCGGGCGGTGGACGCGTTCGCGGGGTTGGCCGCCCGCACTTTGCAGGCGCTGCAGCAGGCCGATCGCCTGGCACGTGAGGTAGACACGCTGGCCGCCCTGAACGCGACGCTGAGTGACTCCGGGCCGGCGGGCGCCTCGCTGGTTGGCCGCTCGCCGGCCTGGCGCGACGTGGTCGAGCGCGTTCGTCTGGTGGCCCCAACGCCGGCCACCGTTCTCATCACTGGCGAGACCGGGACCGGCAAGGAGCAGGTGGCGCGCGCGATTCACCAATGGTCGCCGCGCGCGGCCCAGCCATTTGTCGCCCTGAATTGTGCGGCGCTGGTAGGCGATCTCGCGCTCAGCGAGCTGTTTGGGCACGAGCGCGGCGCGTTCACCGGCGCCGATCGCCGGCGAGCCGGACGCTTCGAATTGGCCCAGGGTGGAACGCTCTTTCTCGACGAGGTTGCCGAGTTGTCAGCGGCCGTGCAGGCGCAGTTATTGCGCGTGCTGGAGGAACGCACTTTCGAGCGCGTCGGCGGGGCGGGTGTCGCGCTGACCGCCGACGTGCGCCTCATTACCGCGACGCACAAGGACCTCGCGGCGGAAGTGCGGGCCGGCCGGTTCCGGGAGGATCTGCTGTATCGTCTGAATGCGTTTCCCATACTGATTCCGCCGCTGCGGGCCCGGAAGCTCGACGTACCCCTGCTGGCCATGCACTTCATCAAGGTGTTTCGCGGTGACCTGGATATGCCGGAGCTCGAGATCAGCGCGGCGGCGCTGCGCAAGCTCGAGGATTGCGAATGGCCGGGCAATGTGCGCGAGTTGCGCAACGTGCTGGAGCGGGCCGCGATTCTGGCGGGTGGACGGCGCATCCGGGTGGAGCATCTCGGTCTGGGCGACCAGCCGAGCCGGTTTGCGGAAGCACGCCCGGAGAACGGCAGCGGGGCAGAACCGCGTCTTCCCGCCAACCTGCGGCGTCTGGAGCGCGCCATGGCCGCGGAGATTCTGCGGGCGCTGGCGGAGGCGGGCGGGAAGGTTGCCGGGCGGGGCGGCGCGGCGGAACTGCTCGGCGTGAAGCCGACCACGCTGCACAGCAAGATGAAGCGGCTGCGCCTGCGCGAGCAGGCTGGGCGCTGAGGACGAGGTTGCCTGTCAGCGGCGCGGCACCGGACGCCAACCGTCAGGCGTCGTCGCGGGCTAGCCCGGCCAGTTGCGGGGGCCGATGGAGAGCAGCAGGCCTTCGCCGGTGATGGGGTAGCGGCACAGATAATCCGCGATCGTCCGTGCGCTGACCTGCTCGACCGCGGCCAGGCGGGCTTCGGTAGTGCGCACGCGGCCAAAGGTCTCCAAGTCGTCCACCATCTGCATAATGCGCGTGCGGGGAGACTCCGCCTCGAGCGCCAGTTGCGTGCGCCGACGGTTCTTGACGCGCTGCACTTCCTCCGCCGTGAAGCCACCCGCGCCGGCCTCGCAGGCCTGCTCGCGCAGGGCCGCCAGCATCTGCTCGCACTGCTCGGGCTGACCGTCGGCGTACAGCGCCATGATGCCGCAATCGGCGTAGGCCACCCAGGCGGCTCCGGCCGATGTGCAAATACCCTTCTGCACGATGCTCCAGTAGCAACGCGAGTTGCTGCCGCCGAACAGGGAGGTGAATGACTCCACCGACTCCTCGTCGGCGTGCCCCTGCGGCACGGACGGGTATACGAGTATGAGCGATTGCTGTTGGAAACGCGGCAAGAGTTGCTTGCGTACGCCGACGCCCGGCAGCGGCAGCGCGGCCGCCGGCGCCTGGTCGTCGAAGCTGGGCTGCCACTGTTCACAGCAGCGGCCGACCGCGGCGAAGAGCTCCTCCGGCTCCAGCGCGCCGGCGGCCAGGATGACCATGTTGTTGGCGGCGTAGCGCTGCCGGTGGTAGTCAACCATGGCGGCGTGCGGTAGATTCTGGATGGTCTCCTTCTCGCCCAGGATTTCGTGGCCGAGCGGGTGGTCGCCGAAGACCTCCTTGTGCAGGAAGTTCCAGGCGTGGCGGTCGAAGTTGTCGTCGCTCATGGCGATTTCTTCGAGGATCACTTGGCGCTCGGTCTCGAAGTCGGCCGGGGGCAGGGCGGGGCGCATCATGTCGGCCAGCAGCTCGAATTGCGCGGCGATGCGGTCGCGCGGGACCCAGCCGTAGTAGACGGTGTGCTGCTTGCCGGTGAAGGCGTTGTAGATGCTGCCCAGCTCATCGAAACGCACGTTGATGTCGTGCCAGGTGCGGCGGGGCGTGCCCTTGAAGCACATGTGTTCGAGGAAGTGGCTGACGCCGTGCACGGGCGGTGTTTCGTGCCGCGCGCCGGTGCAGGCCAGGCAGGCGACGGCGGCTGAGCGCACCTGTGGCATGACCTCGCAGATGACGCGCAGACCGTTGGGGAGCTGATGCTCGGCAAATGTTGATGACATGGCGGAGATTATAGGGGGGCTGCGGCAGGCGCGATACGGGGTAGTGGCGTAGGCGCCGGTGGATGTGCCACGGGGGCGGTGGGCGACGGCGCTGGCTGCGGAGGAGGGCGTACGTCTCTAGGACTCGTCCGGCTCTTCCGAGTCTTCCGACCCCTCGTAGAAGATGAACTCCGCGCCGATCAGGTACCCCACGGCCGCCCGTGTGCAGTGACGCACGACGGCATGGCCGTAGCAGCTCAGCTCCGGCTCGTGGATGGCCAGCGAGATACGCGTGTCCGTGGGGATCGGGCGGCGTGTACGTATGGCCAGTCCGCCCACGCTCAGGTTGTGCATGGTGGCCAGGACGTGTCGCTCACCGTAGCACTCGTCCGGCAGCCAGACTTCCACCGCGCCCGGGAAAGGCCAGCGTTCCGCGCGCCGCTTGCCCGGCGCCTGCTTCGACTCGGTGTGCACGCGGTGTGACGAGAGCAGCTCGTCGATGGCTTCCGGCGTGAGCTTGACGATCTTCTCGGCGTCCATAGTGACCTTCCGGGGCTCGGCGAATGCGGTCGGCCCGCCACGCGAACCGGTTCCACCACATCATCGGACCACCGCGGGCCGGGCATGAAAGGCGCGTGGCGCCGGTCCGTCAGCCCGAATTCATGGGGCCGGTCGGCTGGTCCGAGAAACACGAGCCTGTCGGCCGGCGGCGATCACCTGCGGCAGTAAGTCGCGGGCCGGAACCTACATAGCGCCGCAGCAGCCGCGTCTCATTCCGCCCACGCCTCTGCCCGGAATTGGTCCGGGACTTCGGGGTCGGGCGTCTTTTCCTAGCTTCACAGCGCATCCGGCCGCGCCGTTTTGAACCCTTCAGTAGGTCGTCCGCTGTTTGCGGTCGGCGGGACCGTTTCGCCGCCGAGCCCGGCCTGTGGCGCGTGACACCACCAGCGCACCCCGGAGGGGCGTGGATCGCCGGGATAGCCCAGCGGACTCCACCGCATCCTGAACTGGAAGGGAAAGGGCATGGGTCCACTCACGCGGCTTCTCTGCGCGCTCATCGTTTCGGCGAGCCTTATCGGCTGTTCGCCGGACCTGCTGCCGTCAGACGGCGGGGTAATCGGCATTGTCGCGGATCAGGCGGCCACCGGCGGCCCTGTCGGCGTCACGAACCCCGCGACTGCATCGGCGGATCTGGAAAGCGGGAGCGCGGCCACGCTGGTTGGCGCGGTGCGCGGGTCGGGGAATTATCAGGTCTTTGATCTGGGGGCGGCCTCCGCCGGCGACTACTGGTACGTGCTGATGGATGACCTGGGCACTTCGCCGCGCTCCTTCACGGTGGTTCTGTTTGATGAGCATTACGATTTGCTGATGCGGACGGTCGTGTCGCCGCGCGCGCCGCTGGAACACATCACGCGGCTGGACACGTCGCGGGTCTTCCTCGGAGTGACGCCGTCGTACGGGTCGAGCGGCGGCGACTTCCGCTTGAACTTGCAGGTTAGCGGCGGGGTGAGCGTGCCGGACCCGGCCCGGCAGGTCGCCTACCTGGACTTCGCGGGCAGCAGCGGGGTCAGCATCCACCGGCGCAGCGCCATCTCGTTTCCGGTATTCGACGGGGCCATGCTCGGGGACGCCTACGCCGAGGACACGGCCGCGATCCGGGATTGGATCGTCGAGACCGTGCGCCAGGACTACGCCCGGTTCGACGTGCTGGTGCTGAGCTCCGACGACGGGCCGCCGCCCGCCGACGGCCCTTATGCCCACGTCTACCTCGGCGGCTATGACGACAGCCTGCTGGGCCTGGCCGATAGCGTTGACATGTACAATCAGGATCCAGGCGAGGCGGCCATCGTCTACGTCGAGAGCTTCGCACAGTACCACGTGATGCGGTTGAGTTCCGAGCAGATGGCGCTGATGGTCGGAAACGTGGCCAGCCATGAGCTGGGGCACCTGTTGGGCCTATATCACACCATGGACCCGAGCGAGATCATGGACTCGACCGGAACGGCGTGGGACCTGGCGCAGGACCAGGCCTTCTGCCGCGCGCCTTTGGCGACTACCGTTTTCCCAACCGGCATGATTAACACACCGCTACTGCTGGAGCAGACCGTCGGCCTGCGGAAGACGGCGCACAGTTCGCTGAAGCTGCTCAGTCCGGCTAAGATTGCGCAGCGGGCCCAGATGCGCGAGTTCGCCCTGAGCGAGCTGAGCTGCCGCTGCGGCAACTGCCTGAGCCCGGACTAGTGACCGCAAAGTCAGGGACACGACGAATGACGGCCATCAAGGGGTTGCACCTGCCGTGCCTGGCCGGCATGGCGACGTTGCTGGTCTGCCTGTGCGGCTGCCCGCTGCCGGCGTCTGATGGCCTGCCGTTCCTGGACGAGAACGGCAACTCGAGCTTCGCCAGCGCCACGGCCCTGGCGATTGCGCCGCCGGACGTGCTCGAGTTTGAGGGCGAGATCGAGCCGGCCTTCGACCTGGACATCTACAACCTCGGCACGCTCAATGCCGGCGATCATCTGTACGTGGACGTGCGGGCGGTTGACAGCCAATCCTCCGGGCGCCAGCTCGATCTGGTCGCGGCCGTCTTCGACAGTCGCGAGTACCTGCACGCCTACAACGACGATCGGGAACAGGACACCGGCGATCTGAACCCGCTCCTGGATTTCGTTCTCCGCGGCGCGAGCGGCAACTACTACCTGGCAATTACGAGCTATTACGAGAGCAGCGCTACCGGCCGCTATCGCGCCACGGTGCAGATCACGCGCGCGGTCGGAGTGCCGGACGCCAGCCCGCAGGTCGTCTATCTCAACTGGAACGGCGGCCAGAATGTCCGCATCGAGAACGTCGGCGTTTACAACCTGGCCGCGTTCGACGCGGCGGACCTCGGGCCGTATTCCGGCGCGACCCCAGTCATGAAGGATCTGATCGAGGCGGTCGTGCAGAGCCGCTTCGCGGATTTCAACCTCATCGTGCTCAACTCGGACGACCACGACGTGCCCGCCGTCCCGCACTCCACGGTGTACTTCGGCGGCAACAACGAGCAGGCCTTCGCCATTGCGCAGCAGATTGACACGCTGAACGCGGACTCGTCCGATAGTGCCATCGTCTTCACGGAGAGCTTCCGCGACGCCTTCCTGGTCGCGCCGACCATGGAGCAGATGGCCATCGCCGTCGGCAATACCGTCGCACACGAAGTCGGGCACCTGCTGGGGCTGGTGCACACGGCCGAGTGCTCCAGTCTGATGAGCACGGGCTGCGCCAACCACACCAAGCTGGAACTGCTGGAATTTACACTGGCGACGCTGGACGATTCAGTCTTCCCCGTCGGCTACCAGGCTGCCAGGGAGATACTGGGGTGGATTCTGGGCTTCGTGGGGATGTAGGTCGGACCGGCGTGGGGCGAGGCGATTGGCCCGACGCCGGCCGTGGCACGACCTGCCGGCATCCCAGCAATCCGCGGCAAGATTGCCGCCGCCGGCCATGATCGTCAGGCCCGCCGCGGTCTACGGCAGCCGCCCACCACGCCCGAACCGACAAAGATCGACAATCATGCCGGCGTTCGATCATTTACTGCCAATACAATACGCTTACGGAAGATGCGACGCCCCGGCCGGTGGCCCGCGGTCCCGGCCGCGCCCTGTGGCGAACCGCGCACGGTCCGGCCGTTAGGCTGTGTCCACCGGCGAGGCCTGCGCCGACAGGCTGGGTGCGTTATGACCGCGGCGGCGGCGCAGACTTCAGGAGGCAGACCATGCTCACGCGGAGGCTTTCACTGGTACTGGGATCGGCAATCCTGCTGTCCGCCGCGCGTACGCCCGCGACGCAGGCCGAGCAGCACCATTTCACGCTGACGCAGGCCGTGCCAAGCGACGTTTTTCTGTGCGTGGCTGCCCGCCACAACCCACAGCGCGAGTTCCTCGACCGTTACTGGGGGGAGGTCTTCGACGCACTGCTGCACAGCGGCATCGGCGACGATATTGGCCAGTTGATCATCTCGTTCCTCGGCCCTGACCAACAGACCGAGTTCGCGCGGCTCAAGGCCCGGGCGCTGGAGTTGTCCGCGGGGGTGGACTGGCGGCAGCTCTTCGCTGGCGAGATGATCTTCGCGGAGCGCCTACCCGCGCCCGTGTGGCGTGCCCGGGGCGGCGTCGCGATGGGGCCGCCGGAGATGGCCTGGCTGTTTCGGGGCGAACCGGCCGGCAGCGCGGCGAACTACGCCGGCCTGGCGGCGATCATCGAGGCCCTGGTGGCTGAGATAAATCAGGCGGCCGGCCGGGAAGTGCTGGTGGTGAACCGCGCGGGCCATGCCGGGGCCGACATGGTCTTGGTTCAGCTTCACGAGGGGGTTCCTGACGACGTGCAGATGATGCCCGGCGTGGCCCGGCATGAGAACACAGTGGTCGTGGCGCTGGGCAAGCCGCTACTGCTGGACGTGCTGGACCTGCTGGCCGGCACCAGTGCGAAAATCGCGGTCGGCGATGAGCCGCGCTTCGCCGAGATATTCGCCCGACTGCCGGCGCCGCAGGACAGCCTCATGTACGTGGACATGCAGTGCATCGTGCGCCCCATGAACGAACTGCTTGAGACGGTAGTGGCCTCCATCGACCAGACGAAGGATGTTTTTCTGAATGGCTGGACGAATCCAGAGGCCAATCGGCTGATGCATGAGGCCCTGCGGGCTTGGCAGGCCGGTGACACTGCTGCCGCACTGGCACACATGGTCAAGGCGTACGAGCAGGCCCCGGCGGATTCCGTGGTGCTCTACAACCTGGCCTGTGCTCATGCTCTGACGGGCGCGCGTGAAGTTGCGCTCGACCACCTGGAGCGGGCGGTCGAGGCCGGCTTCCACGCGCCCGCGAAGATCTCCACGGACGAGGATTTCGCCAGCCTGCGCGGGGCGCCGCGCTATGAGGCCGTGGTGAACCGGGCCCGCGAGCTGGCCGCGCGGGCGGGAACCCGGGACATCGTGCTCAACTCCAGCCCGCGCGGCCCGGCCCAAGACCTGCAGCGACAGGTCTGGGACGCCTACCGCGAGAAGGACTACGAACGTGGCCTGGCACTCGCGGAACAGGCCCGCGCAATGGCGCCGCGGGATTCACGCGTGCTGTACAACCTGGCCTGCTTCCACGTCCTGCTGGGACGCACCGAGCAGGGCCTCGAACTGCTCGAGCGCGCCGTGGAGAGCGGATTCTACGCGCCGCTGCACATCGAGCGCGACCCGGACTGGGAGCCCCTGCGCGCGCACGAGCGCTACCAGCGGGCCGTCAGTTCGGCTCGTGCGCAGGCCGTGGCGCTGGCCCGGCGTGAACGACACGGAGAGCTCGAGGCCTGGCGCGCTCTATCGCAGCATTTCCTGAGTTCGGTGGGCATTCTCGACCGCGTGGCGATGGTCGAGTTCACCGAGGGCTACGCCGTCCGCAGCGAGTCCATGACGCTGCTTGCCTCGGACGCAGCCCAGCGGGCCATCTATCCGGTCATTGCCCGCCCGCCCGTCCCCGGCGATTGGGCCCGCTATCTTCCCAGGGAAACGCGCTCCTTCTCAGTGTCCAGTGGAGTTGACTTCGCCGCGCTATACACGTTCATCGAGAACAGCGTGCTAATGCTGGGCGACCGGGGGGCCGGGTTGCTGGAGCGGTGGCGGGAAATCCAGGCTGACATGGGCTTCGACCTGCGCGCCGACGCGCTGGCTTGGATCGCCGGCCCCATGGTCACGGTCACGCTGGCAGGTGACCTGGGCAGCGTCTGGCTACTGGAAGTAAGAGACGAGAACCTGGCGCGCGAGAAGGTTTCGGCCGCGGTCGAGTTCCTTGCAACGCGGCTGATCGATGCGGCGGCTGAGATCCCGATGTTGGGGATGCTCATGGTCACGCGTTCGCCCGTGCAGGACGGACGGCTCGAGGGGTTCGAGAATCTGCACTTCGTCATGTCGCCCCGCCCGCTGGTCTGGGGCGTGGCCGACGGCCACCTGCTAATCGCCACGTCGGCCGACGCGGCAGCACTGTGCCTGGGCACGGCGCGCGGCACTCATCCGAATGTGCGTGAGAACAGCCGACTGATGGCGCAGGCGATTCTGCCAGCCGGCCCTTTTGCCCATATGCACCTGACCGACCAGCGTCAGCTTGGCGAGAGTCTGGCGGCGGGGGTGGGCGTCGCCGCAGCCGTTCTGAGTGCTGCCGGGCCGTTTATACCGGACGTTGAGGCCCGGGCCTTGATGGGGCGCCTAGCTGGCATGGCGGCCAAGCTCGCCGCCGTGGCACGCACGATAGATTTCTACGAGTCGACGGCGAGCTGCACGACGTTTGACGGACAGGCCTGGCATACGAAGGCGGTGACGCACTACTGCCCGCCGACTGAGCGAGCGGCGCGACGGTCGAGATAGCGGTTCATTGTGAGTGGTTCGGGGTCTGCGATACCGGGCGCGCTTTGCCGATGTCTTCGATTGTGGGTCAACCCAAGACTGCGCAGTTATAGGTCGTTGTTGGTTGTGACGGTGACGTGATCGGCCCTTGGGGTATTAAGTGTCTTTAGCATTGGAGTTATGGCGACCGAGCGTGGCTGCCGTTTAAGGCAGAGGACGCCTCGAAATCGCCGATTTCCTGAGGGGGTGGCACGATGCCGCGCCTTCTGGCGGGCTTCCGGATGCGGTCTGAGAGCGGGGTCACGTGCGCCGAGTTTGCATGAGGACCGAGAACATCCTCATCAAGAAGGTTGAATCGCATCTGGTGACTGGCAATCAGTTTGCATCGGGCGGGTCGATTGTGGTATCGTGTTAGAAAGCAGGCTACCTGGGCGAGCCCAGGATATTTGCCTTGGTTGGGCCGGCTGAAGGTCGACACTTCAGCCGAGGGCGCCCCGGCGACGGGATGAGGTGTGACAGTGGGCGCAGGTGGAGCGGATGGTCAGGCAGCCTCGGGCGTTCGGGGGCTGTCCAACGCGAGAAGGGCCGCCGCCCGGCTGGCGAGGCCGTCGGCGGCTGATGAACAAGGTGTGCGCGTCATTCTATGGGAAGGGGCTTGCCTGTTGCCGGGCGACCCCGCTTACCGGTGTGCCGAACCAAGAAACAACCGGACCGGTTAGACCGGTCCGAGGTCGTTGGTGCTGCGGCATGCGGACACAGGAGTAAGGTAAATGCAGGGATCAAACTCAAGCTCTCGCGGGCGCGGCCGGCTTCTGGTCGCTGTCGGGTTGCTCGCCACGGTGGTGACCGCCGCGGTTGGCGGCACCGGGAACTATCTGATCATCACGGCTGAGGAGTACTACAACAGTGCTCCGCTGAACGAGTTCGTGGCGGGCAAGACCCAGTTAGGCTACAACGTCATGGTCTACTCAGTGCCGCCCGGAACGTCGCGCGCGACGATCCGCGACTACATTCTGGATCTTTGGGACGGTCCGAATGCGCCCGAGTACGTTCTGATCGTTGGCGACACCGACGGCACTACCAGCGCCACCTCGACGACCATTCCGCACTGGGTTGGCGTGGGCTCGCGCCAGGGTGACACCGATCTTTACTACGCGTGCATGGACGGCCCCAGTGACTGGTACCCCGATCTGTATATCGGCCGCTTCTCGGTCCGCTCGGTATCGAAGCTGGCAGACGTGGTTGAGAAAAGCCTGTTCGTGGAGTTGGGCGAGTTCCCTGACCCCACCTACGCCAAGCGCGCCGCCTTCCTGGCAACGGACGATTCCACGGCCCAGGCCGAGCAGATCCACGACTTCGTGATCGAGAACTACCTGGAGCCGGCCGAGTTCGAATGCACCAAGATCTACGCTGCTTCGGGCGGCGGGACCTCCCAAGTCAGTGCGGCGGTCAACAACGGCGTGCTCTTCTGCGTCTACTTCGGTCATAGCAGCTCCAGCGGCTGGTGGGCCCCCGGCTTCAGCCAAGGCAACGTCAACGCCCTGACGAACTACGGCAAGTATGGCCTGGTCATGGGCTGGTCCTGCAACACGTCGCACTACAGTTACGACGAGTGTTTCGGCGAGACCTGGTTACGCAAGGCTGACGCCGGCGCGGCCGTCTACCTCTCGGCCTCGAACTACGTCTGGTGGGGCTCGCCCTCGGCTTGGGATTCCTCGCGACGCATGGAGAAGTACTTCTTCCAGGCCGTCTTTGAGCACGACCTCTGGCGCGTCGGACCGGCCTGGCAGCACGCCTGCTACACAATCCTCGCTGATCCGGACTACGGTCCCACGCACGACCACACGCGCAACATCTTCGAGGAGTTCGTCATCCTCGGCGACCCCTCCTTGCGATTGCCGTCCCGCGCCCTGCGCGTCCTGCTGCCCAATGGCACACCCGAGTTCCTCGAACCCGGCGAACCCACCTCCATCGTCGTGAAAGTCCTCAACGAAAGCGAGATGTTCGACCCCGACACCGGGACTCTGTACTACCGTTATGACGGCGGCGAATTCCTGACCGTTCCTTTCGTACACCTGAGCGATGACCTCTATGAGGCCACGCTTCCCCCTGCCGCCTGTGGCGAAATGCCCGAATTCTACTTCGCCGCCACCGGTGATCGCGGCACGGTGGTCTACGAGCCGGAGAACGCGCCGAATGACGTCTATACGGCGACAGTCGCGCACGTCACGCAGTACTTCCACGACGACTTCGAGACCGGACAGGGCTGGACCGTCTCGAACGACCCGTCGCTAACCGGCGGTGCCTGGCAGCGCGGTGTGCCGGTTGCCTGCGGCCGCGGCGATCCAGCTACGGATTACGACGGTTCCGGCAAGTGTTTCCTGACCGAGAACAACCCGTACACCTGTAACTCGGACGTTGACTGGGGCCCCACGCGCCTGATTTCGCCGGCCATCAATCTCTCCGGCGCCACCAACGCAATCCTACGCTACGCGCGCTGGTTCACCTGCGACGACGCCGGTACCTACCCCGCCGAGGAGGACTTCATGGAGGTCGAGGTGTCCACCGATGACGGTGTCACCTGGACCCTGATCGAGACCGCCGCACACACCGACGGCTGGGTGCTCGCCGAGTTCAACCTGTCGGACTTCGTGACGCCTTCGGCCCAGACGAGGATTCGTTTCACCATCGACGATACGCCCAACAACTCGGTGACTGAGGCCGCCATTGATGCATTCTCGGTCTTCCGGTTGTCGTGCAGCATGTTCGGGCCTGGCGACATGAACTGCGACGGGCTCGTCAACGCTTTCGACATCGACCCGTTCGTCCTGGCGCTCACTGATGCCGCGGGTTACGTCGCGCAGTATCCGGATTGCGACTACATGAACGGCGACATGAACGGCGATGGCCTGGTCAATGCCTTTGACATCGATCCGTTCGTGGCTCGGTTGACGGCCGGCCAGGAATAGGCCGATTCTGCGGGCTGGCCGGAACTGTGCGGCCACCCGCCGGTATGATGTTTGCGATTCGCCGCACTGGCGGATCCCGGTGCTTGGCATCCGGCGTCCGCTGGTGCGGCGATTTCTTCGCGCGGAACTGCCCCCCCGCGGAGCGGCCAGCGCACCTGGCTTTCGGCGAGGACTACCCCGCCTTCAGTGCCCCTTCCGACCGCACACGTCAGGGCTCTTCGTCGGATTGCGTGGGCCGATCGTCGGGTAGCTGCGTCGCCGCCGGCTTGATCCGGGTCCATTCATCGATTATCGCCCCGTCGATGTCGATCTGCTCCAGACGCAACCGCCGGCCGTCGATTCGCACGTGCGTGAAGCTGTGGCGTCCGTCTTCCCCGGCTGCATGGTTCGGCGGACGCGCGCTTGCCGGCGGCAGTTCGTACAGCCGTGCCCCACCCGCCCCGGTCACTACGTACACGACACCGTCGTCCGGCGTCGTCACCTGCCCATCTCGCAGCGGTAGCGTCCGCTCGTAGAGATGATTGTGACCCGCGAAAACGATGTCCACGCCCACTTCTTCGAACACGGGCACCAGCGCCCGCTGCACGCGCTCATCAGGCGCGTGTCGCGTACCGGCCGTGTAAGGCGGGTGATGCAGCGACACGAACTTCCAGGTCGCGGCGCTGCCGCCCAGCACTTCACGGAGCCACGGCGCGACCTGCTCACGGAGCGTCGCTTCGTCGCTGTACTTGTTGCTGTCAACGACGGCGAAGCGCGCCGCGCCGTAGCCGAACCAGTATTCGCGCCCGACCGGTCGGCCCGGCGGACCGTTCTCCGGCAACTCAAACACGTCCAGGTACGGCGGCCGCTCGTCCGGCCCCACCAGCTCGTGGTTGCCGCAGGTCGGCCAGAAGCCCATTTCCGCCAGAAGGTGCCGATACGGCACGAAAAGGCGGTCCTTATACTGCTGCCGCGTGCCGCCGCCGTAGACCAGGTCTCCGACGTGCAGGATGAAATCCGGCTGCAGGCGCGGTTTATGCATCTGCGCCGCCAGCAGGTACTGTAATCGCGAGGCGCTGCCGCTGTCGCCGAAGACCAGGAACGAGAAGGGCTGGTCGGCCGTTTTGTTGGTCCGCAGTGTGGCCTCGGCCAGTGTCCGGCGGCCGGTGTGGATGCGATACGGATAGGCCTGACCGGGCGCCAAGCCGTCGATGCGGACGCGCTGGCGGCGCCCGACGCTTTCTGCCGGAAGAGTTCGCTCGCCTGCGACCGTAGCAATCGTCACGCGGCACGCGCCGTCTTCCAAGGGCTGTGTCGTGTACCAGATCAGGGTGGCGCCGTCCTGTGCCGCCATCTGCACCATCGGCCCCTCGATGATCCGTACCGGCAGCAGCCAGGGCGACAGAACGTACAGGGCCGTCGCCAGCAGGATGAACGCCAGCCCCGCCAGCCAGGCCGGCGGCGTATTAAGCCTGGTCGTGGGACTGCTCACGGCCTGTGGGACTCCCCCGGCCCGTCGCGCGGCGGCGCGACCAGCGGCTTGCGTTGGTCGGGCGGCTTCTCGCCATTCTCGGTGTGCCAGGCGCGGAACGTCTGCCGCGCCGTCTCGCGGGCGCGTTGGTCAACGAAGCCCGTGACGGCTTTAGGGGTCAACCCCACGCGGAAGCCCAGTGCCTCCGGCGCCAAGCCGTAGATCTGCACCAGCGCCAGCAGGGCGGCATCGCCCACCGTCAGATAGACTGCTGTCTCCACGTCGATGTTGTGGACCGCGCGCAACTCGCGGTCGTCCAGATACTCCAGCAGCAGCGGCACCGCCTGCTCGTCGCCGAGCCGCCCCAGCGCGGCAAACGCATCCGGCAGGGAGAAGAGGCGCCGATAGGGCGGCCGGGAGAAACAGCGAATCGCATCCATGATCGTCGCCACGCTGTCGCGCGCGCCCGCCGCGCTCAATATGGCGATGCAGCGCTGCACCCGCTCCATCAGCACTATGACATACGCCTGCTCGGCAGGGCTTAACCGGCCGGATTGCACGACGGCCACGGCCTGCGTCACGTACCGCGTCAAGCCGCGGGCGACCGCTTCGTCCTGCAGTCGCGCCGCGATTTCCAGGGCGGACTCGACCACGGTGTCGTCCCAATCAGCCACGCGCCCCGTCGCCAGCACGCCGGCCGCCGTGCCCGGCTCCAGCGGAATCTGGTACAGGGCCGCGAGCCGTTGGTCGGGATCGTCGTCAAACAGCAGCTCGAGCAACTCGCGGTCACGCGCTGCCCAGTCATCGAGCAGGGTCCGGTCGGCCGGCGATAACCCGGCGCGAAACAGCCGCAGCCGGAGGATGGCCGTCGTGCGGGCCAGCATCCGGCTTAGCCGTTCCTGCTCGGCCGGCGGGCGCCCGCTAATGGCGTCCAGGGCCTCTGTCAGCGTGGCGACCACGCGCCCGACCAACTCGTCGGTCGCTTCAGCGGCCTGGTCAACGCTGCCCGTGCGGATGCGGTCCAGCAGCGGGGCCAAGGGCGATTGCTCCTCAGCCGGCGCGAACGACGGTAATGCCGCCAGCAGCAGCGCGCTTAGCGCCAGCCGTCCCACGCCGCCGGGCCGCCGTGGCCGAACCGTCCCCATGTGCTACTCCTCCGCCGCCTCCGTGCCGCGGCCGTGGCCAAGCCGGCGATCCAGGTATTCCATCACATTGGCGGGTACCAGCCGCTCCAGCCGCGAGTGATCGCCGCCGCTCATCTCATACACCTGCTTGATGTAGGTGCTGGACGTAAGCACGTGCTGATCGCTGGTCAGCAGGAAGACCGTCTCGACTTCGCCGATCGTGCGGTTGACGTTCGCCTGCAGCAGCTCAAAGCTCAGATCCGTGAAATCCCGGATCCCGCGCACGAGCACATGCCCGCCCACGTGCTTGACGAAATCCGTGGTCAGGCCGACGTAGGCGGCCGCCCGCACGTTGGTGGTCTTGTCCAGGTGCGGCTGCAGCATGGCCAGCCGCTCACTTTGCGTGAACAGCTCACGCTTGTCAGGATTCCGCCCCACCCCCACCACCAGGTTGTTGAAAAGCCGAGCCGCTCGGGTGATCACGTCCAGGTGTCCCAGCGTGACCGGATCGAACGAGCCGGCGTAGACGGCCGTAATGCCTCGTGCCTTTTCTGCCATATGCTGTCGTTCCACAAGTGTCCAGTTACGGTCCGTGAGGCGGGCAACCGGTCGGCTGCCCAGCGTTCAGTATGCTAGCCAGCAGCCGTAACGCCCCGCAAGTCAGCGCCGCCACCTCACGCCCCCACTCCCAATTGGGCCGTCGCCACCGGCGTGTACTGGGCACCGCCGGGCAGTAGGCGACTCTCAAACAGCACCACCTTATCAACCTGCATCTCCACGCTCGGCAAAGGGCCGGCGTCCTCCAGCACTTCCTGCATCACCTCGCCGCCCGCGCGCGACTTGCTCCGCCCCAGCGTAATGTGCGGCGTGAAGGCGCGCTGCTCCGGCGCGAAGCCCAGTTCCGCCAACAACGGATCCGCCGCCGCCACCCAGCGGGCGCAGCCGCCCTGCGCATCGGTGATCCCGCACCACAGCACCCGCGGACTGCGGGCCGACGGGAAGCAGCCGAGGCCGCCCAGTTGGATCGGGAAGGGCGAAACCTCGGCCGCGGTCGCCTGCATGGCCGCACAGACGCGCGGGATTTGCGCCGTGCTGACCTCTCCCAGGAACTTCAGCGTTACGTGCAACTGGTTGTCCGTGCACCAGCGCACCTCGCGCGTGCGCGGCAGCTTCCGCAGCAGCCCGACCAGCGGTCGGCGCAACTCCGGCGACAACTCCACCGCCACGAAACCTCGCATAGCGCCTCCTCCGCGGCCGCGCCGGCCCGCCGCTAGTCGAACTGCGCCAGCGCCTTGAGCTCTGCCAGCCGTGCTTCGACATCCGCGGCCGTCGTGCGGGCCGCCGCGGCGATCGAGAACGACTCCAGCACGAACGAGCCAACAACCGAGCCGCGCGCCATGGCGGCCCGCAAGGCACGTCCATCAACCCACGCTTGCGTCGCCAGGTAGCCCATCAGCGCGCCGGCGAAGCTGTCGCCGCAGCCAGTCGGGTCGATGACCTGCTCGGTCGGGTACGCCGGAATGCCGGCCAGCTCGTCCGGCGTCACCAGCAGGCTGCCGTACTCCCCCTTCTTGATGATGACGAAGCGCGGCCCCAGCTTGAGAATGTCACGCCCGGCTGAAACCAGGTTGGTCTTGTCCGTCAAGAGGCGCGCCTCCCCTTCGTTGAGCACCAGCCCGTGCACGCGCGCCAGCGTCTTGCGCAACTCGGCCGGTTCGTGCTCGATCCACAGGTTCATCGTGTCACAGACGACCAGTTCGGCCCGCGGCAACTGGTCGGCGAACTCGCGCTGCAGTGTCGGGTGCGTGTTGGCCAGAAAGACGAAACGGCTGTCGGCGAGGGCCGGCGGAATCGCCGCGCCGCGCTCCGCCAGCACGTTCAACTGGACGGCCACTGTCTCGGCCTCGTTCATGGCACCGACGTATTTGCCGTGCCAGCGGAACGTCCGGCTTCCGGCGCGCACCTCGATGCCGCCCAGATCGATGGGCTTGTCGCGCAGCGGCTCCAGCAGGTCGAAATCGAAGTCGTCCCCGACCGTCGCGACCACGCGCACCGGGCTGTAATGGGCGGCGGCCAGCGCAAAGTACACGGCCGAGCCGCCAATGACGTCCGCGACGCGCCCATGCGGCGTCTCCAGCGTGTCGTATCCGATCGAACCGGTCACGAGCAGCGACATCAGCGCCCTTTCTTCCTTTGCCGTGCGAACATGAGTGCGGACTCTGCCGGTTAGCCTAACGCGAATACCACGTCGCAACCAGCGCCTGCGCTAGCCTTCAGCGCTCCTCAGATGCTGTTGCCGGCCGGAGCGTCGCATGCACGTCAGCGGCCCAGGCGTGCCGCCGAACCCAGTCCGGCACATTCGGCCCGAGCAGCAGGAATTCGCCAGCGTCCGCCGCGCTCGTCACGCGCAGCACGTGCGCCGGCCAGGGTGGCACAAACGCGCGGCGCGCCGCCGCAACGACGCCGGACATCGTCTCCGGGCCGGAGGTCTCAATCACAATGTGCCCGCCGCGCGCCAGTGCAGTATCGCAGCGTCGCAAGAGTTGGCTCAGGGCGGTGAGACTGGGCGGCGCGGCCCCATCCGAGTCCGGCGCCACGTCCAAGACGATTACTGCGTGGCGCCGGGTGGCCAGGTCGAAATCCCCGGCCGCCCACCAACCCGTTCCAGTCGTGTCCAGCCGGACGTGCTGCTCATGCTCGTACAGGCTCCGGGCGGCGGTCACGGCGGGGCCCGCTGGGCGGGTCGCCATAGGCGGCTGCTGATCGGTCCGGCCCAGGTCAAAGCTGCCAAGAAGCAGCAGAATAACCAGCCATAGCAGCAGGCCGGACAATCCCGCCACGCGTGTGCGCGCGCTCAACCCCACATCCAGCACCAGCACGACACCGGCGGCGCTGGTCACGAGCAGAGTCGCGACTGCCACGAGCGCCCCCGGACCGGCGGCAGACACCAAGACGGAACCGACCGCCAGGGTCAGGCCCGCGCCGCCCGACACCAGTCCAGTCTGCAGCGCGAAGGCCCGTTGCACGCTGCCTTGCGACCGCACGACCCGCCCTGCGGCCAGCAACACGCACGCCGCGCCGCAGGCCGCCGCCACGCCCACCCGCAGCAGGGCGGCATTCGTCGGCGCGGCCAGCCGATGGGCGAAGCCCCAGACCATGGCGCACATCAGGAGTATCAGCGGCGCGGCAGCGCCGCGCACATCGTGTCGCCCCCAGTGCCGAGCCAACCACCAGCCCGCCAAGGCACCGCCGGCGGCCACGCTGAGAACCCGTGCGAGGCTTCGGGTGTCAATGCCCGCCTCGGCCGCCGCAACCATCCAGGCCAGCGCCCACGCGCCTACCGCCACCAACGTGACCAGGATCGGGGCGAACTCCGGCCTCTGCGATCGGGCCAGCACCAGCGGCTCGTAGCGTGCCGCACCGGACACGCGTGGAAACACGGCCAATCCGCCGGCGACGAACAGCGGCAGCAACGTTGCCAGGAACAACCCACCGGGCCGCGCGATCAGGCCGATCAGCAGTGCTCCGGCCAGAATGCCCAACAGCAGGAAGACCCCCAGCAGCCCGTGGTGCTGTGCCGGCGTGGCCAGCAGCCGCAGCCACCCACGCATGGCCGTCAGCGCCGTGCCACTGACCGCGGCAGCCAGCCCGAGTCCCAGTAGCGCCGGCGCCAGCACCAGCACGCGCAGTACCGCGGTCGGCAGGACGAAGTTGCTCGCCAGAAACCCCCGGTAATCTTCCAGCCTCAACGTGAGCACACCAAGCGCCACCCATATCACGCCGAGTACCAGCACCAGTGCACCAGCCAGACTGGCCGCGAAACTGAGATCAACGGCTTCTGGTGTGGCCCCATCGCCCCGAGCATCCGCTGGCTCCGGCGACGCCTGCCGGCGCGCCGGCCGCAGACCCATGCGTCGGTCGATGAGCCTGCGCGGCAGCCACAACCCAATGATCATCCCGAGCCCAAGGGCGCCGCCGACACACGCCAGACCATACGCCGGCTCGCGCACGTGCCAACCCACTTCACACGTGACCGCGACGATGCCCACCGCCGTTCCGCACGCGGCCAGGGCCGCCGTGCCGCACACGGGCCACAAGCTCACGCCGCCGGCAGAACGCTGCTGCGGGCAGTCTGGCGCGGCTGCCGCAGCCGCGTCCCAGCGTGTTCCCACGTGGTCGCGGGCCGTGCCGGCCTGACCTGCCCGTGCCGGCTGAGTGCGCGCATGGTCCGCACTGGGCGGCGATGATCGCTTCGCAGAGGATTGTCGCTCCGGCGACGTACGCGCGCCGGTCGGCCGGTGCGGCGGCGGCACCACTGACCGCTCGGCGCGCCCGGGTTTCGTTCGTTCGGGCGGCGCGCCGCGTCCGGGGTGCTGCTTACGGGAGACGGGTCGTCGTCGACGAGGCAAAGAACCTCCTTCCGCCTTGGTCGAGCTGCAGCAAGAGATCGCCGTCGTCGCTGATATCCACCACGGTGCCGGTCAGGGTCTCGCGGTCGTGCTGCAGTGTAACGCGCGTACCGAGATCCTCGCAGCGCGCCAGCCAGTCTTTCAACAGGCGCTGTCCGGCCGCCGCGTCCTGCGCCAACTCCGCCACGCGCCCGTCCAGCCGTGCCAACAGCGCGCGGGTCACTGCCGCGCGATCAATCGGCACCGGCGACTCGATTTCCAGTGACGTCGCCCGATCAGCCAGCGCGGGCGGAAAATGCCCCGCCTGTTGCAGACAGTTGATGCCAATGCCAATGATCACGGCTTGCCCGTCGTCGCAGGGCGTCGTTTCGACCAGTACGCCGCTGATCTTCCGACCGGCGATGGTCACGTCGTTCGGCCAGCGGACGGCCGGCTTGCAGACGCTGGCCTGCTCGATGGCTTCACAGGCGGCCAAGGCCCCAAGGATGGTCGCCCGGCATGCAACCGGCGAACCGGTCGCTTCCTTCAACATGACACTGAGCAGCACGGACGCGCCCCGGGGTGCGAGCCAGTGCCGCCCGCGGCGCCCCCGGCCGTGCGTCTGGTACTCCGCCACGACGACCGCCCCGTCGGGCAGGCCGGCCGCACGCCGCCGCAGCTCCGTGTTGGTGCTGTCCACCTCGTCTAGCACCAGGACGCACGTGGCGATGCGCTGCAGCGCCGTAGTTGGCTTGATGCTCTGGAGCGTCAGGGGGGCGTGTGCCAGTCGGTCATTCATGGGCGGTACGGGTAGGGCTGGTCACGTGCGCGTGCCGGTACGCGCCGCCGGTGAGCGCAGACGGTAGGCGTGCTGTGGTCCCGGGTACTGACCACCGGCAATGTCCTCAACGTACTGCCGCAGGGCGCGCGCGATGATCTCGTCCAGCCGGGCCAGCACAGGGACGAAGCGTGGCGGGTGCGCGTTGCCGTAACCGAGCAGGTCTTGGGTCACCAGGATGTGCCCGTCGCACGCCGGCCCAGCGCCGCAGCCGACCACCGGCACCTCGACGGCCGAAACCACCGCCTGGGACGCTTCGCCCGGCACCGCTTCCAGCAGCAATATGGCCGCCCCCGCAGCCACCATTCGACGCGCTGTTTCCACGAGCTGCGCTATGCTGGTGGCGTCGCGTGCCTGCGGCCGATAGCCCTCGGCGGTCACGACCTGTTGGGGGCACAACCCGAGATGCGCGACGGTAACAATGCCGGCCCGCGCCAGGTCAGCGACCAGGCGGTCGTCCTCGGGGGCGGTCTCCAGCTTGACCGCGTCGCAGCCGGCCTCGTCACGGAAACGCCGGGCGGCGTCTAGAACCGCTTCTGGACCGGCGCTGAGTGCCTCGAAGGGTAAATCGCCCCACAGGTGAACGTGCGGCGCGCCGCGCCGTACCGCCTCACCTAACGTAAGCATCAGCGACAGCGGTGTTTGCCGTGTGTTAGCGTGACCGAGCAGCACGGTTCCCATTGAGTCGCCGATCAGGAGCCCGTGCACGCCGGCGGCCTGAGCGGCGACCGCCATCGGATAATCGTACGCGGTCAGCATGGCGAACTTCTGGCCGCGGGCCTTCAGGTGACGGAGGGTGTCGAGCGTGACGCGTTCGGTCGGAGCGTTGTCCATGCAAGCACTCAGTGGTGTGTGTGCACGCCGCGGGGGGGCCGGCGTCGATAACCCGTGCGACTCTATCATAACGTGGCCTGGGTCACAGGCCAGCGGCACTTAAGCTCCCATAATAGCGGTTACCAGGGCGTCCGAAACGCATTCACGACACTGGTTGTGGCCATGGCATAGCAGCGTTTTGCACTATTAGGGTGAGGCTGGTGCGGATCGGGTGTCGATACCTGTCTAGACAGGGACATTGCGCCCGCGCCAGAAAGGAGCGCCCGGTGTCTATCGAGATCCTGGCGGCGTCAGCCAGCCAGACTGCCCAGAGCAAGGCCCAGATGGCCGCAGCCGCCAAGCTGCTGCAAGTGGCTGCCCGAACCGGTGCGCAGCAGCGTACCGTGGCGCACGCGCAGGCAGCGGCCCAGGCCGCCTCCCAGGGGATCACACAGGCCGTCGCGCGACTAGCGTCGGCTTTGGACGTGTATGCGTGATTGGTAACGGTTCCGGACAACCCGGGTGGCCGACGTGGGCAGGCGCGCACCACCGTTCGGCTACACCTTGGTGCCGCGGCGGACGGTAGAGGCCGGCCTGAATGGACGACGTGCCCATCGATGTCTGTGTCATCGAGGACGACGCCGACGAACGGCAGGCGCTGGTTCAGCGGCTGATCGCGGACCGTCTGAGCGTCGTGGAGGCCGCCGGCGGCGAGGAAGGGCTGGAGCAGGTGCGCCGGTGTCGCCCGCGCGTGGTCATTACGGGCCTGCAGATGCCGGGCCTGGACGGGGCCGAGGTTTGCCGGCACATCCGTGATGACTTCAGTCTGGACGGCACGTACGTCATCATCATCACGCGCTCACAGTCGCGCGAGATTCGGCACAACCTGCTCAACGCCGGCGCCGACAATTTTCTGACCAAGCCTTACGACTATGCCGAGCTGCTGGCCCGGCTGCACAACGGTCTGCGCGTGGGGCAACTGCACGAGCGCCTGCGGCGGGCCGCGCTCACCGACGGCCTGACCAACTTGTGGAACCACGTGCACTTCCGCGACCTGCTGGACCGCGAATTCTCGCGCACGCGGCGCTACGGCGGCGAGGTGTCGCTGGTCATGCTCGACCTGGACCACTTCAAGGCGGTCAACGATACGTATGGCCACGAAGTCGGCAACCGCGTCCTGCAGATCACGGCCCGCTACCTTGAACGCATGGTGCGCGACACTGACATAGTGGCGCGCTACGGTGGCGAGGAATTCGCCATCATCTGCCCGCACACGAACCTGGACGAAGCCACGCAACTCGCTGAACGTATTCGCCGCTCATTCCAGGAGGAAGTGCGCGTCCCGGAGGCGCCGCAAATGCGCGTCACGGCGACGCTGGGCGTCGTCTGCTCCCTGGAGTCGGATGTCAACTCGGTTACGGACATGATCAACCTGGCCGACCGGGCGCTGTACGCGGGCAAAGCCCAGGGGCGCAACCGCGTCGTGCGCTCCGAGCACGTCACCGATGCATCCGCCGGCGAGACCGTGCAAGTCGGCGAGGTGGACCGCCTGCGCAAGCAGGTACTGACGCTCAGTATGCAGGCCAAGGAGCTGTGCCTGCAGAGTGTCTGGTCACTCGTCCAGGCGCTCGAGGCGCGCGATCCGTTTACGGCCAGCCAGTCCCGCAACGTAACGTTCTACGCCGGCTGCCTGGCCGAGGCGGCCGGCTGGCCCGAGACTCTGCGCCGCGCCGTGGGTAACGCCGCCATGCTCCACAATCTCGGCAAGATCGGTGTGCCCGACCGCATTCTCCAGAAGCCCGACGCGCTGACGGCGGAAGAAGCCGCCGTGCTGCGGCAGGTGCCGCTGATCACCTGCAAGATCCTGGAACCGCTGCGCATCTTCGAGACCGAGATACTGATCATCCGGCACCTGCGCGAACGCTACGACGGTACCGGCTATCCGCACGGCCTGGCCGCGCACTGCATCCCGCTGGGCTCGCGGCTGCTGGCCATTGCCGAGGCGTTCGACGCCATGACCAGCGACCGCGCCTACCGCCAGCGGCGCTCAATCGACGAGGCGCTGGATGAGCTTCGCGCGCAGGCCGGACAACAGTTCGACCCGCAATTCGCCGAGCTGCTGGAGCGCGTCGTCACCGAGCAGCGGGCCGTCTGGGAGGCGCGCATCGGCGACACCCTGGCCGCGCTGCCCGGCGGCGTCACCTCTGATTCGGCAGATTGACCGCGCCAGATAAACCGCGCCGCCCGCGCATACCCCTGGCCGGGGAACAACCCCCCGAGATTACTGCGCGTCTGGTGCGTGTCAGCCCGGCGCACTACCCACCCCCGAAGCCGTCCGGGCACGCGGTTACAGAAAGGTCTGAATCATTCTAGGCCAACAGGCCGACCTCGAAGCGCAGCGCACGCCGCACCGTCAGACCGGAAGCCGCCGCGGCCAGAACCTGCCCGACCGACTGCTTGTCATCCTTGACGAACGGCTGCTCGAGGAGAACGATCTCGGCGAACCACTTGTTCATCTTGCCATCGACGATCTTTTCGAGGATCTGCGGCGGTTTGCCCTGCACCTGCTGCCGGGCGATCTCGCGTTCGTGTTCAACGGTGGCCGCGTCGACGTCTTCACGCCGCAGGTACGGCGGCCGCATGGCGGCGATGTGCATGCAGATGTCGGCCCGCAGGCTATCCGGACAAGCATCGCTGAACTCGACGATGACGCCCACCTTGCCGTTGTGATGCACGTACTGTCCCAGCACGCCGGTGAGGCTGCCGACGCGCGCGATCCGGATGTTCTCACGAATGCGGTTAACCACGTCGGTCATGTGATCCTGGAGCGTGGCCGCCGGCCCGTCCTGAAAGGGCTGGGCCAGCACGCTCTCGGGCGTGGGGTCGTCAATCAAGGCGGCGTGCCGGGCGATGTGCCGCGCGAGGCTGATGAAGTCATCCGTGCTGGCGACGGGGGCGGTCTCGCACTGCAGTTGGACGATGCCGGCGCGCCCCTGCTCTGCGTCGTAGTAACACGCCACGCGGCCTTCCGACGTCTCCCGCGCGGCCCGCTTGGTGGCCTGTCCCAGGCCCTTCTGCCGCAGCAGTTCAACGGCCTTGGCCTCGTCACCATCGGCCTCCATGAGGGCGTGCTTGCACTCCATCATGGGCAGGCCGGTCTTCTCACGCAGAGCCATCACCATCCGCGCGGTAACTTCCATCGTGCGTTCTCCTTCGATTGGGATTGCCGGCCGTTCCGCCGCATCGCGCGCAGGGCGGCACCCAACGCAGGCATTGCTGGTCCTAAGGCAGCTCCCCCTCACCAGACAGCGGCGCGCCATCGGGTACCGGCCGCGCTTCGTCGCTCGGGGCGGGAGGCGCTACCGGCAGCTCGGCCGTGGCCGACCCGTTCCGGGGGGCGGCCGTCTCGCCGACACTGACGCGCCCGGCGCCGACACGCCGCGGTTGACGCCGCCGTGCGGGGGGAGCACCGTAGTCCGGGCCCTCGGCCGACTCGCTGCGCTCCGGCCGCTCGGGCCGGCTGCGCAGACCCTCGGCCACAGCGTCGGCCATGAGGCGCATGACCAGGGCGATTGAGCGCATCGAATCGTCATTGCCTGGAATGGGAATGCTGGCCTGGTCCGGGGAACTATCGGTATCGAGCAGCGCGACCGTCGGAATTCCCAGTAGCCGGGCTTCCTGCACGGCGTTGTGCTCCTTGCGCAAGTCAACGACCACCACGACGCCGGGTAGCCGGTTCATCTTGCGAATGCCGTCCAGGTTTCGCCGGATCTTTTTCAGTTCGCGCGCGAGGGCCGCCTTCATCTTCTTGGAGTAACCCGCCTCCCACTGCGGGCTGGCCACCAGCGCTTCGAGTTCCTCCAGCCGCTGCAACCGCGACCGAATGGTACGGAAATTAGTCAGCGTACCACCCAGCCAGCGCTCGCTCACAAAGTGCATATTGCAGCGCCGGGCCTCCTCCTGGATAACCTCGCGGGCTTGCCGCTTGGTCCCCACGAACAGGACGTCTTCACCATTAGTCACGGCCTGCGCGATGAACTTCCTTGCCCGCAGCAGCCCGCGTAGCGTCTCGCGAATGTCGATGATGTGAATACCGCTGCGTTTGCCGTAGATATACGGCTTCATCTTCGGATTCCACCGGCTGCACCGGTGTCCGAAGTGAATCCCCGCATCCAGCAGCTCACGGACCAAAGGGGATGCCAAACGTCACCTCCTCATACAGGATGATTCGCACCCGTGGCTTTGGTCCAGCCACACACGGGTGCCGCGGGTCGACACTGACCACGCTACACTACTCGTGCCCCGCAGACGCCGATTCCGCGGAACCGGTCATATTAGCAACAAGCACGCAATTACGTCAAGGATGCACCGCCGGCCGAATCAGGGCAATCGCATTCCCCAGAGAAAACACAACCAATGTTAGGTGTATGTTCCCATCCGGTACCCCTCGGCGGCGGTCGCAAACCCGCACTGACTCATGGCCCGGGCCGACCGCGGCGTTTGCCAGGCGGCCCGCCGCGTGGGTAAGGTATTCAGCCTCAGCAGTGGAGACGGCCGGCCGTCGGGGGCCGGCGGATACGGGTGCTCGCAGAAGCCCATGCAACGTGCCTGGATCATATCTTGTGGTACGGAACTGACGCTAGGACATCTGGCCGACACGAACGCGGCCTGGCTGGCTGAACGCCTGACGGAATGCGGCCTGCACATTGCCCGACTGGCTACGGTGCCGGATGAGGCCGCCGAGCTGCGGGCGGTGCTGCTGGAAGCCGCGGCTGACTGCGACGTCCTGGTAATGACGGGCGGTCTCGGGCCAACCGACGACGACATGACCCGTGCCGCGCTGGCCGACGTAGTTGGTCAACCCCTTGATCTCGATGCCGCCAGCCTGGAGCGCATCCGCGTTTTCTTCACCCTCCGGAACCGCGACATGCCCGACCGCAATCGCATTCAGGCGATGATTCCCCGCTCCGGCCGCGCCATCCCGAACGGCTGTGGGACGGCGCCGGGCATAGCCATCCAGCTCGGCCGGGCGCGCTGCTACGCCCTGCCCGGCGTGCCGTTCGAGATGAAGGCGATGTTTAACGACGCGGTCGCTCCGGAACTGCGGGCCCTGGGCGGGCGGGAAGTGTTGCTGGCCCGGCACCTGCATTGCTTGGGCCGCGGCGAGTCGGACATCGCCACGGAGATTCGCGATATTCTCATGCCCGGGCGCAACCCCGCGGTCGGTACCCGGGCCGACGTGGGTATCATAAGCTTGCGGATCCTGGCGGCCGCCCCGACCCGCGCCGCCGGGGAAAAGATGCTGGATGCGGACGAGCACGAGATCCGGGCACGCCTAGGACCGATTGTGTTCGGACGCGACGAGGAGACGCTCGGCAGCGTCACCGGTGAGTTGCTGCGGGCTGCGTCCGCCACGCTTGGCACGGCGGAGTCGTGTACGGGCGGTCTGATCGGCGCGCTGCTGACCGATGTGCCGGGCAGCAGCCGCTACTACGCCGGCGGCGTCGTGGCGTACGCCAACGAAGTCAAACAGCGACTGCTGGGCGTGTCTGATGAGTTGCTCGCGGAGCATGGCGCCGTGAGCGCGCCGGTGGCTACGGCGATGGCGAGTAGTGCCCGCACGGCCCTGGGTACTGATTATGCGCTGTCCGTGACCGGTATCGCGGGGCCGGATGGTGGTACCGTGGAGAAGCCGGTCGGGTTGGTGTACATAGGGTTGGCGACGCCGGCGGGCGTTAACGCGTACGAGCAGCGCTTCGGTCCGGACGTACCCCGCGGAGTCATCCGCACTCGGGCGGCTCGAACCGCCGTGGACTTGCTCCGTCGGGAGCTTCTCGCTATTGGAGTAGCGGTCGGGTTGCCGGTTTGACTACGAACGGTCCCGGTTGGCGGGCGTAGAGTCCCGGGTGCGGCGTTTCACGAAGTGGTGGCGCGTGGCCGATAATAATTGCAGTGTGCCGTAGGTTTGGCTGCGGATTGCGGCCGGTAAGCTCCGCAACCGGTCTGCCCGGCTTGCGTGCAAGCAGAAATGCTAGGAGTGGCCTGATGTTACGAACAGTTTGCGTGTCGTACGTGATCCTGGTGCTGTCAGTATGCACTGCGACGGCACAGCAACAGCCGGCCGCTACTGGCGGGGATCAGACGGGGCGGGTTCCCACGCGGCAGGACGTGCTCGCAGTGGTCGAGAATCTGATTGAGCAGGCGCGCCTGCTCAGAGAAGCGGGGAAAGTGACTGAGTCCGGGCAGGTGTTGGTTCAGGCTGACGAAGCACTCCGCAACCTGCTCGCCTCTGATCCGCGCAACCTGGAGGCCAAGATTCTGAGAGGCGAACTCCTGATGGAGACGGGCGACACGCACAGCGCCCGCGGCATATTCAAGGAGGTCATCGCCGACGACCCCAGCAATTTCCGCGCAAACCTAGCCATTGGAAAGATTTACGTTTTTTCTCGCTATTGGCGCCAGGCCACGCAGTACCTCGAGACGGCGGCCGGCGTAGCACCGCGCGACCGGCGTGCCGAGGCTTTGCGCCTGGTGGCAGTCTCATACCAGGGCCAGGGCAAGCGGTCCGAAGCCGTAGCGCGAGCCCGGCAGGCCATCGCCAGTGACCCGAATGACATTGGCTCGCTCCGGCTGCTAGTCGACATCTACATGGAATCGGAGGAATCGGAGCGCGCCCTCGAATCCGCCAAGACGCTGCTGGAAACTGCCCGGCGCCTGCGTGAGGAGAACCCGGCAAGCCGCAAGGCGCTGGAGGACTTGATCAGCGCCAACCAGACGCAGATTCGTGTTCTGGCGCAGTACTACTCATCGCTAAGTCGCCGGGATGTCCGCGGTCGGCCCACCGACCAGATTGCCGCCGGCAACGAAACCGAGGCGGTAAGGGTGCTGAGCGAGATTGCCTACCGCTCCGAGGAGACGGCCAAGCTATCCTGGGAGTTGAGCTACCACCAGACTCTGCAACTGCTTGAGCCGGTGGCGCGGCTGCAACCGGACGCAATCCGCGAGCGCCTGCTGCGGAACACGCGCTACCTGACGGACTTGGCGGCCCTGTACGAAGCGACGCACCAGGACAACCACGCGGCCGAGGTCTACCAACTGATCGCCGCCATCGCCAAGCCAAGTGACGCGGATCTGAATGCCGCCCAGCAGAACCAGCAGGCGGCCCGTGAGTGGCTGCATCGGCAGGGATTGCCCGTTAGCACGCCGGCTGTCGAAAGCGATCAGCCGCTTTAGCCGCCGCCCGGAAGCGTGGCCCGTGAGTCATAGTCGTGGGCGATGCTGCCAGTGGCGTCCGTAACTCGCCAGAGCAACTGCGGAAACGCGGGCGTCTGATCGTCCCGGATGAATGTGTAGGTGATCCGCCCGCCGCGCAGGAACTCGTCACAACGGGCCGTGGTCGCCGTGGCACCCGAAGGGGCCAGGATCTGGTAGGCCCCGCTCAACGGGTTGCACTCGCAGCCGGTGCCTTGGATCTCGTCCGGCACGCGGCGGCCGGACCCCGAGCCCAGGGTTCGCACACCGGCCATGAAACCATCCTCAGCGACGTAGTAAAACGAATCACGCTGGCAGGGCGGCGCGGCCCGCAGCGTGACAACCGCGGGATCGCACGGCGAATCGCGCGAGACGCTGATCTTGAGCGGGGCACCTTCACCCACGCCCGGATTGTGGAACACGATTAGGTCGGGAGCCGGCAGCAACGCGCCCACGCTGTCAAAGAAGCTGTCGTATGTAGGCAGCGTGCCCTGGGCCGGCGCGATGGCCGATCCAAGGCCGGCCGACCCCGTGCCGGTGGCCGTCCGAAACTGCCCGTTCCTGTGGAAGTACACGAGCGCCGGTCCGCCAATGCAGTAATCGCCAAAGGCCCGCTCCCGGCCGGCCGTGATGCTCTCATAGCCGTTGGCCACATACAGCGAGATATCGTTGGGGCAGACGGCGCCGTTCGGAAACTCCTCGCCATCAAACGTGGGGATAATCGCGTCGGGGTCCGTCCCATCAACGGCGACGAAGGCAATCGCCACGAAGAAGTAGTGGATATAGTCGATGTCGGCGTAATTCCGCATCGATATTCGCACGTACTTGCGCGGCTGCGGCTCCGAACATGGATCGGTGTAGGAACGCGTATCCTGGCCCAACTGGCCGCCCGCGGTCGTGCCGGTCTGGGTCGGCCCGGTTGCCGCCGCCCCGGATCCAAAATACGGGAACGGGTTTCCCACGACGTCCCAGCCGCTGCCGCCGGACAGACAGCCCGTGCCGCTAAGTAGCACAGCCGACCCGAGCGCCAGCCCGAGCACCATCAACCCGCCTCGTCCGAATGACGCCTTGAACATGCGCAGTACTCCACGAGACACACCCGACCCGCCTGCACGCTACGCGGCAACCGGCGGCACGGCCGCAAACTGGCCGATTTCAACCCACTTGGACAGTATAGGTCGCCCCCTGGTTTCCGACAAGCCGGGCTTCGGCCGGGTCACTTCTGCCGCAGCCGGCATTGCAACAGAGTCGCACTTGGGGCAAACTGACGGCATCTGCTGAATCTGACCTGGTGAAACATGGCCGCCGACGCGCGTAACACTTTAACTTCGAAGGTGCTGATTGCCGACGATAACCCGCAGATTCTCGAGCTGCTCGAAGCCTACCTGGACCCCTTGCCGGTCACGGTAATCCTGGCGGCCGACGGCGCGGCGGCTTTCGAACTGGTCGAGCGGCAGCGCCCCGACCTGATACTGCTGGACATCATGATGCCCCGGCGCAGCGGCTTCGAGGTGTGCCGCGCGCTGAAGGATGATCCCCGCTATCGTGACATTCCCATCATCATGGTGACCGCGCTCAACGAGGTGGGCGATATCGAGCGCGCCCGTGAGTGCGGGGCCGACGACTACCTTCCCAAGCCCGTCAACAAAGCGCAACTGCTCGAGCGCGTGCAGAGCCTGCTGAGTGGCAGTCGGCTCAAACGCGACGCAGACCGCGCCGGCCAGCCGCCCGCAACCGACGACTGACGCCGGCCCGGGGGGAACACCTAAACGGCGTGCGCGAACTGCGTGTGGCACAGCGTTGCATACAAAGGGCAGGAGTGCAGCAACTCGTCGTGCCGCCCGCAGCCGACCAGCCGGCCTTCATCCAGGACCGCGATGCGGTCGGCCCGCGCGATCGTGCTGTAGCGATGGGCGATAATGATCGTCGTGCGGTCGCGCGTGACATTCTCGAGCGCCGCCTGGATCTTACGCTCCGACTCGCTGTCCACCTGGCTGGTCGCCTCATCCAGGATGAGGACGGGCGGATCGCGCAGCACGGCGCGGGCCAGCGCCACACGCTGCCGCTGGCCGCCCGAGAGCGTGCGCGCCGTGATCTGGGCATCGTAGCCGCGCCGCGCCCGGCCGTTCTCCCGGCTCTCCAGCTCGTCCACGAACTCGGCCACGTGGGCCTGGCCGGCGGCCGCGCGCACCTGCTCTTCCGTCTGGTCAGCTACGCCGTAGCTGATGTTGTCGCGCAGGCTGTCCGAGAAGATGACGGCCTCCTGCGTCACCAGCCCGATCTGGCTGCGCAGCGAGGCCAGCGAGCAGTCGGCGATGTCCTGGCCGTCAATCAGAATCTGGCCGGCCGTCGGCTCGAAGAACCGCAACAGCAGCGAGACCAGCGTGGTTTTGCCCGAGCCGTTCGGGCCGACCAGTGCCAGTGTTTCGCCCCGCGCCACTTGCAGGTTGATGTCGTGCAGGACCGGCCGTGTGCTGGCCGGGTACGCGAAGCTCACGCCCCGGAAGTCGATCGACTGCTGTAACCGTGGCAACTCGATCACCGGCTGCGCTGTCGAAGCCCGTTCTTCGGGCGGCAGATCGAGCAGCTCGAACAGTCGCCGCGCGGAGGCCTCCGCGGCCTGCAAGCGGTTGTTCACGTTGCCCAGCTTGCGAATCGGGTCGAACACGCCGCCCAGGCACACGACCGCCGCGAAGAACAGGTGCGCCTCGAGCTTCTGCTGAAAAACCAGGCTGCCGCCATAGAGCACGAACGCCGCCACCGCCACGGTTGCCAGTGTCTCCAGGGCCGGCTTCGTGGCGGCGTCGACCAGTTCGATATGCGTCTGGGCGTGTGTCAGCCGACGGCCCTCGCGCTCGAAACGTCGGCTCTCGGCCGGCTGCATGTTGCAGGCCTTCACGACGCGGATGCCCGCCAGGCGCTCACCCAGATGGTCGAGCAAGCGCCCCCAGGACTCCGAGGCGCGGCGCTGGGCGCGCTTAACCAGGCGGCCGAAAACGCGCAGCAACAGCACGCCGATCGGCAGACCGACCGCCGCGATAACCAGCAGCCGCCACTCGATCAGCACCGTCAGCGTGAGAACGCCCACTGCCTTCAGCGGCTCCCGGATCATCTTGCCGAACAGCGTCGTCAGTCCCACCTCGACCTTGTTGATATCCGTCGCCAGCCGGGCCAGCGTGTCGCCCGGCGGCTGCTCGGCGTGCCACTGCATCGGCAGCCGCAGGACGTGGCCGCCGATCTTGCTGCGCAGGTCGTGCAAGGCCCGCTGGACGGCCGTGCATACCAGGCCGTCATTGGCGAATCGGCACACCCCGCCCACGATCGCGATCACAACCACCGCGCCCATCGCAATTGCCAGCGTCATGAGGCGGCTGTGCGCGTCCCCGCCGCTGGGCAGCAGCCCGGCGACGCGCTGCAACTGGTTGCGCCAGCCGGAGTACGGCGCCAACGGCAGGCGCACGACGCGCTCCCGCCCGTCCACGCCCCGCAGCACGGCCGACACCGCTTCCTCCCGATGCTGTGCCAGCACCCGCATCAGCTCGTAAGAACTGAGCAACTGCCCCTCGGCCTCCACGATCCGGTCGCCCATCCGGAGCAGCTCGGCGGCCAGCGACGTGGGACGAACGTCATCAATCCGCAGGCCGGCCGGATCGTTCGGGAGATCGGCTGCCAGAATTATGCCCAGCCGCCGTTCGGTTTCTGTCCGGTGCAGCCAGTCCGCCATGGTCTCATGGTTGGCGAACATGATCTTCAGCACCGGCACAATCGCCGAAATGCTGAACGTGTACGATGCGCTGACGCCGACAGCGCTTAACAAACCGATCACCAGCAGCCGGCGGTGCGGGCCCAGGTAGGCCAGCACCCGGCGAAACTGCGGCAGAGGACGTTCGTTTCTCGTCGACGATATCATTGGCGTGTATCATAACAGTCTGTACGCAGGTCGGGCAGGCCCGCGGCCGGATCAAGGAGTTCGTGCGACTTTCCCGGCCGGGCGGCGGCCGCGACCGCAATCGGAGAGCGGCGTGGAAGAGCGATTCAGTTTGTCGGGGCCGGACATCGGGCCGACCGAGATCGAGGAAGTAGTCCAGGTTCTGCGCACACCACATCTCAGCCTGGGGCCCAAGCTGCGCGAGTTTGAGAAGGCCTTCGTCGAACGGCTGGGTGTCAGACACGCCGTGGCCTGCAACAGCGGCACGTCGGCGTTGCATCTCGCCTGGCGCGCCCTGGGGTTGGCGCCCGGCGACGAGGTCATAACAACTCCGTTCTCGTTCATAGCCTCCAGCAACAGCATCATGTTCGAGGGCGGCCGGCCGGTCTTCGTGGATATTGATCCCGACACGTGGCAGATCGATGTCAGCCGCGTCGCCGCCACCATTACCCATCGCACCCGGGCCATCTTGCCCGTCGATGTGTTCGGCTCGACGCCCGACATGGACGCCATTGCCGTGCTGGCCGAGCGCGGCAATCTGCGCGTCGTGGAGGACTCCTGCGAGGCGCTGGGCACCGTCTGCCGCGGGCGCCCGGCCGGGACGCTCGGCGAAGTCGGCGTGTTCGGATTCTACCCGAACAAGCAAATCACGACCGGTGAAGGCGGCATGCTCGTAACCGATGACGACGACGTGGCGGCAATGGTACGCTCGCTGCGCAGCCAGGGCCGGGATCCGGATGCCGGTTGGCTTGCGCACGCACGCCTGGGCTTCAACTATCGCTTGAGCGACGTAAATTGCGCTATCGGCGTGGCGCAGATGCGCCGTCTGGACGAGATCAAAGCCAAACGCAGCCGCGTGGCGGGCTGGTACCTGGAACGACTGGCCAACGAGCAACGCGTTACCACCCAGCGCATCCCCCCCGGCGTCGAGATCAACTGGTTCGTCTTTGTGGTGCGTCTAAGCGACGACTACTCGCCGGAGCAGCGCGATGCCATACTGTCCCGCCTGCGTGAGCGCGGCATCGGATGCAGCAACTACTTCACGCCGATCCACCTTCAGCCGTTCTACCGCCACCAGTTCGGCTATCGACCGGGTGACTTTCCCATCACGGAGGCGCTTTCGGCCCGCACGATCGCCCTGCCCTTCCACAACGGCCTGTGCGAGGCCGACGTAGACGAGGTTGTTACTGAGTTTCGGGGCCTGTTGTAGGAGCAATCTCGGCTTTGCCCCCCCGCCCGTTTCCTGGCGTACCGCGCTCGCGGAAAGTGATTGCCATCCGGGCTTCGCTCCGATAAGTTGATGGGCGCCTTTTCGTCGATAAGATCAAGGAGAGATACGGGTCACGGAGGACGACTGGCCGGCGCCGGCGCTAGGGCCGGCCTTCTGCCTTGGCCGGGGGTCGTTGCCGTACCGTAGTGTGGTGTCAGCAAGACCGGGTATTGGCTTGCTCCAGGCGCGTCACCGGGCCGGATTTGGGACTGTCCCGGCCGCAGCGCTGGGGGCCGAACCGGCACATGACAGCAGGCTGAAGGGAGAATCGTCAGATGGCCGAAAGAACTGAGAAGTCCGCCAGCAAGCGTTCCACCGGGTCGCGGGGCACAGGCCGGGCCTCAACATCCGCAACAACGACGACCAGTCGCACCGCCCGCAGTGAAGCCGCGCGCGCCGCCGAAACCAGGGTCGGCGAGCAGCAAATCAGAGAGCGGGCGTACTACATATTCCTAGCCCGCAACGGCGGACCGGGTGACCCCGTGGCCGACTGGCAGCAGGCCGAGCGGGAACTGACCGGCGCGCGCAGGTAAGCCGGGCCGCGGGCGTGCTGCACGCGATACTTCGGCAAACGCTACAAGCGGCGACGGTTGGCTAGCAGCCGGCCGACACCGACGCTACGGTTGTGCGCTGGCATGATTTCCGGCCGGATGATCAGGGGGTTGGCACCACGCGCAAAACGGCATCTTCGCAGGCCACGTACAACGTGCCGGCCGGCGTGAAGGCTACGTCCGTAATGTCGCTGGGGAAGTAGTGCGCGAATAAGGCGTTGCTGGTGAAGCCGTCGCGGGCCGTATTCATTGCGCTGTAGCGCACCCGCCGCGTGTGGCGCTCACCGTAGAAGTAGTTGAGCTGAACATTCGGACCGTAGCGCGTGCTCGGGTTGAACGAGCCGCCCACCAGCCCGAGGTTGTTCGTACCGGTCTGTCGCAGTGGGTCGGCGTAGTCGGCGTGGGTCGCCGCGTATTCCAGTTCCTCCGGCGAATCGGCTATGCCAACCACGGCGGGCCACCCGAAATCGCGGCCCGGCAGCACACGGTTGATTTCCTCGTAATGACCGTCGGCGTTGCGATCAATCATCAGCGGCACGCCGCTGGCTGGATCGACGCACAGGCCGCGCGGATCACGCAACCCCCGGGCATACACGGGCGAGTCGGCCGTCGGATTGTCAGCCGGGATAGAGCCATCGTCGTTATACCGCAGGATCTTGCCCACCGGTGCCGTCGGGCTGGCCGCGCCGGTCGTATCGCCCAGGTCGCCAAGTGTCACCAGCAGCGTTCCGTCGGCCGCGAAGGCGATGCGCCCGCCGATGCGCGTCGTGCCGGCCCCGGCCGGCAGGCTGGCGACGAAGATCTCCCCGCCGGCCGCCACGTTTCCGTCGGCCTCGAAGTACACGACGCGGTTATCAACGACGGCCCGCACGTCAGTCGTAGCCTGGCCGGTGTCCGAGCGCGTGTAGAAGGCGTAAACGCGCCCGTTATCATCGAAGTCCGGGTGCAGGGCGATGCCCAGCAGCCCGCGCTGCCCGGCGGAATTGACCGGCACCGTTGCGAAGGGCTCTGCCAGCAGCTCGCCGGCGGCGACCACCCGGATACTGCCCGTGTCCTTTTCCGTATAGAACACCCGGCCGTCGGCGGCTAACGCCAAAGCGGTTGGGTGCCGAGCGTCGCTGACGACGTATTCGCCCCACAATCCATCGCCGACCAGCAAGGCGGTCGGGGTCTCGCCGGGCCCCGCGAAGCAACCCGCCAGCATCAAGGTACTCAGCACGCCAAGGCCGTGGCTCATCAGCCGACCAGCAACTCTGCACATGCAACTGCTCCCATCTGAAAGAACCGCGCCCATGATAGGTGTTGCCACGCGGTCTGGAAAGCACGCACCGACCGGCCATGCCATCGGCCAATGTGGGGTGGCGTGACAGGCCAACTCGCGACCACCCCCCGGCCCAGAGGCCCAACGGGCCCCGACATGACGCCCGGCGGCGACCTCGCGCGACACCTCGATGACCAGTTAGCCGGGCGCCTTCAGGCGTTCGCACAGTTCGGCCAGCAGAGTTGGATAGTCGCGCGCCAGGATGCGATGCACTTCGTCGGCCCGCGCCCGCTCCGGCAGGGTCATGAGCAGCCGCCGGCGATGTTCCGGCTGCTCGCGCAGAATCTGCGCGAGGGCTTCATGGACCAGTCGCAGCTTGGCCTGCTCCTCCCCCGATTCCCGCGCGAAACGACCTGCCCGGCGCAGCGCCCGGGCGCCGTCCGGCTCGCCGGTGATTGATCGGTAGCGCGCGACCAGCGCCGCGCGCTCTTCAAGGTTCAGCGCGTACCAGCGTTGCGCCGGGGTGGCGTCGGCCGGCGCCGGCAAGGGCTCGTCCGCCGGCGGCCGGCGCAACAGCAGCGCGGCAGCGGCCGCCGCCAACACGGTTGCGCCCAGGAGAATGCTCGCGGTGATGGGACGCATGGGTGCCTACGGTTTGTCCAGGTCAAGAATCAGTTGCTTCAGCCACTGAGCCGCCTCGTAGTTCTCTGCCAGCCAGGGGTCGCGCTGCAGCGCCGCCAGCGCGTCGAGGTCCGCGATCATCTCCCGTTGAAACTCAGGGGAGATGCGCAGTGCGGCCGCGCTGCGCTGGGCCGGCGCCGGAGCCGTGGCGGCGCGTATCAGCAGCCCCAAGCCGAACCCGGCCAGCGCGCCAGCCACCAGTGCCGGGCCGAGCAGCCGGGGACCGACGCACCGGAACCGGTTCCGCCGCACGCGCTGCAGCGTACGCTCAAGTGCTCCGGTGGCTGGTGCCACCCCTTCATCCAACCGCAGGAGTTTGGGCCAGTTGCGCTCGCGCTCAACAAGCTCCCGACACGCCGGGCACTGCTCCAGGTGGGCTTCGCACTGTGCCCGCGCGGCGGCGTTCAATTCGCCGGCAACGAAGGCCCTCGCTGTGTCGGCGTCCAGATGCTCCATGGGCGACCACGTCCGCGCGCGGCAGCGCTGCTGGGGCGCAAAACTCGTCACGAGCATGGATAATATATGCGGACGCCCACCCGGGGCTACACCAGTCCGCGCAGCTTGGGGCGCAGGGCCTCGCGGGCGCGCTTGATCATCCCCCGCACCGCATCGACCGTCGTGTCCAGGACGGCCGCAATCTGCTCATACGACAGCCCCTCGTACTCGCACAGCGTCAGCGCGATGCGCTGATTCACCGGCAAGCTCGCCAGCGCATCAGCGACCCGGCGACGCAGGTCATCGAGCGACAACTGGCGCTCCGGCGCGCTGTCCGCCCCGGCCGTGGCCACCGGGCCGCTCTGGCTTGGGTCCGCCTCGCGCCGCCTGCGGACGTACGGCTGCGCAAGGTAGTTGCGGGCGATATTGGTGGCGATGCGGTATAGCCAGGTTGAAAACTTGGCGGTGGGCTCGTAGCGACCGGCGGCCCTGAAGACCTGGAGGAAAACCTCTTGCGCCAGATCCTCGACCGGGCGCTGGTCCCGCACCACGCGCCCAACGTACCGCGCCACGCGGTCGAAGTTGCGCCGCACCAGCGCATTGCCCGCCTCGGCGTTGCCGGCGCGCAGCTCCAGCATGAGTTGCGCATCAAGGTCGCTCAGGTCCGCCGCACGCCCGACTACCTCAGCCGGGCACTCCTGCAACGCGCCTGCGACCTCAGACTTGCTTCGTATCCGAGGCATGAGGCTCCCATCCGTTGCGCACAACCGTTTCTACTTCAATGGTAGCAGCCCCCGAGAGGCCCGACAATGGGGTCTTTGCCTGCGGTCCGCCCGGCCCGCCATCCCATTAGCCAAGCAGATACGGCGTGCCCCGGCGCAGTGCGGGCAACTGGTGCAGTCGCGCCTTAAGGTCCTCCTCATCAAGCGCATACGCCGGGCTGATCTCCAGTGGCAGGTCGGGCTCGCCGGCCGCCGTGCGCGGCACCGCACAGCCACAGTACTCCAACCACCGCGCCGCACGCCGAACCATGTCGCGCCGCGCTGTGGCCGCCGAGTCCACGCCTTCCGCGTTCTTTACCGGACTGAACTCTTCAGCGCGCCGCGTGTAGATCAGCAGTGGATTGCGCGCCAACGGCAGGGCGTCGAAGACGAACATCTCGAGCTTCACCACGTTCGGTTCGGACGGCGTGTCGATGTCTCCGAAGGCATTGACCGTCGGCAGCTTCTTCTCCGCCCGGTGCCAGGGGAGCGTCAGGTCGCCGATCGAACCGGTGATGCGCTCGACGAATTCTCGCGAGAGGACATGGATGGCGATGTTGCCGGCGTCAAACAACCGACCGCCGGTTGTGCGGCGCGCGTGGGCCAGTTCCTCCGGCAGGTCGGTGTACTCAATGACAGCCAGCCGGCCGTCGGTCAGGCAGAAATTCCCGACCCGCTCCGTGTCGTCGGCCTTGGTCACCGCCTTGCTCGACATTTCGGAGCCGGTAAGGGCGTGCAACCCTACAAACAACGGGTCAACGGCGCGCACCAGCGGATTGTCAACCTGGAAGTAGCTGATGTGCTCGATACCCCGGGCGCGCATGTCGGCCAGCGCGCCGCTGCGGGCCAGCGCCCGCAAGCTGCCGCCGTGGCCGTCTGGGCCGAGGGCCAGGCGGTGTGGGCGGCTCAGGGCGATCCGACCGTCCGGGTGAAACGCCGGCATCTGCCCCTGGGGGAAGAACATGACGTCGTCAGGCGTCAGGCCGAAATAGCTGTGCTCCGCGAAGAAGGCCTGCGTGTCCGCATGGTTTCCCGGGCTGGTCATGATGTACCAGCGCGGACGCCGGCCGTATCGCCGCTCGATACCAAGCAACGATTCGGCGAACAACTGGAACAGCGGCACTGACCGGACTGGGCTAATCGGGAATGCACCCTTAGGGCCGTCGTAGCCCAGGCGCGTGCCCTGGCCACCGGCGACGGTGAAAGCGGCCACCTGGCCGGTGCGGATGGCCTCTTCGCCGAGTCGCCTAGCGTCAGCATACATCCGGGCGTGTTCGCTGGCGGGTTCCTCAGGGAGGGCGGTGGCCGGCTCGAGGCGGGCGGGCAGTTCCGCTGGCGGCGGCTCGACCACGTAGCGTTCTGTCAGCGACGCGCAAAGCTCAAAATCAACCTGATCAATATCCTCCATGAGCTCGACGCGTTGCTCGTCGCTAAGTCTTGGCCAGAACGCCAGTAAATGCGACTGGCCGAACCGGTTTAGGGTGGCCGCGTATCGTTCGTAGCGGTCATTGATGCTGGTCATGGCGGGTTGGCTCAATTCAGTACCTGGGGCCCATACGCTCGATACAGTAATTGTGCCCAATCACACGGTCAACCACGGACCCTCCCAAGGTCGCGGCTGCACGCGCCGGCAGGTGCTGCGTGCCGCGGCAGCAGCCGGCGTAGGCGCTCTGCTGAAGGGACGGGGCGTCCGTGCTGACGACCCGCCCGGCGGTGCGCCAGCGGGTGGCACGCCGTGGTGGCTGCAGATCGGCGTCGGCCGTTCACGTGTTGTGGACGTACGCGACGCCGAGGTGGTTCGGGGCGATTTCGTGGACGAGTCGCTGCTGGAGCAAATGCTCGCCCGGGGTGTGCGGGCGTTGACGGACGAGACGACGGCGTCCGGAGGCTGGCGGAAGGTTCTCGGCGCCGCCGAGAGCATTCTGGTCAAGTTCAATCGCGTGGGCGCGGATGCGATTCGGACGACGGAGCCCTTCGCGCGAGTGCTCTTAAGCTCTTTGGGTGAAGCAGGATACGACAGTGGTCGAATCACCATTGTCGAGGTCCCGGCCCGGGTTTGCCGGGCGTTGGGTGCTCGACAGCCGATCGCCGGCTGGGTCGACGGCGTGCGCGTGGGCGACAACGTTGAGCCTATCGCGGCCTACTGGGCGCACGCGGACGCGGTCATCAACGTGCCGTTCCTGAAGACTCATCGCATAGCCGGCATGTCGGGCGGCATGAAGAACCTCTCGCACGCGCTGATTCAGCGTCCGGCGTTATATCACGACAACTGGTGCTCGCCCTACGTAGGACAAGTCGTTGGTAGCAAATTGGTTAGCTCGAAACTACGCATCAACGTCGTCAACGCCCTGCGAGTGGTGGTTCGCGATGGTCCCGAGGCGACCCTGGCCTCGCTGGCAACTCACGGCGGGCTTCTGCTTGGCCACGACCCGGTGGCGGTGGATACGGTAGGCTTGGCATTGCTGGCCGGGCACCGGCGCAATCTTGGCATAGAGGGTGACCTAAGCGTTCCATATCTGGAGGCGGCTGACGCTGACCAGATCGGTCGCGGCCGGGGCGACCGACTTGAGCAGGTTGTGCTGATGGAGGGGGGCTAGTTTGCGGCACGGGTGGTCGCGAACTAAATTCGGTCGTTTTTCCATTGACAGCGACCCAGGCGACGTTAAGCTTGTTATAGGTAAGTTGCGTGACGGGATCGAGTCTGGGTTGTAATGATCATCCACGCGGAATTATCGTAACTCTTTCTCATAGCTATTTATCGCGAGCTTTCGCAACCCTCATTCGATAACCTTCGCAGTTCGCTCCCGCCTGACGCCACGATCCCTGCGGGCTGTAAGTTCGCGCTCGTACTGGGGATGCGTGGCAGCATCACGCATTAATGAACTCGTGTTTTTCCGCGCGCTGCCCAGGTTTCCCGTATGGGCGGCAGGTGCCCGGCCGGCGTTCGGCTTGGCGTTTGGCGCGGCGACTGGTTGCGGTACGTGGCCTCGCGTATATGATGCGTTACTTGTGTGTGACCGTGTGTTGGCAGGCTTGAGGTGACGCGTCACCACGAACAGCCATTATTCTGATTTCGTTGCAGCGAGCGCACGCAGCGCGCCAGCCGGGAGCAGAGAGACGGGTCTGAAAGCAGGAGATGCCAAAGTGAGAAGGAAAAAGAGTGGTTTTACGTTGATTGAGTTGCTGGTCGTGGTGGCGATCATCGCGTTGTTGATCTCCATCCTGCTGCCCAGCATCTCGAGGGCCAAGGAGTTGGCCCAGCGGGCCGTGTGTGCGGCCAATCTGCGCGGCATTGGGCAGGGCTTCTACATCTACGCCAATGACAACCGCGAGTGGTTCCCCCATTCTCTGTATCAGGAGCCCCTGGCGGCAACGGACAACGAGATTTCCGTTGAGTATGTTGAGCAGATGGGCGTCCGGTACGATTTGCGCACTGAAATCGATCAGGAACCGCTTTGGGACAAGGTACCGGTCAGTCGCTCGTTGTTCCTGCTGGTTATCGGCGGGCAGTGTACTAGCGGACAGTTCATCTGCCCCAGCTCGGGTGAGACCGAGGACGTCATGCGTAACAGAATCGGTGGCGAAGACGTCGCCGCCCAGCCCGGCATCAACCGGTTTGACTTCCGTGGCTATCCGAATTTGAGCTACGGCTACCAGATGCCTTTCGGGCGCATGGCCAAGCCGCACACCAACATGGACACGCGCATGCCGATTGGCTCGGACAAGGGCCCGTACTTCCAGTCGGGCGACATGGACCCCACCACCCACCACACGCCTGATATGGCACGCACCACTGCGGAACCGCCGGACTTCGACGGCGAGACCGATATGGAGCAGTTGCTGCGGATCCCGAATGATCGCTGGCGCCAGTACAACAGCCGGAACCACAATGCCGAAGGCCAGCAAGTGCTGTTCCTGGACGGGCACGTCTCCTTCTGGAGCAAGCCCACGGCCGGTGTGAACAACGACAACATCTTCACCATCCAGGGGACGGACGGTGCCCCGGGTTACGAGTTCAGCCATTCGTACCTCGGCTCCTCGCCGGCCATGCATACTACCCTTGGTCCGCTGACTGCCACTGACACCGTGATTATTCCGTAGTCGGTGCCGTCAGTTCTGACGAAGCACGCGGGGCGACCGAGTCAACCGACCGGTCGCCCCGTTTCTGTGAGCCTGCCCCTGCAGCCAGGGGCCGCCGGCCGGGCCGACGGGCAAGAATGCGACCAGTGCCGCAGCTTGACAGCAGCCGCGATCGGGGCGATCATATGACAGACGGTCAGGATTCGGCGAATCCTCCGGGCGATTAGCTCAGTTGGCTAGAGCGCTTGCTCGACATGCAAGAGGCCACTGGTTCGAGTCCAGTATCGCCCAGTCCCAAACCTCGCCAAAACCTGCACTTATAACAGTCGGCGATACGGGCCGCTGGCTGGCGGGAGCGTCCCGGGCCGATGTTCAGAGGCTGCAAACGGCGCGGGCAGTAAGCCGGCTGGGCGGCGTAGCACAAAGATGCGGGGCGCCGCAGCCTTGCAGCCGCGACGCCCCGTCCCGCTCAAAGTCGTTTCAAACCGTCCGCCGGTCTAGAAGCCGGTCAGCAACTGTACGAACGGATCGATGTCGAACGCATTCACCATACCGTCGCCGTTGATGTCTGCCAACATGTAGCTGCAGTCGGGGAACTGGGCCGCGTAGGCAACCGGGTCAGTCAGCGCGAGGACGAATGGGTCGATGTCAAACGCGTTGACCAGCCCGTCGCAGTTCAGGTCACCGAGCAGGTAGCCCGGATCGATGCACTCGATCCGCGTCACCTGGACGTCATCGACGAGCGCCTCGACCAGGGAGTTGTTCGGCGTGTCGTCGGCGTGGAAGCGGACGCGGACCTGGCTCGTTGGCGTCACGTAGTTGCCGACGCGCCACTCAACGAACGTCCAGGTCTCGCGGTCATCGATGCTCTCGACGGTAGTCCAGGTAGCGCCGTCGTCGTTTGATACCTGAACGAGGAACTCATCGTCCCATATGGTGCCCTGGTGATACCAGCGCCAATAGCTCACCCAGCCGTCCGTGCCGGCCAGATCGAACGCGGGCGAGGTGAGGATCGTCGGGCCGCCGTCCACGTCATATGAGCCGCCGCCGGAGCCGGCCAGCGGCCCGGTGACGTAGCACCACGTCGGACTGGGCAGGTCGTTCATGCCCGGCTGGGTTACGGTGCTCAGGTAGACGACCTCCTGCGGTTGCGCGCGTTCCCAGTTGCCAATATCGGCGCCGGCGTGGACCGTCCAACCCTGGTCGGTCGAGAAGTCGTCCTCGAAGACGACCGCGATGCCGGTGGCCACCAGAGCTGAGAAGTAACTGGCGGGAGCGCCGGTGGGGTGCGTGACCATGCCAACCCCGGTCGCCGCAGTGCTGAAGTAGTACTGGAAGCTGTTGTCACACGAGGCGCCCGGCAGTGCTGCCAGGTACTCATGCGGGGCCGTTTCGAGCAGATCCTCGGTGACCCAGGGGTCGCCATCGTTGAGGCGGTAGTGGATCTGGGCGGAGTCGGGCTCCGGCTGGGCGATGCCCGGCAGGATGTGAACCGGGAAGGTCGTCAACTGCCCTGGTGCGACCATTTCGGGCCGCCCCTCGGGATAGACGAAGCGCACGGGGGCGAAGTCGATCGGCGGGCAATCCATGCTGTGGGCGGCGAAGCCCGCGCATATCTGAACGGCATGCGGGGTCCCGTTGTAGATGTCGCCGTCGTCGTCATCGAGGACGAGGAAGTCGATCGCAATCTGCGGCGTGATGGACGTGCCCGTGTGCAGCAGGATCGAGTTGACCGTCAGGTAGGACAGGATGTCGAGATAGTCGTCCGGATTCGTAACAATCAGCTCGTTGCGAATGCTCCAGACCGAACCGGACAGCAGCATGCCGCAGTAGTGGATTGCACCGCTGCACGGGTACTGATGGTCGTTGTCGGCCGTCCGTAGTCCGTCCACACAGTCGGCGGAGTAGAAGCCGATGGCCAGCTTCGGCTGATCGGAGATCAACACGCCGATCGCGTCGCTGAGGCCCTCGCCATATTGCCCCTGGCCGGAGCCGCCGGTCTGGACCAGGTGATGGCCGTACTCGTGATGTATGACGGACGAGAACGCGGTGTTGGTGAAGCTGCTGCCCGCCTGGCAGAAGTTAATCGAGTAATCCCAACTGTCATACCAGGCGTTCCCCGGGCAGTAGCCGTCGGTGCGGTTGACAATGACCGACATTCCCGTCTGGGTCGAAACTGTTGGGTAGGCCGGATTCTGCGCGAGGGCGAAGTCACGCACGATGTTGGCCTGCACGTAGCCGTTGATCTGGGCGCGGACGAACTCGTCATCGTTGTCCTCGTTGTGCATGAACTGGCCCGGTCCCGGCGGCATCACCTGGATCGTCAGCTCTTCTTCGTCGCCGGCGTAGTTGGTTACGGCGAAGTACTGGCCGTACATGTACGAGGTCAGCACGGCGGCCAAGCCGCCCGAGAACGAGATCGTGAAATCGCCGTTGGCATCGGCGTAAGTCGTCTGACCGCTGGACGCCTCAACAAACGCGTACGGCATCACGAACGGGATCTCGTCGCCGCACTGTTCGGCCACGTGTCCCTCCGTCGCCAGCCCGGCCACGTTGCCGGAAACCTCGTTGAAAATAATAAGGCTTTCAGTATGAAGAATCTCGCCCGTGGCCGCGTCCGCGACAAACCGCCAGGCGCCGGCTTCAGACGTGCCACGCAGCCCGTTATCCGCCTCAAATGTGACGGCCAGGCGCGGCGCCGCAGGTTTGTCATCAAGCCCGGCCCACACGACGTATCGGGACGGCGTGAAATTGACCGGACCGGCAACCTCGATCGGGTACTCGCGGCGTATGACCTCGCGAGCCGCGGCCGCCGCCTGAGCGTGCCCCACATCACCGGGCGCCCGCGCCGTCGCACCGGCCGGCACCGAGAAGTCGCCCAGCGCCCGCAGGTTCGCCGCCGCCAGCGCCAACGGATACTCTTCCGTATTCAAGTGCAGCAGCCGCAAATCAGCCCCGTAAACCGGCAGCCCGTCGTGCTCCTGCACGTAGTAAACCAACACGAAACGATAATCACCGCTCTCGCGGTCATAGCCGACCGGCTGCACCAGCACGTCGTTGAAGCCGTTGCCGGGCCGAAGATTCGCGGCGTCGACCCCAAACACATTGGCGTGTTGGTTCACAAACGCAGCCGCACTGGCCTGGGCCGACACCCCCTCACTGAACGGCCGCCCGTACACACGGGTGATGCGCCCGTCTTCCTCGTACAGACGCACCTGCGGTTGCGCATTCTGCAACCGCTCCTGGGCGCGCACCGCATCGACGGCCGCCACAGCCGTCGAGCAGGTCACTACCGCCCCGACAACCAAACTCAGCAACCAGCGCATCTTCGATCTCCTTTCAGTTAACAGGTACGCGCCTGTTTCATTGCCGCGGCGCGCGGCTCCGCGTCTGCCGGCTCGCAGCGCGTCGTAGATACCAAGCCCGTAATCGCCATCGTCGTGCTCGCCGCCGATCGCGCGCGACCAGGTCGGTTGGCCGGTCGGGGCGGGTTCCACAGTATGAGCGCCGGCACTCCACAAGCGCGCCCGGCAACCTGGCGCCGCCGGACACTGCGCACCTGTACGCCGCCGCTCACTGCCAGAGTAACCATATCGGCCGCAAATATCCACGAAAAATCACTTGCGGTCGGGACCGGGCCGCCGGCGCACCAACAGCCCGGGGGCTCGCGCGCCGCCCCGGCACGAACCAACAGCGGCCGGCGCCGTCACACCGCGAGCGACGACGCCTGCCGCAGGCACGGGGCCGCTGATTCTCAAGCTCGACCAGCACTGGTCGGACCGTCTGGAACCGCTAACGGCCACCGGTCAAGAGCACAACGAACGGGTCAATATCGAACGCATTCACCAGGCCGTCGCCGTTGATATCCGCCAGCATGTAATCACAGTCGGGGAACTGCGCGGCGTACGCAACCGGGTCGGTCAGTGCCAGCACGAATGGGTCAATATCGAACGCGTTTATCAGCCCGTCACAATTCAAGTCACCCGGTGCGTAAGCGCTTTCCGTTGTGGAGGCCGTCGCCTCGGGGCCGAAGTCCGTCTCGATGAAGTCCTGGTTCCTGGCCTTTACTGCAAACGTGTACGCGGTCTCCGGCTGCAGCCCGCTGACGGTGAGCGCGCCCCAGTCGTCAGCGGTTTGCCAGACGGCGAACGCCACAGGTTCGCCGACCGTGCTTACGTGGCGTCCCTCCCAGGAAGGATCGGCCGGGTCAGTCGCGGTGCAGCGAATCGCGAATAGCGTCCAGCTCGGGTTGCCGCCCGGAGCGACGCTTATGTCCAGCGTGCTGGTGGTGGGATTGCTCAACTGCGGCGCGGCGGGCACAGCCGCCAGCGTGGCCTTGCTGCTGGACGGGCTGTACTCCGTCTCGATTCCGTTGCGGTTGCGCGCCTTGACGCGGAACGTGTACAACGTGTCCGGGCTGAGATCCGTGGCGACGTCGGTCGGGGTCTGCACCCATTCGTTTATGCCGCCGACGCCCGGAGTCGTCGAGTCGAAGTACACGCCGGACATTCCGGTGGTCAGGCGGCTGAGCGATCCGCCCGCCGCCAGCTCAATCGAGTCGCTCGTCACCGGGCCGAAACCCACGCCGGCGGGCGTCTCGATAAGCGTCGCCGCCGTCGATACCTCGGAGTACTGTCCCACATTCGGAATCGGAGCGTAGTCACGGGCGCGCACCCGATACGAGTAGTTCTCATTCGGCACAAGCCCGCTGTTCACATGCGTCGTCGACGCCTGCCAGTTGGTGCCCACGCCGCCCATGCCGCCGCCCGTGAAGTTGAACTGGTAGGTTACCGGCGGCGTGTCGTCCACCGCCGTCTCCGCCGTCATCGTAATCGCGCTGGTGCTCAGCGGCTCCGGCCCAGCGATGAAATACAGCGGGTTGGGAGTCGGCGGCTCCGTATCTACCCACACCGTCACGTTGATCGTGTAGTCCTCAACCTCGCCGTAGGAGGTGATGCCGCACGGGCTCAGGGTGGGGTCGTAGCTGCCGTCCTGCACGCGCACACGCATGCGTTTGCTGCCCGTGGTCGTGCCCGCCGGCGGCGTGATAACGGCCTCGTACGGTCCGGTCCCGGTCCAGGCGGTTGTAATCGTCTCATCTTCGTCATCGAAGTCCTCGTCATCGTTCCAGTCGACCCACAGCCCGCCGATATCCGAAGACCACTCGGAATAAAGCGTGATCGTGATCGGATAGCTCTGCCCAACCTCCATGTCGGTCGAGATGTACGTGTAGTCGGCGTATCCGGAAGACCCGCTCGAGTTATCGATGTCACCAACCGTTACATTCGTGATATGTTCATACGACGTCGAACTCGATCCGGCTTCGCAGTAGCCCGCGTCCTCCGGACAGAGCGCCTCGCGGGCCTCCACAAACGCGCCCAAGTCCACGCGCGTGCAGACATTCTGGCAGGTAACAGTGCAATGTGTCACAATGCCTATGATCTCGTCATTGTGGATCAGCCCCGACCCCGAGTTGCCATACGTCACGTCCGCGTTGATCGTGTAGTAGGTGCTGAAGCGCGCCACAACACTGCCCGAGCTGTATTGCTGCGTTCCACTAAGCGTCGGATCGCCATTGTCCGCGCCATAACCCCATACCTCCGCCGAACTTCCCGCCGACACGGCGTATTGCCGGATCGGACGGTACTCTCCGTACCGCTGAAACGCCGTCTGCCCCAGATTGTTTGTGCCAGTCTTCATAACCGCCCAGTCGAAACCCGCTCCACCGTCGTGATACAATTGCGACGTAATCGGGAATTGATCTGCTACCGGAGGATGATTGTACGAGCAGTCCGGATTCGACTCCGGCACGTTGAACTGCACGACGTGATTCCAGGCTCCCGCACAGTGGCCGGCCGACACCACGCAACTCTGCGTGTTGTACACGGCCCCCGAACAGCCGACCGGCACGATTCGGCACGACCACAGCTCGTTGGACGGCACGCGATCATCCGCGCCGCAGATACCACAGTCATCCTCCGCGCACGGTCCGCGGCCCGCGGGCGCGATCTGAACGGCTACCCGCTCCAGGGCAACCTCGTTGCGCGTGGTCTCCGGCCCGGCTACCAACTCCACGATCACCGTGTCGCCGTTGAAGTACGCCGACGTGTTGCTCCACATCGTGATTCCGGCGGCGTCCAACTCCTGCACCTCGCCATCCGCAACCCCGGTGATGCGGATGACGCTGCCGGGACCCAGGTCAACGCGGTCGAAGTACAAGCGAATCCACGCGGCATCTTCCACGTAGACCAACTCTTCGTAGACCACCGCCGCCTCGCGACTGCGGTTAGCTACTACACCGCTCTGGAGCCGATACGGCTCCAAGTGCCCCACTGGGTAGTCCAGCGTCGACCAGCCCGACTCTTCCTCGGGAGCGCTCCCGGAATCCTCGGCAGTCACAGCGGGCACCACATGATCCGCCGGGATCGGCGCCGTTTGCTCTGCCGCCAGAGCCAACCACGATAGCAGTAATGCGCATACCCCCAGCGCAACGCCCAGCCCAGTCCGCTCATCCCATCGCATCGTCGTTCTCCGTGTGCTGAAGCCGAACCACTACAATGTTAGCCTCCCCCCAGGCGTCCACCGGCTCACCTGTCCCGATTACCAAACAGAACTACCTGACGGTATCTCGCCACAAAGCCGGCGGCGCGCTTCTTTCCGACCAACCGAACTCCCGGCACGTTCCGCCAAAGAGTGCTCCCGACAACCATTGAGCATAGCCAAAACCGATCCGAAATGGAACACGCACTCGGCAAGATCAACTGCACGTCCACCTACGATACCACGACGAGCACGAGTTCCATAAACAACTACTAAGCATAGACTTATACGAACTCGGGTGCTCGCCACGGCCGGCAATTGCTCCTGCAGAGCGCATGAACTAATCGATATTATAGCGCCTTGCCCAAGCGCTGCCTCGACATGCGCCCAACGATGCCAACCCCTAGTCGCTGATCCGCGCTGCGATTGGCATCCGTCGCCCGAAACCGAATGCCCGCGAAGTCACCTTCAACCCAGGCGCCGCCTGTTGACGCTTGTACTCATTCCCGTGGATCTTACGGATCACTTCGCGTACGACGTCCGCCGAATTCCCCGCCCCCACAATCTCGCCCGCCCCCTCCTGCCGCTCCTCAAACCGCACCAAAATGTCATCCAATACGTCATATGGCGGCAACGTGTCCTGGTCGGTCTGGTTCGGCCGCAGCTCCGCCGACGGCGGCTTCTCGATGGTGCTCCGCGGCACGATCTCCCGCCCGGCCCGCCGGTTCACCTCCTCCGCCAGTTCGTAAACCATGCGTTTGGGCACGTCACTGATGACCGCCAGTCCGCCGCACATGTCGCCGTAGAGCGTGCAATAACCGACCGCCAGTTCACTCTTGTTCCCGGTCGTCAGCAACAGGCTGCCGAACTTATTCGACAACGCCATCAACACCACGCCGCGCACGCGGGCCTGAATGTTCTCCTCCGTCACATCCGGCGTGCGGCCCGCGAACTGCCCGGCCAAGGCCTGCTCGAACGCCGCGTGCATGGGCTCTATCTCAATCACCGAGTAGCGCAGCCCCAGGCTCTCCGCCAGGGTCCGGGCATCCTCGACGCTGTGCGTGCTGCTGTGCCGGCTGGGCAGCGCCACCCCGTGGACGTTCTCAGGCCCCAGGGCCGCCGCGGCCAGACATGCCACGACCGCCGAGTCAATCCCGCCCGACAACCCCAGGACGACCGACCGGAAGCCGCACTTGTGCACGTAGTCACGCAGGCCCATCACCAGGGCATCGTGCAGGCCGGCGACGCCTTCCGGCTGCGCTTCACGCCGCGCCGCGTCCAGGTCTTCCAGATCGACCAGCAGCAGGTCCTCCTCGAACGCCTTGGCCTGCGCGACGACGCGGCCATCCGCCCCCACCACGCAACTGGCCCCGTCAAAAAGCAGCTCGTCGTTGCCGCCCACCTGGTTGCAGAACGCCACCGGCACGCCGCTGCGCCGCGCGTGTCCAGCCAGCACCTCAACCCGCGTCGCGTATTTCCCGAGGTAGTACGGCGAGGCCGAGATGTTTATCAGCAGATCCGCGCCCGCCCGTGCCAACTCCGCCAGCGGATCACAGTCGTACAGCGGCCGAGCCAGGCGTTCCTCGTCCGCCCACATGTCCTCGCAGATCGACAGCCCCAACCGGCGCCCCTGGAACTCCACCACCGGCTGCACCCCCCCCGTCTCGAAATAGCGGACCTCATCAAACACGTCATACGTCGGCAGGAGGCGCTTCCGCACCCGCGCCAACACGCGCCCATTCTCCGCAACGACGGCCGAGTTGAACAGCGGCCGGCCATACGGATGCGCGTTCACCTCGGCGTAGCCCAGGACCATCCCGACCGAGCCGCTCCGGGCCGCAAGCTCCTCCAGTACCGCCACGTTTCGCGCGATCACCTCTCCCCGCAGCAGCAAGTCCTTCGCCGGATACCCCAGTAGCGCCTGCTCCGGGAAGACCACCAGGTTCGCACCCAGCGCGCCCGCCTGCTCATAGCCGGCCACGATCTTCGCGGCGTTCCCACGAACGTCGCCGATGGTCGGGTTCGTTTGAACGAGCGCGATCTTCACGCCCGCACCTCACCTCCGCAAAGCCGGACCGGCCTATCCCGGCAGCCGCAGCCGGCCCGTCAACTCGCTCACGTGTGACAGACCGCGGCGCTCCAGGTACGCCGCCAGGCCAGCCGCGATCTTCACCGGAATCCCCGGATCAACAAACAACGCCGTCCCCACCGCCACCGCCGACGCGCCCGCCAGGAAGAACTCTATCGCGTCCTCGACGCTCTGTACGCCGCCCATCCCGATGAGCGGCACACCGGCCTCGCGCGCCACCGCCCGGTACACCCGGTGGACGTTGTACAACGCCAGCGGCTTGACCGCCGGCCCGCTCAGACCGCCCGTCACATTCCCCAGCCGCGGCCGCCAGCTCTCCGCGTCAATGCTCAACCCCATGCTCGTGTTGATCAAGCTCAGGACATCCGCCCCGCCCTCGATCGCCGCCCGTGCCAGCAGCGCTGTGTCCGTCACGTTCGGCGATAGCTTCACGATCAGCCGAGCCCGCCGGACCACGCCCCGCACATGCCGCACTAGCTCCTGCAACAGCCGCGGATCAGTGCCGAACGTGAGCCCGTCCGCAACGTTCGGGCACGACACGTTCAACTCAAGCCCGGCAATGGCTTCCTCGGCGTCCAGCGCGGTGCAGACCGTCACGTAATCATCAATGCTGTGACCGGCCACATTCACCAGCACCGCCGTCGGCATCGTCCGGATGAACGGCACCTTCTCTTCCACGAATCGCCGCAGCCCTACATTGGCCAAACCAATCGCGTTCAACAGCCCCGCCCGCACTTCAACCAGCCGCTCCGGCTCGTTGCCCGCCCGACTTTCCACGGTCACGCTCTTGGTGGTGAATCCCCCCAACTTCCCATAATCCAGGACATCCGCGTACTCGGGACCATAACCGCATGTCCCCGAAGCAGTTAACACCGGATTGCGCAGGTGCAGCCCCGCCAGATCAACTGCGAGCCGATCTTCCGTGCCGTTCATGCCGCCAGCATCAGCCCGCCCGCGATTCGTGTCAATCCTGCCGGCGAAGTTCACGCCGCCCGCTTCCGCCCGGCTTAGTGACCGCGACTGCGCCCCCAGCCGATCTACCAGCGGGAGCGCACCCGCAAACCCATGGTGCCATAACTATTGCGTTAGGCAGGCCCGAAACCGATGCCATCCTTCCCCGTGGACAAGCTGTACGAGTGGGCGGCCTCATTGCCGAGCCCCGCTGGGGAGAGAATCCTGGCCGCGGCGCTCGAACAGGCCGAAACGCCGTACACCCAGCGCATCATCGCCCGGCTCTTCGAGATGGACAGCGACGCCGGCTGGGGCGCCCTGATTGCGAACTACCCGCGCCTCGGGGTGGCCGACGTCCGGCGCCTGCTGCAAGACAGCCACCGCCTGCGAGCCGGCTTCGCCGCGGCACTCCGCTATCCGAGCCCGCGCGCCCGTCTGAACGCGCTCGCCACGCTCCAACGCCACCCCTGCCCGACCCTGTCGTACCTCCTGCCGGAAATACTGCGCGACACCTCCGCCGACGTGCGGCGGGCAACGGGCGCCACGCTCCGCCGCCTCGCCGAGCTGGTCCTGGACCAGAAAGCTGCCGACGACAACGAGGAACTGCGGCGGCAACATGAGCAGGATCGCGCCGAGGTCGTCAAGGCCATGCGCGAGGCCGTCCGCACCTTCGACCTCCATTACTGTGCCGAAGTGTTGGAAGTCGCGCTCTGGCTGGCGGCGGACTTCGGCGACACTCTCTGGCAGACGCTCGGGTCCAGTCGCTCACACGTGGCCTACATAGTCAGCGCCCAACTCCGCGCATGGAACAGCCCGCGCTTGGCCCGCTTTCTCCTGGAGGCGCTGGCGCAGCCCGGCTGGCGCGGCGCCGCCCGTGAGCTGCTCATCCGGTGGTGCTCGCCGGCGGAAGTCAGCGCCATACTTCAGAACACGGATGTACTGCGGAATCCGCTCGTTCGCCGCCAACTGGCGCTGCTCAAACGTGTGCGCTGGTTTGACCAGCTCGGCCTCGAACTACAGTTGCTGCCACCCGAGCTGCGCGGCTTGGCACCACGCTGGCTGTACCATTTGGGTTTCGAGCCGCGGGAGAAGACAACGCGCCTCGTGCGCTGGCTCGCCTCCAAGAACCCGACGTTGCACCGCGACTCCGCTCACGCGCTGGCCGCCCTGGATCCGCCCGAGGCCACCACGCGCCTGGCCCAGGTCGCCATCGGCAGATCGCCGGCGGCCACGTTCGCCCGTTGGTACGTCGCCGGCCGGCGCGCCGCCCCCATCCGTCGATCCAGCCCACCCCCGGTAGCGCCCGCCGACACGCCGTTGACCGGCGACCCGTTCAGCGCGCTGTGGCACCAATGTCGCCAATCGGTCACCAACGACGATGATGAGCTGATTCGCGTCTTGCGCAAGAACATCCTGGCCTGGCAATACGAAATCTCCAGCAATCTCCGGTCGGCTGATGCCGGCGACCGCCTACTCGCCCTGCGCATTCTCGCCGACTCGCCACACGTCGGCCTGTTCATAAACGACATCGAGCCGCTGCTGAGCGACCCGGTGGAAGCCATTCGCCGCATTGCCCTGAAGATCCACGACGGCCAGCAAGCGGCCCCGAGCATACCGGCCGTTGCAGGACCTTCAGCCTTCTCCACCGGCGACCCGCCCACGCCCGCCCCGGACGAGCGCACCACCCAGGCGCGCCAACTCCTGGCTCAACTCCTGACCTCAGATACGGACGCCCAGGCCACCGTGGACGTCATTAACCGCATTCGCACCCTCCTCCAGGGCTCGTCCGCCAACGCCGCCGATCTCCTCGACGCGATTATCCATCACCCGGAGGAAGCGCAATGACCGGCGTTCCGCTGCTCAACAGCGTGTGGCCGCTCCTGGCGCAGGACGAAATCCTGCGGGGCATGCGCACCGGCCTGCAAGCCAAGTCCGATCCCTGGGCGTGGCTATACCTCGTCTTCGCAGCGGTTGGCGTCATCCTGTTGCTGGCGCTGGCCAAGCGCTTCCTTCAACGCCGAACCGAACCCCCCGTCATTCCGCAGCGCGACTTCCTGGCGGAGGCCATGGTGGAGCTTGATCTGAGCGCGCAGGAGCGGCAGGATCTGGAACGTGTCGCGCTGCGTGCCCGCCTGGAGCAGCCCGCCGCCATGCTCTTCTCGCCCGCAAACCTCGCGCACGCCCTCAAGCGTGCCTTCACGGAAAGCATGGACTCGGCTCTGGAGCAACGCCTGTCCGCGCTGGCCCGGAAACTCTTCGGGGAACCGCTGCCGACATCTTCCGCCCGATGACTGCGGGCCAACTGCGGCGGCCCACATGCGGCACGCGTCTCAGCGTCCGATAAATCCCCCCGCTTCAGCCGAATCAAAGCCTCCGCCACCACCCCGCCCGGTCCGTGTATTATCCGGTATCATACGCCCGAACGACCCCGTGGCGCCGGCGCATACGTCCGCGTCGGCCAATCCGCCGGGGAACCCGGGCCCGTCCGGCGCATCTAACCCCGTGACCAGCAAAACGTGAACCGAGAGCCGAGCAACTTCGACCGCGACGACCGCGAGCTGGTAGCACTGGCGCAGCGCGGTGCGGCGGACGCCTTCGGCGAGTTGGTAGCGCGCTACCAGGACCGCGTTTACAACACCTGTTATCGGCTGTGTAATGACCGCGCCGAGGCACTCGACTTGACGCAGACAACGTTCATGCGGGCGCTCGAGGCCTTGCCGCGCTTCGAGGCGCGGGCCGGGTTCTACACCTGGCTCTTCCGTATAGCGGTCAACTTGGCCCTTTCGGAACGCCGTGCTCGGCTCCGCCGCCGCACCGTCCCGCTGGATGCCGCCGCGGACACCGACTCCTCGTCCGGACGGCCGGGCCGCAGCGGGTCGGCCAACCCGGCCGATCGCGTCGAGCAGCGCGAGCTGCGCCAGCGCCTGGAGGCGGCTTTGGCCGAGTTGGGCTTGGAGTTTCGGGTCGCGGTCGTGCTGCGCGATATCGAGGGCCTGGACTACGCCCAGATCGCCGAGATCATCGGTGTGCCCGTTGGAACGGTGAAGAGTCGCATCGCGCGCGGCCGCATGCTGCTGCGCGCCGCGCTTGTTGGCGAAAGGAACGCTGTTGACACCCGGCCGGCCTGACAACCTCGCCGCAGACCTCTCCGCCTATCTGGACGGAGAACTGCCCGAGGTGCGCGCCCGCGAGATCGAGCAGCAGCTCGCCGACTCGGCCGAGTGCCGCGCTCTGCTCGCGGAGCTGCGCGACGTCTCCCAGGCGCTCGGCCGGCTCCCCCGCCGGCGCGCCCCCGATGAGCTGGTCGCCGCCCTGCGCCACCAGGCTGAACGGCGCCACCTCTTCGGTGACGCCCGCCGCCCGCGCACCGGCCGCGTGCTCCGCCTCTTCCTGCGACTATCCGCCGCCGCCGCCGTCATTGGTGGCTGCGTGCTGGTCGGCTGGCATGTCGCCGACCGCGGCCAGACCCGGCCCCGGCAAACGGCGCCCCGCGACTACGCCCTGGTCGACCGCCCCACCCCCGAGGCGGCTGCCCCGCCAGAACTTGCCCGGGCCGAACATGATGGCGCCCCGGCGCTGCCGCAGAAAGCGGCCGGCGCCGGCACACTGGCGGAGCAGTTGGCTGAAGCGGCCGAACCGCTGCCGACCGATGCGGCGCTCGCGCACGGCACGGTGGCCGACGACGACGCCGGAACAGCCGTGGCCGCTCGCGAGCCGGAGCCCATGCTTCCGGCAGCGCCTGCCCCGGCCCCTTCAGCGGCACCGGCCCCGACTGTCGCCGCCAGGACTCCGGCTGCCCGATTGCCACGCGTCTTGGCCGAGGTGGAGATCTACGTGGTCCCGCACGACAGCTCGGCGCATGCCACCGCGCGCTGCGTGCTGGCCAGCCTGGGTGAAGCAGCGCTCTCCGACGAACAGGACAGAATGGGCGTTACGGCGGCCGGCCGGGAGCGGTCGACCGTGGTGCGTCGCGCGGTGCCCGCGGATGAAGTTGCCGCATTCATGGCCGACCTGCAGGCCCGTCTGCCGGAGCAGACTACTGTAACGATGCAACCCAGCGTGCAAGCAGGGGCGCTACCGCGCGGGGCGCCGCCGACCGCAAGCACCGCAGAAGCTGAAGTGCCCGCCCGCGCGCTCATGGCCGGCGAGGCGGAGCGGGTTAGGGCGGACGCGCCCAGACGCGGCGCGGGCGCCGGCCGATATAGCGCCCACCGAGACATCGCGGCTGAGGACGCGGTGCAAGCGCCGCCCACGCCGCCACGGCGGAGCGACGCCGGGGCCGCATTCGAGCTGACCTGGCGCGGCTGGCGGGCGGCGCTGCAATCAGCCTGGCGGCCCGCGGTGCAACGGGTGCATCTGCGCATCATGCTGCTTGAACCGGCCGCACCCCCGGCCGCGCCAACGCCGTCCGAACACCCCTAATCTCCCCGCCCAGACACCGCGCCCCCGGACCCATTCGCATCGCCGCGCCGATCCGCTAAACTGGCCGGATAGTTATTCTCTCACTCATCGAGGTGCAACATGAGTCCGCTCTGGATGACGGTCCTGATGGTGGTTTCCTTCGCAGCGTTCGCCTACACGATCTCGCGCCGCTGGCAGCTCATGCGGATCGGCCAGCCCGCCAACTGCTTCGACCGACCCGGCGAACGACTGGCCCGCATGGTGCGCTTCGGACTCGCCCAATGGCGCATGCCGCGCCATACCCTGGCCGGCTACGCCCACATCCTCATCTATGTCGGCGCCGTCATCACCCCCATCCGCGCCCTCACGCTCATCGCCCGCGGCTATACCGCCGATCCACACTACGGCCTCGTGTTGTTCGACCTCGGCACGCCGCTCGGCAATCTCTATAACCTCGTCAAGGACATCTTCGTCGTGCTGGTGCTCGCCGGCGTCGCGGTCTTCTTCTACTACCGCGTCATCGCCCGGCTGCCGCGCCTGACGCTGAACTTCGAGGGTATGGCAATCCTCGCGATTCTCACCGGCCTGATGGTGGGCGACGCACTTTACGACGGCGCCGCCGTGGCGCTCCACGGAGCGCACTCCGCCGTCTGGGAACCGGTCGGGGTGGTGGTCGCCGCCATGCTGCGCGGCTCTTCAACCGAAACGCTGACGGTCCTCCATCACATCGGCTTCTGGCTCCACATCGGCCTGATCTTCTTCTTCATGAATTACCTGCCCTACACGAAGCAGTTCCACGAGATGACGGCCATACCCAACGTCTACCTCCAGAGCCTGAAGTCACCCGGTCACCTGGAGCCGTTGGCCGACCTCGAGGGCAAGGCCGAGCGCGGCGAGACGCTCGGGGCCGCGCGCATCCAGCAGTTCTCCTGGAAGTCCATCCTCGACTTCTATAGCTGCACCGAGTGCGGCCGCTGCTCCGACCAGTGCCCCGCCTACAACACCGGCAAACTGCTCTCGCCCAAGCAGCTCACCGTTGACCTGCGCGACCATCTGTACGGCCGGCAGTCCGAGTTGATCCGCGCCGCCCGCGCCAACGGCAACGGCCAGGCCGCCGAAATCGCGCTTGTTCCCGACTTCATCAAGCCGGAAGTCCTCTGGGCCTGCACGACCTGTGCCGCCTGTCACGAGGAATGCCCCGTCTTCATCAGCTACATAGACAAGATCGTCGATATGCGCCGCCACCTCGTCATGGAGCGCGGCGAGTTCCCCGAGCAACTCCAAAACATGTTCCAGGGCCTGGAGACCGTCGGCAACCCGTACAGCTTCGCCAATGATGAACGGGCCGCCTGGGCGGCCGGCATGGAGGTGCCGCTGCGCGCCGACAAGCCCGACGCCGAATGGCTGCTGTGGGTCGGCTGCGCCCCCTCGTTCGACGACCGCGCCCGCAAGATCGCCCGCGCCACGGCGGCGCTGTTGATCGAGGCCGGCGTCGACTTCGCCATCCTCGGCCCGGAGGAAACCTGTAACGGCGACCCCGCCCGCCGCGCCGGCAACGAATACCTGTTCCAGATGCTCGCTCAGCAGAACATCGAGACGCTGAACAACTACAACGTCAAACGCATTGTCACGATGTGCCCGCACTGCTACCACACGCTCAAGAACGAGTACCCCGACTTCGGCGGCCACTACGAAGTCGTCCATCACAGCGAGCTGCTCGCCGTGCTCGTGCGGCAGGGCCGGCTTACGCCTAAACACCCCGTCAAGGCAACCGTGGCCTACCACGACGCCTGCTACCTCGGTCGCCACAACGACGTGTACGATCCACCCCGCGCCGTGTTGCAGCGCATCCCCGGCCTCACGCTGGTCGAGGCGGCCGAGTGCCGCGATCGCGCCATGTGCTGCAGTGCTGGTGGCGCACAGATGTGGAAGGAGGAGGAGGAGGGCCGCGCGCGCGTTAACCACACCCGCACCAACCAGTTGCTCAAGGTCCTGCCCGCGGTCGGCGACCCCACCATCGCCACCACCTGCCCGTTCTGCATGACCATGCTGACCGATGGCTTGGCCGACCAGGGCCACGAGAACGTGGCGGCCCTCGATATTGCGGAAATCCTGCACCGGGCCGTCTGCGGCCCCTCCACGCCGGCCGGCGCCACCACGGCCGAATCGTCATAGCCGGCCCACCGGGTCAACCGCGTGCCAGCTCAGACGACGCCGTGTATCAGCCGAGCCGCGTAGCCCCCGTCGCGCCAGTTGCTCGGCTGCGGCCCCCAAACCGGCAGCGTCGTGGCTTGGCTTTCCAGCCGCCAGTGCGGCTGAGCTTCCAGAAATCGCGCTACAACCCCCTCATTCTCCTCGGGCTCAAGGCTGCAAGTGCTGTACACCAGCCGACCGCCCAGCCGCACGTGCTGACTAGCCTGCTCGATCAGCTTCTGCTGCACGCCCAGCAGCGCTGCCAGCTTCTCCTTCGCGTAACCCAGCCGCGCTTCCGGCCGCCGTGCCAGCACACCCGTGTTCGAGCACGGTACGTCAACCAGGGCGGCATCAAACAGCTCACCACCCAGGCCAGCCGCGCCGCTTCCCGTTACCGTCCGAATGCTCCGCAGCCCCAGCCGATCGGCATTCTCCCGCACGAGCGCCAGCCGCTCCGCCGACGCGTCGGCCGCGACCACTTCCCCCTCATCACCCATCGCCAGCGCCATGGCCACGGACTTGCCCCCCGGGGCTGCACACCAATCCAGCACACGCTCACCCGGCTGCGCCCCCACCAACTCCGCCGCGCCGTGCGCCGTCGTGTCCTGCACGAACGCCAGACCGTCGCTGAACATGGGCGACTCCCCCAAATGCGCCCGCGACCCCAAGTACGCCACGTCCTCACAGACCACCGCCCCAGCCCCGAAGTCCTCCCGAATGCGCTCCTCAAACGCCTGCGGATCGATCCGTAACCGGTTCCGGTGCAACACAACCACCGGCACCGCCTGCGAAGCCCACGCTATCTGCTCCGCAACGTCCGCCCCATGACAGACAACCAGCTCCTGGTAGCGCGCCGGCCGTTCGGACGTCGCCGCCGCGAGATGCCTCACCAGCAGACCCGGCCCATCCGGGTCGGGCAGCACCGGCTTCGCAAACGCGCACGACTCCCCCCAGTTCACGCGCACCTGGGCTGGGTCGAGCCGCCGCCACGGCACCCGCCGCTCCGCGACCGCCGCGCTCAGCCGCCGCAGCACGGCGTTCACCATCCCCGCCGCACGCTGCCCCGCGTGCCCCCGTGCCTGCGCGACGGCCTCGTCCACCGCCGCAAACACCGGCACCCGGTCCATCCAGATAACCTGGTATGCCGCCGTCAATAGCACCGCCCGCACTTCCCCCGGCGTCCGGCGCGGCTCGTAACGCGCCAGCGCTGCAAGCACGCATTCGATCGTCATGGCGTGCCGCACCGTACCCAAAGCAATCTCATTTGCCAGTGCCAGCTCGTGCCCCGCCAGACCCGCGCCCCGCAATACGCCGCTGGCAAACCCCCGTCCCCGCAGCACGGCCAGCACGGCCCGGTACGCCGCCTCGCGCCCGCCGCCCGTCACGTTAGCCTGACCTGTGCCCATCACGAATCCGGCGGCAACAGCCGGTCCAGCGGCGCCACCTGCCGCCCGTTTGCGAACGCTTCGAACGACATCAGCTTCCCACCCGCCGGCTTGACTTCTAACAGCCGCACGCGCCCCCGACCGGCCCGAACCGTCCCGTCCGCGAGGAAACTCCCCGGCGGCAACGCTGCGCCGGCGTCAACCGCCTCCGCCACACGCGCCCGCGCCAACTGCACCTGCTCCCGCCGACCCGTCCGCGACACGAACGCACACGTCGCCGCCGGCCAAGACCACAGGCCGTTGATCCGGCGGGCGACCCGCTCGGCCGGCTCCGCCCAATCCACGACGCCGTCCGCCCGCGACAGCTTCGGCGCCCGCGTCACGAGCGCCCGGTCCTGCCCGCGCGCCTCGACCGAACCGCGCTCCAGCGCCGCCAGAGTCTCGACGACCAACCCCGCCCCCACCTCCGCCAGCCGATCGTGCAGCTCGTCGGCCGTCTCCGTCTCCCCAATTACAACTTCCCGCTGACCCCAGATCGGGCCCGCGTCCCAGCGCCGCTCAATCTGGAATACCGTCACGCCCGTCTGCGTTTCGCCGTTGATAATCGCCCACTGGTACGGCGCCGCGCCACGGTACTTCGGCAGTAGCGAGCCGTGTATGTTGATGCAGCCGCGCGGATAGGCCGCCAGCACCGCCGGCCCCAGCTTCTGCCCAAAGGCGGCGACGACGCCGATTTCCGCCCCCGCCACCTCCGACGCCACAAGCGCATTCACATCCGCAGCCTGCACGTGCGGTATCCCCAGTGCCGTCGCCGCCGCGTGCACCGCGCTGGGCTTGACTGTCCGCCCGCGCCCACTGGGACGATCCGGCTGGCTGATAGCGCGCACCACCTCGTGCCCGGCCGCGACCAACGCCCGCAGAGCCGGAACGGCAAACTCGCCGGTGCCCAGGAACACGATCCGCATCACCCGCCGGTTGTACCCCGAAACCCCGCCCCGTACCACTGCCGTCAGCCACCCCGTGCGCGCCCTAACCGTGACCGCCGTTGTAGCCTTCCTCCAGCAACTTCAGCGTTCTGCGCGTGGCGATGCGGTCGCTCGGCCCCATGCGATCCGTGATCAGCACCCCGTCAAGGTGATCCAACTCGTGCTGCCAGCAACGGCTCATTAGGTCGTCCCCCTCCACCTCGAAGCGCCGGCCCTCCAGGTCCTGGGCCTCGATCCGGCAATGCCGGGCCCGGCGGATGTTCACGTTAATGCCCGGCAGCGACAGGCACCCTTCCTCGCTCTCGACGCTCCCGTCACGATCCCGCAGCACCGGGTTAATGAACACGACGCGATCTCGCTCCTCGCCCGTCAGGTTCATCACGAACAGCCGCTTGAGCACCCCCACCTGCGACGCCGCCAGCCCCACGCCCTTGCTCTCCTGCATTATCGCGAACATGCGCTCCACGAGGGCTGCAATCTCCCCGTTGAACTCCGCGATCTCTTCGCAGCGCTGGCGCAGCCGCGGATCCGGATAGTGAATCAACCTGAGCTCGCCTGTCTCCGTCTTCACGTCCGCACCGGCCATATCACCTCTCCCACATCTTCATCGGCCGTCCTCAGCCCAATTATAGCGCATTAGAACCCCTGCCCCAGCAGAAACGCCCGCGCTACCCGCGCCGACATCTGGGCATTATTGAAGACCAGGGGCATCAGCAAGGCCAAATCCGTGTTGGGCAGCCGCAAATACTCCGCCAGTTCCGCGCGCCAGGCCACGCTGAAGGACTGCAACTCGTCCTGTAACACTCCCGCCCGCAGCGCCCGCTCAGCCGTCTCGGCCGCCAGCCAGCCCGACTGCATCTCCGGATACAGCACTTCGTTGCTGAACGCCGCCACAAACCCGCCCGTCTCCCCAATCTGCAGACAGCGCTTCCCGATCAGGGTCTCCATCTCCAGCGCCACGCCCGCCGGACTGGTGGCCACGGCCGGTTGCCCGCGCCAGTCGGCCGGCAGCAGGCCCGCCGATCGGGCCAACTCCAGGAATTCGCGGAATTGCTCCTGCGGCGTTGGCGACAGCTCGCGCGTCAGCAACACAACACGCCCCCGCGGGCCGGACCGCAGAATCGTTACCGTCTGTGGCGATCGCCGGGCTCCGATAATAACGTCCAACTGTGGGGCAGCGGCGGTCCCTTCGAAATCCGCCGTCACTGCCGCCGCGACACCCTCGGACTCCCGTGCCGTCATAAGCCGGGCCAACGCCGACACGCGCGAATTGAGCCCATCGCCAATCAACAGGATGCGTCCACGAATCTCCGCGCCATCCCCCAGCAGCAATTTGGCGTGCTCCTCGCCGAGAGACAGTCCCTGCGGTTGCGCCTCCGGCCGCAACACCGCCCCGGCGGCAATCGCCCGGTCGATTAGCGCCATTTCAAACCCGGCCCGATCTACAATCCAGCCCGCCAGACCCTCCTCTTCGACGCGCGTCTCCCGGCTCAGGTCCCAGGAGCGCAGGCACACGCCGGCGAACTCCGCCGCCCCCACCGCCGAACCGCCCAACCCGCACGTTCGGCAGAACTCGACGCCGCGCGGTCCCAGCCAATCCAGATGGGTCTTTTGGCGCGGCCAGGGATCCGGCTCGATCATCAGGCAACTCAGCCCCGCCTGCCGCGCGCGGATCCCCGCCGCTCCGCCCGCCGGCGTCGCACCAACGATGACCACGTCGAATACTTCCTGCCGCTTGGTCATCATTGGTCCTCTACTTCATCTGTTCCCAGAAGAACGCCTCGGCCCTTTCAAACCGCTCAAACGCCCCCTGCAGCGAATCGAGAATCGCCCGCACCTCCGGGTCGGCCGTCGCCCGCATCTCACCTTCCGGCGCCACCTCCATGACCGCCTGCAAGCGGGCCGCCGCCTCGTCCAGGTACGTGGCCGCCTGGGCGAAATCGCGCGCCGCGGTGAACACGTCCAGCTTGCTCGCCTCGCGATCCTTCGGCGGCCATATCAACTTCGACGGATTCAACTGGATGTCTTTGCTCGTCAGCGCGAGCACCTCGCTCACTTCGCGAATGTTGCTCAACACCCGCTCGATCTGTGGGCGGTTGAGCACCAGCATCCGATTGCCGGTCGCCGACAGCGCCTGAATCTCCGCCAGCGAGCCGTTCACCCGCGCCATGGCCGTGTGCAGCTCGCTCAGCAACGACCCCGGATCCGTCGGGTCCAGCTCGCCCCGCAGGTTCGCCACCATCTCCTGGTCTATCACGCGCGCCGCGTGCTCCACGCTCACCAGCGTTTCCTGCACCAGCGGGCGCCCCTCCTGCAGCATCCCCAGCACTTCTGCCAGGCTGCCGTGCGCCACATCCAACACCGCGTTGAAACGCGCCAATAGCGCCCCCGCGTCCTCCCGGTCAGTCTGCTGTCTGATCGCCGCCGTCGTCGCGTTCAGGTCGTCCAATATCAAGTGCACCTTTCGCAACAACGACGCCCGCTCGGCCGCCGTCAACTGCGTCCGCAACTCACTGGTCATGGCGTTGACATCCATCAGGCTCACCATGACCTTATTCAGCAGCGAGCCGTCCGCGTCCGGATCCAACATTCGATCCAGCCGATCGACAATCCCGCCCTCCGCCGTTAGCCGCCGCGAAAGCGCGGAGAACGCCGCCATCCCCTGCGGCGGCTGGCCCCACACATGGTCCGGCGGCAGCGGCACGCCCGGCGTGCCCACATTCACGATCACCATGGTGCCGCTGCCACCGATGAGCGGCATATCGGTCGTAATCTCGCAGTCACCATACAGCGGCAAGGACTCGTCAATCTCCGCTCGTGCAATAACCACAGTCTGCCGCCGCGGCGGCGCACCCACCAGTCCCACGTCCAGTTCGCGTACCTCGACTTCCTTCACGACCCCCACCTCGATCGCCCCACTGAGCAATACCTGGCTGCCCGGCTTCAGCGGCGACAGCCCGTCCTCATGCCGAAAGTGAACAACGATCGAACGCCTTGCCCCACTCACCCGCTGCGACAGGAAAAGCACCGTCGCCAGGAACAGGCCCAGCAGCGCAATCACCACCAACCCCAGCACGAAGTCCTGTCGCTGCGTCTTCATGGCCATTAACCTGTCCAGACAGCCCGTCGCTCGCCAGCACACCCGCCAACTCAGACCGCGCCCCAACTCACCACCGCCAGCCGCGCCGCGGCCGCATTCTACGATCCCCCGGGCCGGCACGCGACCCGTTCCGCCGAGCCGCGGCGGTCGCCACGGACTACGGACCCGGCTTGCTCGCCGCCTGCTCCGCCCGCACCTCCCGGGCGTGCTCCTCCAGCGCCTTCCTAACCGCCGCCAAACCCTCGGGCCGCATCCGCCGCGCCGTCCCGCTCAACATCGCCACGAAATGCGCAATCTCGCCGGCTGTCACCGGGCAGCCGACATTGCCCTCCGGCCCATCCGAGGTCCCCAGCACCCGCCCATCCCCATCCAGCACCGCACACCAGGGGATCCCACCCTGCGGGTTGGCCCGCAAACGCTCCGCCAGCTCCTTCCCGCCCGCCATCCGATCCACGTCGATCAGCACTTCCACGTAGTTCGCCCCCAGCACCTCCGCGATCTCAGCGCGTAGCAGGACTTCATCCAGCCGGCGACACCACGGACAGCGCAGCGCTCCCAGCCGCAGCAGAACACGCTTCTCCTCCACCCGGGCCCGCGCCACCCCCGCCGCCAACACCTGCTCCGCCTCCAGGCGCTCGCTCTGCCACTGCCGCAGAAACGCGCGCACCTTCTTCACATCATGCCCCTTACCCTTCTCCAGCGATCCGGTCTCCTGACGAGCCAGGACCTGGCCCTCAGCATCCAGCACCACCAGGAACGGCACACCGCTCTTCTTCAATTCGACGCCATACCGGTCCGCAATGTCCATATGCCGGTCAAACCGCCCAACGTCCACCATTACAAGCTGATACTCGTCCCGCAACAGCCGGGCCGTCTCCTCGTCTCCGGTAAGCACGCCGTGCAGCCGCAGACACCACCCACACCAGTTCCCGCCGAACATCAACAGAACGCGCTGGTGGTCACGCTGTGCCCGCGCCTGGGCCGCGGCGATCTGCTCGCGCGCGTCCGCCTTGGTATCGTACATCTCCTGCTGCTGCGCTGGCGACCCGCCACACCGCGCAACTGCCACGCTTGCCAGACCCACCGCCACAACCGCTGCCACCCTGCCGACCGCACCCATAATCCACTCCTCGGAGATACGCCGACCGGCCCCGGACCGCGCACACTACCCGCGCGCCAGTTGGCTATCCAGCTCGCCTGCGTTACAGTCTCGCCCACTGGCAACCAACCGCGACCTGACCCCCGGAGGCACCAAGATGCGCAGACTATCTCTCCTCGCCATCATCGTCACCACTTGCTGCGTCGCCTGTTCCCTCGGCGCCGGCGAGCCCGGCTGGACCCAGCTCTCACTCTCCACCTGCCAGGTTGACGCCTTCCTCAAGGCCAACCCTAACAGCGACGGCCGCGGCGTCGTTATCGCCGTCATGGACACCGGCGTCGATCCCGGCATCCCCGGCCTCACCCGCATGCCCGACGGCAGCGTCAAGGTCATCGACATCCAGGACTTCACCGGCGACGGCGACGTCGAACTCCTCCGCATACGCCTCGACGCGGAAACCGGCCTCCTCATCCGCCACGACGACGACGGCGTGCCCATCGAGTACCAGCCGCCGCCACTACCCCCCGCCGACGAAGAGCGCTTCTGGTGGTTCGGGCTCTTCAAAGAAAAGAAATTCGCCAACTCCGGCACCCCCGACCTCAACGACAACGGCCAGACCGACGACGAGTTCCCCGTGCTCGTCACCGCCCTGGCGGGCGACGGCGACGACCAGGCCCTCTGCTTCATCGATACCAACCTCGACCGCAGCTTCACCGACGAGCAGCCGCTGCGCAACTACCGCCTCAACTACGACACGTTTACCCTGCATCGCAAAGCCCCCGAGTCGCAGATCGAGCCGCTGACGTTCTCCGTCAATATCTTCCTCCGCCAGTCCAAGGTCGTTATCTGCTTCGACGAAGGCGCCCACGGCACGCATGTCGCCGGCATCGCCGCCGGCTACGAGATAAACAACCAGCCCGGCTTCAACGGCGTCGCCCCCGGCGCCCACGTCATCAGTCTCAAGATCGGCAAAGGCGCCCTCGGCGGCATCAGCGTCACCGGCAGCAAGAAAGAGGCCCTCCGCTACGCCGCACGCTACGCCCGCGAGCACAACGTCCAGGTCGTCTGCAACCTGTCTTACGGGGTCGATTCCGAGATCGAGGGTAACTCCGACATCGACCAGTTCGTCGACGGCTTCCTCCGGCAGAACCCGTACCTGATCTATTGCACGTCCGCCGGGAACTCCGGCCCCGGCCTTTCCACCGTTGGCACGCCTTCGGCCGCCAGCGACTGCATCGCCGTCGCCGCCCTCATGGCTGCCGACACCGCCCGCGACGTCCCTGGCTGGAGCCTTGACCAGGCTGTCGTGACCGCCTTCAGCTCGCGCGGCGGCGAGTTGGACAAGCCCGACATCGCCGCCCCCGGCTGGTGCACGTCAACCGTGCCCCGCCACGTCACGCGCGGCGACTTCTGGGCCGGCACCAGCATGGCCAGCCCCTACGCCGCCGGACTGTGCGCCATCCTCATCAGCCATGCTCAGCAACAGCACCCCGACACGCAGGTCCGCGCCTGCGACGTCCGGCGGGCCCTGTGGCTGGCTGCCCAGCCGGCGCCCGGCGCCACCCAGCTCGATGCCGGCTGGGGTGTGCCCGACCTGCGGCGGGCGGCGGAGATCCTCGACCAGCTCATCGCCGCCGCCGAGGACGACCCGATTATCTCCTACGACGTCTCGACGTCCTGCCCGCATGGCTTCGCCGGCCAGGCCCGCACCGCCTACTGGCGCAGCACCTGGTACCCCGACGACCGCCGCCAGACCTTCACCATTACGCCGGTCTTTGCGCCGCTGACCGACGCGACGGCGCGCACCGCTTTCACGCGCAAGTACGAGCTGCGCTCCAACACCCCCTGGTGCCGCGTCACGCAGGAGAGCTTCTATCTGCGCAGTGGGCAATCCGCCAGCGTCTTCGTCGAGTACGATCCCGCCGGCCTGACCGAGCCCGGCCTGCACGTCGGCACGGTCGACGCGCTCAGCGACGGCCTGGTCGCCCTGCGCCTGGTCAACACTGTCATCGTGCCGTACCGGTTCAGCGCGGCCGACAGCTACAGCCGCTCCTTCAAGAACCAGGTCGTGCACGGCTGGACGCCCAACCGCTACTTCCTCGCCGTCCCGCCCGGCGCTTCCGCCATGCATCTGCGCCTCTCCGCCCCCGAAGGCCAGCGCAGCAAGGCCGGCATCCACTACCTCTTCGACCCGCGCGGCAAGCAGTTCCGCGACCGCGGCGCCCGGCTCGATACCGACGAGGGTGTGCGCCACGTCGAGCGCACCATTGCCAGCGACCTGACCCCGGGCGTCTGGGAATTGCCGATCCTCGCCAGTCGCCCCGACGAAAGCTGGCCCTACGACCTCGACGTCCGCTTTTTCGGCCTCCATGCCGACCCGCCGGAAATCACAACCGGCAGTCGCGCTAAACCCGCCGGCGAGCTCATCGGCACCAACATGTACGAGGAGCCGCTGTCCGCCACGGCCGACGGCCAGATTGAGGGCTACCGGCTGCACAAGGAGGACGAGTTCAAGGGCCTGCAGGATCAGTTGACCTACTCCGTCAAGCTCGACCAACGCTTCAACCGCGTGCGTCTGCACCTGGAGATGACCCCCAGCAACTACGCCCGCGTTACTGACATCGGCGTCATGGTCAAGGACGGCGACGGCGAGTCGCTGCACTCGGGCGCCTTCGACGGCCGCATCTTCACCGCCACCGTCAACACGCGCGGCAAGACGGCACTCACGGTCCAGATCACCGGCGGCTTCGCCCTCGTCGATGATCAGCGCAAAACGCCCATTACCGTCAAGATCGACCAACTGTTCGCCAACCCCGTATCGGTCGCCGTCAAGTACGACGGCTCGTCGAGCATTACGTTCGTCCCCGGTGTGCCGATTCCGGTCGACTACTCGACCTCAGAGCAGCTCACGGACGCCCCCGACGGCCTGCGCCCCGTCGGCTTCATTCGCTTCCGCGAGCGGGCCACGGAAACCGAGGCCCTGCGGGTACTACTGGACATCGGCGTCTGAGAGGCCCCGACCGCACGCCGCCGCCATGTCGGCCGGAATTGTTCTGGCCGGCTGGTATTACGATCGTTAAAATCGTAGGTTAGGCTTTCCGCCTCGGCGGACAGCGCTACCCGGAGCCGAACCTTGTCATCTGCCACCTTGCTACTGGACGCCAACGCCATGCTGCTTGCGCTGCACGCTCCCGACGGCCTTTTCAGCCTCCCCGTGAACCTGCTCTTCGCCGCCGCCGTCGTGCTCCTGCTCGCGGCCGCGGTCGTCCAACTCAGGCGTCAACAAGACCACCGTCTCGTCCCCGTCATGGGCATAATGGCCGCCTTCGTCTTCGCCGGCCAAATGGTGAACTTCCCCATCGCGGCCGGCACCACCGGGCATCTCCTCGGCGGGGTACTGGCCGCCGTGCTCCTCGGCCCCTGGGCCGCCACGCTCGTGCTCGCCGCCGTCGTCTTCTTTCAGGCCCTGCTCGGCGATGGCGGCCTCATCACGGTCGGCCCCAACATCTTCAACATGGGCGTCACCGGCACGTTCTTCGGCTACTACATCTACCGCGCCGCCCTGGCCGGCGCCGTGCACAAGCCGGCCCGCGTCGTCGCCGCCGCCTTCTTTGCCGCCTGGAGCGCCGTCGTCCTCGCCAGCATCGTCGTGAGCCTGCAACTGGCCGCCTCCGGCACCGCCGCCCTCAATCACGTGCTGCTGCCGCTCGTCGGCGTGCACGCCCTCATCGGCGTCGGCGAGGCCGTCATAACTGCCTTCGTCGTCGCTTTCGTCCTTAAGACAAGGCCTGAGCTGATCTACGATCGCCGCCCCGGGCCCGAACAGTTCCGCCCCGGCCGCGCCACCGTTGCGTTCGGCCTCTCCGCCGCCCTCTGCGTCGCCCTGTTCCTGTCGCTCTTGCCGAGCCTTTGGGACCATCCCGACGGACTCGAATTCGTCGGCGCCGAGCACGGCTTCGTGGCCGAAGAGTCGCTTCTGGCCGACGACGGGACCCTCCTCACGCTCCCGGCCTATCCCCTCGGCGTACGCCTGGGAACCGTCGCCAACCGCGTTACGGCCATCCACCAATACAACCTACTGTCGGCCGGTGTAACCCGCGGCGATGTCATCGAGCGCATCGCCGGCCAACCCATAATCACGCTCGCCGACGCTGAGGCCGCCCTCGAGGACGCTGCCGACCAGCCCCTTCAAGTGTCTATCCGCCGCGCGGACCAATCCCGCGACCTGACGCTGCCGCCCGTCAGCACCACGCTCCCGGGCGCCAGCGAGCCAATGGTCGCGCTGCTCCCGGACTACACCGTCCCCGGCATAGACGGCCTTATTAGCACCAGCCTGGCCGGCGCTATCGGCACCATCGTCATGTTCCTGGCATCCTTCGCCGTCGGACGACTCCTCGTCCGCCCCGGTCGGCTGGCCCGTGCGCTCGCCCAGCAATCCGCGTTGCCCGACCACAACTCGACGTAGCCCCCGTGCATGAGAAGACGCTGATCCTGACTGAGACGCCGCCCGCGCTCCTGGAACGCCTGGAGCCGCGCGTTAAGCTCATCTGCGTCGCCGCCTGGGCCCTCTGCATCGTCACCGCCCCGCCGCAGCGCTGGCCGCTGCTTGTGGCCAACGTCGCGATTCTCGCCCTGCTGCTCGTCACCAACGCCCGACTCGCCGGCCGCTTCGTCCGGCGACTTCTGCCCGCGCTGCCCGCCATCCTGGGCATCTGCCTCTTCCTCCCATTCCTGCAGCCCGGCGAACCGATTGGGCGGCTCGGCTTCCTCACCATCACCCGCCCCGGCCTCGACGCCGCCATCCGCGTCGGTTCCGCCGCCACACTTTGCCTGGCCGCCGTCGCCCTGCTCTGGGCCAGCACGCGCCGCGACCAACTTCTGGTCGGCCTGCGCGGCGTCGGCCTGCCGGCCATCTTCGTCGGCCTGCTCGCCTTCATGTTGCGCTACCTAGACGTGCTGCGCCCGGAACTTCACCGCCTCATTGATGCCCGCACGGCCCGCACGATCGGCCCGCGCGGCCCCGGCCGGCTGCGCAGCGGCGCGCATGTCATCGGCGTCCTCTTCCTCCGCGCGCACGACCGCGCCGAACAGGTCGCCGACGCCATGGCCGCCCGCGGCTACACCGGCGAACTACGCGGCCTGCACACCCCACACTTCCACCGGCACGACATTCTGGCCGGCGTCACCTTCTGCGGCGGCGTCCTCGCCTGCCGCCTGACTCTCGGAGCCTGACATGCCGCCGCCCGCCAGACCCGCCGTTCGTGTCGCCGGCCTGCAGCATCGCTACCCCGACGGCCAGGACGCCCTAGGCGGCGTTGATTTACAGATTGAGGTCGGCCAACGGGTCGCCATTATCGGCCCCAACGGCGCCGGCAAAAGCACGCTGCTGCGCCATTTCAACGGCCTGCTGCGCCCCACCGGCGGCCGGCTGTGGATCTTGGGTCACGACGTAATCCCCGCGAACTTCCCCGCCGTTCGCCGGCTAGTCGGCTTCGTCTTCCAAGACCCCAACGACCAGCTCTTCTCCCCAACCGTCCTCGAAGACGTCGCCTTCGGACCCTTGCACCTGGGCCTGCCGCTGGCCAATGTCGCCGCCCGCGTCCAGCGCGCCCTGGCGCAGGTCGGTCTGCCCGGCTTCGAGCACCGCGTCCCCCAACGCCTCTCCAGCGGCGAGAAACGCCTCGTCGCCCTCGCCACCGTGCTCAGCTATGACCCCCAACTGCTGGTCCTGGACGAGCCCGGTACCGCCCTCGACCCGCGCAACCGCCGCCGGCTCATTAACCTGCTCGCCGCGCTTACCACCACGCTCGTCGTCGCCACCCACGACCTCGACCTCGCCTGGGAAACCTGCCACCGCGCCGTCGTCCTATCCGCCGGCAAGATCGCTCATGACGGCCCCGCCCGAGAAATCCTCACCGACGCCAGCCTGCTGGAACAGGCCGGCCTCGAACTGCCCCTGCGCCTTCAGCACGATGCTGGGAAGGCTGCACTGTAATCGTAGGCGTAGGGTGACGAGCCTGACAGGCGGCCGCAGAACGCGACGGGGAGTGTGGCCGTGATCGCAGAAGTGCGATTTCCAGGCGTGTTCCGCGTTTAACGGCGCCACCCGCCACGGCGGGCAGGCTCAGGGCCAACGCTGCTTCTGCGGCGAATTGCTAAAACTCAAAGTCCTGGTCGGTCAGGCCGGGATTGCGCTCGATGTCCTTGAAGACGTAGCGGCCGAGCAGTTCGGCGCCGTCCGGATCAGCAAACGACTCCACGGCAACGGGGAGCAACCATTCCTGGTCGAGATGCATGATCAGCAGCGCATCGGGAAAGCGGCCGCCTTCACCGCTATACGGCAGGTGCCGCTCGATGACATACGTCGGACGGCCGCCGACCTCGCCGGTGCCGCGCAAGCGCACGTCCAGCACGCCGGCATTGCGGGCGCGCTCGCTGTACTGCTCGAACAGCTCGAACACCGCGCCAAAGCTGCATTCGTCAATGGTACGACGGCTGACGGAGCGGGCCCGCTCGCCCTTGATGGGCATCAGGATGTTCTTGACGAAGATGTTGATCACGGCGCCGGCCGGCTCGACCCGGGCCAGCTCGTTGCCGTTCTCATCGACATAAGCGGGGTCATCTCCACGGAACAGCGCCCGTTTCACCTGCGTCGGGTTCTCCCGCCAAATCATGTAGATGGCCTCGGGCGATTTGCGGAAGCGCACCTCAACCCGTTCGACCGGCGAAAGCACGCCCCCGATGCGCTCCTGCTTGAGCAGTGTGCAGCGATAGTCGCGCACTTCGCGCTGCCAGCGTTCGTAGCCCAGGCGCATCAGGGCGAGCGGATCGCGCTGTCCAAGCGCCCGGTGGGAATCAGATGCATCGGTCGCGTCGAGGGCCCGGCCGCGCAGCGGCGTGGTTATGCTGGTCAACGCCAGCGGCACGACCACCGCCTGGGAACGATCAGGGGTCAGGATCGAGGATATCCACACTACGAACGGCGCGACCGCCAGGAAGGCGGCGACACCATAGAGTAACCCGCGACGAGCAGACCTCACTTGTGGCTCCGGGACTTCTACGACTCTCTGACCAAGCGGTCACTAGATAGAGGCATCGTCACCTTCCACGCCCGCAATTCAGGCATACCCCGCCGGACCGCGCTGCGACGACGAGTGGATTCTAACACCTTATACCTGGCCGGCAAGCTTCGGATGCGGCGACGGGCCCAATTATGGGGCCCAGACTCGGCCGGCGCCCTCCGCCCAGCCCCGCAGGAACTGGGCCAGTCCAAACTCGTCCGGCTCGAATTCCAGTGTGTGGGCGGCTGCGGGAAACTCAATGATCTCCGGCGGTTGCGCCGCGACACGCCGAATCCACGCGGCAGTCGGCTCGTTGCGAATGATCCTGTCGCGGCCGGCCAGCAGCAGCGCGACGGGCGCAAGAAGTGACTGGGCCGGCGCCTTCCGGAGAACGGCGTCGACGCGCCGGGAGTGCCAGAGGAACCGCGCGGTCACCTGGGTGAGCCTGCGTGGATCGGTGTGGATGAACTTGCGGCCGGCCGGGTTGTCCGTGAACAGGGCGGGATCATCCAGGGGGATCGGGAAGGCGGCTCGTGGCCGGAACAGGAGTGCCAGTCCGACGCGGAGCTTGGCAGCCGGCGGCAGGTCAACAGCCGGGAACAGGCCGGGCGCAATAAGCAACAGGCGCGCCACGTGCTCGGGACGGCGCAGCGCCCAGGCCGCCGCCAGCTTCCCACCCCAGCTCACGCCGACGACGGCGAATCGGCCAACGCCGAACTCCCGCCCAACCCAGGCGGAATAGTCGTCAATGTCATCCAGCCAGCGATCGGCGGACGGCACGTCGCCCCGCGCGGCCTGGTTGCGGCCGCTGCCGCGGCGATCAGGCAGGAATACGAGGTCGCCGCTCGCTTTGGCCAGGGTCGCGGCGGACCATGCGAACCAGCCGCCATGCGACTGGATACCATGCAGGTAGAGGTAGGCGAGCCGGGCCGGCGCGCGGCGGGGGCGCCAAAACCGCACGTGGGCGCGGTAGCCGTCGCTCAGCGTCAGCGAAGTGGTTTCGAACGGGATCGTCGGCGGCCGCATATGCCGGCATCATAGCTCGTGTTGGGCGACCAGGCAGAACTGCCGGTCGTGCAACACGCGGACGGCGGAGATCAGGCTATCGACCTGGATAGCCAGGCATGGCTTGTTACGCTCGGTGGCCCAGACGGTGTAGGCGTAGTTGATGTTGACCTCGCTGGAGATCAACGCCGCACAGATCGTCATGATGCCGCGTTTGCCGGGCGGCAGCTCAACCACGAGGATTTCGCTCTGAGAGACTGCCAGGTTGGCGCGGCCGCACAGCTCGACGGCGGCGTCGGGATCATTGACGAGCATGCGAAGCAGGGCGCAGTCCACCTTGCCTTCGACGGAGAGACCGAGGATGCGGATCGGCTGGCGTTCGAACAGCCGCGTGATGCGCAGCAGTTGGCCGACGCGGTTCTCAAGGAAAACGTTGAGCTGCCGGCAGCCCTCGAAACCAGCCCCCTCGGCCGTCTCCAGAGGCTCCACGTTCATGTGTTCCCCAGGTACCTGTTGCGCGGCGGAATCAGACTGGCACACAGAAGTGTCCGTAGGTTAGCCTTAGGTACTGCGGCTGTACAGAACAAAATGGGATTTCCGCAGTCCGCGGAGTTCGGATGGTGAGCGGACCAGCACAGATCACGTTTTCGCAGCCGGCCTTGCTGCTGGGACTGGCGGTGGTCGTCCTGCCCGTGCTGATACACCTCCTGTTGCGTCCGCGACCGCGACCAACGCGCTTTCCAGCGCTGGCCCTGCTGCAGCGCGTGCTGCTGACGGGACAGCGGGCGAATCGGCTGCGCGATTTGGCGCTCATGGCCGTGCGCGCCGGGCTGTTGGGGCTCGTGGCGCTGCTGCTGGCGGCGCCGACCTGCCGCCCTGCCGGTGATCGACAGTTCTTCGAACCCGGCCGGCCGACGGCGTGCGCCGTTATCCTGGACGACTCCGCCAGCATGGCATATCGGCGCGACGATACGCTGACGGACTTCGAGTTGTGTCGCGCGCAAGCGCTGGATTTCGTGGCCCAACTGCCGGGCTGGCCGGCGGGGTCGGTCGTGGCAGTGGTGGGGTTGCGCCACGGCGCGACGGTGGGAGAGTTCACGGCGGACGCCGACACAGCGGCTGCCGGCTTGCGTGCGGCGGCCGTGACGCCGCCACACACGCGGCCCCTTGACCTGGCACTTCAGCAGGCGGGTGATCTGCTGCGCTCGGCCGGGCAGCCCAACAAGCGCATCGTCGTGTTCACCGACGGCGCCGCGCACGCCTGGGAGAACATGGCGCCGGCCGCCTTGGCCGGGATTGAGGATCTGGCCGTGCGCATCGTGACGCCGCCGGCTTCCGTACGCAGCAATCTGGGCCTGTTGGCGGCTACGGGGCCGGCACGCCTGCACGTGGCCACCAGCCCGGTGCCGATTCGTGCCACGGTGGCGGCCGAGGGGTTGGACGGCCGGTGCTGGCTGGTCGTCAGGCAGGGCGAGCGCACACTGGTACGTGACGGCCCGCTGGATATTCCGGCCGGCACGACGCGCGAAGTCGCGCTGCACATACCGCCGCTGCCGCCAGGCGTGCACACCGTCACCGTCGAGATCGAGCCTGATGACCGGCTGGACTTTGACCGCCGGCGCCACGTGGTCTTCCAAACGGCCGAACCTTCTGTCGTCTGGCTGCTGGCGCCGACCGCCGAAGTGACAGACGATCTGTCGACGCTGATTCTGCACAATCTCCTGGCACCGGCCACGCTGACGGCCGAGCAGCAACGCGTCCGACTTGAACTCGTGGCGGGCAGCGCCGTTCCGAATCCTGCGGCGGCGGACGGGCACGCCCCGCCGCCACTGCTGATCGTCGTCATGTCGAACGTCGATCTGGAGGCTCGCCTGCTGGCCGCGCTATGGGAACACGTGGAAGCCGGGGCCACGCTGGTGCTGGTGCCGCGGTCCACCCGGGGCGCACACGATTGGCCGGAGTTGCGCCAGCGGTTCGCGCGTCAACCACCGGTGCTCGATGAGTTGCCGGCCGTGAGCGTGCTGCAATGGGAGCCGACGTCGCCGTTTAACGACGATGCCGACCTGGCCGAGCTGACGCGCTGCGCAGTTCGGCGACGGCTGCTGCTGCCTGACCTGGCGGAAGGGGTGCAGGTCGAGGCTCGTTACACCGATGGCGAGCCGGCCCTGCTCGCCCAGCGCAGCGGACGCGGGCGCGCACTACTGCTGACCACGGCTCCCGATCCGGCGTGGAGCGATCTGGGCATTCGTGCGGCGGGGCTGCTGATCTGGCTGCATCGGCTGGTTGATGAAGGGCGCGGCCCGCCGACGCGCACGGCCGCCTTCACGCTGGGAGAGACGACGCGGCAGCGCTTCGCGGAGTTCCCGGCGAGCGGGTGGGTGCGCGTGATTGCGCCGGGTGAAACCGACGCACCGCCGGCGTGGACGCGGCTCGCCGACGCTGAGCCTGTCAATCCCTGGCCGACCGACGAAGTGGGCGCCTACACGCTGCTGATCTCTGACAGCGAAGAGCGGTCGGCGGTCTACGTCGCGAATCCGTCGCCGGCGGAGTCGCGTCTGGCGCGGGCCGGGGCAGCAGAACTGCGGCGGGCGCTGGGCGTCGCGCGCGTGGAGGTGCAGGCGTCGGAGGACTGGCAGGGCGAGCGGCCGACGTCGCTGTGGCGGCGTCTGTCGGCTGGCAGCGACCCGCGCGTGCCGCTGAGCGCGGTCCTGGTGCTGGTATGCGTTCTGGAGCTGTGGCTGGCCCGGCGGCGGGGCAGGTCGGCCGGGCGGCCGGCTGGTTCCCCCGAATGAGACTGGCGCGGCCGCGGCGCAAAAACCAGGTCCCGCGACGGCGTGACCCGTGCACGGGACCTTGAAGGGGGACACGACAGCTTCCACCTCAATTGTTGCAAGCTTTTCCTCAAGTGTCCGCGCCTTTTTGACGACGATCAGCAGTTGGGCCGACCGGCCCGGCCTAGTCCGATAGCAACCAGCTTGCAATCCCCGGTGGGGCTTCTATCATCGCGGCATGGACCGCATAACCACACGGTTTTTTCTGCCGCGGCACGCCGGCCACTTGGTGGTGCGCCGAGATTTAGGGACCGTACGCAGGTCCGTGGCGCTCGTTCTAGTGCTGTCGGGACTCAGTGGGCTACTGCTGCCGGGCTGTCAGGCGCCGCCGGCGGCCGGTGGTCCGACCGATATGTTGATGCGGATACCGGACCACAGCGCGTTCATGGACGCGACGCTGTCCTTGTTGCGCCGGTATGACCTGCCAGCCGCCGCGGTTGACCGCGAGCGCGGGACCATCGTCACGGCGCGGGCCACTAGCGGGCAGTGGTTTGAGCCCTGGCGGATCGACTCGCAGGGCTCGTACCAGGTGCTGGAGTCGAGCCTGCACACGATGGCCCGGACGGCAAGCATCACGATCACACCCGCGGCCGAGGGGGATGATCAAGACACTTATCGCGTTGCGGTGCAGGTAGAGAAGTGGCGTTACAGCGCGCCGGAGCGGCAGATCACCACGGCCTCGGGCGCGCTGGCGATCTACAGCGAGGATGTTCCGACCGCGGGGGGTGCGCGTCGCGCCGATGGCCGGGGCGTCACCTGGGTGCCGCTGGGGCGGGATGGGCTGTTGGAGGCCTACCTGCTGGCCAAGCTGGCCGACGTCACGCCGAGCGCCGAGCGCGTCTATTAGCACGCCGCTTTGTAGGGGCGGCTGCCTCAGCCCCTTACCAGCAGCATCGTTCCGGCGCCGATCATCACAATCTCAATCACGACCACAAATGCCCGTTCGCTCAGCCGATCGACGATGCGCTTGCCGAGCCACGAGCCGATGAACATGCACGGCGCCGCCAGCAGCCCGGCGACCAGTACGCGCGGCGAAAGCAGGTTGGTGGAGCCGTAAGCGACGAGCTTGAAGATGTGCGTGACGACGGTGGCGGCGGCCTCGGTACCGATGTAGGCGGCCTTGCTCAGGCCATACGCCAGGAAGAACGGCGCGGTCACCGGTCCGGTGCTGCCTACCAGTGCCGAGAGCAGCGACGCGCCGCCGCCCACGGCTGCGAAGCCGCGCGCGGGAAGCAGCGGATAGCGGCCGCGGCCGAGCCGCCGGTATGCGACGACGCCGATCAGGAACACCCCGATGCCCCGCGTCAGCCAGCCCAGAGGGGCGGCGGAGAAGAGCAGTCCGCCAAGCAAGGCCAGCGGCACGGCGCCGACGCTGTACCAGCCGACCACTCGTCGGTCGATATCCGCGCGATTGAGCCAAACGCGCGAGCCGTTGCCAACGAGCTGTGCCAGGGTCAGGATTGGAATGGCGTCCCGCACGCCAAACGCCCAAATCAGAACCGGCAGAAGAATCACCGCGCCGCCGAAGCCGGCCACCGCCGCCACGGCCGACGCCAGGAGGGCGGTTAGTCCGACGGCAGCCATCGCGCTCGCCGTGATGTCGTCCAATTTGCTCTCCTGAGCCGGACCGGTTTCGAGCTAACCTTTGCACCTGCAACGGGCTTACGAGCAGGCTGGCCGCGCGCCATGGCGGCCCGACCCGGCACACGCGCAGTGGCGCGGTACCGCGGCGGGGCCCACAACGGAGTCCGCCGACTTGCAGGGGCATATTACCGGCAACCGAGCGCGAGCACCGAGCGATCGGCTTGGGATGTGGGCCGCAGGCGCGGTAGAATCGAATGCTGCGAATCGTTCTGGCGGCTGGCCGGTGTGTACGAGGAGCGAATGATGCTGAATGCGCTGAGGATTGCTGTGGTTGCCGTGGCGATTGGGCTGGTCGCCGCGGCGCGGGCGGAGATGGAGCGTTACGACGGGGATCGCGTCGTGCGTGTGACGGTCACGACCCGGGCAGACTTGGACTTGCTGCTGAGCATGACCGACGATGTCTGGTCGGAGACGCTGCGGCCGGGGCCGGTGGATGTGCGGGTCAGCGCGGCCCAGTTCGAGCAATTGCGCGCCAGCGGCCTGCCGCACGAGGTCATTATACCGGACGTGCAGGCGCTGGTTGACCAGCAGTTCACGCAGCGCGGTGTCAGCCGCGACGCATTCGACCAGTACCTGTCATACAGCGAGGTGGTTGAGTACCTGGACACGCTGGTGGCGCTGCGCCCGGACCTGGCTGAGACCTTTGTAGTAGGCCAGTCGCTGCAGAACCGGGATATCGTGGGCATTCGAATTCGCGGGAGCAGTGAAGGGCTGGTGCCCACGGTGTTCTACAACGGCTGCCAGCATGCCCGCGAGTGGATCACCGTATCCGTGATTCTGTATGTGGCCGATCAGCTTGTTCGCGAATACGACACGGATGACGCCATCCGCGACTTGGTGGACCGCTATGAGTGGCAGTTAGTGCCCATCGTCAATCCGGATGGGTACGTGTATAGCTGGACCACACAGCGCATGTGGCGGAAGAACCGCCGGCTGAACTGGGACGGCTCACGCGGCGTCGATCTGAACCGCAACTGGGGCTACGCCTGGGGCGGGCCGGGGGCCAGCGGCATACCGAGCGCTGACACTTACCGGGGGGCGCATGCGTTCTCCGAGCCGGAGACGCAGGCCCTGCGCGACTGGATCCAGAGCCATCCGAACATCGTGGCGTATTGTGACCTGCACAGCTACGGGCAACTTGTCATGTACCCATTCGGCTACGCGGACCGGTTGCCGGACCCGCGCGATCTGCCGCACTATGCTCACCTGGCTGAGACAATGACCGACTTGGTGTATGACGTGCACGGCTACACCTATGAGTACGGCCCGGTCTTCAGCACGATCTACCAGGTCAGCGGCGGTTCGGTCGATTGGGTTTACGGGGCCAACGGCATCTTCGCGTTCACATACGAGTTGCGCGACACCGGCACGCATGGCTTCCTGCTGCCCCCCTGGCAGATCCGGCCAAACTGCGAGGAAGTCTTCCCCGCGCTGCTGTTTCTGGCGGACTACCTCTACGCCGACTGCAACGAAAACGGCGTGTGGGATCCCCAGGACATCGCGGCCGGCACTTCGGCGGACTGCAACGAGAATAACGTGCCGGACGAGTGTGAACCGGGCGGCCTGTCGGACTGTAACGGTAATGGTCAGTCCGACCTGTGCGACATATACACCGGCTACAGTACCGACTGTAATGGCAACGGGATTCCCGACGAGTGCGACATCGCCGATGGCACGAGCCCGGACTGCAACGGGAATGGCATTCCGGACGAGTGCGACCTGGCGCCGCCGACGGATATTGCGGCCCAGGACCTCTGCGCGGACGCCCAGTTCGTCTTCCCGCCCGCAACGTACTTCGGCGATTTGCATGAGGCCGACAATGACGGTTCGGCCAGTTGCGGCGACTCGGCCGGCGCCCCGGACGTCTGGTTCCGTTATCGGCCCCACGGCGGCGGATTCCTGACGGTTTCATTGTGCGGTTCGGCGTATGACACCGTCCTCTCGGTACACAGCGGCTGCCCCGGCACCGTGGCCAACGAGATCGCCTGCAACGACGACTACTGCTTCGAGCAGTCGCGGCTGGACGTCGTCGTCCTGAATGGCAATGACTACTGGATCCGGGTGTCCGGTGGCGGCGGCGACACGGGCACGTTCCAGATCTCGTTCTCCGGTCCGCCCGGGGACTACAACGCCGACTGCAACGGCAACGGCGTGCCGGACGAATGCGACATCGCCGACGGGACCAGCGCGGACTGTAACGGCAACGGCGTGCCGGACGAATGCGACATCGCCGCCGGCACGTCGCTGGACGTTGACGGCAACGGCATCCCGGACGAGTGCGAGCTGTTTTCCCCCGGCGACCTCAATTGCGACGGCCTGGTCAACTCGTTCGACATCGACCCCTTCGTCCTGGCCCTGACCACCGGCCTGGACGAACCGCCCTTCGCCGGCTACTTCGCGGCCCAGCCCGGCTGCGATCCCATGCTGGCTGATATCAACGGCGACGGCCTGGTCAACTCGTTTGACATCGACCCGTTCGTTCAGCTGGTGACAGGCAGGTAGTGTCCGGCGACACAGGTAATTGGAGGCTGAACATGGATGTTCTGACGGCGATTCGCAACCGGCGCAGCGTGCGCTCATACACGGAACGGACCATTCCGGCGCAGCTGCTCGAGCGCTTGAGGCAAGTCCTGCGGTCGGCCCCTTCGGCCTGCAACTACCAGCCCTGGCATTTTGTGTTCGTGATGGATCCGGCGGTGCGGCGGGAACTCGGTGAACTGGCCAACGGGCAGCAGTGGATCGCGGACGCGCCGCTGATCGTGGTCGGCTGCGCCAACCCGGATGAAGCCTACCCCGGCATGGCCGGGCGGCGTTCCAGCGTCGAGGTGGACGTGGCGATCGCGCTGGATCATCTTACGCTGGCCGCCGTGGCTGAGGGCCTGGGCACGTGCTGGATCGGCTCGTTCGACGAAGGCGCGGTCAGGTCGCTGCTGGGAGTGCCGGCCGGGTTCGAGATTGTGGCCATGACGCCGGTGGGGTACCCGAGCTCGCCCGGCCTGAATCACCCGCTGGAAGAGCAGTTGCGCAAGCCGGCGACGGAGATCTTCAGCGTCAACCGCTACGGGCAGCAATAGGCCGGGCGTTGCGCGGCGTCAGACGCGTCTTGGCCGGCCGAGCCGGGCTTAGTCCTCTTCCTCCGCTGCCTTGTAGCTGGCCTGGATCTGCTGCTGGACGTTAGGCGGCACGACGTCATAGTGGCTGAATTCCATGACGTAGCTGCCCTGCCCACCGGTGGCACTCTTGAGCTGGGAGCTATAGGTGGCCACCTCGGCCAGGGGGACGATGCCGGTGATGCAAATCTGGTTGCCCGGCAGGACGTCCTGGCCGGTAATCTGGCCGCGCTTGCCGGCCAGGTCTCGCGTGATGTCGCCCACGAACTCCGCGGGGATCGTGATTTCAATCGTGACCAGCGGCTCGAGCAGGATCGGCTTGCACTGCATGAAGGCCTTCTTGAAGACGCTGCGGCCGGCAATCTGGAAGGCGATGTCTTTGCTGTCCACCGGGTGCGTCTTGCCGTCCACCAGCGACACGCGCACATCCACCACCGGGCAGCCGGCGATGACGCCGCGTTTCATCTGGTCGCGAACGCCCTTGTCCACGCTGGGGCGGAAGGCCTGGTCGATCGAGCCACCGAAGATCTTGTCAAGGAATTCGTAGCCGGCGCCGCGCTCGTTGGGTTCCATGTCGATGAAGACACGGGCGAACTGGCCGGCCCCGCCGGTCTGCTTCTTGTGTGTGTATTCGACGTACTTGACCGAGCCGGAGATGGTTTCGCGGTACGGGATCTTGGGCGCCTTGGTGTCCACCTCAAGCTTGAAGTAGCGCTTCATCTTGCTGCGCACCACGTTGAGGTGCTGGTCGCCCAGCCCCTGCATGACCAGTTCGTTGGTCTCGCTGTCGCGGTGGTAATCGAAGCAGGGGTCTTCCTCGGCGAAGCGCTGCAAGGCCCCGCTGATCTTCTCCACGTCGCCGCGCGACTTGGGTTCCAGGGCCAAGGCGAACATCGGCGTGGGGAACTTCGGGCCGTGGACGGTCCCCTCGGCGGCCTTGCCGAACAGTGTGCCGCCGATCGTGAAATCCAGCTTGGCGAAGGCGATGATATCGCCGGCGGAACCCACGGCCAGGTCGTCGTGCTGGCCGCCGCGCAGCTTGAACAGGTGGCCGGGACGCTGGCCCTTGCGGTCACCGGCGGTGAAAACCTGCCCGTCGGGCTTGAGCGTCCCGCTGAACACGCGCGCGACGGAGTACTTGATGTTGCTCTTGGGGTCGGAGGTGATCTTGAACACCTGGGCAATAAAGTCACCGTCCGGCTTGGCCACGATCTCCGTCGTCTGGGCCTGCTCGCCCTCGCCGACGGTCAGCAGGCGCGGACGCGCATCGCCCGGTGACGGGGCGCAGCGCACGATCGCGTCCAGCAACTCGCTGATGCCGACGTCCTTGGTTGAGCTGACGAAGAAGATCGGAATCAGGACGCCGGCGGCGACGGCCTTCTGGATGGCGGGCGCCAGCTTGTCCGGCGGCGCACTGCCGGTCTCCATGTAGGCTTCCATGAGGGCTTCGTTGGTCTCGACGATCGCCTCGACCAGTTCAGTGTGGGCCGAGGCTACGTCGAGCACGTCGGCCGTGCCTTCCGTCTCGGTCAGCAGGTCCACGACGCGCCGGCCGCCGTCAGCCGGCAGGTTGACCGGGTGGCAGGCCGGGCCGAACGTCTCGCGAATACCGCCCAACACATCATCCAAGTTCAGGTTATCGGCGTCCACGCGCGTCACGACGATCATGCGGGCCAGGCCGGCGTCGCCGGCGGCGTTGAACATCCGCCGCGTGTTCACGCCGATCCCGCTGCTGCCGGAGACCACGATGCACGCCGTATCGGCACCCATCAGGCCCGCCATGGCCATGCCGACGTAGTCGGGCATGCCAGGCGTGTCGATGAAGTTCAGCAGCTTGCCGTTGTGCTCAACGTAGAAGACCGCGGAGTCAACGCTGTGTTTACGCTCCCGGGACTCCTCGTCGTGGTCGAGCAGGCTGGAGCCGTCGTCCACGCTGCCGAGGCGGTTGGTCACACCGGCCTTGAGCAGGAGCGCCTCTCCCAGCGTGGTCTTGCCGGCGGAAGAGTGCCCCACGAGCGCGATATTGCGGATGTCTTCGACCTGGTGCCCAGCCATTCAACAGCCTCCGTAAGCGGACGTCTTCAGTGCGGAATTAGCAAAGACCGTCAGTATAACACACCGGCGCAGCATTCCAAGGGCGACGCGCGGCCCGCGAACGCCTGCTTCAATACCGGACGTTCCCCCCCTACCCCTCAGCGGAGGGGCTCAAGACCGCCCGCGGCCCCAGCGTGGCCACGCACAGGCGGTCACGCGGCAGGCGGCCCGCGTAGTCGGCCACGTGCTCCCGCGTAACGGCGCGGATGGCGGCCAGCTTGGGTCCCAGACCGATAGGGCGGCCGTGGTGGAACAGGTCGTCGCTGAGACCGCCGGCCCGGGCCCGCGTCAGGTCGCTTTCGGTCTCGTAATGGGCGATCAGGCCGTCGCGCGCCCGCGTGACTTCCTCCGCGGTCAGGTCCTCCGCCAGCCGCGCCAGCTCGGTCAGCAGCTTCTCGAACGTCTGGTGGCAACGCTCGGGCGTGGTGCTGGCGCCTAGGTGAATCACGCCATGCCCGCGGGGCTGTTCGTGCCAGGCGCCCACCCAGTACACCAGACCTAGCTTCTCCCGAACTTCAGTGAACAGCCGACCGCTCATGCCGCCCGAAAGCACACGCAGCGCCACCTGTTCGACGACGAACCCGGGATCTTCACGCGCCAGGCCGGGGAGGGTGATGCCGATGTACTGCTGCTCGAGCTCCTTCTGCCGATGCACGCGCTGCGGCTGGAACTCCACGGCCGCCGGCGCGCGGCCGGCCCGCTCCGAACTGCCCAGCCCGGCAAACGTCTGCTCGATGTGCGCGGCCAGCCGCTCGGGCACGACCGGCCCGGCCGCCGCAATCTGCATGCGGCCGGCGTGATAACATCTCTGCCAGTGCGCCCGCACCAGGTCCGGCGTGAGGCGCCCCAGCGTCTCCGGCTCGCCGCCGGGGTGGCGCCCCAGCACCGGCCCGAGTGTCAGCCGCTGGATCAGGGCGCGCAACAACTCGTCCGGCTCGTCCTCCATGCGCCGCAGCTCCTGCTGCGCCAGATCGATCGCGACTCGGCAGGCGTCGTCCGGAAAGGTGGGGTGGCAGACCATCTCGCCGACGAGGTCAAGCGCCGCAAGCGTGAACTCCGGCAGGCAGACGACTCGCACGAGCGTGGATTGGCGCCCGCTCGCAGACGACCACGAGGCCCCCAGGGCATCGAACGCGTCCGCCAGGCCGCGGCCGTCGAAGCGGCGGGTGCCCTTGGAGAGCGTACGTTCGACGATGCCGTTGATGCCGGTCAATTCGGGCGGCTCGTCAGCCAGGCCGGTCAGCAGCCGGCAGCAGATGGCGACGGTCTGGCGCTGCGGCAGCAGCTCGGCGGCGAACTCAACGCCGTTGGCGAGGTCCAGATGACAGAATTCCGCCGGCGGGGTTGCGGTGGTCGTGGTCATGCGAGGGTGTTCCGGGTGCCATGCGGCGTCCGAGCCGCGGCCGGGCCGCCGAGCTGGGCGGCGCTAATGCTCCACCGGCGTGCCGAGCACGGGGGTCAGTTCCTTCAGCTTCTCTTCAAGCAGGGCGGCGTCGCGGGCCTCCATGTTCAGCCGCAGCAGCGGCTCAGTGTTCGAGGCGCGGACGTTGAACCACCAGTCGGCGTACTGAACGGTCACGCCGTCGAGGTGGTCGATCTGCGCGTCGTGGTATCGTTCGGCGATGCGCTGGAAGGTGCCGTCCTTGTCGTCGTTCTCGAAGTTCCGCTCGCCGCTGGCCGCGTAGGTCTCCAGCGGGCGCAGCAGCGTGCCGAGCGACTGGCCCGTGTGCGTCAGCAAATTGACGACGGCGATGAACGCCAGCATGCCGGAGTCGCAGTTGAAGAAGTCGCGGAAGTAGAAGTGACCGCTCAACTCGCCGCCGAAGACGCCCTTGGATTCTGCCATGGCGCGCTTCATGAATACGTGCCCGACGCGTTCGCGTTTGGGCACGCCGCCGGCCTTCTTGATCTGCTCGGGCACCACGCGGCTGGAGCGCAGGTCGTAGACGACCGCAGCGCCCGGGTTGGACCGCAGATATTCGCCGGCGAGCAATGCGGTGATCAGGTCGCAGCGGACGATGGCGGCGTTCTCATCCACGAACATGCAACGGTCCGCGTCGCCGTCGAAGCAGGCCCCGAAATCAGCGCCCTCCGCGCGGACTGCCGTCCGTAATTGCTCGAGGTTGGCCGGCACGAGCGGGTTGGGTGGATGGACGAACTCCCCGTCGTGCTCGAAGTTCAGCGGAATCACTTTCAGGCCGGGCACGTTGTCGAAGAGGATCGGAAACCAGCGGCCGGCCATGCCGTTGGAGGCATCGATGACCACCTTAAGCGACCGCGGTTCGTCCAGGAACTTCAGCAGGTAGTCGCGGTATTCGCGGGAAAGGTCCAGACGCTGCACTTTGCGAGTCGTCGGCGCATCGTAGCGCGAAATCGCCTCGGCGATTCGGGCAATCTCTCTCAGACCGGTCTCGGCCCCGATCGGCTTGCCCTTGGGGCCGGAGATCTTGAAGCCGTTGTAGTTGGCCGGGTTATGGCTGGCGGTGGTCTGCACGCCGCCACAGCAGGGCAGATGGTTGGTGGCGAATGCGATCTGAGACGTATCGATCATGCCGATGTCGATCACGCCGCAGCCAACCGCCAGAGCGCCTTCGGTGAAGGCCTGGCACAGTGCCAGGCTGTGCTTGCGCATGTCGCGGCCGACGATGAGCGTGTTCATCTTCAAATCGCTGCGGTCGTAGCCGCACAGCGATGTGCGCAGGAATTGCGCGGTGGCGTTGCCGATGCGCCAGGCGACATCCTCGTTGAGGGGGTCGGGCACGGTCGCACGCACGTCGTAGGCCTTGAACACGGTCTGGATCATGTCTTGCTCTTCCTGTTCCGCACGCGTGGGCAGTCGGGTTGGCCCCGTGTTCACCATCTGGGCCTCGTACGGAGCATTGTCCTTCTCGTCATCGTTGAACTGGCAGCCGGGGCACTTATGAAAATTCGCGCGGCGACGACCCAGGCAGACAGCGTCTGAGATGAGTACGCGGTCCTCACCCGGACAATAACGGCAATAGTGCTCAGGTGTTTCCGGCACGGTGAAGCTCCAACGAACCTGCCAGTAGTCATGCTAGCAGACACTGGGCGAATCGGCTACCCTCATGATGGCGCGACGCGCCGCACTGTGCCAAAGGTGTGATTACGCGATGCCGACTGACTTTGGGCTCATCCTGCCACCCTGGAACTTCGCTACCACGGCCGGCAACCTGCTCGACCGCGTGGTCGGGGAGGTGGGCATCGACCACCTGACCGTGCCGGTCGTCACCGGTGAGGTGGCGCAGTTCCGCCTGGCCGGCGGCTTCCCCTCGCCGCACTTCTTCACGGAGGGCGGTTGGCACTTCCAGCCGGAGTTGCCGCTTTACAAGGCGTGCGGGCTCCGGCCGCCGGTAGCGCGCTGGTGCGGCAAACGCGACACGCTGGGTCCAATCCAGGAGTACGCCCAGCGCCACGGGTTGAAGCTCCTCTTCGCCCTGCACCTGGCCGACCTGAAAGGCATTGCGGGTCAACAGCCGGGTTTGTGTCCGTGCAACGCCTGGGGGGACGAGTTGGCCTGGCAGGGTGCCAGCGCGTTCCATCCGGCATGGCGCGAGCTGCTGGGCGCCACGCTTGCGGATCTGACGCGTTATGCCCCGGCCGGGTTCGTGCTTGGTGGGCTCTGGCACGAAGTCTGGGTGGGCGACGCAGCCGACTCCTGGGACGACTTGGAGGAGTGGTTCGACGCCTCCTTCAGTTCGGCGGCGCTGCAGACAGCCCGCCAGGCCGGCGTCGACGTGGACGCCGCACGCCAAGCCGTGCAGCGGTTGTATGCAGAACGACAGCGGGCCGGAATGGGTGGCGAAACCACGGATGCCGGGCCCCGGCTTCCACCAGCACTGCTCGAGTACGAGCGGGCGCTGCGCGATGATTTGGCGGCCTGGCTCACGCGGCTGCGGCAGGAGTACGCTTCGTTACGAATGCTGTGCGTTCCCGTGCATAATCTGGTCACGCCCGGCTGGGAGACTCTGCGCCGGCCGCTTTGCGACTGGCTGGATTCGGCCGCCCTGGCTGACTGGTTCGCCGAGGACGTTCCTGAGCCGAGCAAGACCGCGCTCCTGCTTTCGGCGGAGGAGGCCGAGGGGGGTGATGCCGGCGCGTTCGTGCGCGCCGTGACAGCGGCGGTCCGGGCGGGTGTGCGGTCCGTGAGCTTCGAGGACGCCGAATTGGTTCCCGACCAGTTCGTGACGTGGCTGAAGCAGGCGGTGCGCTACGCCCGGCGGGAGGGTTGCTCGTGATGCGCCGCTGGCAGCGCTGGTCACTGATGCTCCTGGTCGCCGGCGGTTTGGGGCTGGCGCCGGGTTGCGACCGGAGTCCGTCGCCGCCACCCGACACGGCACCCCCTGTGGAGGAGAGCGCGCCGGTTTCCCCGCCGCCGGCTCCGCCGCAGTACAGCTTCGCCGAGTCGGACCGCGAGGACCACCCCGAGATCGTGGCGTTTCTGCGGCATTTCCTGGAAACCTGCCTGGCGGGCGACTATGCGGGCTATCGCCGCCTGTCGAGCCGGCGGCGCGAGCCCGAGAGCCGCGAGCGGTTTGACGCCGTATATCACGCCATCGAGGCGCTGGACGTGCGGGCCATCGAGCCGGTAGAGCTGCCGCACCTCACGGACCGGGCGTACAAGGTTACCTGCGAGGTACAGTTTCGTCCGGAAAGCCAGGTGCGACTGCGCCGCAAGACCGATCAGATCGCGATTCTCGTGATCCGAGAAGAGGAGCAGTGGCGCATCCTGCCGGCGCCGGCGCGCATGCAGCCGCAACCCGAGGAAGCCCCCCCCACGACGACCGCCCCCGCAACCACAACCGCGCCGAGCTACCCATGGGACGAAGATGGCGACTTCTGAGCACGCCGCGCTGCTTACGCGTGGCGGCACTGGTCTGCCTGGCGGCCGTGGCTGGGGGGCAGAACGCGTCGAGCCGGTCGGACGGGCCGGATGAGGAGTTGCCGCCCGCAGTGCGTGCCGCCCTGGCGGGCATCGAGGATTTCACCTACGACTTTGACCACCCCGCGTACTACGCGCTCTTGGAGCACGTCAAGCACTCGCCGATAGCGCCGGGACACGTCTGGCCGGCAATTGAGGTTGCGGACTGGCAAACGCTGATCGAGCGGCCCGGCGATTTCCGCGGGCGGCCTATCACCGTGCAGGGCGTAGTTGGCCGCAACAAGGACCCCTACACCCACCCGCGGCACCCGCGGATCGGGCAGGTGTGGCAGGTGGAGTTGCAGCGGCCCGATCAGGCCGTCACGTGCACGGTCATATTCACCAATGACGCCAGTGACCTGCCGCTGGGAGCAAGTGTCCGCGTGACCGGGTACTTCGTGAAGATCAACCGCTATCCGACGCAGTCCGGCCAACCCGGTCTGGCCGCGCTGCTGGTAGCGCCCGGTCCAACGGAGGTCAGCCGACTCGCCGGTCGCGCGGCCGGGACGGCGCCCGACTGGCGCTGGATGGTGGGCGCCACGGTGCTGGGGCTTGGCATCGTGCTGGTGCTGCTGCGGCGTGCCCGGCGTGTGACGTGCCAGGACGTGCGGACGCTGCGGGCGGCCCACGAAGCTCCATTGCACTTGGCGGATGATCTGGCCGACTGGGCGGCCAGTGAGGCTCATGACCTTGACGAGACCGACGCGGACAGGCGGAACGCCAGATGATCATAGATGTGCACTGCCATTATGCGTTCACGCACCGACCGGCTGCGGCCGGCGAGCGGTTCAGCTTCGAACCGGCCGAGGAGGATGGTCGGCCGGCGCTGGACTCCTGCCTGGCTCCGCGCTTCTATCGGGGGCCGGCCCGGCCCGTACTGCAGCATTTGCTCGGGTTCGACTGGCGCCTGCAACCCGGGCCGGAACTCGATGCCGCCCTGGAACGCTGGTACGTCGACCAGCTCTGTGCGGACGGCCCCTGCGAGCGGTCAGTGCTGCTGGCGTTCGACCGCTACCACGACGACTTCGGCGACGCCCCGCCATTCCCCGAAAGCCGCGGCGAATTCGGCAGCGACATGTACGCGTCCAACAGCATGGTGCGGGCGGCCTGTCGGCGGCACCCGCAGCGCTGGCTGTTCGGCGCGTCCGTGCATCCGTACCGCCCGAATGCCCTGGCCTGCGTGGACGAGGTCTTCGCCGCCGGCGCCTGCCTGCTGAAGTGGATTCCGCTGCACCAGAACATTGACTGCCGTGACGCGCGCACACTGGCGGTGCTGCGCCGCTGTGCCGAACTCGGGCTGCCGCTGCTGGTGCACTACGGCCAGGAGTTCACGCTCGCCACGCAGCACCCCGAGTACCAGTCGATCGCGCCGCTGCTGGAGGTGTTGGCCGATCTGCGGCGGGAGGGGTGCATGCCGCCGGTCATCGTGGCGCATCTGGCCACGCCGGCGGTCCCCTGGGGCCCGCGCCAGTCGTTCCACCTGCTGGTGGAAGCCCTGCTGGGCGAATTCGCCAACGCGCCGCTCTACGCGGACATATCGGCCCTGACGGCCTGGAGCAAGCTGGGCTGGCTGCGCAAAGTCGCCCGCATGCAGGAGTTGCACGGCAAGCTGGTGTTCGGCAGCGACTTTCCCGTGCCGATCGGCTTGCTGCCCTTGCGCCTGCAACTCGGTCGCAGCTACCGGCGCATCGCCGCGGAGCCGTCACTGCCCCAGCGGGCCGTGGCGATCTACCGGCATTGCGGGTTCAACGAGATCGTCTTCCACCGGGCGGCCGAGCTGCTGGCGAACGTGGACGGCGTGGCCGGGACGGCGCTGTGAGAAGCGCGGCACTGCTGTTGCTGATTGCAGCGGTCGGCTGCGGCGCGGCGCGCTATCGCAACGAAACGCCGGTGCTGACGGAGCACATTCGCGCCAGCCAGGACGCGACCTGGCTGGTGATGTTCAAGGCCGCGGTACTGGTGCCGGCCCGCGACCTGCTCACGCTGGACCCGTTGTGGCGGGCGGCGTTCGGCTGTCCAGCGTGGAACGCCGACGGCGCGGGCGTGGCGGACTCGTCGTTCCACACGAACCGCCGGGCGGACGAGCTGACGCCGGCGCGGGTGGCGCTGGGGGCCTGCACGGACCCGCCGCCCGAGCCGCCCTTTACGATCACCCGGCTCAAGACAAGCGGTTCGACTGCGGGGGTCATCGGCACCGACGCCCAAGGCCGCAAGTACATGTTCAAGCTCGATCATGCGGATTACCCCGAACTCGGCACTTCAGCGGAGGTGATCGGTTCGCGCATCTTGTGGGCGTTGGGTTACCACGTTCCGCCGGTCTACCTGGTGCGCATCGCCGGCACGGACGATGCACGCTTCGACGGCCGGCGCGCCACGGCAACGCTCTATCTGGACGGCGTGCAGGGGCATTTTCATTTCGACTGGTTCCGCCAGCGGCGCGAGCTGCGCGGGCTGCGCCTGGCCAGTGCCTGGCTCAATGACACCGACCGGGTCGGGACGAACACGCTGGTCGTGCTGCGCGACGGGCGGATGATCGGCTACCTGATCGACTTCAACTCGTGCCTGGGCGCCTGGCAGGGCCGCCCGAAGGAGCCCTGGCGCGGCTGGCGGCACGAGTGGGATGTGGGCTGGTTTCTGACGCGCCTCGCCACGTGCGGATTGGCTCATCCAGAGCCGCGGCCGCACGAGCCGATCGTCTCGCCGGCCGTCGGGCGGTTCGGGGTGGACCACTTCGATCCGCTCGCCTGGCGTGCCCAGGTGCCGAACAACGCGTTCGAACACTTGACCGGCGCGGATCTGCGTTGGATCGTCGAGCGGATCGCCCGGCTCGAGCAGTCACACATCGAGGCCATCGTCGCAGCGGCCGAACTGAGCGACCCGCGGAATGCGGACCGGCTTGTGCACATGCTGCTGGGCCGGCGTGAGAGGATCATGGCCTTGTTGCCGCTGGCAGACGGGCAACCGGACCGACCGGTGGGGCGCTAGCCCGCGTCAGGGAGCATTCCGGCTGCCGCCGGTCGCATTCGACGTTGAACTATCCCTGGGCGCGGGACTACCATCGTGGCCGTCCGACCGCGCTGCCGGCCGAGCGGCGTCGGACCTCAGCAACGGCCGGAAAGCTGCGACAACGGCGTCCGCCGTGCGCAAAGGAGACTCACTCCTTTTTCCGGCGCGGTCGCGTGCGGCACTTCCGGAAAAGCGTTTCGTTCATTGTCCGGTAGCTCCCGCCAGCAACATGAGGACACCAGAAGAATGAAGTATGTCGAAGTAATCGCCGGCGCCGGCAGCTCGAATACCATCCTGGCCATAGCAGAGAAGGTGAAGGCCCAGGATGTGCGCCTGGGCGTGGTCGGCGAGGACGGCAAGCTGTGGACGCGCCTGCTGGTCAGCGATAACAGGCTGCAAGCGTTGCTGGACACGCTGCAAAACGTCCTGGGCGCCCAACCCACCGCAAGTGTTGTAGTACTGCCGATCGAGTCCTCGCTGCCCAAGCCTGATGAGGAGAAGCACAAGGAGGAGTGCGCGGCCATCGCTGTGCGGGAAGCGCTCTATGGCGGAGTCTCGCGGAGTGCGCAACTGGATCACAACTACGTCGTCCTGGTGATACTGTCGACATTGGTTGCGGCCATAGGGCTCATCGCCGACAACGTCGCCGTTGTAATCGGCGCAATGGTCATTGCGCCATTACTGGGCCCCAACCTGGCGCTGAGTCTGGGGACGGCGTTGGGTGACGCGGCCTTGATTAGAAAGGCGTCGCGGACATTGGTGGCAGGGCTGCTGTTGGCCATTGGACTCTCGGCGGTTATTGGATTCTGCTGGCCCTGCGATGTGACCAGCGCGGAGCTGTCTTTGCGTACCCAGGCCGGCCTGGATTCAGTCGCACTGGCGCTGGCATCCGGCGCGGCGGCGGCGTTGTCTCTGACGACCGGCCTGTCCAGCGTGCTCGTGGGGGTCATGGTCGCGGTGGCGCTGTTGCCGCCCGCCGCAACCCTGGGGCTGATGCTGGGAGGGGCACATCTGGACCTCGCCGTCGGTGCGGGGTTGCTGCTGGCCATCAACATCGTATGCGTGAACCTGGCGAGCAAGATCGTGTTCTTCGTCAAGGGCGTGCGGCCGCGCACTTGGCTGGAGAAGGAGACGGCCAAACGCACCGTCGCCATCTATGTTGCGGGCTGGATCGTCGCGCTGCTGATCCTCATAGGCATGGTCTACATTCGCCGCTCAATGCTGGAGCCGTAACCGTGCGGACCGGCGTAACGCTGCCGGCAGCGCTCAGCGCTGCTCGCAGCCGCTGAAACGACCTGCGAGGGCCGACGGGGCGGGCAATGCACTAGCGGACCTCGCCGCGAGCTTCGAGGTCATCCCCGCAGGGGGGAAATGCCGATATATGTGCTCGTGAGGACCCTGTTACGTCGGAAGTTGGGCAAGAAAACCGGAATGTGGGAGGTTTTTTCTTTGGCGCCGGTCGTTCTATGACTTAACCTAGAGTCAGTGGAGGCTGTAGGTGCCGGTAATCATAGACGGTAATAACCTCCTCCATGCGGCCCGAAATACAGAGACGAACGGTCCCCTGATGGGTCGCTCCATGTTGTGTGACGCGGTCGGCCGGTGGGCCGCGCGCCGGGCGGAACGGGTGCATATTGTATTCGACGGCCCGTCGCCCGGTCGAGACTTGGCGAAACAGATCGCCCATCCGGAAATCCTTGTCAGTTACAGCGGCCCGTCCACTGCGGACGCCGAGCTAATAGCGATATTGGAGCAGGACTCGGCCGCCCGGCGATTGCTCGTCGTTTCGTCTGACCGGGAGATTGCCCGGGCGGCGCGGCGCAGGCGCGCCCAGTCGATGCGCTCCGATGAGTTCTGGGCGTTGTTGCAGCAGGACTTGGCACGCCCTGAGCCGCGGCTTAGGGAGCCGCGGGAGAAACGCGCCGGCCTGGATCCGGCCGCAACCGACATGTGGCTGCGCGAATTCGGACTTAACGAGCCTGAGTCCAGCGCAGCGCCCGATTGAGCCGATAGTATCTGTATCAGCCTCAATGTCGGAAAGGAGTCTCTGGCATGAGCGAGCTTGAGGCGCTGCCAAGCGTCATGGATGGACGCGCTCCGGAAGACCGTCGGGCCGAGCCCCGACAGCCCGTCGCCGGCATGCTATGGATGGTCGACCACGACGGGGACACCGTGCTCCAGTGTCATTGCCTCGAAGCCTCCCCGGTCGGCATGCGTCTGCGCGTGCCGCTGGGTTACGGCGTGGCGGAGGGCCAGCGTTACGAGCTGCGCTCGCACCTGCCCGGTGCGCGCCCGATCGAGGGCTTTGGCCTCACCGGATGCCGTTGGGCCACGGTGGTGCGCGCCCAGGTGTGCCTGGAGGGCCAGGCCGCACACGTGGACGTCGGTGTCGCGCTCGATGCAGTGGCGTCAACTTCATTGTCAGTGTTGGCCACGAAAGCGCTCGTCTGAACGCACGCCTGCAAACCTACCCTGTTGAGCCGCGCGGCGACGCGCCGCCGGCACACAGCTAACAGCAGCTCCCCTGCACGCCGCCAGGCGCGCTTTGCAGATCCGTTGTGACTTGGCTGATCGGCCTTATTGCATCAAGGAAGCGGCCGCGCGGCACCGGCTCGAGCGCTGCGGCTCCGGCGCTCGTATGGCAGGCCGCTGCAGCCGAAAGTATGATGCGGCCGGACGCGCGGTCGGCGGCCCAGCGCGAACTGCGCCACGAGTTCTCGCCCGGTATGCGGGAGTCAAGACATGAAGCGGGCGGTTATCAGCGGCGTAACCGGGCAGGACGGATCTTATCTGGCCGAACTGCTGCTCGAGAAGGGCTACGAAGTCCACGGCATTATCCGCCGTTGCAGCACGTTCAACACCGAGCGGGTTGACGCCATCTATCGCGACCCGCACCATCCGGAAGCACGCTTCTTCCTCCACTACGGTGACCTGTCGGACGCAACCGGCCTGCGGCGCGTGCTCGAACGCGTGCAGCCGGACGAGATCTATAACCTCGGCGCGCAGTCCCACGTGAAGGTCTCCTTCGCCCAGCCGGAATACACGGCGGATGTGGTCGCCACCGGCACACTGCGGCTGCTGGAAAGCCTGCGCGACTACGCCGCCTCGCGCGCCCGGCCCGTGCGGATGTACCAGGCCGGATCGTCCGAGATGTTCGGGGCCGCGCCGCCGCCGCAGAACGAGGCCACGCCCTTCTATCCGCGCAGCCCGTACGCCGTCTCCAAGGCGGCCGCCTTCTGGTACTGCGTGAACTACCGCGAGGCCTACAACCTGTACATCGCCAACGGCATCCTCTTCAACCACGAGTCGCCGCGGCGCGGCGAAACCTTCGTGACCCGCAAGATCACCCGCGCGGTCGGTCGCATCAAGCTGGGCCTGCAAGAGCACGTCTTCCTGGGGAATCTGGAGGCGCGGCGCGACTGGGGCTACGCCGGCGACTACGTCGAGGCCATGTGGCTGATGTTGCAGCAGGATCAGCCCGACGATTACGTCATCGCCACCGGCACGGCCCACAGCGTGGGCGAGTTCGTCGAGGAGGCATTTGCCTGTGCCGGACTCGATTGGCACAAACACGTGCTCATCGATGAGCGCTATCTGCGTCCCACCGAAGTTGACCACCTGTGCGGCAATGCGACCAAGGCCCGGCAGCAACTCGGGTGGCAGCCGCGCGTCAGCTTCCGCGAGCTGGTGCGCATGATGGTGGAGCACGATCTGGAGCTGGCCCGCCAGGAGCAGACGCTGCGCGGCGCCGGCCACGCCTTCACCGTCCGCGGAGCCGCTGGTGGATAAGCACGACCGCATCTACGTCGCGGGACATGCCGGCCTGGTCGGCGCGGCCATTCTGCGCCGCCTGCACGCTGAGGGCTGCACCAATCTGCTGACGCGGCCGCGTGCGGATCTGAACCTCACGCGCCACGAGCAGGTAGATGAGTTCTTCGCGCGCCAGCGCCCCGCGTACGTGTTCCTGGCCGCGGCCCGGGTCGGCGGCATCCTCGCCAACGATACCTACCCCGCCGATTTCATCCGCGAAAACCTGCTGATCCAGACGCACGTGATCGACGCGGCCTGGCGGCACGGCGCCCGCAAGCTGCTGTTCCTCGGCTCGTCCTGCATCTATCCGAAGCTGGCGCCGCAGCCGATGCCCGAGGACTGCCTGCTCACCGGGCCGCTGGAGCCGACCAATTCGGCCTATGCCATTGCCAAGATCGCCGGCCTGGAGATGTGCGCCGCCTACCGCCGGCAACACGGCTTCAACGCCATTGCGCTCATGCCGACCAACCTGTACGGCCCCGGCGACAACTTCGACCTGCAGAACGCCCACGTGCTGCCGGCCCTGCTGCGAAAGATGCACGCGGCCAAGATCGGCGGCGCCGCGCAGGTGGAGATCTGGGGCAGCGGCCGCCCGCGGCGGGAGTTCCTGTACGTGAATGACCTGGCGGACGCCGCCGTGTTCCTGATGTGCAACTACGACGCGGGGGGGCTCATCAACGTCGGAGTGGGAGAGGATGTCTCGATTCGCGAATTGGCGGAGCTGATTCGCGATGTGGTGGGGTATCAGGGCGAGCTGCGTTTCGACGCCGGCAAGCCGGACGGGACGCCGCGCAAGCTGCTGGATGTGTCGCGGCTGAGCGCACTCGGCTGGCAGGCCCGCACGCCGCTACGGGCCGGCATCGAGCAGACCTACGCCTGGTACCTGGAGCACCGGGCCGCGCGTGACGCCGCGCCGACCGGGCAGGCGCCTTAGCCGCCGGCGCCGCACCGCGCTGTCAGGCGCGGCGGTGCTCAGCCGCTGTCTTCGGGGAGGACCTGCACGCCCACCAGCGTGAGATCGTCCGACTGCTCGGCCAAGCCGACGAATCGGCGCACGTCCCAGAGCACGTTCCGCAGCACTTGGTCGATGGGGAGGCCGCCGTACTGGGTCAGCGTATCCAGCAGCCGGGCGCGGCCGAGTAGCTCGTCGGAGAAGTTCATCGCGTCAACCACGCCGTCGCTGTACAGCAGGAGCGTGTCGCCCACTTCCAGCGCGAGCGCGTGTTCGTGGTAGACCTCGTCCGGCTGGAGCCCCAGCACGAGGTCGCCCTGGTCGAGGACCTGCACGCGGCCGGCGCGCCACAACAACAGTGGCTCATGCCCGGCACTGGCGTAGCCCAACCGCAGGCTCGCCCGGTCAATCGCCAGCACGCCCAGCGTGGTGAACTCGGACGGCAGCGTCTCCGCGCAGATCTGTCGGTTGAGCTGCGCGAGCAGGGTCCCCAGGTCGTCACAGAAGTCCGACGCCGCCGACAGCGCCCCGCGGACCGACGCGCTCAGGATCGAGGCGGGAATGCCCTTGCCAACGACGTCCGCCACGACCGCCAACAGCCGGCCGTCGCGCAGCAAGAGGATGTCACAGAAGTCTCCGCCCAGGTGCGAGCTGGGTTGATAAATGGAGGCGGTCGCCAGTCCGGGCTGCCGGGGCGGGGCGATTCGCATCATGCGGCCCTGAATCTCGCCGGCCAGGGCCAGTTGCCGCTCGATCTGGGCACTGTGCAGCCGCTGCTCCATGAGCTGGGCGTGCACGATCGCGATGGCCGCCTGGTGGGCCACGGCCCGCAGCAGATTCTGCTGCGTGCGGCGAAAGCGCCGGCGATGGTCGGTGTACACGCGGATCACGCCGATCGGTCGCCCGCGGTAGAGCAGCCCCGCCGTCAACAGGCTGACGATGCCCTCGGCACGCATCTGTTCAACGTAACGCACGCGCGGGTCGCTGGCGACGTCCTCGACGTAGACCAGCCGGCCGCTCAGGGCTTCCTCGTCGATCGAGTTCTCCGTGCGCATCACCGCGCCCTTGCTTAGGTAGTGCGGCGACAGGTTGTGCACGGCCTTGATGCGCAGCTCGTTGGTGTTCGGATCGTAGAGCCGCAGGCTGCAGCGCTCACAGCGCATGACCCGCGCCGTATCGGCCACGATGCGGTCCAGGATGGCCTGCAGTTCCTCCCGACCGGTCAGCAGTTCGGCGATGTCGCCGACCAGCGCCGTTTCTTCGGTGGCGGCCATCAGCCGCGATTCACGCCGACACCATTCCGACAGAAGCCGCGCCCCCCAGCGTGCGGCTACGACGACGTGCGAGCCGCCGCTGCGGCTGAGTACCGGCAACCGCCGCCAGGTCGCCGCAATCTCCCCCGGCGTCTGGCCGGCGGCCACGCCCGCCGCCACCCAGTCCGGATGCGGCTCGCCCTCCTCGCGGAACTCGCCCACCGCCACCCAGCCGGCCCGCTCGTCCTCCAGGTAAACCGGGGCCGCGATGTACCACGCCCCGCGCTCCTCGACAAACGCCACGCTGTCGGGTGGGTCATGGGCCGGCACCGGCGTAAGCCTCTGTCCGGCCGGAATCTCCGTCATCAGGCAACTGCTGCGCTGGCCAAACTCGGCCAGCGGGTCGCCGGCGACTACTAGGTCGCCGTAGGCCCCGTAGACGCTGACGCGCAGGCCGATACTCCGCGCCAGCCCGCGCGCGAAGTCCTCCAGCACCGCAATGTCAATCAGCTCGCGAAGCATCAGCCACCGACGTGTGGGTCGCGCCCGCCCGGTTCGCCGGCCCCGAGCGCTTACACGTGCGGCACCTTACTGCCTGCCCGCCGCACTGGCAAACCTGGGCAATTCACGTGTTAAGGCGGCGCTGGCAGGCGCCCGGCCATATGGGTAAACTCCCCGTTTGCCGTGCGCGCGGCAAGCGCGGCCCGGACGTAGTGCGGAGTTGGCAAGCGATGAAGGTACACGAGTATCAGGCCCGAACGCTGCTGCAGCAGGCCGGAATCCCCGTTCCTAATTCACAGGTTATTGACGAGGCCGACCAGGCCGGGGCGGCCTTCAGTCGGCTGGCCGCGCAACAGGTCGTGGTCAAGGCCCAGGTCCACGCCGGCGGGCGCGGCAAGGCCGGGTACGTCAAGCTGGTTGACAACGCCCGGGAGGCCACGCAACACGCCCGCCGCATGTTTGCCGAACCGATGGTCTCCAAGCAGACCGGCCCGCAGGGCGTGCAGGTGCGCAAGATCCTGCTGGCGACGGCCGTCGACATCGCCAAGGAATACTACCTGGGCATCGTGGTTGACCGCGCGCGGCGCACGCCGGTGATGATGGCCAGCGCCGAGGGCGGCGTCGAGATCGAGGAGGTGGCCGCCCGCAACCCGGACGCCATCAAGAAGGCCTGGTTCCACCCGCACCTGGGCTTGCAGGCCTTTCAGGCCAACGTGTTGGCGACGGACATCGGGCTGTCGGGCACGCAGGCCAAGGCGGCCGCACAGATCATGGTGAAGCTGGCGCGCCTGTTCATCGAGAAGGGCTGCTCGCTGGCGGAGATCAACCCGCTGATCGAGACGCCCGCCGGCGAGATTCTCGCCATCGACGCCAAGTTCAACTTCGACGACAACGAGCTCTTCCGTCATCCCGATATCGCGGCCCTGTTCGATCCGTCCGAGGAGAACCCCGCCGAGCTGCGGGCCAATGCGCACAACCTCAACTACATCGCGCTGGACGGCAACATCGGCTGCCTGGTCAACGGGGCCGGCCTGGCCATGTCCACAATGGACATCATCAAGCTGCACGGCGGCGAGCCGGCCAACTTCCTAGATGTCGGCGGCAGCGTGACGCCCGAGGACGCCGTCGAGGCCTTCCGCATCATCCTCTCCGATGAGAAGGTCAAGGCGGTGTTGGTGAACATCTTCGGCGGCATCGCCAAGTGCGACGTAATAGCCGACGCGCTCATCAAGGCGGCCCGCGAAGTCGGCTTCAAGGTCCCGGTGATCGTGCGGCTGGAAGGCACGAACGTGGACGTCGCCCGCAAGATGTTGGCGGAGGCCAACATCCCGCAACTGACGCCGGCGGCCGACCTGACCGACGCCGCCAAGCGCGTCTGCGCGTGCGTCTAGCCGGCCGGCTTAGTCCCGGCCCCCCGCCGCGCGGACATTCCGGAGCCCCGAGCGCATGACGTCTGAACTGGCTCAGGTGGTGCAGCGGTTCTCACAAGCCCGCGTCCTGCTGGCGGGCGACTTCATGCTTGACCGTTACATTCTGGGCGATGCCGAGCGCATCAGCCCGGAAGCGCCCGTGCCGATCCTGCGGGTGGTCGAGCGCCAGGACCGCGTGGGCGGGGCCGGTTCCGTCGCGCTGAACGTGGTGGCGCTTGGCGCCGGCGTGCGCTGCATCGGATTGCTGGGCCAGGACGCTTTCGGCGACCGCGTCGCTGGCTTCCTGGCCGAGTCCGGGGCGGATGTTTCCGGGCTGCACCGCGCCAAAGACCGCCCGACCATCACGAAAACGCGTCTGGTCGGTCTGGCCGAGCACCGCCACCGCCAGCAGATTCTGCGCGTCGACGACGAAATTATCCGGTCCCCGTCGGCGGATGACCTGGCCGCCATGCAGGCCAGCGTCGCCGCCGCCATGCCGGAGATAAACATCGTATGCCTGGAGGATTATGGCAAGGGGCTGCTGTCGGCCGAGGTTTGCAGGACGGTGATTGAAGCGGCCCGCCGACAAGGCGTGCCGGTCTACGTTGATCCGGCGCGCGTGCCCGGCTGGGAGAAGTACCACGGGGCCACCCTCCTGACGCCTAACCGTGCCGAACTCGAAATCGCCGTCGGACGCCGCCTAGGCGACTGCGAGCTCGGCGACGCCGCCGCCCGACTGATCGACCGCATCGGCCTGGATGCGCTCGTGGTTACGCTCGGCCGTGATGGCGCGCTGCTGGTCGAGCGCGGTGGCCGGCGGGCCACTTTCCCCACCAAGCCGCGGGCCGTGTACGACAACACCGGAGCCGGCGACGCCGTGCTGGCCATGATGGCGGTGGCGACCGCAGCCGGGGCGAAGCGCGATCAGGCCATCGCGCTGTCGAACATCGCCGGCGGGCTCGAGGTCAGCAAGTTCGGCTGCGTGCCGATCACGCGGGACGAGGTGCTGCGCGAGTTGTCCGAGGCCGCCCAGCACGGGCTCGGCAAGCTTCGGCAACTCGGCGAGCTGTGCGGCGAGCTGACGGCCCGGCGGCAGCGGGGCGAGACGGTCGTGTTCGCCAACGGCTGCTTCGACATCCTGCATCCCGGCCATGTGGAACTGCTGGAGAAAGCCAAGGCCCTGGGCAGCCTGCTGGTCGTCGGCCTCAACAGTGACGCATCGGTGCGGGCGCTCAGCAAGGGCGACGACCGGCCGATCCGCAAGCAGATCGATCGGGCCCGCATCTTGGCGGCCCTCGAGGCCATTGACTACGTGATCATCTTCGACGAGCCGACGCCGGCGGCGACGATCGAGCGCATCGGGCCGGATGTGCTGGTCAAGGGGGCGGACTGGTCCGGCAAGGAAGTCGTGGGCCGGGAGTGCGTCGAAGCCCGGGGCGGGCGCGTGGTACTGCTCGAGCTGGTCGAGGGTTACAGCACGACCGCTGAGCTGCAGCGCATCCGCGCGAGCATTAAGTCTTGACCGACCGGGGCCGCCGAAAATACCCCTGTGCTACCGTGCGTACCAACACCGTCAGCCGTGCGCCTGCCGCACGGGCTCGCCAAGCAGGCTTGCAGTAACAGCGCGGCAGCCGGCCACCAGGTTGGCAGCCGGCTGCCGGGCGTGTGTTCAGGGATCAGAACATTGTCGAGTAAGGCGAACGTGTACTCAACCGGCAAGCAACGCGGAGCACGACGAACGGACTCCGCGTTCCGGTGCACCGCAGCGAGCTAACGCCGACCGCCGTAGCCGCCACGGCCACCACCGCCGCCACCGCCACCGCCGCCGCCACGTTCGGTTTTCGGCCGGGCCACGTTGACAGTAATGGTACGGCCGCCGTGTTCGGAACCGTTGAGCGCGTCAATCGCAGCCTGAGCCGCCGAAGCGTCCGACATTTCCACGAAACCGAAACCCCGCGGCCGACCCGTCATGCGATCCATGACGATGTTGACGCGTTCGACGGTTCCGTAGGCCCCAAAGAGGCTGGAAAGATCCTCTTCCGTCGTGTTGTAAGGTAGGTTCCCCACATAAATATTCGTCATCGAGGCGGCTCCTGGTCATACGAACTGCGCCGTGGGCTCCTGGCGACCTGGTACCGCTTACCAGCAACGTAACTCACCATCAGCCAACGAACAGTCAGAACTCGCGGATTCTAGCCGCAACCCCGCAAAGCACGCAAGCCTGGGTGAATGACCGCTTCGGCCAAACCAGGAAGCACTACAAAACGCGCCCGGTAGGACTCGAACCTACGACCAACGGCTTAGAAGGCCGTTGCTCTGTCCAACTGAGCTACGGGCGCCACGACTTGAGCCGCACGACCCCGGCCACGCCGTACCGGCTCCGCACATCCCATTCTGACACCGGCCGGCAACAATGTCCACGCACTTAACGGGCCGCACGGACTCACCGGGCAACCCCGCCGCCGCTCCCGCCCGGCTTATCGGCCGGTCAGCAGGCGAACGAACGGGTCGATGTCGAACGTATTCACCAGGCCGTCGCCGTTGCAGTCGGCGGACGTCAGCAGGCAGCCCGGGTAGGCGATCTTGTACTCCTCCGGGTCAACCAGAGCCAGAACGAACGGGTCGATGTCGTGGACGTTGACCAAGCCGTCGCAATTAACATCGCCAAGGATCTCGCACTCGTCCGGAATGCCGTTGCCGTTTTCGTCCAGGCTGGTACCGCTGAACAGGTCGCAGGCGTCGTGGACGCCGTTGCCGTTGCAGTCGCGCGCCAGCGGCGGGGCCACGTATGCCAGCGCGTTGCGCATCAGCCGGTTGCCGTACTCGGGATCACCATACCAGTTGTGGAAGTAGCAGCCCCACAAGTCATTGAAGTACACGACCCGACCGGCACCGTGGGCAAACGTGACTGCAAATGGCACGCCATCGGCCCACGTGAGCACGACTTCAGCGCCGGTGTGCGGCACGGGTACGCTGCTGAAGCCGGACAGCGTGGACGCTTCGGGCAGTTCGAAGCACAGAGGATGGTCCGGGTTTACCACGCTCGTATTCGTGCGGCGGCTCCAGCCGGCCCGCCCGCTGAGGGGATAGGCCGCGCCCTGGTACTGGTCCTGGTAACCGGCGAACATGATCAGGCCGCCGCCGGCCGCGACGAAGGCGTCGATCGCCTGCTCCTCGGCGGGATCAGCGCCGGCGGAGTTGATGGCCAGCACGAGCACGTTGTAGCGCGGGAGGTAGCTCAGCCAGGGCGAATCGCTGCCGGGAACGCGCACGGTGTGGCCGGCCTGCATTAAGGCATACACGAACGCCCCGCTCACGTTGCCATCGGCCAGGATGGTCACCGGCGCGAACAGGCCCGGCTGACACTCGTCCGGCACGCTGTTCAGGTCGCAATCCAGGCTGGTGCCAGAGAAGATATCGCAGGAATCGGCCTGACCGTTGTCGTTGCAGTCCGGCTCGCATTCGTCCGGAATGCCGTTGCCGCTGCAATCCTCACTGATGCCGTAGAGAATATCGCACGAATCGGCCTGCCCGTTGTCGTTGCAGTCCGGCTCACATTCGTCGGGAATCCCGTTGTCGGCGCAATCCTCGCTGAAGCCCGAGGCGATATCGCACTCGTCCGGGATGCCGTTTCCGTTGCAGTCCGCGCTGAAGCCGCTCGCCACGTCGCACTCGTCGGGAATTCCGTTGTTATTGCAGTCCAGGCTCGTACCGGCGGCGATATCGACGGCGTCGTCCGTGGCGTTGTAGTTGCAGTCGGGGAAGTCGAACGCGATGAAACCCGGCAGGCGCAGGACATAGACCGGAGCAGCCTCGTCCCGACTGCCAAACTTGTACGAGGGCACGTTCGCGTTGACGTGGTAGGCCCGGAACGGCTGCACCGCCAGGTCCGCCCCATCCTGCCCGGTCGGGTGCGACCGGTGCACGCCGCCGGCCGAGTCCACGTACTCCCAGTTCCAGTTCAGCCATGGCGCCGGCGCTGCGGCGTCCTGCGCGGCCGTCCGCTGGTCAAGGACCTTCACGCCGTAGTCCAGCTCGCCGTCGTAGGATGGGCCCGTGGCGAGAATCCGCTGCTCAACCGCGATGTCTTGCAGCAGCAGGGCAGTGCGCGTCGGCACACCCAGGAAGTTCATGCCGGGCTGCACGTTCGACAGCAGGACCTCGGCACCATCCTCGAACACGTACGGCAACACGTGGTAGGACGTCAGACCCATGGCCCAGTCCAGTAGCTCCGGGCCATCGATGTCGAGCCGATATCCGCGGCCGCTGCCGCTTCCCTCAACCGCGGCCGCCTCGTAGTCCGCATCCAACGCCGCCCAGCCGGGCGGCTGGTATGCCAGGTCGTCGCGCCAGGCATGCCACTGCGGGGCGGCGGACATGGGGAAGCCCAGGGCGGTCGCCGGCTTCTGGCTCGTCGGCGCCAGGGAGAGCGCGAAATGGTTCGCGCCTGCGGCCGGCGCTTCGATCAGCGTCTGGCCGTCGGGTCGGACATACTCGAACGCGTTCGCCACGTTCAGCATCAGCCACATCGCCGCTGCCGTATTCTCTTCCACGGTGGACAGAATCTGCGCTTCGGGCAACAGGAAACCACCCTCGGCGGACGAGGCCGGCCGCAGTTCCGGCGTGAATGCCAACACGCCGTGCCGGCCGTAAGCGTAGTCGGTGAAGTCGCCGTTAGTCACGTAGATCGTGTAGGCAGCCGGCCCGGGCGTGTAGCGAACGCCGTGGACGCCGTGCACCAGCTTGACGTACTTGTTGGCCAGGGCGGTCAGGACGGTGTGGCTCTGTGTCAGCACATTCGGCGTGTAACCCCAGGGGTGCAGGCACAACTGGCTGTAGCTGTGGTAGCTCACGGCGATCGCGAACTGCTCCTGCGCGAGCAGGGCCTGAATGGCCTGCGTCTCCGGCTCGGAGGCGGGCGCGTCGCCGCGATAGGTTTCCGCGCTGGGCATGCCGCTGGAGCCGACGTCGTCGTACCCCCAGCGGAAGTCATAATTGCGGTTGAGGTCGACGCCGTACGTACCAAAGGAAGCCTGCCGGCGGTTTTTGCGCCACATGCGCTGGTATTCCCAAGAGAAGACGAAGCCGTCAGGGTTCACAGCCGGGACCAGCCATACGACTGAGTTATCGACCACCTGACGCACCTGCGGGTCGGTGGCGTAGCGCGTGGTCAGGTACTCGGCCAGGTAGAGCACCTGCTCGAACGTGATCCACTCGCGCGCGTGCGTAACGCCGGTGAAGAGGATCTGCTGCTCTTCCGGCTCCACCGTACCGGGGTTGTCCGTGACGCGCAGCGCCCAGATGTCGCGCCCCTCGATCGACTGACCGATATTGACAAGCTGCGTTATCTCGGGAAATGCCGCCGCCAGGTTGTTCAGAAAACACTCGCCCTCCGCAAGCGTGTGGTACTCGTCATACGGCTGGAGACTCGTGACCGGCTCGGCGCACGGATCGACGCCGCGGGCTGCGTCCCCCGGCCTGATCGGGGCCAGGCGCGCCGCCAGAGGCGCATAGGCCGTGAGCCGGTCAGGCTTGCGCGCCAGCGTGTTGCGCGGCGCGAACTGCACCAGGTAGTCCGACAGGGAACTCAGGCGCTCGGTGTTCGGCACGCGCCGCTCAAGCTCGTCAAGCTCGCCAGCCTCCACCAGCAAGACCGCCAGCGGTCCATCAGGCGTGAGATCGACCGATTCCCCATCGAAGCGGCCGCGCAGGTGCGGCGGCAGTCCGGCCAGCTCCGCCAGCGGAATGCGCACCAAGTACTGCTCGCCTTCCGGTTCAACATTGGCCGGGACGGCGGGCGTGCCGGCCAGGAGCAGCAGGAGAAACGTCGGCGCGATTGAGAATAACATGGCGACCCTCATGTTGCCGGCGTGCGGACTCGCCGCGCCGGCAGTACGGCCTCGCACTACCATCATATCAGGCCCCGGCTGGCCGAGGCCGCAGAAACGTCGGCGGCTTGCCGTCTGGGCTCACCTTGGGGCGCCGTTACCACTGCTATTATAGGACGTGTGCCAGCGTGTCGGTCGGTTTCGCATATTGGCACGCCGCGACATAATGCCCCCCATGCACATCTGCCACGTCATCACCCGGCTCATTGTCGGCGGCGCCCAGGAAAACACCATCCTCACGTGCGAGGGTCTCCACCAGCGCGGCCACCAGGTCACGCTCATCAGCGGGCCGACGCGCGGCCCGGAGGGCAGCCTGGTCGCGCGCGCCCGCGCCGGCGGCTATGAATACATCGAAATCCCCGAGCTCATCCGCGCCGTGAACCCCTGGATGGACTGTCGCGCCCGCCGCGTGCTCTGCGCGGAATTCCTTCGGCTCAAGCCCGACATAGTCCACACCCATAGCAGCAAGGCCGGCATTGTCGGCCGCTACGCCGCCCACGACGCCCGCGTGCCGCGCATTGTCCACACGATTCACGGGATGAGCTTCAACCGCACGCAGCCGTGGCTCGTCCGGACCGCCTTTGCCCGGCTGGAGCGCTGGGCCGCGCACCGATCCAACGCCATTGTTGCCGTCGCCGACGCGCTGATCGCGCAGTCCGTCGCCGCGCGCATCTGTCCGCGCCAGAAGCTACGGACGATCTACTCCGGGATGGAAATCGAGCGCTTCACGCCCACGCCGCAACGCCGGGCCGCCGCGCGCCGCGGTTGGGGCATATTCGACGACGACGTCGTCGTGGTCGGCACGATTGCCCGGCTGTTTCGCCGCAAGGGCTACGAGCAGCTTATTCCGATCATGGCGCAGGCGGCAGCGCAGGAGCCGCGACTGCGATTCATATGGGTGGGCAATGGCGCGCAGCGGGCCGAGTACGAGGCCGAGCTTGACCGGCTGGGCCTGCGCGAGCGCACCACGCTGGCCGGCCTGGTGCCGCCGGAGCAAGTGCCCGAGCTGATCGCCGGCTTCGACATTCTCGCGCACACTTCGCAATGGGAAGGCTTGCCGCGCGGCGTCGTGCAGGCCTTGCTCATGCACGTGCCGGCGGTGGCATTTGACATCGACGGTACGCCGGAGGTCGTGCGCGACGGCGTGACCGGTCGGCTCATACCGCTGGGTAATCTGGAGAGCTTCGCGGAAGCGCTGGTAGAGTTGGCGGCCGACGTCGAACGGCGGCAGGCCTGGGGCCGCGCCGGGCGCGAGCACTGCCTGCCGCTGTTCGACTGGCGCAACATGGTCACGCAGCTTGAGGGGCTCTACGGCGCGCTGCTGCACGTCTGAACGGCCGGAATCATCCGGCCCGGCTGTCGTCGAAGAACACGCGCATCTCGCGCGGCGTGATGTAGACCTGGCTGCCGCGCCGGATGCCAAGCTGGGCATAGTGCTCGTGCGTCGTTTCGACTTGCAGCAGCTCGCCGGACTCCGTCAGCACTTCCAGCTTCACTTGCGGGCCGGCGGCGTTGATGAACTGCACGCCGCCGCGCAGGTAGGCCTTGCCGTTCGCGACCGTGCCGATTTCGAGCTGGTGCGGCCGGACGAAGATGCGCGCGATCCGGGCGTCACCGATGGGCTCGGCAGCGGCGCGCGGCTCCACCACCGCGAGGTCGGGCTCGACCCCATCCACCCGGCGATGAAACACGTTCACGGTGCCCAGGAAGTTCATCACGAACGCGTTGGCCGGGTTGTGAAAGACTTCTTCGGGCGTGCCGACCTGCTCGATCCGGCCGCCGTCCATGACCACCACGCGGTCGGCCACCTCGAGCGCCTCCTCCTGATCGTGCGTGACGAAGACGCTCGTTACGTGAATCTCCTCGTGCAGGCGGCGCAGCCAGCGGCGCAGTTCCTGACGCACCTTGGCGTCGAGTGCGCCGAACGGCTCATCCAGCAGGAGCACCTTGGGCTCGACCGCCAGCGCCCGCGCCAGGGCCACGCGCTGGCGCTGTCCGCCGGAAAGCTGCGCGGGATAGCGGCGGGCGAAGGCCGCGAGCTGCACGAGTTGCAGCAGCTCGAGCACGCGGCGCCGGATCTCGGCCCGCGACGGCCGCACCTTGCGCGGCCGCACGCGCAGGCCGAAGGCGACATTCTCGAAAACGGTCATATGTCGGAACAAGGCATAATGCTGGAAGACGAAGCCAACGCGGCGCTCACGGACATGCCGCTGTGTGGCATCCTCGCCGTCAAACAGCACGGAGCCCGCGTCCGACGTTTCCAGGCCGGCGATCACGCGCAGCAGCGTGGTCTTGCCGGAGCCGGACGGCCCCAGTAGCGCCACCAGTTCCCCCGAGTCAATGCGCAGGCTCACGTCATTCAGGGCCGTGAAGTCGCCGAAACGCTTGGTGACGCCGGTAACCTCGATACTCATGGCCGTCTCCTGAGAACTTGCAGCTCGGTTCGGCCGGCACGCTCCAAGCGCCACTCGACGAAGCTCTTGGCGACGATCATCACCAAGGCCAGGCACACGAGCAGGCCGGCGACACTGAAGGCCGCGGCAAACTGGTATTCGTTGTAGAGAATCTCGACATGCAGCGGCAGCGTGTTGGTCTGGCCGCGAATATGCCCCGATACGACCGACACGGCGCCGAACTCGCCCAAGGCCCGCGCCGTGCACAGAATCGTGCCGTAGGCCAGGCCCCACTTGATATTCGGCAGGCTGACGCGGAAGAAGGTCTGCCAGCCGCCGGCACCCAGGCTGAGCGCGGCCTCCTCATCTTCGCGGCCCTGCGCCTGCATCAGCGGAATGAGCTCGCGCGCCACGAACGGCAACGTTACAAACATGGTGGCCAGGATGATGCCCGGCCAGGCGAAGATGATCTTGATGTCGTGTGCCGCCAGCCACGGACCAAGCAGCCCCTGCGCCCCGAACAGCAGCACGAAGACCATGCCCGAGATGACCGGCGAGACGCTGAAGGGCAGGTCAATCAGCGTTACCAGGAAGCTCTTGCCACGGAAGTGGAACTTGGTGATCGACCAGGCCGCCGCCAGCCCGAACAGGATGTTCAGCGGCACGGCCACGGCGACCGTCAGCGCCGTCAAACGCACCGCGGCCAGCGCGTCCGCATGAACGAGGGCCGCCCACACCACGCGTCCGCCTTCCGCCCAGGCGCTTGTGAAGACAATCACCAGCGGCAGAATCAGCATCACGCCCAGGAACAGCACCGCGCCCAGGACCAGCAGCCAGCGGATCAGCGCTGACGAGCCGCGCGCGGCGCTGGCACCGGCGGCGAGTCTGGCATCAGCGACAATCTGGGTCATCTGCGTTCCCGGGCCAGTGTGGCCGGACGGATCGGCCTATACCGGCGCGCTGCGGCGTGCCCACGCTTGCAGCAGATTGATGACTAGCAACAGCACAAACGACAGAGCCAACAGCGCGACCGCGACGGCCGTCGCCCCGGCGTAGTCGTACTCCTCAAGACGCGTCATGATCAGCAACGGCACGATCTCGGTGCGGCCCGGCATGTTGCCCGAGATGAAGACGACTGAGCCGTATTCGCCCACGGAGCGCGCGAAGGCCATGGCGAAGCCGGCCAGGACGGCCGGCGTGACGGCCGGCAGAATCACACGGAGGAACACCTGGGGCCGGGTGGCACCCAGCGTCGCCGCGGCGTCCTCGCTCTCGCGGTCGATATCCTCCAGGACCGGCTGAGCAGTGCGTATGACGAAGGGCAGGCTGACAAACATCATCGCCACCACGACACCGACCTGGCTGTAGGCGGCCGCGATGCCGAACTCGGCCAGCCAGCGGCCCAGTAGGCCGGTCGGCGCGTAGACCGCCGTCAGCGCGATGCCGGCCACAGCGGTGGGCAGGGCAAACGGCAGGTCAACCAGGGCATCCAGAATGCGCCGCCCCGGGAACCGATAACGCACCAGCACCCACGCCACCAGCAGCCCGAACACCGCGTTCAGGCTCGCCGCCAGCAACGCACCCAGCAGGCTGAGCCGGTAGGCAGCCAGCGTGCGCGGCGCTGTGAAAGCGCCCCAGAACTCCGCCCAACTGAGCTGTGCCGCGCGCAGGGCCAGGAGCGAAAGGGGTATTAGCGTGATCAGGCTCAGGTAGAGCAGCGTGAAGCCCATGGTCAGCCGAAACCCCGGAATGACCGTCCGCTGCCCTGCTCCAACCAGCTTCAAAACCGGACTCCTCTCAACCACGCGGCCTTACGGCGCGGTGATCTGGTCGAAGATGGCGCCGCCGGTGAAGTGCTTGGCGTGGGCCGCGTGCCAGCCGCCGAACTCGGCATCCACGGTGACCAACTCCACGCTTGGATAGCGGTCGGCGTACTTCGCGGCCACCGCCGCCAGTCGTGGGCGGTAGAAGTGCTTGGCAGCCAACTCCTGCCCGACGTCCGAGTACAGGTACTTCAGATACTCCGTGGCGACTGCGCGCGTGCCGCGCTTGTCCACGACGCGGTCCACGACCGTCACCGGCGGCTCGGCCAGAATGCTGAGCGACGGCACGACAATCTCGAACGCGTCCGGGCGCAGGCGGTTGACCACCAGCAACGCCTCGTTTTCCCAGGCCAGGAAGACGTCACCGATGCCGCGCTGCACGAACGTGTTGGTCGAACCGCGGGCACCGGTGTCCAGTACCGGCACGTTCTTAAACAGTGCGCGCATGAATTCGCGGATCCTGGCCTCGTCGCCGGAGAACTTCCGTGCGGCAAACGCCCAACCCGCCAGGTAGTTCCAGCGGGCGCCGCCGGAAGTCTTCGGGTTGGGCGTAATGACGCCCACGCCCGGCCGGACCAGGTCGTCCCAATCCTTGATCTGCTTGGGATTGCCCTTCCGCACCAGGAACACGATCGTCGATGTGTATGGCGCGCTGTTGTGCGGCAGACGCTGCTGCCAATCCGCCGGGATCAAGCTTGCCTGCTCGTGGATGGCGTCTATGTCGTACGCCAGCGCGAGCGTCACGACGTCCGCTTCCAGCCCATCTATGACCGCCCGGGCCTGCTTGCCCGCGCCGCCGTGCGATTGCCGAATCACCACGGTCTCCCCGGTCAGCTCGCGCCAGTGCTGCGCGAAGGCGGCGTTGAACTCTTCGTACAACTCACGAGTGGGGTCATAAGAGACATTGAGCAGGCTGATATCCGCGCCATTGCCAACGGGTGTCGCGACCACCAGCACACCAACGGCGGAGAGTAGCAGCCACCAGCGACACAAACCCATATTCACTCCCTCGCTTGTCGTATATCCAGGCCGTCGCCCTGGCACGTCGCAGGGCTTGGTTAGCCTTAACGCAAGTGGCATGCCGCGTGCACATTGGCGTTTCTAAGGGCTTGAATGGGGTATGGCGGGCGCAAGCCGTTATATGTCACGGCCCGGGCCGTCACCAGTCACGGCTGGTGTGCCCGTAATCCTCAACGGAAAGAGGCCCGAAACTGGCGCCAATCGATCCCGAGCTTGTTCATCCGCGCCCGCAGCGTATGCGGGTTTACGCCGAGCGTCTCGGCGGCGCCACCGGGCCCCTCGATCTTGCCGCGTGTTAGCGCCAGGACGCGCTCGATGTGAGCGCGCACAACGTCGTCCAGTCGGCCGCCGGCCGGGCCCGCAGCACCGCCGTTCGCCGTCGCCGATGGCTGCCCACCGTTGCTGCCGGCGCCCGGCCCCAACGGCATACCGAGCGCCGTGGTGACTTCCAGCCGCCGGCCTTGGCCGAGGATTACAGCGCGATCCATGACGGCGGCCAGCTCGCGCGCGTTGCCCGGCCAGGAGTATGCCAGCAGTGCGGCCAGATCGTCCGCGGTGACCGTCAGCGGGCGGAAGCCGAAACGGCGGGCGGCGCGCTTGGCGAAGTGGTTCGCCAGCGGGCCCAAGTCCTCCGGCCGGTCCCGCAAGGGCGGCAACTCGATGGGAAAGACGGCGATGCGATACCAGAGGTCCTGCCGAAACTGGCCCGTCGCGACGCGGTTCTGTAACTCCGGATGAGTGGCGGCAATAACGCGCACGTCTCCGTTTAGCGTCTGCTGACCGCCGACCCGTTCGAACGTCCCGTCCTGGAGCACGCGCAGCAGCCGCACCTGCGCCGCCGGCGGAAGCTCGGCAACTTCATCCAGAAACAGCGAGCCGCCGTCAGCCCGCTCAAACCAGCCCTTCCGCAACGATGTCGCCCCCGTAAAGCTGCCCTTCTCATGTCCGAACAGTTCAGAGTCGATCAGCTCCGACGGGATCGCACCGCAGTTGACGCGCAAGAAGGGCTTGTCCCGACGCGGCGAGCGCTGGTGAATCGCCCGGGCAATGACCTCCTTGCCCGAACCCGTTTCGCCCAGTATCAGCACGGGCACGTCGGACGGCGCCACCATGTCCACCCGTTCCATGACCGCCTTGAGCCCGCTCTCGGCCCCGACTATGTCATCGACAATCGCGTCGCGTCCCAGGCGCCGCAGCAACGATTGCCGATCCGCCTCCGCCGCTTCACGTAGCGCGGAAAGCTCTATCACGCGGCGATCATTCTCGAGCGCCACGACCAGCGGTTCGAGCAACGCCTGAACCAAAGGCTCGTGGCTGGAGTCGAACGTCTGCGGCCGAGTGGCACTGGCAACAAACACGCCGTGCACGCCTTCGTCGTCCGCTAGCGGACCGGCCATCAGGTCGGCAGCGCCGGCCAGGTTCAGTAGGTCAAGCAAGGTGCGGTCGGCGGCCGGCTGGCCGGCGCGCAGCACGGTTCCCCGGCGTCCCCAGGCCAACAGGTCTTTGAGCTGCTTTTCCGTCAGATCCCGCTGGTGCACGGCCCGCGCCGCCGACGGCTCGAACGCCCAGGCAGCTTGCAGCCGCTGGTGGGCCATGTCCACGCGCAGCACCCCCAGCAGGTAGCTGGAGAACCGGGCCCGCAGCAGAGGATCAAGGGCAAAAAGGGTCTCCTCGATCCGCACATGACGCGAGACCTGCATCCAGACCTTCAGCAAGAAATCGGAGAGCGGCTCCACTCAGCACTCCCGCTCGGAAGACCCACGCGGGCCAGTATAACGCCGGAAAATGGCGGCTGAAAGGCTACGGCAATCGGCTGCACAAGGGCAACGCCAACGGGTGCGCGCACCATTGCACCAAGCAGATCGGCCTTGACCAATCACATAAGTTAGGCTAATATTAGGATATCAGGAAAGCGGCCGAGTTCGGACAGCCTGTCGTGGCGATTGTCACTGACAATGTTCGACTGACGCACATCGGAAAGGAACGGAAGTATGCCTACGCGCGCAGTTAACCCGCGCAGCGCTCAGGTTGCGCGCCCGCTCGAATCGCCGGTCCGCACCGGATCGGCCACGGCGCGCGGGCGGCAATCAATCGCCCGACGGCTGGCCGACCTGGCCGAGCAGGTTCGCCGAATCAGCTCCCATGGGGCATATTCGTTGCCGCCTTGTCCCAGCGGCCTGGTGGCGTTGGACGTGGCCCTGGGAGGTGGTTTCAGCCGGGCCGCGATTCACGAGTTGCTGGCACCCTGTGAAGGTGCCGTGGCCCGCTCGGTGGCACTGCTGACGGCCGCCCGGGCTGCCGAAGATGGGCGCTGGATCTGCTACATCGACACGACGTTGGATTTCTATCCGCCGGGAGCCGCACAGCTTGGCTTGCCGCTCGAACGCCTGCTTGTTATGCGGACCTCGCGCTCGGCTGACGCCCTGTGGGCTTGCGAACAAAGCCTGCGCTGCCGAAGTGTGGCCGCGGTCGTCATGCCCTTGCCCCACCTTGATTCATACGTCTCGCGGCGCCTGCAACTGGCGGCGGAAGCCGGTCGGAACCTGGGTTTGCTCATCTGCCAACCAACCGGCCGTCAGCACCGTGCGACCGAAACCGAGCCCGGCGCTTGTCACAGCCGCAGTCAGGCCACCTTCGCCGCCAGCCGATTGCGTTTTGACCCAATCCCTGGCGAACGGTTATCGGGCCGTGGCTGGCAAGTCGAACTTAAGGCCGGGCGTAGCTGTCGCCGCGTGTCGGTTGCAATTCTCAAGCTGCGTAGGGCTGCGCCGGGTCAGGCGGTGGTGCTGGAGTTGCCGGATGGGCCGTGGCTAAGCGGCGACTTGGGGTTGGGCGCCGAGCCGGCGGCACGGCCCGAGGCCCCGGCAGGGCGTCCGGCGAGCAGTGTGGCGATTTGATGCGTGGGCGTGGGCCCGGTCGGTGGCGTGCCGATATGCCAAGGGCGGCGCCGGCTGTCGTAGCGGGCGCCGCCCCAGTGGCTCTTAGCAACTTATCTCGCGCAGACCCCGGTCGTTATGCAGCCGCTGTCCCCCGGTTAGAACGACATATCGTCGCCTTCGTCGCCGCCGTTGTCCGGCGTGGAGGCACACTCTTCCTTCATGCCCAGGAGAGGCGTAAGCACGTCGCGAATCTGCTCCGGCTGAAACGGCTTGCGGATGTATCCACGGGCCCCCGCGGCGAGCAGTTTCTGGATGCGCGTCTCGCTACCTTCGGTGGAGGCGATGATCACGGGCACATCGCGCAGGCTGGCATCAAAACGCAGCCGTTCGATCAACTTGGCTCCGCTCATCACGGGCATGTTGATATCGAGCAGCACGGCGTGCACGGTGTGCTCGGCCATCTGCGCCAGGGCCTCGATGCCGTTGGAGGCCTCATACACCTCGCCCACGTCGAGCCCGCTGATTTCCAGCGTGCGCTTGATCATGCGCCGCATGGTCAACGAGTCGTCCACTATCAAGATGTTCGCCGCCATAGTCGTCTTCCTAGCTGTTGCCAGCCAACAAAGCGCGCACGGCTCTCACTTCCGCTACGACTTCAGCTCCGATTGACTCGAGTCCCCTCTGACTCACTTCTCGGCGCTGCAGGACGTCCGGATGCACTCGGTACGCCAACCCGTCGACCTCGCCGCCGCCGATGCCCATCAACAGGCACGTGGCATCGGCCAGGTGCACGGCATCGACGGCCGGATCCGGCTCAGGCAGGGCATCGGGACTATGGTGGTGCCGGATACAGCGGATCAGCTCCTCCGGCAAAGACCACTCCTCGCCCAGGCGCGCCCCAACCTCGGCATGGGTGAGCCCCAAAACACTCTGCTCGGCCTCGATGAACGAGACCTCACCGTGGCTCACGCAGCGCACGATCTCGGCATACTCGGCCCCCACGAACTCGTTGAGCACGACCTTGCCGATGTCGTGCAGCAGCCCGGCGGTGAACCGCATGCCCAGTTGCCCCAGTCCGAACTGCCGGGCATAAAGCTGGCTGCCGTGCGCCACGGCCACCGAGTGCTCCCAGAGTGCCCCGGGCGCCAAGCCGTAGCCGCTCTGCGCCCGCCCGAGCAATGAGCGCGTATGTGCCGCCATTACCAGTTGCAGGATCTTGGCCGTGCCCAGCAGGCGCGTGGCCGCCTCGAGGCTGTCCACCCGCCGCGACAGGCCAAAGTAGGCTGAATTGCACAGCCGCAGCACGTCCGCCGTCACGGCCTGGTCGAAGCGAATCGCATCCACGATCTCGGTGATCGAGCTGCCCGGGTCGCAAACCACGCTGACCAGTCGCACGGCCGTGCTGGGCAGACGCGGGATGCGGTCAACGCGCTCGATGATCTGCTCAACGGTCAAAGTACTCACAGCGGCACCTCCCGGTTCCGCGTCTTGATGGTCACCTCGCCGGTGCCCACCTGTAACCGCACGGTCCGACTAATGGCCCCGCCGACGTCCTCGCCGTCAACCATGACTCCGTTCTTCCAGAATATCTTGCGCAACGCTAGGTAGTTGCGCTTGCCGATATTGAACGTGCCGTTCTCGTCCAGCAACTGGGAACCCCCCGCCACCTTGACCACTAGGCGCTTCTTCACGGCGCCCAGCTCGTAGGCCGCCCGAAACAAACGCGGCACGCCCGTGTCGCAGAACATGGCCGGGCTCGCCTTGGCCTTCTCCGGCGAGAGCGACGATTCCGGCAGCATGTAGTGCAGCATGCCGGCGACGTGCACGACCGGATCCCAGATGGTCACGCCGATGCAACTACCCAGCGAGTAGGTGATCAGCACCGCCTCGGGATCCTTCGAGACCGCGTAGTCAGCGATGTCGACGACGAGGTTGGCCATTGCCGTTCGTGCCTTCTCGGATGACCGCTGGCGGCCAAGGGCCCGGAGCCCTCGCGCGCCCCCGGCAGTGCACACTCTGGCTGGCGCGCCGGCGCGCAAACGCCGCGCGGCGCCTCCCAGCCGCCTACACCGGCACCCCCGCCGCCGTTGCCCCGCCGACCGGCCGCGGCCGCCGGCGACCGCCGGCGCGCTCAGGAGTTCAACGACTCCTCGATCTCGCGCAGCTCGTCGGTGTTCAGGACCTTGTCGATGTCGAGCAGGATCTTGACGTCGTTCTTGACCTTGCCCATGCCGAGCACGAAGCTCGTGTCCACGGAAGCACCCAGCGGCGGCGCCGGATCGATTTGCGCCCCGTCGATATCGAGCACTTCCTGCACCGTATCGACAATGATGCCCGTCAGCGTTCCGACGTCGACCACGACGATGCAGGTCTGGTCCGTGTATTCAGCCGGCTCCAGCCCGAACTTCAGCCGCAGGTCAATGACCGGAATCACCTTGCCGCGCAGGTTGATCACGCCCTTGACGAACATGGGCATCTGCGGCACGGCCGTGATGTCCATGATGCCGATAATCTCGCGCACCTTCAGAATCTCCAGCCCGTACTCCTCATCCGCCAGGCTGAAGGTCAGGTACTTGCCACCGTGTGCGGCGGTCGCGTTCAGTCCGCCCTTGGATTCCAGCACAGCTTCCACGACATTCTCCTAAGCAAGTACCGCGGCGGCTTCCGGCTCGTCCGCGGTATCCGGGGTTACCTCGTCGTCGACGGTTTCGTTCGCGGCCGGCGCATCCGGCACCACTTCGTCAACCGGCTGCTCCTCCCGTGGCATCGCGGTTCGGGACGACGTCAGGTGGCCGGTCGTGCGCGTCACCTTGTGCAGTTTGAGCAGGCCGGTCGGCTCGACGATCAGGCCCACGCGCCCGTCGCCGAGGATTGCCGCCCCGGAGACTCCGTGCACGCGCTTGAGACTCCCAGCCAGCGACTTGATGACGACTTGCTGCTGTCCGATCAGCTCGTCCACGACCAGCCCGACCTTCTGGCCCTCCGAATGGGCTATCACCACGAGCGTCTCGCACGGGTCGGTGTAGTCGGTGTAGCCGAACAACTGGCCCGTTTGAACCAGCGGGCATAGCTCGCCGCGCACCTGGATCATCTCGCCGCGCCGTTGCACGGTCGTAAGTTGCTCGCGCTGCGGGCGCAACGACTGTTCGATGAGGATCGTCGGGATGATCAGCCGCTCGTCGCCGACGCGCACCAACATGCCGTCGATGATGGCCAGCGTCAGCGGCAGACGCACCTGCACGGTCGTGCCCTGTCCCAGCTTCGAATGAATCTCAACCTTGCCACGCAGTTCCTCGACGTTGCGGCGCACCACGTCCATCCCGACGCCGCGGCCGGATATGTCCGTGACCTCCTTGGCCGTCGAGAACCCCGGCAGCATGATCAGCGCGAAGGCCTGCTGCTCGCTGAGCTGGTCATCCGGGCTTATCACGCCGCGCTCGATCCCCTTGGCAATCAGCTTCTGCGCGTCCAGCCCCGCCCCGTCGTCACCAATCTCGATCACGATGCTGTCGCCTTCGTGATAGGCGTTCAGATAGACGGTGCCGATCTCCGGCTTGCCAGCGGCCCGCCGCTCGGCTGGCGCCTCGATCCCATGGTCCACGGAGTTGCGCACCATGTGGACCAACGGATCGGAGATCCGCTGAATCACCGTCTTATCCAGCTCGGTCTCCTCGCCGCCGATGCGCAGCTCAACCTGCTTGCCGGCCTTGCGCGCCACGTCGCGCACCAGCCGCCGCATTTTCTGGAAGGTCGGCCCGACCGGGATCATCCGCATGCTCATGGCCGTTTCCTGGACGTCGCGGACGATCTTGGTCACCTGCGTGACGTCACGCTGCAACTTCGGATCCGCCGTGACACCCTTGCTGAGATTGACCATCGTCTGGGCAATCACCAGCTCGCCCACCGCGTCCACCAGCGCGTCCAGCTTGGCCGTGTCGACCCGAATGGACTGCTCGACGACCTTGCCGACCGCCTGCTGTGTCAGCGCCTGGTCAACCTGCTTGTACGAGACCGCCCCCTGCTCCACCAGGATCTCGCCCACCTTCCGGCCCGCCGCCGCATCCTGCTGCCGCTCAAGCGCGCTGCTCAACTCGTCCGGCGTCGCCGCCTCGTTGGCCACCAGAATCTCGCCAAGCTTGGAACGGGCCTGCTCGCCCGCGGAACTGTCGCCCGCCGCGTCCGGGCTCTTGCCCGCCTGGATGGCGCGCAGCTCCGCCATGATGTCTCGGATATCCGGCTGCGGACACGTATCCCCCTGCGGCTGGTTGAGGAAGTTCGCGACCTCGGCAATCTGGATCTTGAGCCGATCCACGGCCGCGAAGATGCGGTCAATGGTCACCGGCGTGATGGCCAGTTCGTTTCTGCGCCCCATGTCCAGAATCGTCTCGACCTCGTGCGTGAGGCGGTTGATGTCGCGCAGATTCAGGAAACCGGCGATTCCTTTAATCGTATGGAACGGACGGAAGAGCTCATTGATCTTGTCCGTGTCGGCGGGGTCCTTCTCGACCGCGAGCAGCGCGGCCTCGATGGCGTCCATGTGCTCGTAGCTCTCATCAATGAAGCCGCGCAGGTGCTCCGTCTCGGAGAGGTCGATAACCAGCGGCTCGCTGACGTACGCCTCGACCGCCCCCGATCCGTCCGCACCAGTGACCTCCGGTGTGCTGACGGCCTCCGGCACCCACGCCTCGACGGGCGCCTCTGCTGATGCCATCGGCGGCGTCGCCGGCGCAGACTGCGGTGCCGGTTCGCTGGCGCGCGGCGCTGGCGCGCGCGTGCTTGGCGCCGGCGCGCCCAGATCGAAATCAGCGTCGCCGTCGTCTTCTTCCCAGGACGAGTCCGTTTCCCCACTGACACACGCGTAGAACCGCGCCACCAACTCGTCAACTTTGACCACCTGACCCTCGTGAGCCAGGCGCAAAGCGGCCACCGCCTCAGGCGCCAGCGCCAGACCGTCGTCCGGCCGAGCCGCTTCGTCGAGAATGACGCGCTCCAGCAGCAGCAACAGGCTGGCCGCTAGGCGCTGCAAGGCCTCGCGCGCCACCCCGTCCTCCGGCTCCGGCGACCTCGCCAGCACTTGGCACATCGAGTGCATGCGCGCCAGCTTGCCGAGTTCATGACGCTCCAAGGGCTTGGCAACAGCCTCTACCAGGCCGTCCAACGCCGTCTTCACATTATCATCTTCCATGGCTGACTCTTCGGGTTCGGGCGCTCGATTACTACCCGCGCTCCAGAGCGCGGCACGTGGCCCTCGTATGCGGCCAACCGTCCGTTTGGCGGCCACACTTGAACGGCTCCAGTCACGCCGCCAACCACGCACCTTCCAGGCACATGGCTGCGCCGGCCACCGTCCTCACGAGGTGCCTTTAACTCAAAGCCCATTGACCAGGCGCGGTAGCTGCGTGCGAACGCGCAGCCGCGCCGGCAACCATCATGGCCACAGCGCTTATCGTTACACCCCGCCTGAACGTTGAATTGGAGACCGGACTTTCGTTTACAGGACGCCGGGCCGACCACTGCTTGATTCGCGCACCGCACCGCCCGCCAGCGTCCGGCCCGGTGCGACACCGGTACGCAGTTCGCCGGCGTGCCGGAATCGGACGTCTTATAACGTGCGGTTCAGAATCGGTCGGCCGGCGCCGGTCACAAGTGGCGGCCGTCAGTCAGTTGAACACTCGGCGTCCTCGACCGCGGCGCGGGTCAGCGACAATCCGAAGCCAATGGTCCCAGAACCCTCCCCCCTCTTCGGCACACGGGGCCTGGACATCACCCTGCCTTGACATTCCCCCCAGCAATTTGAAGAGTTGGATTGGAGGCGGGCACGCATCTTCCGATCGCCGATCGGAGGTGCGGCATGGTGAACACAAACTACTCTACAGCCGCGGCACCTCACACGGGGCCTGCGCCGCCGGTGCAACGACCGGCGGCCCTCGAACCGCGCGCCGTTGAGGACACAGCCCGCGCGCAAACTGACACAGAGGACTACGCGGACACTACGTACGCGCCCTCCGCGGCGGTGCTGCGCCTGCTGCGCGCCTCGGCCGAGCAGTTCACTCAAGTCCTGGAGGCGACCAAGGATGCATCAACTGCGGGAGCGATGACCGGCTTCCGCGCGCCGACCACCGGCAGTCTTCTGGACGCGTACGCGTAGCCGCCCCGCCTGGGACGGCCTCCCCGCATCACCCCCGGTGCCTGTCCGCCTGCGCGGCAGTCGGGTCCCGGGGTTCTTGCGCGCGCCTCGGCTGCCTCCGCCCAAGCCCGCCAAGCACGCCATGCCGCCAACTGACCCGGTTCTGAGCCCCCCGGATCCCATCCCTGTAACGTCGCGCACCGCCTGCGCACCAAACGACCAAACCGCGCGCCAAGTCACCCGCGCCTTAGCGCGGGCTCACACCGCCCACTCTCGCCGTGGGGCTACGCGCTGGGTGCGGCCTGCTTCTGCTGCATGGCGGCGAGGCGCTTCGCCAGCCGACTCTTGCGCCGTGCCGCGGCATTACCATGAATAGTGCCGTGATTGGCAGCCCGATCCAGAATCTTGCACACCTTGCGGTAGGCCGCGTCGGCCGACTCGAACGAGCCGTGCAGCAACTGCTCGCGGCAGTCGCGCAGGTGAGTCTTGATGGTCGTGCGCCGCGCCCGGTTGCGCGCCCGCGCCTTATCGTTCTGACGAATGCGTTTCTTTGCCGAAAGTGAATGTGCCACGTCCGTTTCCTCTGATCCTCAGCGCCCTCTACTTGAGGGCTTCAAGTCGCTTACGCGCGTCACCCTGCGCGTAGTTGTAGTCCTGCCGCAGCAACCGCCCATAGGTCGCCCTGGCTTCCTCCGTCCGACCATCGGCCTCTAACGATCTTGCCAGCCAGTACATGATGTCCTTACTAAGGTCATCCGTCAGCTCATATGCGTCGCGCAACTCAGTGAGCACCGCAGCGGCCTGCGCGTAGCTGCCTTTCTCAAAGAAGGCCCGCCCCATCAGGAACTGGCACTGGTGCCGGCTGCGCGGGTCAGTCTGCGCCGCCTGCAGCATGGGAATGGCCTCGTCAAACTCACGGGCCTCATACAAAGCCCGCCCCAGCAAGTACTTCAGGCGCAGATCAGTCGGATATTGCGCAACACGCTCCCGGAACACCTCGAGTTGCACCTGCGACCGCTCCATACTCGCCAGCCGATACTGCTGCTGGTCCTCGGCCGAGCCGCTGGCATTGGCGCGCTGCCCAAGCAGCCGCGCCTGACGCTGCAATTGCCGCAGCCGGATATCATCCGCCTTCTGCTTGAAGTTGTAATTGGAGGACCGCGCGTGAGCGTCCATCAGTAACTTGACGGCCTCGGCCTCCGCCTCGCGGGTTTCGCGACGCGCCAGGACGTCCACAAGAGCAAAAATCTTGGCCGGCACGCCGGGATTAGCCTCGTATTCACGCCGGGCCGCCGCCACGAGCGATTCGTACGTCTCCTCGCCCTGCTTGAGCCGCTCGGTGTCGTGCAGAACTTTCTGCTTGTCGGCGTCGTGCAGCGATTCACGGAAGCTCTCCGCCTCCTGGTACTTGCCCTTGAGAATCGCCAGCCGACCCGCCAAATCACGCTGCTCGTTGCGCAAATCCTCATCGCCCGGCAAGCGCGCCAGCACGTATTCGACCGAATTGACCGCCTGTTCCAGCAGCCAGCACGCCAGCGGCGCATCGCCCTGCGCCTCCGCCTTCTCCGCCGCCTCGATCAGGATGTCGCGAAAAGCCCGAAAGCGACCCTTGTTCGGCTTCTTGTCCTTACGCAGCGAATCGAATACGGCCGGCGTGATCCACTTGACCGTCTGCAGCAAACCAGCCTTGTTCGCGTTCTTCAGGAGCCCATCCAGGTAGCTCGAACTGTTGGGGTCCTTCGCCAACAGGTACTCGGCATTGAGCATGCACTGCTTGGCGTTCCGGCCAATCATCGGCCGCTTCAGACCTTCCATCATGCCCGGCTTGCTGCCGCCCGCCTGGCGACGCTGCACGGCCAGCGAACTCAGCGGCATGTGCCCCTCATCGACCGCCTCCGGCCACGCCGTAAGCCCCGTAATGTAACACTCGATGGCGTAGTCGTAGTCGCGGCGTTCCCGGCAGTCGGCCGCCTTGGCGAACCAGGCGCGCGCCTTCTTCTTGTCCGCTTCGGAAAATTCGAGCGGGGCTGCATTCGCCTTATCCGGTTTCTTGTCAGCCGCCATCCGTAACTACTCGTCGCCCTCGTCCTTTACACCGCTTCATCCCGGCGCCCGGCCAGCTTACCGGGGAACCACGAACTATAGCACGAATTCCCGCCGGGTGGAAGCGGACGCGCCACGCCGGAAGCTGCGCGCCGCCCGTCACCTCTGCGGCAGCGTCCCGTCCAGCAGCCCCAGCAGGAGCTTAAGGCCCCAGCCACCCAGGAACAGCACCAGCAGCCCAACGTAGAAGCGGTAATCAGACACCATCCCCAGCACAACCCGCGGCCACCGACCGACCGCCAGGACCCACACTGCCAGGAGCCCCACCGCCCCGGCACCCAGCGCCAGCACGAACCCGGCCGGCTGTACCCTGGCCGCCTCCTGCCACCGGCCCCGCACGGCCAGCGCAAACGCCGTCGTCATGCCGCACGTCGGGCACGGATACCCGGTCACCATCAGGAACCCGCACGGCCCCGTCCCGAACTGCTCGTGCGTCCCATAGCCCCGCCCATCAGGCCGCAAATACGCCGCCAGCCCCAACACCGCCCCGCACAGCACCAGCGCCAGCGCCGCACTCCACCGCGCCGCGGCCGTATCCCGAACCGGCCGTCCCTCCTCAACCGCCCGCTCGCGAGTCTCGCCTGAGGAATCCAAGGCCTACTTGCGCCTCGCTCTGCTCTCCGCCCGGGCGGTCACCGTCACGTCCTTACGCTTCGGCTTGCGCTCCTCCAGAACGCCGGCCGCCTTACTAAGGTCCGATACGCGGAACACTCCCAACGACTTGCCGTTCGGAGCACCCGTCGTGCAGTAAGCATAATTCACATTTATGTGCGCGCCGGAGAGTCGCTCCACCACGTCGGCCAGCGCGCCCGGCCGGTTGGGCAGCGTCGAGACGAGCACCTGCGTCTCCGTTGACGGGACATCCAGGTCCGCCAGCGTCTGACGCATCTTGGCCGGATCCTCCACTATCAACCGCAGAACGCCGTGCTCAGAGGCGTCCATCATGCACAGGGCTACGATGTTGATCTTGTCCGCCGCCAGTTGGTGGCAAACACGTGCCAGGATTCCCGGCTTGTTCACCAGGAACACGGAGAACTGCGTATCCACCCGGATTGCACTGCCTTTCATCTCTGCACTCCTTGAACCCGGGATGCCGCACCCGCTTCGCGGGCCCGGCCGCTCGAACTACCTCGCCCCCAGACCACACCTCCCCCACCGCCGGCCCGGCCGGCTGGCAACAGCGGCCTGAACCCCCTATGATCCGGTCGCAGGGCTGCGTGCCCCCCCGTCCCGGCTGCCCGTCGGCCCGCGCGACCCGACCGAAACCCCACAACCCAAGAACTGCCCATTATGGCCGCACCCTCAAAGTGCTCGTCGTCGCATGCCTGGCGCCGCAACATCGTTGACTATATCGCCGATCACCCCGACCGACCACTCAAGCCGCGCGCTTTGGCCCGCGCCCTGGACGTGCCCGACGCGGACTACCCCGAGTTCCGCGGACTGATCCGCGCGCTGATCGACGAGGGCATCCTGGACCTCGGGCCCGGCCGAGCCGTCGTCCTGCCGGCCCAGACCGGGCTGCTCGTGGGCACCTTCCGCCGCGACGCCCGCGGCCACGCCCGCCTGCAACGACCGGGACAGCCCGACTTGCTCGTCCGCCGCGGCTTCACCCAGGGAGCCCTGCATGGAGACCTCGTCGCCGCCCGCCTCCTCAGCCGCCGGGGCCACCACGGCATCCGTACGGTCGAGATAACCCGCATTATCACGCCCGCCGAAATCCGCTGGACCGGCATCCTCGAACGTCGCGGCAACCGCTGGTTCGTTCAGCCCCACGGCCGAACTCCCGCCCCACTCGTCCGCATCGACGACCCCACCGCCAAGGCAGCGCGACCCGGCGACATGGTCGTCGTCGAACCACTGCAACGCCTCGCCGACAGCCCCGAAGTGCCCGGCGTCATCGTCGAGCGGCTCGGCGATCCGACCCGCACCGAAACCAAACTCCGGGCCGTCATCCGACGCCACGGAATCCCCCTCGAGTTTCCTCCGGATGTCCGGCTGGCCGCCCAGGAGGCCGCGGCGTCCTTCGACCCGGCGGCGCTGCGCGGGCGCACCGACCTCCGCGACCTGCTCACGGTCACGATCGACCCGCCGGACGCACGCGATTTCGATGATGCTATCTCCCTGCGGGACCAGCCGGGCGGTCTGGCGGAGCTGGGTGTGCACATCGCCGACGTCGCCCATTTCGTGCCGCTGGATGGCCCGCTAGACCGCGAGGCCCGCCGCCGGGGCAACAGCGTCTATCTGCCCGGCTTCGTGGTGCCGATGCTGCCGGAAACGCTCTCCAACGGCGTCTGCAGCCTCCAGCCGGACCAGCCGCGCCTGGCCCAAAGCGTGTTCGTCACGTACGACCAGGCCGCCAAGGTGCGCGAAACGCGCTTCGCCCGCAGCGTCATTCAGTCCCGCCGTCGGCTGACGTACGAGCAGGCTAGCACCGTCCTGGCCGGCCATGACAGTGATCTGCCTGCCGAGGTGCTGGACATGCTGCGCGGTTCCGGGGCTCTTGCCGAGCGCATCCGCGGTCGCCGACAGCGCGATGGGATGCTCGTGCTGACGCTGCCGGAGGTGCAGATCGAGCTGGATGACGACGGGAACGTCGTCGGGGCCGGCCCGGCCGAGACGAGCTTCTCGCATACCATCATCGAGATGTTCATGGTTGAGGCGAACGAGGCCGTCAGCCGCCTGCTGCGTCAGAATGGCGTGCCCCATCTGCGCCGCATCCACCCGCCGCCGGACAGCACGCAGGCCACACCGCTGCGCCAGTTGGCGGCCACGCTCGGGCTGAAGCTACCCACGCAGTTCGACCGCCGGACGCTGCAACGCCTGCTGTCAGCCGTGCATGGTCGGCCCGAGGAGCCCGCGGTTAACCTGCTGCTGCTGCAGTCACTCTCCCAGGCCTGCTACAGCCCCAGCCACGAAGAGCATTTCGCGCTGGCCAGCAAGGACTACTGCCACTTCACATCCCCCATCAGACGCTACCCGGACCTCGTGAACCATCGCCTGCTGACCGCGCAGCTCACGCGCAGCCGGCCAGGCCGCCCTGGCCGCCGCCGGAAGACGGAACACGCCGCGCCGGACTTGGCCGACCTGGGCAGCCATACCAGCGGTACGGAGCGCCGCGCCATACAGGCTGAGCGCGAAGCCAAGGCACTGCTGCTGATCGAACTAATGAAGGACAAGGTTGGCGAGGAGCTGGATGGGGTCGTGATCGGCGTCACCTCGTTCGGCGTGTTCGTGCAGGTGCAGCCCTACCTTGCCGAAGGGCTGATTCACGTCTCTGACTTCGGCTCGCACGATTGGAGCTACGATCGGCTGTCGGCTTCGTGGACCGCTCGCCAGTCGGGCCGAGTCGTTTCAATGGGACAGCCGCTGCGCGTCAGGGTCGCAGCCGTGGACGAGCGGCGAAGTGAGATGGCACTGGTGCCTGCGGGGCGGGCCTTGCTGGGCGCGCCGCGGTCCGCCGCAGCAGGTCGCTCGCCGAAGAAGAAGTCCGATAAGCGCGGAAGGAGTGCTGCAAATTCGAGAAAGAAGCGCAAATAAAAAAGAGGGCACCAGGGGCCCTAAGGCGTCCCGGTGCTCTCCGGAGGGGAAAGAAGCCAGTTACTTACGTAGGGACCATGTTCTCCTGGCAAGGTCCGGTATTATTTATTACTCCTGTAGTATAGCCAGAAATCTCGTGTCGTCAAGACGTTGGCAAACAATTATCCGCCACGTCCCATTCTATCATCGTCAGGCTGTCCCCGGCTAATTAGGGAAACTGGCGAACCGCGCCAGAAATTCACTCCGGAGACCAACTGACCCATAACTTGCAGGTCACATACTACTTACGCAAATAGTCGGCCAAGGTTCACGAATTCTCGTCCGAAAACTCATCCACGAGCCCACGGGCAATACTTCGCCTTTCCCGGATGGCCACCGTGAACTATTTTCCAACGCAGAATCGTGAGTAAATGTGCCCCAAAATGACCTCAATTGCCTCGCCGTGAGCGGTTCCGGATAACGCCTCATACGCTACCCGAAGTTCCAGCGAAACAAGCTCTGGCAACCTTATTTCGCCACCTCCCTCTCCCACCAGCTCAAAAGCCCGCTCCAACGCGAATGCGGCCACCTGAGCCGCCTCGCCTACACCGGCAGCGTCAGCAGAACACGCGCGCCCCGAAACAACGCGTCCCAGAGCCGCGCCCAACTCAGCCAACCCCGCGCCCGTCAGACCGCTCGTACATACCTCAGCCGCGAAGCCCGCCGGCGGGGCGGCGTTCGGCGAGGAGACCGCCCGGTCCGCCTGGCTCCAAACCAGCAGTCGGCTGGGCGCATCAATCCGTCCTAGCGCCGTCAGCTCATGCGGTTCCCAAACTGTGCCAACCGCATGCACCCACAACACAACATCCGCCTGCTGAGCGGCACTCTCGGCTGCCAGATGCGCAGCCGCCGCCAACTCGTCCGCACTCTGGCCAAGTCCGGCACAGTCCTGTAGCACCAGCGCCATGCCGCCCAACTCCACCTCCGCCGACAGAACATCACGCGTCGTCCCCAGCACGGGCGAGACGATCGCCCGGTCACTTCCGACCAAAGCGTTGAACAGCGTGCTCTTCCCGGCGTTGGGCAAACCGGCCAACGCCACGTGTGGCCGTCCGGCCCGCGGCGCGAACTGCTCGCCCTCGCAGCAGGCGGCCAGCTTCTGCCGCATCTCGCCGAGCACCCCGCGCAACTCCCCCGCGGTTACGAAGCAAGTGTCCTCCTCTTCAGCGAAATCGATCCCGGCTTCGACGCGGCTCAGCAGGTCGGCCAGATCCGCACACAGGCCCGCGCGCAGCGCGTCACGGGCCGCCCGCCGTTCGCGCTGTATCCGCCGCACCTCCCCGGCACTGCCGACCGTGATCGCGGCCAGGACATCCTCAACCTCGTCGGCGTTCAGCCGGCCATTCAGATACGCACGGGCCGTGAACTCCCCCGGCAGCGCCCGCCGCGCACCACGACCAATCAGCGCCGCGCACATCTCACGCAGCAGGGGCAGACAGCCGACCGTGTGCAACTCGGCCAGGTCCTGCCCGGTATAGCTGCGCGGCCGGTGGAACCAGTGGACCAAGGCCGGTACGGACATATCCGCAACGCGCAGACGGCATTCAACACAGCGTGGCCGCCCCGTAGCCACCGACGCGATTGGTGGCACCCCCAAAGCCCCAGCGAGCGCGAAGCTCTCCGGCCCGCTCAGCCGCACGATGCCCAGCGGCCGCGCCTCCCAGCCACTCGAGACGGCCACAATCGTGTCATCTATCGCCGGGAAGATCATGGCCGGCGCCAAACTAGGGAACTGGGCCGGTGGCGGGTTCGGATACCGTCGCCGGCGGCGCGAAATCGATGCGGGCCACATGCCATTGCGCAGCGGCGTTGCGGACGCACTCCAGCCGGATGATCGCCGGACCGCCTGCCGCATCGGCCGGCACGTGCACGTGTACCGCCGCGGCGGCCGCCGGATCGCCCACCACCTCCGCCCGCTCCAGGGCCAGACCATCCAGGTAATACGCCACGATCGCCTCCCAGCCCTGGACGTAGCGGGCGACAATCAAGTCCGGGTCGGCGACGCGGCCGCGCACAATCCTCTCATACCGCCGCACGATGCTCTCGCGGGCCGCCATATCGGCCAGATGCTCCCGGTAGTAGTTGACGGCCGGCAAATCGTCATTCAAGTGCGCCGCCCGCAGCAGCTTGATGCAGCGCAGCACGCTCAGCGCAGCTTCCCGCGGCGAGCCCAGCGCGACGCTGAAGGCCTCCGCCGGCTGCGTCGCCGTGACCTGCTGTCCGCCGCCGTCGGCCGGCTCACAAGCGCCCGCCCATACAAGCACCGCCGCCAACCCCACCAACACGGCCGCGCGCCCCAGCCGAAGCCGCCCGCGGAGCGAGCTGACTCGCGGACCGGCAGGGGTGGGCGCAGCAGCGCCGGTCAGGGCCGTCGGTCGCCTGTTTGTCCGGCCGAAGCGTGCCACGTCAACACCCTAGTCCATGCAGTCCGGCTCTAGCTTCTGGAACAGGATTTCCGGTTTGCCCAGCGCGTGCCCGGCCGGCAAAGGCGCGGGGCAATGCCAGCGAATACCGTCCGCCGGGAGGTTCAACATGCCCAGCAGCCGTCCGGCCGCGGCCGGCATGAACGGATACGCCATGAGCGCCAGTTGGTGCGCCGCGTCGATACAGGCGGCTATGGCCGCGGCACAATCGTCCGGATTCTCCGTGCGGGTCCGCCACGGCTCGCGCACGCTGAAATACTCGTTGCACAGGCGTGCAAAGGCCATCAGCTCCTCCAGCCCGGCCCGGAAGCGATAGCCCGCGATGTGGGCGCCGACCTTCTCGATGGCCGCCGCGCCGGCCGCCAGATGGGCCCGATCCTGCTCGGTCCGTGCAGTTGCCGCGGGAACGCGACCCTCACAGTAGCGGGCCGCAAACGTCAGGCTGCGATTCACGAAATTGCCGAAGGCGGCGACCAGCTCGCTGTTGTTCCGCTGCACGAAATCGCGCGGGTCGAACGCGGTCCGCGAAGACTCGGGGGCGATGGCGGTCAGGTAGTAGCGCAGCGCGTCGGCGTCGAAGCGCTTCAGGAACTCCTCGATCCACACCGGCGAGTCGGCCGCGGTTTGGCTCTTGCTCACCTTCTGATCAGCATCGCTCAGGCGAATGTTGACGAAGTTGTTGGCCACGACCGCCGTCGGCAACTGGTGCCGCCCGTCGGCCATGAGCATGGCCGGCCAGATAAGCGCGTGAAAAACCGTGTTGTCCTCGCCAATGAAATGGACAACGGCCGACTCGGGGTCGCACCACCAGCGCTCATAGTCGCGCCAGTCGCCGGACTGGTCCTGGCAAAGCTGGGCGGTAAACGAGATATAGCCGATCGGGGCGTCGAACCACACGAACAGCACTTTGCCCTGCGCGTCCGGGTCGTCCAGCGGCACCGGAATGCCCCAGGCGATGTCGCGCGTCATGGAGCGTTCGGGTAGGCCCTGCTTGATCTGCCCGAGCGCGAAGTTCAGCACGTTCGGCCGCCACTGGCCCTGCTTGGACTCCAGCCACTCCCGCAATGGCTGCGCGAAACGCTGCAAGCCCAGGTGCCAATGCGTGGTCTCGCGGACGACCGCCGGCTGGCAGCTGATCTCGCTCACCGGGTTGATCAGCAACAACGGGTCGATCATCTGCCCGCATTCATCGCACTGATCACCCGTGGCCCGCTCGGCCCCGCAGTGGTGACAACGCCCGCGCACGTAGCGGTCCGGCAGGAAACGCTCCGCCTGCGGGTCATAAAGCTGCCTGGTCTGCAACTTGCGGAAATGGCCCTGCGCGTGAATGCGGCTGAAAAACTCCTGGCTGAAGCGCTCGTGCATCTGCACGAAGCCCGGCTGGTGCGTGCCCCCGTAAACGTCGAACTGGATGTTCAGACCGGCAAAGTCGGCGCGCTGGCGCGCGTGGTAATGGCTGGCGATTTCCTGCGGTGTACGACCGCTCTTGACGGCCGCAATCTCGATCGCCACGCCGTTATCATCGCTGCCGCAGATGAAGCGGACGTCCCGCCCGGTGGCCCGCAGGTAGCGTACGTATGTATCGGCCGGCAAGTAGGCCCCGGCCACGTGGCCGACGTGCAGCCGCCCATTCGAATACGGCAAACCGGCGGTCACCAGATAGCGGCTTGGCATGCGTTCCCGTGCTCCTGTGCAGCGTGCGAAACACGTATGCTAGCCGGCGCCCCGCGCTCACGCAACGCGCCCGGCCGCAGCGCTACCCTACTGCCGCAGCACATCCCAACCGGCCGCCGGGTCAACAGTAACCCCGCGCCCCGGCCTTGGGGACAGCCGCCCGGCGACGTCCGAGCGCCGCCTAACGGTTACGCGATGGTCACGTTGCCAAACAGGACGTACACGAATACGCCCAGGATCACGAGCACCAGGACGTTCCAGTACCAGGTCCCGTCGCCGATTCCGAAAAACATGACAACACCCTCACCAGCCCCCAGCGACCAGCCATCGGTTTCGCCCAGCCCTCAGACCGGCTTGTGGCCCGCTACTGCAGCTGCAGCCATCCAGTCTGCGAAAAGGCGAAGATGTACAGCAACGCAACCAGCACGAAACCAATGACCGAGCCCGTCGTTCCGTCAAAGAACCACTTCAGCATGGCATCCATCTCCATGGCAGTTGCAGAGCGCGCCTTGCGTTGCGCGCCCCACAAAGGAAACGCGTCGATCAGCCGTGTCATACGGATGATCGACGCGTCAACTCGGCACGCCGTCCGTGCGGCGTGCACTTCTCGGTCGAGCTACGTGATCAGGTTTTGCCCGGTCAGCAGAAAGAAAACGACCACAGCAATACCACCGAACACGAGCCACCACCACCAATTGCTCCACATAGTCTCACTCCATTGCTCTACTGCACCACTCGCTTCGGCCCCGCCGCGCCGACGGGAACCACCGAAACGCATGTCCGAAATATTACGCGCCGATTCAGGTCACGTCAATTGCTTCGCGTGGCCGGCAACGACGCGCTACGTACAGCCTGCCTACGTCGGCAGATTGAACTGTCCAGCAAGGAACAGGTAACCAACAGCGATAATCCCGATCCAGACCAACCAGTGCCACCACATCTTCATGGCCTTGCTCCCTTGCCAAGCCCGACACGCTCTGGCCCCGCCGCGCCGACGGGTAGCACCGAGCGCCAGATCGGCCAATATAATTGGGCTCGGTTTGGCGTCCGTCAAGACCTGTAAAACCAAATTTTTCTCTCTCGCCCCCCGGCGACTCAAACGCCGGCCGCGGAAACTCCTCGCGGCCGGTCGCGACGCTGCCAACGACAATGCTCACGCCGGCCGCTTGAGTACTATGCTTCCAGCCAGTCGCCGATGACGGAAAAGCGTCACGCGCGACCTGCGATTTCGGCAAACATTGCCCAAGTGACTGACCCACAATACCTTAAATTCAAAGCATAGTGCTCGCGCGCAAGTCGTCCGCACGACGGTTGCCTTCCGCGCCGCCCACCTCCCCGGCGCCGCCCGAGCAGCGCGGCGCCGACCTACGGCGGCCTCCAGAACAGACCGGCCCGCGCACGCCTCGACTTCAGCCGACGACCCGCCAGTGCCGGCCAAGCTCGACCCACGCCGCGCTGAGGCAAATCACGGTCAACTGACCCCGGCGCCCGGCTCGGCCCGCGGCTGCCCTGACAGACAACTAGTCCGCAGCGGCCACCAGGAAGCCCACGAGTGCCGGCGGCGCCCTTGCCCCGCCGACACACCGCCGCCCACCGATTGCGGACACAGTGTCACTCGTCTTCTGCCCCCACTGTTCTCCTGGCGTACTGCACTCTGGAGCCCGTGCGATAGCCGATGTGTGGCCGGTCACTGGAATCCAGCGCCAGGCACAACTGTGCATCCGATGACAGCCCCGCGTCAAACAACTCCGTTACCCAATCTGCACCCGGCCGCGTCAGATACGCCGCACTGTACCCGCAACTGGCGTGACGAAGCACGCTTACAATGTGCGGCCGTCCCGACGAGTCAATCCTCAATGACGAGGTCGCGGACGAGGAAACGTACCCCAGAACAGCGACCGTCTCGACCGTCCAACCGCCACCCGCGCCCATCGCACACCTTAACGTCTTTGTGGCTAAATCAATGAAACTGACGTACGGCTGATCATCTGCATCCAAAGCCAAGGAGCATCCGCGAATGGCGCCATCCCCCGTATAGATGCTCAGCGCTACCCACGACCCCCCGGCCTGCGCGGCGTACCTGAGCGTGTACCCGACGTCGTAGCAGATGTGGGCGTTATTCTCAGAATCACACGCGATCGCAACCTTTGACGTGCCTACACCAGACTCCAGGTTCTGAATGATCCAGGTTGACCCATCCCAGTATGCATGTCTAAGCCTTCGCGCTGAGCCAACGACGTACGCGATATGTGGGTGGTCATCGGAATCCAGGGCAATGGCGCAAGTATACGCACTGGTTTCGTCGACCAGTTCAATCGCCCATGATGAGCCGGTGTGGTACGCATACCACACCCCACCGTCCCGATAGCTAACGTGCGGTGTGCCCTCGCTGTCGAGCGCGAGCGCGAACTGCCCGTGCGATATGCCGCTTGCGACGATTGTGTCTATGTGCCATTCTGGGCCCACCTGGCATGCGTATTGCAGCGCAAATGGACGTGCGCCGACGTAACACATATGCGGAGCATCTTGTTCGTCTGTTGCCATGCTCACCCCCTTGTATGGCACGCCGACCTCAATCGTCTCGATCGACCACACCTCATCACCGGTGGAGAAGCTCCATACCGGCCCGCTTGTCTCAGCGCCGTACCGGTCTCGCGCGACTATCTGCCAGTAGTACGTCGTGTTGCTCTGCAGCGTTCCGGTGTCCCAGATCAAGCCCGTCTGCGCACTGGATACCAACAGTTGTGGAATCGGGTTGCCGGCTTCAAAGTACACGTCGTAAACCGCCCAGTCCGTTACATCGGGATCCCCGCCACTCCAGCTTATGAATGGCCCACCCACGCCCGCGCCACCGTCGTCAGGCACCGGGCTGTGTGGCACATGCGGCGGCCGGTTCGGCGGCAGCGGCCACTCTCCGGGACTGAGCAAGGCCTGCACGAACGGGTCGATGTCAAACCCGTTCAGGACGCCGTCGTAGTTGCAGTCACCGTGCAACACTGCCGGAACCAGGTACTGCGCCTGGTACGCTGCCGGATCGGTGAGACCGAGCACGAACGGGTCAATATCGAACACGTTCACGACGCCGTCGAGATTCATGTCCGCCGGCACAAACGGATTCATCAGCGGGTACAGGTCGCTGTGACCGTTTTCGGGAATTACATACGGCGTGTCACCCAGCCCGTCGCCGTCGGCGTCCACGCTGGTATTGTCCGACCAGTGATTACCGACATTCAACTCCGGTGAGTACCAGTAATTGGGCTCGTACGGTGGACCATAGCACTCCCAGGCCTGAATACCCCCGTCGTTATTGCCAACAAAGTTGTTGTGATGAATGACATTGCCATATCCACCGCATATGCACATATCGAAGAGTATGCCATAGCCCTCATTGTTGAGAAACCTGTTGTAGGAGATTTCGTTGTACCAGGCATACCACATCCGGATACCCTCACCATTGTGCGATATGGTGTTGCCCTGAATCAGATTGGACCCATCGTACGGATCATGTGTGAAGTAGATCGCCGAGTGCGTGTTGAAGGATAGGACATTGCCGATTATGTAGTTGTAGCAGTTCTCCCACGCATCTGGCTGATCCTTGGTCAGAATGCCGTAGTGGTTGTCGCTCAGCAGGCAGCGCTCAATGGTGCCGTAGGAGAAGCCGCTGAGCAACATTCCGACCGCATTGCCGGTGAGTCGGCAATCAGCTATGCGCGCGTATTGGACGTTGGATGTCCGAAGGCCGCACCAGGTTGGATCCCATTCCCAAGGTGCGCCCATGCCCCCGTGCTGAATCGTGAAGCCCTGTATCGTCAACCCGTCGGCCGTAAGATGAACCACCGGCCCGCTGCCACCGCCGTCAATGATCGTGCTGGCCGCATCCTCGCCCTGCAGCACGATCTGCTTATCCAGCACTACGTGCTCGAAATACGTGCCCGCCCGCACATACACCGTGTCACCCGGCGCGGCCGCTTCGATCGCCGCCTGAATAGTCTCGTATTCATCCGGAACGATCAGCGTCAACCCGGTCGCCGGCACCAGCCGCACCGCGCGCGGCTCAGGCGCTGCTGAAAACGGCTCGCGGTGACGCCCATCGCACACGCCCAGGCCACCAGCCGGCGAGAATCCGTCTAGAAACCCCGACCCGGCCGCGTGCATCCCCCGCGGCGGCGCGAAGCTCCCATCGAACCGCGCCTCCGGCCCAGCCTGGAGCGAACCCGCCGGCTCTGTGCCGAGCGCCTGGCTCGGCGAACGCAGCCCGGCCGCGATAACCAACACAAGACCCACACCCGCAAGAATAGCCCGCCGCTTGTTCATGTCCTTCCTCCTTTTCCCCGTGCTGCGCGTGGGCGATTCGAAGAGATGCGCAACGCCCGCAGCAGCAGGATCGTGGACGTCGACGTCCCCGGACGTCTGCTCACAGTGTACCACCCGCCGCATCTCAGGCAAAGGGCGTTTTTTTTTGATGAGCCGCGCGCAGAATCCGCGTCGCTGGCACCCATGCCCCCCCCGGGGCCAATTCTGAGGCGGCGTCAACGATGCGGTTTGGCGGATGAACCCCGGCGCGCAGCCATCTTGACCGCGGTACTTCCGCGGCCGCTTACAGCAACGCTGCAAGCCGATTAGCCCGCCGCAAGACGCGCTGGATCGTTCGGTCTCGGTGACCAAACCTGCGATCCAGAGCCGCCGTCAGCGATCAACGTCCACCACCCGCCACGGCGGACCGGCTCTGGGCCGACGCTGCTTCCGCGGCTGGCTGCTCTCCCCCGTTACGCGACCGTGCCATTCTCCAGCAACGCCTCCAGCAGGAGAGGCAGGTAATCAGACATGCTGCTCATCAGGTAGTAACCCACATCCGTCATGCAGGAGCCGAGCGACAGCAGCAGCCCGCTCGCCAGAACAACAGCCATGCACTTCCCGGTCTTCATGAATATCCTCCAAAAGGGCATCGTGGTGAGGTTATGTACTGCGCGCCGCCCAAGCGGTCAAGCGGCACCGGCCAACCATAGCGCGTCATGCCGGCGGTCATCGTCCTCGAACGTCCCCGGCCTCAGCCACTCCGCGCCGCGCGCTGGAACGTCAGCGTTAGGACGAAACACCGCTCCGCATCCACGCGCGCCGTCGCCTGTCCGCCCATGGCCTCCATCGCACGCCGAACCAGCGTCAACCCCAGTCCGCAGTTAAGGCCGCTGCGGCTGCGTGCCGCGTCGGCGCGCCAGAAGCGATCGAAAACGCGCCCGGCCTCGGCAACGCTCAGCTCGCAGCCGGCATTCACGATCGTGAGCCGACAGCGCGGCCCAACATCGTCAAGCTCCGCGGTTATGCGGCTGCCATCGGGCGCGCACGTGGCCGCGTTGGACAGGGCGTTGGCCAGGACCACGTCCAGCAGCGGCCCATCGGCCAGAACCGGCAGCTCTTCAGGATCCCGCACTGCAAAAACTACGCCGCGCGCCGCCGCCCGCGCGCCCACCCGGACCCAGTGCTGCTCCAACCGCGGCGCCAGGGCCAGGGGGCGCAGCTCCAGCTTCATCTGCCCGGCTTCCAAGCGCGCCAACACAAGCAGCTTCTCAACCAACTCCTGCAGAGCCGTGATCGCGTCCAGCACCTCGCCCAACGCCGCCCGGTACTCGTCCGGCTCCCGCTGGCGACGCAGCGTGATCTCCGTGATCGTGCGTACCTCCGACACCGGCGTGCGCAATTCGTGCGCCACGTCCGCCGTGAGTGCCCGCTCACGTTCGAACGCCTCGTCCAGCCGCCCTAGCAAGCCGTTAAGCTGTCTAGCCACCGCCACAATCTCACGCGGTACACCGCGGTCATCGATACGCTGCTTCAGGCCGGTCTCGTCCAGCGCCCCGATTCGCCGCGCCACCCGCGCCAGCGGCCGCAACCCGCGACCAACCACCAGCCACGCCACGCCGCCCGACACCGCCATCGTCCCCAACGCGGTCGCCGCCAGCAGCATGCCCAGAAAACCAAGCTGCTGCTCAAGCTGCACCGTGCTCGCCGCCGCCACCACCGTCAACTCAGCCGGGGGCGTCCGCCGCGGCCCGGGCAACAAGTGCGGCACGCGGAACTGCACTCCCACAGCCCGCCCCGGCCGGCCGTCCGGCAGCGTGATCGCCGCAAACCGCGATTTGCCAATCGCCGTCTCTAGACGCGGCAGGTCCAACTCCCCGAGCGCGGCTGAGCGAATCACACGCTCCCGCGACCAGGGCTCCCAGCGCGGCTCGCGCGGACCTCGCGGCGATGGCTCGGCGGACGGCGGCGGCGGGTCGTCAACACGCCGTGGCCACGTTTCTCCGGGCCGGCGCCCGGCCGACGGTGGACGGTCGTCTGGGTGGATGTCTTCGTCGCGCGACGGGCCAAGGCGACCCGCGTCCTCCGGCCCGCCGTCGAAGCTGGGCCGCGGAGCCGGCATGTCGATCGGCTGGTCGCTCCACATCTGAAACAGAATGCCAACGCCCGCCTGCACAACCGGCAGGCGCTCCAGGCCGTTGGTGTCAAACCAATGGCCGAATGGCCCGGGGTGCACGAGCAGCGTCAACGAATTCGCCGCCCCCAACAAAGCATCATCAAACGCGCGTTGCAGTTGCCGTCGCTGCACCACGTAAATCGTCGTGCCCGCCGCAACCTGCAACACCGCCATCCCAACCAGCATCCCCACGATGAGCCGCGACCGCAGCGACTGCATCATGAGTCCGCCCCCAGCACGTACCCCAGACCGCGCCGCGTCTGAATCAGGCTCTTAGTGCCCGGACGATCCAGCTTGCGCCGCAGATTGGCGATGTAGACATCGACGACATTGCTAACTGTGTGCGAGCGGAAGTCGTACAGATGCTCCCAGATATCGGTGCGGCTGACGGTCTCACCGGCGCGGTGCGCTAGGTACTCCAACAGCTTGTATTCCATGGCTCGCAACGTGACTTCCTGCTCGCCGCGCCACACCTGCCGCCTGGCGGTGTCGATGCGCAGATCACCTACTTCGATGACAGCACTATGCTTGCCGTATCTGCGGCGCACCAGCGCCCGTACACGTGCCAGCAACTCGTCGAAGGCAAACGGCTTGACCAGGTAGTCATCCGCGCCCAGGTCCAGGCCCTTCACGCGATCCGGCACCGTATCCTTGGCCGTCAGTATGAGCACCTGGTCCTCGTGCCCCGCCTCCCGCAAGCGGCGCAGAATGCTCAGACCGTCCATCCCCGGCACCATCAGGTCCAGAATGATCACGTCGTACGAATTGCCCAGCGCGTACCAGAGGCCTTCCTTGCCATCACCCGTGGCATCGACGGCGAAGTCAGCCTCCTCCAGCCCTTTCTTCAACCAGTTACGCAGCCGATCCTGGTCTTCGACTATCAGTACACGCATCAGTCTATTCCATGCCCGAACGGCCAAGACCAGGCCGCGTCACCGTTGCCGGCGTACGTTTCGCCGCGCGCTGCGCGGCAGTGTAATCCGAACGCCCATTGGCCACCGCGCAACCCGCGGCCAACTTCGGCTCGTCCCCCGCAAACGCCGACACGCTGCGTCCCAATCCGCGGCGCCGCCGGCCAGGCGACCAACACGTATCACGACCCACCATCGGAATGCCTGCCCCCAGCCTGCAACAGGCGCTGCACGCCCGGATGGTTCGGCGCCAACCGCGCCGCCCGAAACAGACCGCCAATGGCATCACCCGGCGGGCCACCCGGGCCACCCGGCGGCGGACCCCACGGCCCACCCGGCGGCGGCGGCCGCTGCCCCGAGCGCTCACCGCCCACAACATCGGCCGGTGGGCCCGGATGGCCGAACTCACGCGGCGGCCGATCCCGAAACCACGGCTTACCCGCCGCACCAGCAAACGGTCCGAACAGGCCCGCCGGCCTCGGGTGCTCAATGTACGGATTGACGTACTCCCAGACGATCCCGCCGCTCGCATTGACCTCGAACACGCGGCCCTGCTCACCCGAGCAAATCAAAGTGTTCCCGTTCGGCAGCCGCTCCGCGCCCGAAATGTGACTGGAGAAGAAGTCCACCTTGTTAGGCGCGGTGTACTCCCAGACAGGTGCGGCCGGCCCAAACGCCTTGCCACGCTCCAGCCGGTATCGGCCCGCCGCGTCCACCGGCGGGGCGATCTCCACGACTGAAGAGTAGCGGCCGGCTGGCCGGCCCGGACCGTTGTTGAAGACCATCAGATGTCCAGCGCCCGGCGCTCCCTCCGGGATCCAACGCACGTCGTGCTGCGCGAAAAACTGCTGATCGTCCGTGCCGCCCGCCCCATATGCGCGCGGATTGCCCCAGCGATACAGCAGGTCGCCGCCCTTGCCATAGCGCCCGCCGCGATGACCGGCCGCTTCCGCCGTGGTCGTGCTGTGATCGATTATCCAAACCTCGTTGAAGACGTGTACGCTCAACGCAATCTGGTCCAGCCGGGCGTTGTAGTCGAGCGCGTTCGTGTGGCACCAATCTGGGTGCCGCGCCTCGGCCGCCCCGACCATGCCCGGCAAGTGCCCCTCCGCCTCTTCCTCATCCGCCTGCACCGCACCCCCCACGTATCCCAGCGACCGCAGCCGGCGCAGCTCCGCCGGCGCCGCGCGCGGCACCGACCGGCGATAATTCACGTCGATCAACTCGGGATGGTCAGCAACCATGCCGTAGTTCGGCAGGCCCGGATCCACGTCCTGGACAAGATGATCCCAAACGTGCCATTCCCAGACGATCCGGCCACCCGTGGCACCCTCCGGCTTGACCTCGATAATGCAGTCCGGCCACAGTTCCTCGCCGGTCATCCGCCGGGGGTCGCGACCGGCCGCGAGCGCTTCGGCCTGCGTCTTCTTCTCCCACACAATCAGCAGCACGTTGCCATTCGGCAGCGGCTTGATGTCGTGATGCTGACAGCGCTGCTCATCCGCGCACACGTATTCCCAAATCACCGTGCCGTCCGGGGCAATGCGTTCGACGCGCCCGCCGATTCCTCCGCCGCCGAAATGCCGATTTCCCGGCTCCCGCCCAGCCCGCAGCAGGCTGCCGTCCTCGAGCAGGTAGGCCGCCTGGCCCGGCTCGTAGCGGCTCGGCCACGAGTGCACCAGGCGCCCAGCCATGTCCACCAGGTATGTTGTGGTCGAATGCAGCGGCGCGAACAGCGTGTAGCCCGCGAACGCCGCACCCGTGTTCATGATCAACCCGCGCCGAAGCCTATCCGCCTGACCATCGCCCGTCGCCGGCGGCCGCGAATCGCCACTGGCACCGGGCACCGCTCCCGGTGCCTGTGGCCTCACCGCCGCCTCCTCGCTCACGCCGGATTCAACCCCCTGCCAGTATCTCTGCGAGACCAGCAATACCGCCAACGCACAGACCACCAGCGGCAGCCCGAGCTGACCACGCCGTGCCAGGAAGCTGCCGGGTTTCGCGCGCATCGAACTACCTTCTCCTGTCAGGGCCAAGCATAGCGCTGCGCTCGCCGCGCCACCAACCGTGTGCAGAATCTCGTAGGCGGTCCTTCTTTCGAGCAAGCCGCCCAACGCGCTCCTTGAATCCTGCGGTCCCCGGCATTAACAGACGATGAAATCCCCACCTCATCGCCGTCGGGCGGCTGCTCCTGACCAGGTCCGGCCGTAACACCTTCGAAGAAACGATTTTACCAAACGTCGCCAGCCGGGCCCTCGGGGCGCGGAGAGTGGCCTACTATGGGCACTTTTAATCCTGGCTTCATCTGCGATTCAACATGATGGATCATGGCGCCGTGGATTCGTCGCCCGGTACTGGCAAGCGCATCGTGCGCCCCGACGACGTTGAAGGCCGCGCGGCCTTCGAGGCGAATCCCGAGAACGCGCTTTAACATAGGAGGAAGGTCATGAGGCGCGCTATTACCCTTGGTCTGCTGGTCTGCTTGCTTCCCGCGGCGTCGGCCGAAATGGTGATTTCCGAGTGGATGTACGCCGGCACAGACGGCGAATTCATCGAGTTCACCAACATCGGGCCGGATTCCATCGACATGACCGGCTGGAGCTTCGACGACGACAGCCAGGTGCCGGGAATCGTGGACCTGAGCGCCTTCGCCGTCGTCGCCCCCGGCCAGTCGGTGATCCTGACGGAAGCACTGGCTACTGACTTTGCCGCCGCCTGGGGCCTGACCGGCGTAGCCATCATCGGCGAGCTTTCGGCCAACCTGGGTCGCAATGACCAGATCAATCTCTACGACGCCAGCGACAACCTGGTGGACCAACTGAGCTACGGCGACCAGGACTACCCCGGCACGGTGCGCACCCAGAACAAGAGCTGCAACATCCCGGCGACGGACTACGGCTTCACGGAAGCCCAGACAAGCTGGGTGCTGGCTGAGGTCGGTGACGCGTACGGCTCGTGGATGTCGGCCGGCGGCGACATTGCCAGCCCCGGCATCGTTCCGGAGCCGACTGTGCTGGTCCTGCTCGTGACCGGCGGCGCCCTGCTCGGCCGCCAACGCCGCTGAGCGACGGGACACGACCAAGCCGGGGTGATCTCACGCACTCCCGCGCGTGATGGACGGCCGCTGCGCGTGATGCCCAGCCGGCAAGCGCGCCATTAAGGGCTGGTATCGAGCCGGAAAGCGGCGGTTCGGAGGCGAGCGGCTGCCCGGGGCCTCTTTATTCAGTTGTCAAAGATCCGCTCCGGTGCTGCGCTGAGTGACCGCGAGAGACTATGAAAGCCGGGTCTCCTGGCGGTATACCGCCTTACGGGCTCGGCCGTTGGGGTCAGCCCAAAGATGAAGTCATCATCTTGAAGGAGACCCGGCCATGTTGATTTTGGCACTGGATTTGGGCGCGAGCAAGTCGGTCTTTTGCCGGTTCGATTCGATCACCGGCGAATGCAGCCTGAGCAACGTGGCCACGCACAGCGGCACGCTACGCCAGCTCTTTGCCCGCCGCCAGCCCGAACTGGTGGTCGTGGAGATCTGTCCGCAGGCCGGACTCGTATAGGACGTCGCCGCCGACCTGGGCCTGGGCGACCGCCAGGAGCCCGCCGATCCCGCCGCGTATCGGCATCATTTCGGTCGTGCAACCACGCATGTGAGTTTCTCGTCTGCCAAGCTCATATGCACGTACCGTACTGTCGCTGAGTCCTTTGACTGGAAGAGCAGGTGACCTTGCTGCGGATCGCGTGTGTTTCGAACTAAGAAACGGTCCGGGGCGGTTGCGCGGTCATCCTCGTTGGGCTGCATTGGGGGTAGGCCTTCACAGTCAGCAAGAGCCTTGTGCGCATATTTGATGGCGAGTTCTTCACTCAGACTGTCGGCCGTGACTTCGAAGACGTACGTGCTTGTGCGGGACTCCTGCGCGTGCTGCAGGCCGCGTTTCAGCGCAAATGCTGCGCCGCCAATCGCCACGGCAGATATGAGCACCGCAGCAACCAGCATCTTGGTCAACTTCGTTGTCATCCGCACTTACCTCCTTGGGGCTGGAATGCGTCCTGACTCCGGTGCAAAGCCAAACCGAGGGCAAGACAGGCCACACGCACGTTGCGCGTCCCTAACCCTCGCGGTGAGGCGCCCATGATACGGCTCGTCGCAGGGGCGGCGGTCGCACTGCGAGCGACCTGTTGCTTAACGCTACTCATCCGCTGATTCTACGGGCGGCGCCGGCGTTCGCGCCGCTTCAAAGGGCATCCCGCACTCCGGGCACCGGGGGGACGTCAGGCCGATCAGCAGATACCCACACTTTCTGCACACACCGTCACGGCGGCGCCGACGCGCGCGCCAGAAGAAGAGCACGCTGCCCAGCGCGAATAACAACGGAAACAGCCAGGCCGGGAACGTGATACATACGAGGTACGTGTCCCAGCGCCACAAGTTCCAGCTGTTCCAATAGTACTTGGGCGGGCCGTCGAAGACCATGTAGTCGACACGAATGGGAGACAGCTTCAATGCCAGCAGTGCTTCGCCATCGATAATGAAGGTGACCCTGCCGAAGTCTATGTGACACTGATGTGGGCCGATCACAGCAGCGATCATCGTGTATGCACTCATCAGGCATACACCTATCGCAAGCCCACAGCACAGCAGGCAGAGGACCCCAAGCCACCAAGGCAGCGGTCGCTTGCGCCTCATGTTGCGTTCATTCCCCGCGGCGCCCTTCCCTGCGCTGTTCGGCGTCATCTTTCCTGCGCTGTGTGAGTTCACGATCAGCCTTGCGCCGTGCCTCCCGATATCTTTCCTGGGCCTCTCTGCAAGCGTCGCGTTCTGCTGACGGACATGGCGCCTCGTCCGAATAGGCCCGGCAGGTCTCGTACTTTTGGAACCAGTAATCCATACGCCGGAGGCAGCCCTCGGCGTGTGACACATCCGTCATTGCCACACATGAAGCCAGGGCGCCTGCCATACAATCGGTGCTTGCCGTGCTGGCCCGGCACTCGTCACTCGGGTCATCGTGACCGGCCGGCTTGCAATGGTCAAATTTGGCCGCGTGCGTCCGCTCGTGCACCTCCGTACACCTCACGATAGCATCGTTCGCAACCGCCAAGCCGTGGTGCTCTCTTTCGAGCCAGGGGGCGGATCGAATGTTGTTCGCACACACGCACCAACACGGCTTGCCACCCTCACACAATGCTTGCCCGTAAAGCCCTGCTTGCTTGCAGGGCGTCTCGCAGTCAGTGCACGTGCCGTACGGCTTGGCCGGCCTCCTTTCGGCCTCGTCAGGCTTCTCGCCGGGGCGGCGGGGAGACCCGCCGAGAGCGTCGATCCAGTTGATCGGGTCGTTCAGGAAGCTTACTTTCAGATTCAACCCGCCCTCTTCGCCCAGCGGATCCGGGCTGATCCACCTTCCCAGCCGCGCCGAGTAGTAGCGGTAGCCCCAGTAGCCCAGGCCGGTTTCGGCGTCGTGGTATTTCGTGCTGAAGCGGATCGGGTTGGCCTCCGCGTAAGTGCAGCCGCTCAGGTCATTTACGACGCCGCCGTACGGGTCGTACTCGTAATGCGCCACGATGGCCGCCGGGGCCGAGCCGGCCGAGAGGTCCAGCACCTGGGCGACGTTGCCGTTGGCGTCGTAGGTGAAGACGTACTCGCCGGCGTCGACGCCGCCGGTGGATGCCGGTTCATGGCAGTTGCTACCACAGATACAGGAACCGCTTCTCGAACGGCAAAAAGGCATCGGGCCTCACGCGGCCGCTCTCCTCAATGACGAGGTTCCGGTAGCTGTCGGCCCGCGAGTCCATTACCACGCCGTTGGCCACTATCCGGGAGGTGCCAACGGTAATCTCGGCTGCGGGCCACCTTAGCGTCCCGGTACCGCTGACAAGGAAAAGCCCACCCCCCTTGCCCGTCTCCTCAACGCAAAGGCCGTCTACCTGCAGGAAGGTGCGCAACTCCGCCGGATCGAAGTGGGTCCAGATGTACACGCGCGGCGTCTGCAGGTCAAAGGTCGAGCGTCTTTGTTGTGCGCAGCCTCCCAGGACCAGCATCGCCGAAATGACCAGCGTCCCAGCCAGTACTCGCTTGGCCATAGGTCATCCGTTCGTGCGTTTGAACGCACGAAAACAGCGGCGCTCGTTCGGGCAGTGTTCCCCGGCGAGTATCCTGTCGATCTCACGTTGGCGCACGGTCCCACCGTACTCGCGCATCATGTGCCCTGCGTGGCCCTTCTTCGGCTTGCCCGTGCAATAGCTGTACCTTTCGCGCAACTCCACATTACTTTGTTTGTCTTATCCCGTTGCCGCAAGCTTCGGCCCAGCCAATCACCGCCGCCTCAGGGTCATTTGGCACGTAGGCGCTCACGACGAGCCTCAAGCCGTAGGCTGGCAGCGTAGGCACGCCCAGGCAATGTACTCGTGCTTCGCCAGATTCTGTGAGCAACACCTTGAGGCGCCCGCGCCGCAACTCGCGCAGAGTAACATCACCCAGGCTGAAATCAGCAACCGTGTCATCAGTATGCTCGAGCAGCGCTGACACGAGAACGCCGTGGTATATGGCACGCTCGCGGGTGGCGACGCCTGGGCCTATCAGTTCAAATGCCAGCACGCGCTCTTCGACATCGGCGATCTCCGCAATCATGCGTATATTGTAAACGATTGGATCAGAGACACAACCGGTCATCATCGCGACAACGATCGCTGTTACGAGGAAGTCACACCGCACCATGATAGCTTCTCCTTGTGCGAGGACACCACAGACCGGACCGGCGCGGCATCAGCCGACACGCCCCTCAGCCCGGCCACGACGCTACAGGCTCTCCGACGAACCGGAGTGCTGCTCCGGCACCTCGGCCGCCGGGGCGTCATCCTCGTAGTCCGTGGGTGCGGCAGTCAAGTCCCCCTGCTCAGCCAGCAAGGCCCTGATGCGCGGGTGTTCGCGGTTAAGCTGCACGCCGGTGGCGGGAAACTCGGGGTTTCGCGGGTTGGGCACCTTTGTCATCGAGACCAGGTTCTCGGCCCGCAAGTGGTCGAGTACGACCTTGGCCTCATCGGGGGGAAAGCCCAGCCGCGGCAGCAGCTCACGGACGATGTAGCCGGCCCACATGAACCGGTGACGCCCCTCGAGGCGTACAAACTCGCGCAAAAACAGGTCGTAGCGGTCCTCGGTGGAGAGGTCGCGCAGCCCCGGCGCGGGCGCGCCTTCGCGGAAGCGCGATTCGTCAGGCCGGGTGGCGGGCTCTCCGCCGATGCGTACGGCGACCTGCCAAGTCTCCTCGAGCAGTTGCTGGAGGGGGGTCTCCGGGTGGAATGCGCGACCATTGCGGTCGTAAAAGGCCACCTGATCGATCTGGAGGATGCCGCGCAGAATTCGTTCGATCTCTGGGAGTGGTTCGCTGGCGTGGGTGCGGTTCAGGCCGGTGAGGATGCTTTCGAGGTGTGCCTTCCAGTTGAACATGATGAGCTGCCGTCAGCGGCGGCGCCCGGGGCCGCCAGGCGTTTCCGGGCGGCGCATAAAAAAAGTAGAACAGTGGACGCCGCCGGACGGCGGATTGCTCCGCCGCACCCCGCCGCAAAACAGCGGGTAAGAATGCGCTGATAGATCATTCCGGCCGGTTACCCGGTGGAACGTCTAGGTATCCCCTAGAAAGGAGGTGATCCAGCCGCAGGTTCCCCTACGGCTACCTTGTTACGACTTAGTCCCAGTCACCGGTCTCACCGTCGGCCGCCGCCTCCAAGATTAATTGGTTAGCTAAGCGGACTTCGGGTACTACCAGCTTCCATGACTTGACGGGCGGTGTGTACAAGGCTCAGGAACACATTCACCGCGTCGTAGCTGATACGCGATTACTAGCGATTCCGGCTTCATGGAGTCGAATTGCAGACTCCAATCCGAACTGAGGCGACCTTTTTGCGATTTGCTCCACCTCGCGGTATCGCGTCGCTCTGTAGTCGCCATTGTAGCACGTGTGCATCCCCGGGCATAAGGGCCATGATGACTTGACGTCATCCCCACCTTCCTCCGGCTTAACGCCGGCAGTCCCGCTAGAGTCCCCGGCATGATCCGCTGGCAACTAACGGCAGGGGTTTCGCTCGTTAAGGGACTTAACCCGACACTTCACAGCACGAGCTGACGACAGCCATGCAACACCTGTGCAAGTTTCACCCCGAAGGGCAGCCCGACCGAGTTCTCCCCGGAGGGCATCCAAGCATGTCAAACCCGGGTAAGGTTCTTCGCGTTGCTTCGAATTAAGCCACATGCTCCACCGCTTGTGTGAGCCCCCGTCAATTCCTTTGAGTTTTAGCCTTGCGGCCGTACTCCCCAGGCGGCACACTTAGTAGTTTTCCTTCGGCGCCGACGATATCAGAACCTCCGACACCTAGTGTGCATCGTTTACGGCGTGGACTACCAGGGTATCTAATCCTGTTTGCTCCCCACGCTTTCGGGTCTCAGCGTCAGAATCGGCCCAGTGCCCCGCTTTCGCCTCCGGCGTTCCTCTAGATATCTACGCATTTCACCGCTCCACCTAGAGTTCCAGGCACCCCTACCGACCTCAAGCCAGGCAGTTTGCCGTGCAGTTCCCCGGTTGAGCCGAGGGCTTTCACACGACACTTTCCAAGCCGCCTACACCCGCTTTAAGCCCAGTGATTCCGAACAACGCTTGCCTCCTCTGTCTTACCGCGGCTGCTGGCACAGAGTTAGCCGAGGCTTCCTTTGGGTCTGCTCCGCGCCAAGGGCTATTCGCCCTCTTTGCTTGCTGAACCCTGACAGCAGTTTACACCCCGAAGGGCTTCCTCCTGCACGCGGCATTGCTGGGTCAGGCTTGCGCCCATTGCCCAATATTCGTTACTGCAGCCACCCGTAGGTGTCCGGGCAGTGTCTCAGTCCCGATGAGGCGGGCCACGCTCTCACGCCCGCTACCCGTCGTAGGCTTGGTAGGCCGTTACCCTGCCAACTACCTGATAGGACATGGGCCGCTCCCAGACCGGTAGGCCGGTTTCCCGGTCCCCACCATTTGATCTTGCGACATCATCGGGTATTAGCCACACTTTCGCTAAAGAGCCCGAAGGCCCGTGGTTATCCCCGTGTCCAGGGTACGTTCCCATGCATTACGCTCCCGTCCGCCACTGACCGAACCCGAAGGCCCGATCCGTACGACTTGCATGTCTTAGCCATGCCGCCAGCGTTCGTTCTGAGCCAGGATCAAACTCTTCGAGTAAAATCGCTGACATCGGCCCGAGGGCCGAAATCTTCGATCGTTGGGCTCAAACACTCACGTCTGCATCGAGAATGTTCAAGCACTCCCACCGGTTTAGCGCCGGGCACACCGTGCCGGCACCGGCGGGTTTCGTGTCTTGGATACACGCCTACCGAGCCTTCGTGCAGAACGCTCGGAAAACGCCACATTCTCGCGGCTTTGTCCACTGTTCTGTTGTCAAAGATCAACTCGCTCCATTAGGCGAGGCCCGCCATCCTACCACACTTTCGCGCAGCCGCAAGCCCCCCAGCCATGAATTTTTTGCCCGCCTCCAACTACCACGCCACGACCAACACAAACCCCAGCCAGGAGCTCAGAAGGCCGATGTGTTAAAGTTATAGGACTATAAGTGGCCCCTGACGCGACACACGTGGACCGCGTATAAATTGCTCAGACACCGGCCCCGACCGGCCCGTGACAGCCCATCCCGGCTGCCGACCCGCCCCGGACGCCGGCGCGGTACGCGACGTACCCACGCCGCAGACCGATCAGCACTGTTTACCAGGAGACTTCCCCATGAATCGCGGCTTCCGCTGCTCCCTCACGTTGCTCTGCATCCAGACGGCCACCATTACGCTCCTTCTGGGCGGCTGCCCGCCCTTCTCGAACCCCGCCGACCCAAGCGATGAACCCGCCGCCAAATTGCTCCCGTTTCAGTCTGAGAAGGAGCTGCTCGACTACTTCCACGCACAGGCCATACGCCGCACGACCTGGCGCCAGGGCGGCGGCTGGTTACTCCCCGGGGTCGCCGAGGACCTTGCTGCGGGCGACGGCGCCTCCCCCACGAACGAAACCGCTGACTACTCGACGACCAACCTCCAGGAAGAGGGCGTCGACGAGGGCGACGTCTTCAAGTCTGACGGACAGTACTTCTACATCGCCAGGCAACGTCAATTGCGAATCGTGCGCGCGACGCCTGCCGGCGAACTGGCCGAGGTGGGGCGTCTGGACCTCGATACCGAAATCCGCGACCTCTACCTGTTCGACTCCACCGTGATTGCCCTCGGCACGGACTGGTCCTGGTCTGCCCTGGCCACCGAGCTGATCTGGCCGCCGTATCGCAGCGTATCCACCCTCAGCGTCTACCAGATCAACATTAGCGACCCGACCAACCCGACCGTTATCGCCGAACTCTCGCTCGACGGCGTGCTCGTATCCTCACGCCTCACCAACGGCCACCTGATCCTGGTGCTGACTGTTCAGCCGGAACTCCCCGGCGGACCAACCCGCACGGCCATCGAGAGAATGACGCTCGACGAAGTGCTGCCCAAGGCTCGTTTGGGAGGCGGTCCGGCCGAGGTGGCCGTGCCCTGGCAGCGCTGGCTCCGCCCAGCCGCCGCTGACGGCTACTGCATAACCAGCGTGGTCAGCCTGGACGCGGCCAACGTGGAGACCATCGTCGACTCCGTGGCCGTGCTCGCCAACGCCGGCACGATCTACGCCTCCACCGCGGCTCTCTACATAACTGACACCGGTTACACCACCTCCGCCGCACCACGCCTCCACACCGCCATCCACAAGTTTTCCTTCGAGGAAGACGGCACCACGCCGTATGTGGCCAGCGGCAATGTTCCGGGTCGACCGATAAACCAGTTTGCCCTGAGTGAGCGGGCCGGCTACCTGCGCGTCGCTACGGAAGTAACCAGCAGCGCTTGGGCGTGGGCCGGCGGCGCCGAGCTTTTCGGCGGGGACGTAGCCGTGTCGTCGGGGCAGGACACGGACGATGCGGACGACGCCGAGCCGCCCTATAGCGCCGTGTACGTCCTGGCGCAGGCCGGCGACGAGTTGCAGGTCGTCGGGCACGTGGCCGGCATCGCGCCGAATGAGAGCATGTACGCCGCGCGCTTCGTAGACGACCGTGCTTTCCTGGTGACGTTCGAGCGCATCGACCCGCTCTTCATTGTTGACCTTACCGATCCCACGCAGCCGCAGGTGCTGGGCGAGCTCAAGATCCCGGGCTACAGCGAGTACCTGCACCCACTGGGCGACTCGCACCTGATCGGCGTCGGCTACGCCGTCGAGACGTTCGAGCCCTGGGGCTTCACGGAGCCCTCCTCCGTACAGCTTTCGCTCTTCGACGTCAGCGATTGGTCGGACCCGCAACTCGTGGAGCAGATCTCCATCGGCGGAGCGTACAGCTACTCCGACGCGACCTGGAATCACAAGGCCTTCACGTTGCGGCAGCAGGCCGACCAGACGCTGCTTGCGCTGCCGGTCGTGCTCACGCCCGACGGCACGAGCTGGAGCGAGTGGGCTGCGCCGGAGTACCAGGGTGTCATCTGCTTCGAGGTCGTGCCGGCTGCCGGCTTCACCGAGTTGGGCCGGCTGGCGGTTCTGTCCAGCGATGAGCAGCAGTTCGAGTGGCGCGGCTGGGCGGACTGGCGCCGCGCCGCGTTCATTGGCGACACCATCTACGCCATCTCGCCGAACGGCGTCCGGGCGGCACCGCTGTCCGACTTCAGCGCAACGCACGCGGTCGAACTGGAGGACGCTGAATAGCTCCGCCGGCACCGCCGGCCGCGCAGCACGTGCAACCGCCACCCGCCGCGCCGGTCCGGATGGTGCGGCGGGTGCGCTCCGCATCCATCGGGTCCAGCGCGTATACTCACCGAATTGGACCGGCCGGAGCCGGCAGTGATTGCCGGACCGGCGCGGGTTGATGACAACGAGCCCATGAAGCGACCCCGCCCCAAACGACGCACTAAGCCTGCGAGACGCACGGCCGCCGCGCCCGCTACCGCCCCCAGCGGCTGGCTCATCGTCCGCGGGGCCCGCGAGCACAACCTCAAGCACCTCGACGTCCCCATCCCGCTGGCCCGCTTCACCTGCGTCACCGGCGTCTCCGGCTCCGGCAAAAGCTCGCTGGTCAACGACATCCTCTGGCCGGCGCTGGCCGTCCGGCTTCAGCATGCCGCCCTGACCTCGGGCGAGCACGACGACCTGGAGGGCGTTGAACAGCTCGACAAGGTGATCAACGTCGATCAATCGCCCATCGGTAGCACCCCCTCCAGCAATCCCGCGACTTACACCGGAGCCTTCGACTGGATCCGCCAGCTCTTCGCCCGCCTGCCCGACAGCAAGATGCGCGGCTACAACGCCAACCGCTTCAGTTTCAACCGCCCCGGCGGCCGCTGCGAGGCCTGCCAGGGCTACGGCCAGCGCTGCATCGAAATGCACTTCATGCCTGACGTGTGGATCGAATGCGAGACCTGTCACGGCCGCCGCTACAACCCCGAAACCCTCGAGGTCAAGTTCAAGGGCCATTCAATCGCCGACGTGCTGCGCATGCGCGTCAGCGCCGCCCATGCCCTGTTCGCCAACGTCCCTAAAATCCGCCGCATCCTCCAAACCCTCGCCGACGTCGGCCTCGACTACGTCGAACTCGGCCAGCCGGCCCCGACGCTTTCCGGCGGCGAGGCCCAGCGCGTCAAGCTCGCCGCCGAACTCGGCAAGCCCGACACCGGCCGGACCTTCTACATACTCGACGAGCCCACCACCGGCCTGCACTTCGACGACGTCCGCAAGCTGCTCGCCGTCACTCAGCGCCTCGTGGACCTCGGCAACACCGTCCTCGTCGTCGAGCACAACCTTGACGTCATCAAGTCGGCCGACTGGGTAATCGACCTCGGCCCCGAGGCCGGTGACGCCGGCGGCCACATCGTCGCCCTCGGCACGCCCGAAGAGCTCGTCTCCGGCGAAGCCGCCGCCCGCGCCGCCCGCCTGCGCAAGCCGCCCACGCCGTTCGAATCACACACCGCCGCCGCCCTCGCACCCGTCCTGGCGGCCAGCCCGCACGAAACCCGCACGCCCTACGACCCCGGCGCCCATGCGGAGGAAGAGCTCGAGGTAGCCCGCGCCGGCCTTGGCAGCGTCGGCCGCGACACGAAGATGCCCTGGCAGATCGACGGCCGCGCCTGGCACCTCGCCCAACGCGACTCGCGCCAGGGCCAGCCGCGCCAGTGGGAGCCCGCCGCCCTCGAATACATCCTGGAACTCGTCCAGAAGTCCGGCGACTTCGCCCCCACCAACTGGAACGACCGCGCCAGCGTCGAAATCACTGCCGCCGGCGCCGAAAAGTGGTTCCTCCACGCCCTGACCGGCGGCCAATGGCTCATCGAGCTCTACTTCCGCGTTCCGCCCGCCACGTTCCAGTGGCGCAAACTCAACGACGAGCTCGGCCTCAAGACACTAGACGAGCGCGAAGACCTACCCATCTACGGCGACTGGGCCCGCGTCGATGTCCGCCGGCGCCGCGACGGCCTCGACGCCGTCGCCATCTACGTCCACGACCGCCGCGAGATCAACACGCCCGCCTTCCGGCGCTTCATCAGGCAAGCTGCCCGCGCCTACCTGGATTGGGCCGCAGGTTGAACCAGTTTCAGCCGCGACCGCGCGGCCCTACAATGTCACTCATTGGCGGCCACGGCGCCGGCCCGCGACTGACCTGCGGGGGGCACAAGCCCCCTCCGCTGGCTCCGCACCGCCTGGATTGTCCCGCGGAGTAACCGGCCCAGCCGCCAGATCGGACCGCCATGCTCGCCGTCCTGCCGCGCCGCGCCCTTTTCCAGTTCGAGTTGCCGATCCACCACCGCGCGCGTGTCACGCCCATCGACGGTGACCTCAGCAAGTGGCCCGCCAAGCACATGCTCCCCCCGCTCGTCGAGCTCGAGGAAACTCACCCCTTCGCCGACGTCTACGCCGCCTGGAACGAAGAGCACTTCTTCATCGCCTTCGACGTGCCCGAACGCCGCGGCCCATTACACTGCGACCCCGCCCATTGGTGGAAACAGGACGGCGTGCGCATCTGCATCGACACGCGCGACGCACGCGACGTCAAACGCGCCACCCGCTTCTGCCACCTCTTCTACGTCCTCCCCACCGGCGGCGGACCGCAACGCAACCGCCCCATCGCCGGCCTCCACCGCATGAGCCGCGCCAAGGAGCCGCCACCGCCCGTCGACGTCTCGCAACTGCGCGTTGGCGTGCGCAGCTCGCGCCGCGGCTACTCCCTCGAAGTGGCCATCCCCGCCACCTGCCTCGCCGGTTGGAACCCCGCCGACCACCCACGCATCGGCCTGTTCTACAAAATTCGTGACACCCGCCTCGGCGACCAGCACCTATCCGTCGATGACGAGCTCGGCTGGAACGTCGATCCCAGCACCTGGGCCACCGGAGTACTAGTGCGATGACCGCCAGACGCCTCGCCTCTTGGACCACCTGCCTCGCCGCCCTCGCCGCCGCCTGCATCTTCGCCCCCGCCGCCTGCCGCGCCCCAGCACCAGCCACGCCCCCACGCAGCACCCCCCGCGCGCTGGCCGCCCCTGTCCGCGGCGTCTGGGTCGCACGCTTCCACTACCGCACCCCCGAGGACGTCCGCACCATCATTGCCAACTGCGCCGCCCTCGGCTGCAACACCGTCTACTGGCAGGTCCGCGGCGAGGGAACCGTCTGTTATCCCTCGCCACTCGAACCCTGGGCACGCGAGTTCGACCACCGCGACCCAGGCTTCGACCCGCTCGCACTCGCCGCACAAGCCGCCCATCAGCACGGCCTGCGCCTCGAAGCCTGGGTAAACGTCCTCCCCGGCTGGCGCGGCGAGCAGCCCCCGCCCCATCCCCAGCAGCTCTGGAACGCACACCCCGAATGGTTCCTCCGCGACGCCGCCGGCCAGCGACAACGCCTCGGCGACCACTACCTCATCCTCAACCCCTGCCTGCCCGAGGCCCGCGCCCACATCGTCGCCGTCATTGCCGACCTCGCCGCCCGCTACGACATCGACGGCCTACACCTTGACTATGTCCGCTACGCCTGGGACACCGAACCCGACGCCCAGCGCAAATACCCCCGCGACCCCCGCACCCTCGCCATCTACCGCCAACAGACCGGCAAACACCCGGATGACGACCCGACCGCCTGGAAGCACTGGCGTGCCAACCAGCTAACCCGCCTCGTTGCCGAAATCCGCACCGCCCTCCACCGCCAACGCCCGGGTGCCGTCCTCACCGCCGCCGTCATGCGCGACCCCCGCACGGCGTACGATCGCTTCTTCCAGAACGGCGTCACTTGGCTGCGCACCGGCCTGGTCGACGCCCTCGTGCCAATGGCCTACACCACCAGCCCCGCCGACTTCGCAACTGATGTATCTGCTTATCGCAGCTTGAGTAACGGCCGCCGCATCATCCCCGGCCTCGGCCTGTACATGCACGAGCGCCCCGACCCGCTCCACGCCCAGTTGGACCGCTGTGCCGACTGGGGCGGCGATTTCGCCCTATTCTCCTATGCGTCCCTATACCCGACCCAGGAAGACCGCAACCGCGCCGGCGGCCCCGCGCCCAAAGACCAGGCCGCCCGCCAAACGCGCCGCCAAGTCCTCAACCAATTCGCCCGACCGACACCCGCGAGATGAACCGCTCCCGAAGCCGCGCGCCCCATGTGCAACGCGGTTTCAGGACAGCCGGCGATGACTACAACCAGACACGCCCCGCCGGCTATTCCTGCTACGCCTTCCGCCGCGCCTCCGGCCGGGCGTCCCCGGCCGCCAAGCGTCCCGTTACTTGCCTCCGCCCGTGAGAACCGCGACGAACGGATCGATATCAAACACATTCACCAGCCCATCGCCGTTGATGTCCGCCAGCAGCGGGTCGCA